>VFQS010000017.1_pt1 | contig 329544 bp, 460 predicted proteins | sample 3512361 | NCBI WGS metagenome assembly VFQS01 (sample SAMN10412375, study PRJNA504923) | tailings metagenome | isolation source: Relicate 1 Philex TSF3 active mining | place: Philippines
GGTGCCAGATAGACTCGAACTATCTCTTCGGGCTTATGAGACCCAAGTCCGCACCGTGCGGTGTCACCAATAGTGGAGGTCGGTATGTGAATCGAACACATTACTTTGCAGTGCCATGGAGTTGCAGTCCATCCCCTTACCATCCGGGCCACCGACCAATTTCTATTTACAACTGCACAACCCCAAGTTAGGAGACCCACCACGTAAGTGAGATCCGAGCCGGATTTACACCAATTCTGCTTGTGCATGTGAAAATAGAATTTGTTACTCTAGGATTTTACTTGTGTGTTACCGCCACACTTTGATCCCCTAGGCCGCCCATTTGAGTTTGTTTATAGTGGTTACTCGCAGTCTCGTTCCGCATTTCCACTTTAGTCCAATAAAAAAACCCTCCTAGTATCGCTACTGGAGGGTTACCAAAACCGTTATGTGTATACTACACTTACACGGTAGACCCCTCCGAGACGCCAAAGCGATACTCGCGGCATTCTCTAATGCTTTTAATAAACATATGCTTGCTTGCGAGTTTCATTGTGGTAGTCTTTCCTTAGTTTCTACGTTATGTATTAGTTATACACTGTTATTTATCTTGTGTCAACAGTTTTATTTATCTTTTGAGAAAAAAGTGCTGCTTTTTCTGATTGTTTTTGCAGTTTTGCTTTTTGAAAATCTAGACACGATTATATACTGATTACTTGCAGTGGCGGAAAGCCATTGAACGCTATGGTGCTGTAGGTGCTGGTATAGGCGCCGCAGTTTTTTATAACAATACGATCGCCACTGCACAAGTCCACAGGCAATTGCATTTTGTTCTGTTCATACAGCACATCAGCACTGTCGCAGGTTGGCCCAGCCACAACACACGGGCCAGTTGGCAAATTCTCTTTGCCCAATACCGCAAACTGATATTTGATTGCTTCGCCTTCGGTTTCTGCTAGTCCACTGAATCTACCAATGTTCAAGTAAACCCAACGCACCAAATCAGCAGTTGATTTTTTGCTGACCAGCAAAACTTCAGCAATAATGCATCCAGCATTGCCCACCAACCCTCTGCCTGGTTCTACCATTAGGTAGTCGGAGCCAGGAAACTGTTGTGCAATACGCTGTGCCAATACTGCGCCATATTGCTCAATAGGAGTTATTTCCACGCCATAATATGCTGGAAAGCCGCCGCCTACGTTGAGCAAATACAAATCATGACCGTGTGCAATAGCATTGTTCCAAATTGTGCTCATTGCATCAAGTGTGTCAAACCACATTTGTGGATGTTTGGTTTGCGAACCAATGTGCCAGCTGATGCCCACTGGAACCAAATCCAGCTTGCGAGCATAATCCATCAATGGTATAACTCGGTCAGCATCGCAACCAAATTTGCGTGTCAGTGGCCACTCTGCTTGTGTTTGCCCAACCAGCACACGTATAAACACACGAGACTTTGGAGCATAGCTGGCAATTTTTTCCAACTCTTCTTCAGCGTCAGCAGCAAATAGATCAATGCCGATGGTGTATGCATACTCAATATCTTGCCAACGTTTTACAGTGTTGCCAAAACTGATATGTTCCGGTCGTGCACCGGCTTGCAGACAGGCTGTAATTTCGCCGGCACTGGCTGCGTCAAATCTACAGCCTATTGAGACCAGCTTGCGCAGTATGGTGTGATGTGGATTGCTTTTGACTGCATAATGCACCTGTGCATTGGGCATGCCTGCTTTGAGCCGATGATAATTGTCAGCAACTATGTTGGCATCGATCACCAATGTTGGGCGATCAAAGCTGTTGCTCTCAATGTATTGCATTAAACTGTTCAACTGTTGAATCCTTGAATATTGATTGGAGCGGGTAACGGGATTCGAACCCGTGACCTGGTGCTTGGCAAGCAGCCGCTCTACCCCTGAGCTACACCCGCAGTATTGATTATTTATTCAAAGTTTGATTAGACCCCGCAAGCAGCATGCCAGTTGGCAGTGGGCCCTTGCACCTCACGACCGATACAGTATCAGCCGTCTAATCTTGCCCTCTTCCTTACCCTCGTAAAATTCAGCCGGAAATTCTTTTATTGTGCGGCCGGATCCACACAATCTTGGTTGCGGTGGGCAGGACTCGAACCTGCGATTTACTGGTTATGAGCCAGTCGAGATGCCTCTTCTCTACCCCGCAAAATAAAAAATACACTGCCGAACGGCGTTGAGCCTATCCCCGTGTCATAGACCCTAAACAGTGTAAACTAAACTTGGATGATACACTACCAAAACGCTTATCGCCCGAAGTCGTAGCAACAGCCATTATGTCTACCCGCTTACATCTTTCGAATGGTGCATGTAGTGTATCATCAAAGTTTAATCTTTGCCTAGCTTGAGATTACAGCTTAGGACGGGAGCCTTTGAGCATTACCGTTAGCCTTGCGAGCCACGTTCTCTCGTTATCCACAGAAGCCTTTTACGGTCATCCTGTATCTCCCAGTGGTGCCTTTTTTGGAGAGTGGCGTTTCTCTCGTCGCATACTACTACTCGTCCTTCTATCCTTCGTCTGCCTTGCGAGCAGTTCACAGTCGCTAAACCGTTACGCTATCTTTCCGAACAACTACGTCCGCCTTGCGAGCATCTGTAGACCACATTCTGTTGCCAGTGTGGCATTAACCACCTTTCGTAGTATACCGGGACAGTCTTTCGCTTTTGTTTCAATAGCAGGAGTTGAACCTGCATTCGATCTCTTTCAATGAGATTGCATTACCGTTATGCAATATTGCGAACCTACTTCGATGTGCTGCCCCAGTTGCTTCACGTCTTGTTAGACGCAAAATACAACACACCGACTGTCTTTTGCCTTGCGGGCTACTCAACGTCTTTTCACGTCTCCGGTTGTTACTCCCTTCAACGCTCAAGATGCTACCATGCCTTTGCTTGCCTGCTCAGACAGTGTAGCTACCTGTTAACCTTCAGCACTCGTTGGTTTGGTATGTTGCAGCTTGGCCACCACAGCCTCTTGGAACTCACCGACCGGCTCTGTTCCTATCCTTTCGGACTACAACACCAACTTACTGCCTACCGCCTTTCTACGGACGGGGGTTGCTTTCGGTAAATCCGAGTCAACCCTAGTTCAGGCTTGCTTAGATGGACCATTGCTGGCGGAAGTTTATAGGAAACCTTCCTTTGGGCATGTTACCATGCTTACCCTTGTATGGACGCTAAGCCGCCCATCTTACTGTGTTTAAAACGACACTAACAGTTGGAATCGAACCAACCCCACCTTGTCCAAAAACTACTAACAGATACGGAACGTGGCCTTTGTTCTATCTTACTGCTTTCGCCCAAGGTATATGTCTCCATTACACCTTATTAGTGTCGTTTAAAACACAGTGTTTGTCTAAATTTTCAAAGAGCGTATAAGCAACTTGTTTGCTGCTTATGTAGTTAATATAGTGTATGTTGCACCAAAGGTCAACCACTTTTTTCATTTATTTTATATTTTTTTCTGCTAACATTTTTTAAATGATCAACACAACTATCAACATCATTGACCGTAGGACACATCCTACAAATTGTATTGGGCTTGCCATGGTTATTCACAAATTGAACAAGTTCTTCCTGACTACAATCGATTCCAATACCGTTGCTTAGGTATGGTTTCCACATTTCAAAATTTGGATTGCCTACATGATTTAATGTATCGGCTAGTAGTGCGCTGGTGCTGCACTTGTATATTTTGCCGTTGTATAACAAAGGACAATTTGGTTGACTGCAAATTTTGTAAGCATCAACAGGATTGCTGTTGTGAGGCATCATGTTGATGTATTCGCCCACATAAGTTTTAACAAATTGTGTTGGTCGATTTATTTGCAGTTTAAAACCGTTACTGGTTACCCACCGAGTAAGACCAAACTCTTGTGTTTTAGTCCATTTAAATCTATTGAAAATTTCTTCAATGCTATTATTGAGTTTTTCGTCTTCGCAATGAACTGTAATTTTAAACAGAGAATTCCCAATATCATGCATCAAATCTACAATGTCTAATTTTTTGTGTAACAACAAACCATTTGTGGTTAAACGCAATCGACTGTTGGGAAGCAAATCTCTCAGTCCAATGACCCAATCTTTGATTGTTGGGTTTAGCAACGGCTCGCCCCCGATAACACTAAAATCGGGCATTTCAATTCGTTGAACCCAAGGCTCAATCATTTTTCTTGCATCATCCCAGGATAGAAATCCTTTGAGTGGCAAATCACTGTAATTAGTGCAGCCAAGACAAGATAAGTTACAAGCTTGTGTAGCCATAACTTCTAAAAATGGCAAGATTGGTTTCATTTTATTTTCTTATTCTTTCTTCACTATAAATATTAGTATATAACTTCAAGGAATTAATTTTATGCCCAAACTTATCGAAAACATCATAACCGACGACGAAAGAAAAGTGTTACTCGAATACTTATCAACCGACGATGATAGGGCAGATATACGCCCTGATGTTTCGAGCAAACATCCACGCTGGAATATAGATTCATGGCCTCAACATATTATCGAAAAAGCATTGTATAAACTATTTCCCAGCGGTTTTAAAGTTACTGAAGTCACATTTCAAGATACAAAAATTGGACTTAAACCGCACACCGATAACGGAAGTGTCGATGGAAAGCTAGGAAAAACAGCTATGTTTTTACTAGATGTTGATCCTGTTGCACACACTGTTTTTTTTGACAATTATTGGACCGGCTGGAGACACAGCGGAGCATTCTTTACTAGACAAAAATGGTCTCCATTTCAGTATAAGCTGCCCGGCAAGGACGGAAACTTGGTATACGTCGAAGATATAAGAGACTTGCTGGAGCAATGCAAGACTGATCCATTGTCTGTAAGAGAATTTGATGTAACTGAAGAGTTTATAGCCTTGGTTGAACACACAGTAAAGAAAAGATCGTTACCACGAGACGAAAATCTCGTGGTAAACAAAGAAACTGGCTACATACAAGCTGGACCTCGTGTTAATGATTACACTACACTAACAAATTATAACAAGGATTTGGTGTTTGACCGAGAAATACACGAAAAATATCTTTACGATGTTCCCTATGAAGATTTGCACGGTCTAACACTAAATTCAATCATCGAATGGAAACTAAACGGTGTGGTGGTGTTTGACCGAGAAATGCTGCATGCATCCAGCAGTTGTCATAGTAGGAAAAAATTTGTTACAATTTTTTGTCATGAGCTGTAACTGCGCAACGCCAATATTTTAGTTTTCTCTTATGATGATATGCTTGTATAAAAAATGCACTGTCTGACAATGCTTCTGTATCATAATGATCAAACATCAGTCGATTGTGATCAATATCAAACATCTGTCTGGCAATATTTCGATCGCAATCAACATATATTGGATACACTGTATTTTTATCTTTGCATATTAACAAGTTTAAACGAACCACTTCCTTGGCATTTTGCAAACTAAATTCTTCGACTAAAAATTCTTCTAAGTCTAAGGCTAGAGAATTTCTATTCTGATGAAGCATCACGCTCGAAGCAGCACGATAATCCCAATGTATGTCATCGGGACCAAGAACTTGTCTTCCCCAAAACAATGAGTTTTCGAACGTTTCAGTCAAGTGGTGCTTGGTTGCTGTATACTCACTGTGAAGGAATGAGGTTGGATTTTTTTTAATCCACTGCAACAGTTTATCAAAAAATACAGTTTCACTGACTCCTTGCGTCTGCATATACTTTGCTAGATAATGACCCCATCCATAGTAGTAGAAAGTAATCAGTAACCAGGCAAAAAGATGACCTTCGAGTGTATCCTGCCATGATGATGTTCTAGTTTCGTAAACTGCTTCGGTGTATTCTACAATGTAGTTTTCTAACTCAACTGGATTTAAGTAATAGGTATCCAACGGAACAGTTTTTGTTTTAATACCCCATTGATTCCGATATTCAGGAGTGTTCATGGTTACATTGCCAGTGACCACAAGTGGGTGCACCATTAAAAAATTGTCCTGGCCTAGGTCAATTAGCTGTTGTATGCCAGTTTTAAGAGATTCCACTGTTTCTTCGGGCATTGGCCAAATCAGTTCGCTGTAAGTTGGTATATCTTCTTTGTTGTATAGAGCAAGATATTCCTTTACTTTTTGGTCATCGATATTGAATCTTTTAGATGCAGATAATGTAGGCTCGTGAAAACTTTGCATAGCAAAAGTTACGCCTTTGAAAATATTTGCATTGCTTTTTTTATTCATCATAGCAATTTCAAAATTGCGCTCTACATTATTTTTAGCCCAAGTAGCATCCCACCAACGAGGATAACCATACTTTGCTTTGGTGTCAATGACATGTTGAGTTATTTCTTTGTCACGTTCCAGCAAACCCCAGTTACTATCGCAAACAGTCACATACTCGATACAGTTTCGGCCCATCCAATCAATTTCTTTTTTAACACGTTCTATGTCAAACAGTGTTAGTTTGTTCCAATAGCTATCGCCAATATCACAAAATGCACAATGATACGGACAACCTCTCAGTGTTTCTAGTGTAACTTGCCACATGGTATCCTTGGGATACTTGGCCATAATAGGTTCGTAAAAACCTTCTAGTATTGGGCTAGGTATATCTGATATATCCATAACTCTGGCAGCCATTTTTGGCATATGAGTGCGAGTTTGCACATGTGGTATTCCGTCATAGTTTTTATCGCGCAACAGTATTTCTCGAAATGCACGTTCGCCTTCGCCATGCACTGCTACATCAAACATAGGATGCTTGTCGAAAAAGTTTGGGTCGTTCTTGCTAATGTGCGGTCCGCCAGTGACAATAACACAGTCAGGCCAGCGTTTTTTAATTTCCGTTGCAAGAACTCGGTTATACTCCCAATTCCAAATATAGCTGCTCATAGCAACCATCGATGGGTTTTCCATTGTTTGAACATATTCGCTGGGAATTATTTTTTCAATTAGTGTGTCTTTGAGATTCCAATTGTCGTTGCGAGCGTATACCCATTGATACGCAACTGCCAGCGGCAAAAACTTATTTGGACCATACGAGTCTGAAACTTGAACTAGATATATGTTTTTCATTATACAATTACTTACCATTTGAAATTGGCGGTCCGTTAGCCTTACTGGTGTTGGATATCCAGCTGCAAGACCCCTAACTGAGATTAGGATTTTTTTGTTATATTTACAGTAGACCAAGACGGACCAAGCTTGGCGCACTACTATAGTTTAGTTTTCATACAAATCTTCGTAATCTTCCCAATTTTCATCGATGTAATCTTCGTCGGAATATCGGTCATACATGCGATAATATTCTTCATTGGGCTTGAGTATGCGCAAATCAGAAATTGTTAGCTGTAGCATCAGCAGTTCAGCTTCAGTGTAAATCTCTCCCACATACCATGTGGTTGAGCAGCCACCGCCAAATGTTTTTACTGTGTCATAGCCAATTTGCAACTGTTCCAACAATCTTCGCAGCAAAGCACCTCTTGAAGTAATAAACCTAACGGGATTCTGAGTCCCACTAAGCCGCTGTTCATCTTCCGGTGTTAGCTCTCTTATTGTAGCACAGTTATCGTTATCGATTACCAGCAAACATTTTTTGATTTTGATGCTGCCTTTGGTGTGACTGTTTTCGGGAGTTTCTTTGGTGCTCCACGGCAGTTCACAGGTCACATGATTCACATAATAGCTTTCTCCTCGAGCTTTGACCACCCACATGGGAATGGTTTGATCTTCGAGGTGCTTTTTGTTAAAGTGAAAAACCAAATCTCTACATGCAATTTCAATCTACGACATATTATTTCTCCTTTGATGTGTAGCGCCCCAGATTATCGTCTATGTTTTTACAGTATCCAGTTAGCTAGACCGGACTTGTAAACAGCCAACCGCTTAACAGGCGGAGATTGTCTCGAATAACCCAGAAATAATTGGTGCGCCCTACAGGTATCGAGCCTGCCTCCTAGGGGTTAGAATCCCTGTGACCATCCATCTGGCACCAAGGGCGCAAATAAGAAGACCTAAGTGTATGAAGGTGACTAGACCAGCACAGTGACGCTAGGTCATAAATTAGTCCGAGTAGCAGGATTCAAACCTGTTCTAATCGGGTTTAGAAGTTGTTGCACTAAGGAGTGCAACAAAGACAAGTAATTATTTTTTGTTTAATATAATTTTTTTGTTACTCGCATCTATGCTAGTGTGAGTAAAAGACTCTGGGCAAAATTTACACTGAGGTATAACTTCGCCGTTTTTAAAATTGTTTTCATATTGTGCCAACTCTTCTGCTGGCATATAGGGGTTAGCTGGCATATAGCTGTTTAGTAATTCTAAATCACTATCTACAGCAGATAGTTTAAATTGTTTGATAAAATCTGGTAAAATTTTAACAACTCCGCATTTATACAATTTTCCTTCGACAAAATGATGACAATGTTTCATATCACAAATTTTAATTGCGTTTTCTGGATTGCTGTTTCTTAATGTGATATTGTTTTTATCAACAAAGTTCAATGCTGATTCATGAAAATGTGTTTGTGTGCGATTCAATATTACTGTTACGCCATCGCGATTAGTTAATTTTTTAGATACGTTATTTTCTAAAAATATTTTGTCACTAAAATTAAAAACTTCAATACATTCTGTTTTAATTGCGTTGGGCAAACGCACGAAATCAAAAATATGATTGCAGTCGGGCCAATCAGTTCCGCGAATTGCGCGATAAGTGTTTTTCCAATCACAAAGATGAGTTTGGTCTATTAAATGTTCTACATATACAATTCCACCTAATAAATTAACAACACTTTTGTAAATCTCTGTATAGTCTGACATATGCAAAGAAACATCTAATAGTATACGTTTATCTTTTAACAGTTGATATAACCCAGAGTGTCTTTTTAGTTGGGTGCCATTGGTTACAACATTAATTTTTGCAACAGGCCACAACTCTCTAACCATTGATACCCAATCTATAAAATGAGGATTAAGTGTCGGTTCACCGCCGAGTATTGAAATTTCTTCAATCTCTAACACACTTGACCAAGCCAAATAATCGTTGTAATGATCAAGGTGTTTGTAATGTCCTGTAAAGTTAAAATTGTTAAATCGATTGCAATTGGTGCAATTTAAATTACAAACATTAGTAATATAAAATTCAGCGTATCTTAAATGCATAGTTAAATATTTATATATTAAATTTTGGTCGGAGTGAAAGGACTTGAACCCTCGACATCTTGGTCCCAAACCAAGCGCTCTACCAAGCTGAGCTACACTCCGATATACTGGCTGGGAAGGGTGGATTCGAACCACCGGCCTGCTGATTCAAAGTCAGATATTCTACCGCTGAACTACTTCCCAAAAATTCTCTGCGCAGTATATAAGGCAGGTGCGGTATCCCCGGTCCATATCGGCGGTGCCCATGCTCCTTTTACAGCGGTGCGCAATTTGCTGCGCCAAACATATGCCTATGATCACTTGGCTTGTCTGGCCTTTCCTTACCTTAATTCTGGTGCTGCAAGAGAGTCTCGAACTCACGACATCCTGCTTACTAGGCAGGTGCTCTACCAACTGAGCTATTGCAGCCTGTGTGTTGTTGCAATATACAACCCTGCGGATCGTATAGTGTTAGAACTCTAGGAACACTGTTTCTAGCAGCAAGTTTGCAATCATACCAAGCTTGTGCTTGTGCCAGTGTATCTACTGTGGTAGACCCCCACTCGCCTGTGCTGGGAAAAATGTGATGCACACAATACATGCCAGTTCCTTGTTGTTTGGTGCGGATGGAGAGACTCGAACTCTCACGCTTGCGCACTGGCTTCTAAGACCAGCGTGGCTACCATTACACCACATCCGCATTGTTTGGAGTCGCGTCGGGGAGTCTAACCACCGGCCTCTACCCTTGCATGGGCAGCGCATTAACACTTTGCTAACGCGACATATTTTGGTGCCGGATAAAGGACTTGAACCCTCGACATCCTGATTACAAATCAGGCGCTCTACCAACTGAGCTAATCCGGCGTTATTCTAATTATACTACTTTGCTAACTGTTGTCAACAAGTATTCATAAACTGTTTCGTATGAGTCAAACCAACGTGTTCCGTGCTTACTCATAACTCTTGCTCCGTTGCCGAAGCACTGTATTAGTCCAAATCCTGGATAACGTCCGTTACCAAGTCTTCTGTTATTCCATCTGTTGCGGCGTGGCACAGGTGTAGCATAAACATGCTCAATGCCAAGTATAGCGCCGCAGCGTTCGTAAAACGCACGTTTTTCATCTAGTGTTTTCATATTGTCCTCTCACCCTCGGATAAATTCGGTTTTTATCTACATCTTGCTCTTGGGCACTACTCCTATACGCAACTGAATCGCGGCTAGTAATGCTTGCTGGCAGTAGACCGGGCGTAACCGAAAACCGGTAAACTTGGAGCGGGTAACGAGAATCGAACTCGTGTCATTAGCTTGGAAGGCTAAGGTCTTACCATTACACAATACCCGCAATTTTGACGGTGTTTGTTGACGCAGACCGACAACTGCCGCACAATTCAACTTCGTCACGCAGCCCCCTTCCCGCTCGTGGCGTGACTCATCCATTTTCCGCTCAATCCGAATCAACGAGCTAAACGCAAACTATGAGTCTTCCTTTCATTAGTGGCGACCTGTATGGGAATTGAACCCATCATCTCTTGCGTGACAGGCAAGCATCTTAAACCACTCGACTAACAGGCCGTATTATGGCGGAGAGCGGGTGCAATCGAAGCCCAATCACGTCCTAGGTGATCCCACGGTTTTCAAGACCGGTCCGGTGCGCCTGTCCGGTTCACTCTCCACATGTTTACACAATTAAATTTAATATAGTATCGACATATTTTTTTGAAGATTCTACACTAAATTGTGTTTGTTCTCTTGTATCAATTTCTATTAAGGTAATACCTAACTCTTTACACTTTTGTCGTTTAGCAGCATCATTTTGCTGTATACTTTCAAACTTTTTATTACCAAATATAGGCTGATAATGAAATACTCCTTGTATTTCAAATGCTATTTTTAATTCAGGAATATAAATGTCTAATTCCAAACCAATAGTTGACTTATCGTTAAAAAGTATTTTTTTGTTTGTTTTATTTTTAACAACCTCTTCAATATGTTCTTCTAATTTAGAACGTCTATATCCGTAGTCTCTATTCTTATTATTGTAAGAAGCAGAGCATGATCGACTACAAAATTCTTTTGACCATTTTGCAGTTAACTCGGTATTACAATTTTTGCAATGCCTAGTAGGTTTTACCATTGACAGTTTATAACAAGAAACTGAACAAAACTTTTGTTCTTTCATCTTGTTTGGTTTAAATTCTATATTACATTGTTTGCATATCATATAGATATTTATCCAAACCTACTGGTTCCGCCGTTTGTTTATGGCAGAGAGGATGGGATTCGAACCCACGGAACGCTTTAACACGTTCAACACCTTAGCAGGGTGCCGCTATCGACCACTCAGCCACCTCTCTGTATTGTATGGTGCGGGTTCAGGGTTTCGAACCCCGGACCTGATCGGTGTAAACGACCTGCTCTCCCACTGAGCTAAACCCGCATTATTTTGGTGGACCGTTCCGGGTTCGAACCGGAGACTGAAGCTTGCAAAGCTACTGTGTTCCCAACTATACCAACAGCCCAAAATCTTGTGCAGGTCTCTCCCTGCTTGTCACCGTTAACCTTACGGTCTGGACTAGCCTGATGCTAGTGTGCCCTTGGCAAGGGTGGAGGGAATCGAACCCCCGCTAAAAGTTTTGGAGACTTCTGTGATACCATTTCACCACACCCCTATTGTTTTTCCCGGACTGGTGCCTTACCGTCCGGCCCACGCTCCGTATGTTTGTGGCTCTGCTAACCGCTGCCCGTTAGTGATTTAACTGCATTTATGATTAAGCCTCGCTTATGCAGCACCGTGATGTATCTGGTCTGGGTGAAAGGATTTGAACCTTCGGCCTCTCGCTTCCAAGGCGAGCACACTAACACAAGCTGAGCTACACCCAGATAATTTTTGGCTCCGTCTGCTGGGCTCGAACTTATGCCTCTTGCTTTAGTTCCCAGTGTGTTTCTCTGTGGCAATTAGCACATAGCACAACACACTTTTCAACTTCGGCCTTCATAGTTTCGATACGATGATTATTAGCAATCATCTTACCCCAACTTGGATCTTTTTGTGTAGGATCCAAATGATGGAACTCATACACATCTGGTATATCTTTGTCATATCCACATCGTTGGCACTTCATGCCTCCAGCATATTCAAGCAGTGTTCGCTTACGATTTTTTCTAAATCTTGACACTGCGTCTTTTTGCTTTTGTTTTAATGCCTCTGGGCGTTCTGACCAAGTGCTCATTATGTTTCTCCTATTAACAACTATTGTTAATATTTATCATAATAAGCAAAAAATGGCTCCGCAGGTTGGGATCGAACCAACGACATTCTGATTAACAGTCAGACGCAACTACCATCTGTGCTACTGCGGAAAAATCTTTTAGCTCTACCATCTGAGCTATCAGGAAACACTATGAGTTTGGCTCTGTCGGGTGCTACTCCGATAATTTAACCGCTGTAAAGCCCTGCGGCACCGATATTCTTGCGTCTTACGGATTTGTGGTCCTGCGCTAGTATAAATACACGATGATAAAAAAGCTGTGGAGCATTCTATTACCGTGTATAATAATAGTCAGTTTTGCACTGGCTATCAGCAATCTCTTCACCACTTGGCACAATCATCAAATGCTGTTGCAAATTATTAACAGCGTCAAGTGACTCTACTTACAGCTACACAGAAACTTAGCATAACGACCCCCGGACGGCCTTCTGCGAGTATATCTGTGTATGTGTAAGTAGAGTTTGTTAATGTATGTTGGTGCATACATCGTCTACTTACAATCCCCGTCATCGCTTGCGCTAGGGAATCTGATAAGCTATACAGCTTACCTTATCGTGTCTAAATTTTCAAAGAGCGTGTAAACTTGCGTCTACGTTGTATAGTTAACTTAGCGCATTGTGTTTGCTTTGTCAACTGTTTTTTCTTCTTTTTTGTTAGCTTGGAAGCTCTGCTGTTGCGTCTGCGTTCCTTGCTTACAGTGTATGTATATAGTATCAAGTTTGTGCTGTCAACTGTTTTTTTGGTGTGTGCCTGAATTTTTTTGCCTAATAAAAAACCCTCCTAAGCTGTTGCTTGGAGGGCTAGTTTGAAACAATCTTGATTAAGTTAGTTTCCAACACCCTCCCAGCACGGATCCACGCCAGGATTACTTGATCCTGTCCATGGGTTCTGCGCTAGTGTCGATGCGAGTAGCATTGAAGGTGTTTCCTTTGTTGTTAAGTTTATTTATCTCTGAGATATCAGATACTATTAAAACGGTTTGTTTTTATATCATTTATATGCAATGCCACTTGTTCGTTTGAGTCTACTTCAGATACTTTTATACCAGGAATAAAATTTATGTCGATAACGCCAAGCATACCCTGGTATAAAGTATCATATTCAGTGTAATTAAATTTAAATTCAAAGCAAGATTTATAAAATATTTCATCCTTCAGGGATGCAATGTCATCATAATTGTAAGAAACTATTTTGCAATCATTGAGATTTCTAAAATTTAATGTTTTTGCAGCTTGCCATGTCATGAGATTGTCAAGATAATGGTCGTTGCAATCAATCAAACCTTCGAAAATTTCTTTAAAAAAGTCTGACACAATATCGTAATCTGCGTGAAAACGGTATTTTGAAATTTTATTTGGTGTGAGAAAATCTCGATTGGTAATATCTTTGCGCTGTAAAAATTTATCTTCGCCGATAAACCAACGATGTAAACTGTTTAAGTCTTCGCAAATTGGTCCAGGAAGCGAATTCCAATTCTCGGGTGCAAATGATTCAGTGTATGCAGCAACAAACTGTTTTTCATTTATACCGTAATAATTTTTTAAATAATTCAACGGAGTTCTGAGCCACCCAAGAAATCCATAAGCATGCCCTAGCATCACAAACATATAATATGCAGCGATCAATTCCTTGGAGTTAATAGCTTCGGTTTCAATGATATGTTTGAGTATTGAATTTTCGTTTTGCGTGGCTGGCTCAACTAAATTGCGATTGAAATAACCAGTTTTTGATCTTAGATACACTGTATTGTGTTTGAAATATATTTTGTTGTCGTCGGCTGTTAACGTAGTGTTTGGAAAGATTGAATAAAGGTGAGGATTGGCATGACTTAGTAGATCATTTTTCAACAAATCATATAGCGTGGTTGAAAGAGATTTAAAGCTCTGCCCTGGCATACCAATAATTATATCTACCTGGCTTGTTTTATGTGGATGGTCCTTGGTAAATTCTTAAAACTTTTCTATTTTTTCGAATTCCTTAGACATCGGTCTACCGTTTAATTTTAGCACATCAGCATTGGTGTCTTGTAATGCAATGTATCCGTGTTCTGCAGGATTTGCCAATAGGTTGTTTTCAATCATTTTATCCAGAAGATGAAACGTAACATCAACTTTGTTTTTAGCCATTGTAGGTCTATTTAATAAAAACTGACCATTTGCATTGTTTTTGATGATATAATCAAGTATTTTTTCGTAATTTGCATCAATTCCAAAATTAGCGTCAATAAAATCAAATACTATATTGTTATAGTTTTTTAATAAATCAATTTCGCTGTATATATGTTCTATTGGACGCCAGTTAAGTTTGGTCCACAACGCAGTTCCTTGTTCGCAGAAACTACATGAGTAAGGACAACCCTGTATCAATAAAGTCGGAAATACCACTCGGTCACAGGTTAAAAATAGTTTGTCGAGTAACTCTGCTACTTCGTTGCGAAAATTATTAACATAATTCAAAATCAATGGATCTTGATGTCTTGGTATTGGTTTATTGGAAATCAGCTTACCGTCGGTTACATACGAAATACCATCAACATTTCTACAATCTCTGTTGTCTAATTTAGCATCAATGAGCCTTCTAAACGTTTCAGCAGCTGGCCCTAACATAACAATATCAATATAAGGATGCGTTTGAAAAAATAAAATGTTGCCGTCGGCACTCGGCCCGGCTGCAACAATTAGAGCATCTGGATAGTGTTCTTTTAACCAACGTGCATTTTGAAAAAACAGATTCTCATTCCAAATATAAAGACTTAAACCAACAATATCTGGAGGAGATTGTTTAAATTGTTCTTGCAGCAATGTATTTTCACTCAATGGAATTTCATCATCTGAAAAAGACCAATTGGTTTTTGAAAAATTATTAGCTGATTTTTGAAAGTAATAGTCTTTGAGCCAAAAATAAATCAACGGAAATCTTTTTTCATAGATTCCATTATGGCTACTGTCCACAGATAACGTATTAATGAATATATTCATTGTATCTTTTCTTATATTGAATATAACGCTAGACCGTTTGCGCCTTTGACCATGCAACAATGCAGAGGATCAATGCTCACTAAATTCAAAACAAACACACCACGGTCTAACAATGTATTTGTTCATTTAAGTTATTAATTAAATTTCATAATAAAACTGTTCGTCCAACCATTTTGGGTTGGTGCTAACTAATAATAATTACTACATTATTATGCAGTAGTATTTATAACAATACCAGTCCAGTCGTCAGACAATTTGGTTTCTTTGAGCTGTGCAATGCGTGTGGACAGTTCTTGATAAAAACTGTCCAACTCACCACCCCATTTGCCTAATAGATGTTCTAGTGCTTGCTCGCAGTAGTTCCAATTGCGCCGACGATATTCCAGCATCATTGTGTTGTGCAGTTCTTGATGTTTGTCAACCACTGGTATTTCCTGGTAAGGAACTGTGGTGTTTTCAAGAACTGCATACGCAGTGACGGGATCAACCAACCCAGGTTGGAAAAAAGTATCCAACTCAAGAATTGTCATTCTGTCTGCTAGTGATTCTGCAACTTGTTTACCAAATATTACTTTCATACTCACAATATATGCGATTTTTTAATCAAAGTCAACCGTTTTAAAATAAATATCTTAGCTAAACAAGGAGCAACCAAACATGTCATTTGAGTTCAAAGAAGAACATCTAGCAGCCATGATTCCATCAAACCGCGCAGCCGCAGGCAAATGGTTTCAGGCTATGAAAGAAATATTTCCCAAGTATGAAATCAACACCCCAAATCGTATCGCCGGTTTTGTCGCACAGTGCGCCCATGAGAGTGCAGAATTTAAACTGCTCGAAGAAAATCTCAACTACAGCGAAAAATCTCTCAATGCTGTGTTTGGTCGTTACTTCGGCCCTGGCAAGCGCAATGCTGCTGAGTATGCCCGCAAACCAGAAAAAATTGCCAACTATGTTTACATGGACGAATTCCGCAGTTCAAAAATGGGCAACACCAAGCCAGGTGATGGTTGGCTATTCCGCGGTCGTGGACTCAAGCAACTCACTGGTCGTGACAACTACACAGCATTTGGCAAGAGTGTGGGCATGACTGCTGAACAGGCTGCTGAGTATGTTGCCACTGAAAAAGGTGCAATTGAAAGTGCATGCTGGTTCTGGAACAACAAAAAGCTCAATGCAATTGCTGACACTGGCGATATTGTCAAACTAACCAAAGTGATCAATGGTGGCACCATTGGTCTTGATGATCGTAAGCGCCGTTGGGAGCAGGCTCTCAAAGTGCTGGGCGGTGCTATACCAGTTGCACCAGCAACAGCCAATGACAAGGATGATGACGATGCACCTGATGCCGACGACTTTGGTGTTCTACGTCGCGGTTCACGTGGCGAAGGTGTCAAGCTTATGCAAAAAGCATTGGGTATCACAGCCGATGGTGTATTTGGACCTGGCACAGAGCGTGTGCTTAGAGAATGGCAAGCCAAAAATGGTCTGACCGCAGACGGCATTGCTGGACCAAAAACATTGGAAAAGTTACTGGATGACTGATATGTCAGAAGATAACATGAACACAACCGATAACAGCTTGCGAGATGCACATGAAGAACTGGTAAGACGTGGCGACAAAATAGCATCACATTTTACCTACTGGTTTGCTTGGTTTTGGGGAGTGGTGAGCGTGGTATATTTCTTTGCAGTCACATTCTTTCCGCTGCCGCCCGATGGTGTAAATTTTGCTAATATTATATTAGGATTTCTATTAGGAACCGCAGTGTCAACTATTATCAACTTCTTTTTTGGAGCCAGTGACAAATAAGACCAACAGAGGGTGTTACTGCACAATTCTTACAATGGTCAAAAACAATGCCGGGTCCAAAGCCCGGCATTTTTATCAAGCATACATCAAACTATACATAGTGATGTTGCCTACAAGATTTTGTTTGCAACTTTTGAATTTATCGTAGTTTTTGCAAAATTGTTCAGTGACTTTTTTGCGCTGTTTGCAAACTGCGGCTTCTCGCAACAGTGCTAGATACACATCCGTGAACAGATCATACATCATCATGATGTCTTGTTTTGCCTGCCAGTGTTCTGGATTTTTGGTGTTGCGCAAATTTTTCGGAAGCTTTATCATACGGTTGATATCATCAAACTCTTTATAAACTGTGTTCAACAGCACAAACATTTGACGTTCGTTCATGACTTAGTCCTCGGGTTCGATTTTGACCTGTAGCGGAAAACCATTGCTGCGAGCAAGGATAGTAACTTCAACACCTTTGTGTTCGGCAATTTCAAACGGCAACACTGCAACCACTGCACTGCCATCTTCGTGAATTTTTTGAGTTAGATACTCAGCAGTATCTGCATCATGATCAAAAATTTCAACCAGCGTTTCAATCACAAACTCCATTGCAGTGACATGATCATTGAGATAGATCACCTTGTGATCACGTGGCGGAGCAAGTGCAACTTTGGTTTTGGATTTTACTGCAACCTTGGTTTGTGATTTAGTAGACAATACGCTGTTCCTTTTGATATGTGTTTACTATACAGCCTAAATGCGATGCTGTCAATCAAAGACAAAGGGGGATTGCTCCCCCTTTGCTGGCAAGTTTACTTACTGTCAATTGCTGGAGGTGCAGCAATTGCAATCTTTTTTGGCTGTAGTTCTTGTGGAACATTGCGCTGCAAATGAATATTCAGCACACCCAACTCTAGTGTTGCACTAGCAACTTCAACGTGATCAGCCAGTGTGAAGCTTCTGCGGAAGCTGCGGCCACCAATGCCTTTGTGTAGATATTTCACTTGATCTGTGGTCTTGGGCGCAACACCTTCCACAGTCAGAAGATTTTTATCCAGTGTGATATCTAGATTGTCCATGCCAAATCCTGCAACTGCAATCGAAATCAACCAAGAATCTTGGTCAAGTTCTACTAGATTGTATGGAGGATAATTGGTTGTTTGAGTGTTGGCAAAGCTGCGTTCAATTTCGTCGAACAGTTTGTCAAAGCCAACAGTAGCACGTTGAAATGAAGGTAGGTCTAGTGTAGTAAATCTTGTCATAATTTTCTCCTTATTTAAGCAAGAATAGCGTAAACCCATTGTGGCGTTTACAATACTATATATACATTTTTATTCCACAAAGTCAATATTTTGAAGAAAAAAAATGGCGCACTAACCTTGGTGCGCCGCGGGCTTGTTTGGTAGCCACACCTTTTGACATATGCTGGTAACAGCAGGGATATCAAAACCTTAGAAGTTAAAGCTTACACCAACTGCTGGAGTAATTTCTTCTGCGTCAAGGTCATAACCAACTTCAGCAAAAGCTGACAGTTGCTCTTTGGTATACGCAACACCAGCACCAACGTTTTGTGCCATATCTGCATCATCGCCGTTAACAAAAGCTGAAACAGCCAGTGCATCTAGTGCAGCGTAACGACCGACTGCTTCATAGCCTACTAGGCTTGCAGCATCGTCATAGGTTACAGTAACACCAGCGTTGATTGCATCAGCCACATCGGCATCCACTGCCACTGCCAGTGTGTATGCTTCAGTGTCTAGGTTATAGTCAACAGCGCCAGCAACATTTGCAACAGCAAGTTTTGAGCTGTAAGCAAGTTGCACGTTTTCGATATCGCCGATATCGGCGCCAATGTCAGTAAAGCCAACTAGAGCATCAAATGCACCGTAGCCAACCATCAATGATTCGTGGTCATCTGCTGGATCTGCAAGAGTGTCGCCGCCAACAACTTCTAGACCGCCGAAGCCAAATAGATCGCCTTGCTTGCCGAAGCTGAGGCTAGTGCCGCCAAATGCTACACCAACATTCCAGGTGTCAACTTCGATATCACCGCTGACTGCTTCTACACCAACTCCGCCAAATGCAGTAGCGCCTTGAACTTTGTGTCCAAAAGACAACTCAATGGTGGGAGTTGCAACATAGTTGCCTTGGTTGTTTTTGGTAAGCTCTGCGCCTACCTCGCCTGCAAAATCAGCAGCTGATGCTGACCCAGCAGCAAATACAGCAATTACGCCTGCAAACATTGTATTTTTCATGATATAGTTTCCTCTTCTGTGTTGTTACACGTTGTTAATTATCATAATATAACTGGAAAAACGCACAGTTGCAATATTTTTAAATACCATAACCTGCAACTGTGCGGTTTTTGCAACACCAAATACTACTTGTCTTTGGAAGACAAATACTTTTGCCAACGCTTGACAGCGTTTGCACGAGCACGTTTGCGTTTGATGCTGGGCTTCTCGAAAAATTCTTTTTCACGAATTGTTTGAAATACCTTTTCGTTTTGCATCACTTTTTTTAGTTTTCTCATTGCGCGGCCAACATCATTGTTTTTTACAAAGATTTTGGTGCCGGGCAATCCGCCATTATCATCTCTCATTGATTTCCTCTTTAGTTTGATGTAATTTGATCATAATTGTTGCCAATGGATCGTCGGTGTATCTTGGCCAAAAATTTTCCAAATCCCTACGTCCAGTATACCATGTGTTGTGTTTACTTATTAACTGTCCCTTGAGCACATCATTGTTTGTGGTCTGATTAAGGTCCAGCAATACAAGATCGCATTGAGCTGCAACATCCAGCAACCAAGCAGCATCAGACTCAAAACTGTTGTAGACGTGTATTGCCAGTGTTCCGCTGTAAGCTCTCAGTGGATTGATTATATGCTCAACCAAACCCCAATCAAAGTCTACCAGCAGTATTCGATAACTATCGCTCCAGTATCTGTCAGGGGGCGTAACTACAACGTGATTATTGGTTGTTTCCATGCTTTACAATATAAGCTTTGATTTGCTGTTGTTCAACGTCACTTAATTCTTCAAACTCTCTACGACCGTGTTTGACTTCAACAATAAGCCACTTGATGTATTCTCTGTCGTATGCAAGAGTATCATCCACATGCCCTTTGTTGATTTCAATCCACTTTCTACTGTTCCATTTATACAATTTATTTGGCAGTGTGTCAACTTTTAAAAACAATTGTCCTTTGGTGGGATTGGTTGGCCATGTTGATCCAAAGCTTGCACCACTAGTGTCGCCAAGATCAAAGTCTGGTTCCGCTGGCGGTTGGTTTTGCACTGTTTGACTATTTTCAAGCTGTTTGATCTTGCGATTTTGCTGTTCGATTGTGCTGAGCAAGCCTTCGACTTCCTGTGCTAACTCGTCAATTTTTTCCTGATCTTCCACAGTAACTTCCACAATCTTTTCAACTTCTTTGATCACTTCCACTGGAACTTCAACAATCTTTTCAACTTCTTTGATCACTTCCACTGGCACTTCCACAATCTTTTGTTCTGTGGGTTGTGCATCAGTGTTGTTTTTGTTGGTGGGTGCAAGTGCAATTCCAGTGATTGCTGCCATAGTGAGTATAACTGCCAATGGATCAAACACTATAACCAACAGCAAAATCAGCCATTGAACACTTTGCTCTAACAAGTCTTCGTCGGCATTTGAGCCATAGATTACTTCGGCAATATATTTGATTGGACCTACTTCGGCAGCAAGTTTTCTGGCTTCAGTTTCGAGACTGTATTTTTGTTCAGTGAGTTGATCTATCTGTGTTTGTGTTTGTGCAATTTGATTTTCATACACTGCAACTTCGGCTGCAATTTTGGCTTGATCCACAGTGCCTAGTTGTGATCTCAAACGATCAATCAGCTGGTTTGATTGTGCAATTTGCTGTTCAGTAACAGTGCGCAGTCTTTGAATTTCAGCACGAGCAGCATCAATCACTGGCGACGACAGTTTGTTGCTTTCCTGTGCTATCAATTCAGCCAAACGCTGTTTTTCAGCAGACTGTGCAGTTTTGTATGCTTCAATGGCATTTCTTGTAGCTGGACCTAATGCACCGTCGGCACGAACACCAACCAACGCTTGCAATGACTTGATATCATCCGCAGCAATATATTCTTCAATACTTTGCAGATTGCGATCGACTGTGTCTAACTGATCTTCATACAGCGACAAACCGCCGCCCAGTCTCTGTTCTTCTTTGGCAATGATAGTGTTCTGTTCATCAATGGCAGGCTGTATGCGAGTGTATGCAACATCAATGCGTTGCTGTTCTCTATCAATCTGTGCTTGAATTTCAGCATCGTTGTTGATGCTAGTTGCCGCAACTTTGGTTTTGTTTTGTTCTAGTTTGACTACAGTGTTGTTGAGTTTGAGTAATTCTGCGTCAATTTGTTCAATCTTAATCAAACCTTCTTTGACGCCAGCAGTCTGCTCAATGTGCGCTTTGCTGAGAAACCCAAAAATACCAATGCTGGTAATGACCATGAGAATAGCCACTGCTGGCACAAGATAAAGCTTGATCCACCAAGTGGCTTGATTCCAATACAGTTTCAACCAAACTGCACCAGTGATTTTTGCAAGTTCCAATACTGCACCCATAACAATCACCGGTATGGCAGCGGCAGCAAAAATAGCAGCAAGGCCTACTATACTGTAGTAGGCTGCACAAACAGATATAGTAACTGCAACCAGCAGTGTAAAGTAGTGATACAGTTTCATTTTATTATTTATTCAAAGAATCTTCTATCTACATTAAAGTTATAGTTGTTTATACATTCTTGTTTTATTTGTTGATCTAAATTTTCAAATTCAAAAACTGATGCTATGTCGGGCCAACTTGAGCTTTTAATTAAATTGTATTTTTTTAACCATATTTTTTCTTGTAACTTTTTTTCGTAAGTTGACCACACGTCGCGGTTCAACGGCACATGAACATAGGGTGTTGTTTTGTGTCCTCTTTTGACAAAAAGACTATCGTGTCTAGCACTGATAATTAGGTCATAACCTCTGAGTTTTAAAAAATCACACAAGTCATAATAAGACACAGTTAACTTGGAATTTGCATCGTTGTAGAAATCGTTGTTTTCTAACCACACAATTTCTGGCAAGTTGCAATCAGAAATTCCACAAAGAATGTTGTATTCGTCATACTCTGCATCTATGTGTAAAATATTAGGACGTTGATGAGATTTACAAAACTCGTCTATAGTAATACATGCAACTCTTTTGCTATAGTCACCATCATCTGAATCTAGTGACAATGTCCCTGAATACGCATGAAATTCAGTGTTTGTTTTTTTATAACTGAATAATTTTTCGCCTACGTTATTGCTTACAGCGCAATGCAAATAGTGTAAATTATAATACTTGGATTCTGTCTCGTTTATAAGTTTCCAATGATCCGAACATTCAAACGAAAAAATCGTCGAATCGGGCAAACAGGTTTGCATTCGCAAAGAGTCGTCAGATAATTGAGCGCAGCCAACATTATATATTATTGCTGATTTATTTTTAAAGTTTTGTTCGAGCCACTCAAGATTGAGATCAGTCATTGCAATATTTATGAATTATGGTGCGCCTGGAGGGACTTGAACCCCCACGCCTTGCGGCAATTGATTTTGAGTCAACCGTGGCTACCATTACACCACAGGCGCAAAAGTCTTTTTATGGCGACCCCAGGAGGACTCGAACCCCCGACCCAGTGCTTAGAAGGCACTTGCTCTATCCAGCTGAGCTATGGAGTCAGCATAAAAAGACTCAAAAAGTAATTTTGGTAGGCCCCCTCGGACTCGAACCGAGATATCCAGTCTTATGAGGACTGCTCATTCACCAATTATGATAAAGGCCCACTAAGATTAGTTTTTGTTTTGGTGCGGGCACCCGGACTCGAACCGGGACGCATAAGCAAGAGATTTTAAGTCTCTCGTGGCTACCAATTTCACCATGCCCGCATAAAGTTATTTATCGTTGTATTAAAGCACCAGTTTATTGTATTTTATGACCCCATGCAAAGTGTAAGCGAACCGTCGTCTTCCATGTGGAAGTCTTCAACAAAAGTATGCCAATCGCCCAATGCTTTGGCTTTTTGATAAACAGTTTCGGCAGCAGCCCACAGGTCACGCACAGTGCCGCTGGTTGCAGTTGCCTTTACCACAATCTCAGTGGCAGTGCCATCCATTAGCTCGTCAACTGACACGTCTTTGGGGTAAATTTTGTAGGTAACCAGTCGAGGACGGTCAGTGAGCAATTTGGTATCAACAGTGGGTGTCTCCCAAATGCTCCAAGTAGTTTCATAGCCAAGACGTTCACGCTCGTCATTCCAGTAAGTCACTGCATCCATTGTGTTCATTGACATGATGATCTCTTGTTGCTACAGTTATAATATAGTGTGTGCGTGACAAAATGTCAACCACTATTTAGGCAAACGTGTAATTTTCTTCTGCTACACCGTTCACAGTGCCGTCAAGCTGCGGGCCCGTGCAAACATATGCACGATTCCAACGTCCCACATTGATGCTCATGTAGTAAGCAGTATCAAAGTAGTCAGTTTGGATGTCTGAGTTGTCATACCACAGGTCGCCACGCATAGCCTTCGTTAGCTCACGGAAGAACTGGCCCACAGTGTTGTTGGCATACTGATCCGAACGATACGCATTTGCTTGATAGTTGCCGGTTACTGGATAGAAACGCTGCCCGGTGCGTTCAGCATACTCGCGGTTGAAACGGTTTGCTTCGCCAATTAGATCCAAACGACCTTCCCTGAGAGTAACCACCAACGAACTGTGATTGTCAACGCTAATGGTGCCCTTGATGCCATACTTTTTCAGCACAGCTTTGATAGCCGGAGCCAGTTTTGCCTTCATCTCTTGCGATACATAAGCCATTGTCGGTCCTTTTGTGTTGCTGTCTACATATATACATTAGCACAAAACACAGCAAGGTCAACAGAAAATTAATCTACACCAAAAATTTTTGCTAGATTAAGATCAAATTCTGACAAGGGTTTGCGCAAATTTCTAAAAGACTGTATGTAATTTTTAAGTCTTAGCGAAGCATTGTGATCGGGCGTAGTGCCAATAGAATCATAGTAATCACCATAACCTATGCTGTCTAATGTTTCACGGTTAACTAACAACTCAGGGGGGCCTGGCCATTTGGACAACGACATAAAGTCGGGATCATCGACAGTTATAATAGAAAGAGGCAATGCATGCTCTTGACAAAAATCATGCAACTGAGGTAAATCCATGATGTTAAGAACACTTAATGTGCAGTTAACCTGAACATAATTGGCAATTTTGTTGAAGATTTTAACATTTTCCAAAACTGTCGACCATTTACAACCATAGCGAAGCCACTCAGCCTTTTTGCCGACTGCATCTAAACTTAATAATATTACAGTGTATTTCCAGTTGGTGTTTTCCAGTAAATTTTTAATTTTTGGCGAAAGTATAGTTGCATTGGTGTGAAATTCAAGCTTTGTTTTTTCAGCTAATCCAAGATCACTAAGCTCTTGTAAGAAGTCTACTACGTCTTTGTTATATAACGGTTCTCCTCCCAATATAGTTAAGCTAACATATGGGTGATACTCGTAACTCTTTAAAACTTCATGTTTAAGGGTAACCCATCGTTCTTTGTATAGTTGGTGTGCTGGTGTATAATTTTTAGGCAGTATTCCAATTTTAGCTTTTTGTTTTTCGATGACCGAACTCGATGTTTCGTCGCAGGTCCAGCATCCTAGATTACAAACGTTTCCGAACATTATATTCCAAGTTTGGGGCCATACATACTCGTCCACGACTTCCCCAAACTCTTTGTTAATTGCAATCCTAAAACTATTTCCAGAAACTTTTTCACTTAGTTCGCAACGATGACACACATTTGGAAAATAATCGTGACCAAATTCTTTTCGGAAATTTTCCAAAGGTTCACTATTCCACCAAGTGGAAAAGTCGTCGGACCACCCACTGTTAATCTGCGGGTGTGCAGAGCAGCAATTTCTAAATCCAAACTTTGAGTTAGTAAATCCAATTTTAAATGGTGCAGCGCAGTAAATTTTATTCATACTGTTTTTTAAAATATTTTATTTTTTCAAATGTGTTTTTATTTTTGGAACTGCTGATATAATCCAACAAATTAGTGTTTAGCAAAGATATTAAATCAAAGTTTAATTTTGCATAAAGCAATTGATCAATAATATCGTTTTTGGGTAGCTTTAAAATCATTTTAGTGATAGCAGGTTCTTTAAGAGGCGTCCAGGTTAATGTGTTGCCTAAATGCCATTGCTGGTGATCATTGTTTAACATATTTAAAATTTGTTCAGTTAAGTCGTTTTCAGACAAATATTGCTCTCTAATAGAGTAACGTTCGTTCCAGTATTGTTGAAATATTTTTTTATTTTTATCTCTTAAAAAATACTCAGTGTGATATCCAGGCGCTTTAGTTTCGAGCAAATTCAAAATATCAACATCGTGCCAGGCGGCCCACAATGCGGCAGTGCTGGGCCCACGCATGAAGTATTCGTCGCCAAATGCACCAGAAACCAAAACAGTTGGTTCTTTCCAGTGGTGTATTTGCCTATAGCCCCAAAATCTTGAGACGATATCTAACATGTTTGTGTATAAAAAATTATCATAATCGATGTGTTCATAACTGATTAACTCAAAGTTTTTATCACCTAGAAATTTTTCTAACAATGAATAACACAGCATGGTATCAACACCGCCGGTTAAAAACATTTTAATATTGGTATTGTGTGCTAAATTAGTAGTTTTGTTTTTTAAAATGTCTAATGTTTTTTCTAAAAATGTGTCTACAGTAACAGTAGAATCTACATCTGTGACATTCCAACCAAAGTAATGTTCAATAATCGAGTCTTGAAACAGTGAAAGATAACGATCACTGTATACTCTCTGCATTTCTGCATTGTTGTATGGCAAATTTGTTATTGTGTTTTTTTGGCAAGTAAATAACGGAAACGATCTAGACAAATCGTGTGTTACTGTAACTGACTTAGGCTCCACTATAATTATGCAAAAGTTTCCGGAAAATTTCGGAGTTTTATCAGTTAAAAATTCTAAGATAATATTTTCTAAACTATCAGTGTCACAGTAGCCTTTGTAGAAAATCATTGTGCTGTTTACATGTTTGTATTTCCATCCAGCGTCAAGTCCTATGTAAAAACCACTGTGATTATGATTTATCGGAAACCTACTGTCATTGTCTTGTGTGTTAATCGAGAAAAACATCAACGCCTCATGCTGGCAATATCTTTGGCAGCTTCTTTGGAATCTTTGCGAATTGGCACTGCATTGCTTTTGTGCATGGTTGCAATACCCAGCAGTTCATTGCCAGTATATACATTGGCTGCTTTGGCATTGCCATTGCCTGGCACAGTATCACTGGTCACTCTTGGTCCTACGCTGAGATCGGGCAGCGGGTTTATCCCCAGTCGGCGTCCTTTTTTGTCCACTGGCAGTGTGGTCCGACCCACTCCTAGCTTTTTTAGATACGCTTCGTGTGCTGCTTGTGCTGCCAGTTGCTGCTGGGTCTTTTTTCGTTGCTTTTGCTTTTTTTGGTTTAGCGAGGTCATTCCTCGCACCAGATGCATTGACATTGCCGAGCCTTTGTTTAAAGATCAAATCAGTTGCTACCACAGCCTGTCGTCGATCCCATTTGAACTGTCGTTCTACCAAACGATAATAGGTTTCTCGATCTTGGCCGTCCCATGCACTATACAGGTTGTGCAGTATTTTGTCAATCTCGATCCAGTTCATCTGCCATTCCGTGATTTACATCTGCGTGACCTTGCTCATCGTTTCTTACTGCAACAACAACATCTCGTAATGTAGCATCAGTTGGCAAGTTATAATAATCAATGGCAATCTTTGGTGCAGGTATATTTTCTGCTCTACCTGCATCAATTTCTTCTAAGTAGTGTGTATAACTTACCACGGCTTGATTTTCAAAATATCCAACCATCCTGTGTGCAGTCTTGGGGAAGAACACATATAGAACGAAGTAGAAATGCCAAAATACAAATTGTGCAAACATCACAACCAAGCGTTCAAACCAATTAGGCTTTGCAATCTCAATAAAAATCATCAGATGCATACGTTCGTTTTCAGCTTCTTCCAACAGTGTTCGAATCCAACCACGCTTATCAGGTTCCATCTTACGTAGACTACGAAGATGTTGCCACATACCAGCTACCATACCCGGAACACCGGCGACTGTTTCTAACACAACCGCACGGTGTCCATAGCGACGGGCAAAGAAAGTATCCGCAAACCAACGAAAGAACATAGTCAAGCTGTAAGCAAATCTATCGCTGAAATCTTTGGGCGGCCTCACTGGCAGAGATCCTCATACTTTGTAGTGTGTAATCTATGCATACTCAAATCTCCTGAGTATGTTTTTTTAAACAAATTGATAAATTTGATAATCATAGTGTGTCCTTTGTGTGTAAGCGCAACTTTTCTGTTACTAGGTGATAAATAAATTTATCATGCACATAGTATACATTATTTACCATAGCAAGTCAACCGGATATTATATTGGAAGTAAAATGAATTACGACGGAAAATATAAAGGATCTTCAAGACATCCTCTGTTTGAGCCAGGAAAATTAGAAATATTAGAAATTGTAGATGATCCAACTATGTTAACTGCTAAAGAACGTGAATGGCAGGAAAAATATGACATATTAAATGATCCTAATTGTTTTAACTTAGTTTACGCTAACAAAAAATTCTCGTCAGCGGGCAGAAAATTTTATTACAATCCCGTGACATTAGAAAGAAGTCTTTTCTTGGAGCATCAGGTTCCCGACGGCTGGATTAAGGGTCTGCACCCGTCACAAAAGAAGAAAAGAATGAAGAGAGGATCAAAAGAACTTAAAGAGCATTTAAGTAAAAAATCTAAAGAAAGTGCAAAGCGAGGAAAAGAACACAAAGACACTAAACAATGGATTTTAGTAGATCCACAAGGAAACCAACATGTTGTGCATGGGTTACATCCTTTCTGTGAAAAATACAACCTTTCGCCAACTTCTATACAATATAGTCTTAATTCACAAAAGCCTATTAAGAAAGGCAAAAGCAAGGGATGGTATGCAGTTAAAAAAATGTAACGTTGCTTCTGTTGCTAAGTGCAATGTTACCAAAACTCCCGCAGTTCTTAGGCTGCTAGTGCCATTGCTGGCGCTGCGTTTGTGTTTGCAGTTATTATTTTCTTCGCGGTAACGGCGCTTAGATCCCGATGACTCCATCCTGCCTAGTTCGTTGATCGATCCTGTGTCGGCCCCATCAAAAATATATTAGAAAAGACCGCCTTTTCTTCTTTGCGATCTACACCAAGATTTATAATCCATTATCTTGGCTTTATTCTTTTTTCTACTACAGTAATCTTGATACTCCTGGTCAGTTTCGGCTGTGGGCAATTTTTTTCTTTTACCTTTATAAAACTGACTTTTTCCAGACCAAGGGTTACTATAATACATTAGACCTACTATATTTTTGGTGGAGCCGTCGGGCACCGCCCCCGAGTCTCATCCGTGTTCAGTGAACTTCAACGTCACAGTTTATTTATAACACAAGCAAACAATAGTGTCAAGTTACCATTTGGGCATTTTAGCAAGATTTCTTTGACTGCGAACTGCATTGATTAATCGCAGCAACGTTTTTGATTTTTGTTCGGCAGATTCTTGCGAAAATTCTCTGCCAATTATCTGCTCTAAGAGAATCAAATCATCTTCACTGAGATTGGCTATTTGAGTGCTCACCATGTTTTTTGCTCCATGCTTGTTCGAAACCTTCTAAATGATAAACCGCCTCGTGGTTTCCCCAAAGGCGATTAAAATAACTTTGTTCCATTTGTTGTATGTCAGTTTCTGTCCAGGCATCCGGAACAAGATGCCCTTTGACCATCCAAAATAATTGGTTAGCCCATTTGAGTTGTGATTGCGTCATGCTGTATTTACAGCATCAACACTGTTAATGCGCTAACATTGACCTTTTTCAACACAGTTTTTAATAATTAATTGCTTCCTGCCACTTTAATTATATTGATTATTTAATCCAACTTGAAAAATCTTTTTGTAAAAAATCTTCTAATTTCTTAATTTCATAGTTGACCATTTGTTTTTGTTCTTCTCCGAATTCAAAAAGTTTTTTGTTGTTAGTTGCATTGATTTTGCTGAGTGGTTTTAAATTTTCAATATTTAAAAAATTAGTTACTGTGTTTAAATAATTTTGTGTGTCATTGACTAACTCGTCGTAATAAAAAATTTTAAAATTATCATGATTGCACCATCTTTTAATAATATCAGCATATCCAATAGTGTTGCTTACTGCAAAAGCATATTCGCTATATAAAAGATTAGGATTCAGAACACAATACAAACTATTAATAACTTCATACGGATTGCGTAATATTGTTGAACAGTGTGTTGAATGTTTTTTAATAAAAGAAATCTGATTACTATCAATTGCCCAAAATGCAGGATTAAAGTTTAGGCTAAAATTAAAATTTTTGTAATATTCAATATAATCTTGTTGACAATCTAAAATTTTTAATCCAGGTTCTTTGTCTTTGTTATAATCAATTTGTTTTGATCTTATTAAGTTTTCAAACAACCATGTGGTTCCGCTTCTAGCTGTTCCTATATTTATATAATGACTTTTTTCATCAGTAGACCTCTATACAATTCTTGTAAAACGGATGAAAAAATTTATATACCAAACTGCCTTTAAAAAATAAAGTATTGTGTGTTGATGTTTTTTCAACAGATGCATCTTTTGTTACTGGAAGAAATAAAATTTTGTTGTTTTCGAATACCCAAAAATCATCAAATTTAATTTTCTTTATAGTAATTGGAAATTTTTTAATATTGTTATTGTTGGTTGACATTTCAATAACATTAAATTTTTTGTAATCTGGAAGATAAGTTAGTTGACATGAGTTGTTGTCTACATCAATTATGGTTTTAACACCATTAATTGAAAAATTAACTGGAATTTTTATATTTTCTTGAAAATATATTTCAAAGTTCATTTTTTATAATCAATCTTCATTGTTAGTCACTTTATTTTCTAACTCTCTGACACGAATCTCTAGTTCGTCTATTTTTTTAGCAACTGCTGGATATTGTTTTTTCCACGCATCTGTGGGTTGCTTGAACCAAGTAAGTCTCCATCGGTTAACAAGATAATCTAACAAACGATCTAGCTTGGCATAGGCCCAAAGTCCTGCATGTGTTTCTTTGAAATATGCAAGAAACGCTGCGCCTACCAATGCACCCAATATAGCAGTGTAGATCCACAATGTGTCGCTAAACAGCTGGTCTATAATTTCAAACATAACTGATCCTTTTTGATGTATTTAACCCGTTACTTCACAAACGCACCAATACGACCATGCACATCGGGATAGTGCTTGTAGGTGTATCCATCAGGTGGATCAGTGTTTTCGCCTTCCCACACAGGAATAAAATGTGTTATACCGTCAGCAAAATCTTCGTTGTGCCTAAAGTGAACTTCTATTAGACGTTTGCCAATATATTCACAGTTGATCCACTGATACTTTTGCACAAATGGTTTTAATATTTTTGGCAAAGATATACGATCTGCAACACGAACCCAATGGTCCCAGCGTGTGAATGTGTTGGATGGTTTGTGACCTTCTACTGCCAACAATTGCTTGCCACTGTGGTAGTCGATGCTGAGATGTCTACCTTCAAACCACTCGCACCAAAAATGTCCAACTGGTAGGTGTGTGGTATCACAGTCCAGCCAAACTCTCTGTGCTCCTAGGCCAAGACCCAACATGTTAACACAAGGTCTAACAATATAATAGCCCGGATTGGGCACATCAAGTCCAACCGGGCCACATTTGTATCCAAGTTTTCTGCTGAGAATCAATTTGTCTAGAACCCAGATATCATCTGGGTCAATGGTTTGCCAAACAAGATCCTCAGCAGTTTGCATTATGCTTGTATTTAGTTAGAGTTGGAATTTTGGCATTGCACTGGCTGGTTTGATACCACTGGTGCTGGTCATGTATTGTCCAGCCATGGTTTCTTCAGTCTTGGCTACAAACACCACTGCACTTTTGTTTAGTTTGAGCTTGGCATCAGGGCTGATAGTAAATGCAAATGGACCCAATCCAATGCCATTGGGTGTTGCCATTAGTGCAAGAGGCTTGAGCACCGTAATGGTATTCTCGTCCTCTTGCACATATCTAGCAACGATTTCGTCGCCGCCAATGGTTTTGATTGTGATAGTGTCATTTGCCTTCAGCGGCTGTTCGATAATCATTTTTTACGTTTCTTTCTAACTTAGATGATTTAATTGCAGTGTTGAGTTTTAGTTAACCCACATATCGTGATCTTCAAAATATTGTTCCAGTTGATCGGCACCACCAATGTATTGTCCGTGCATCCAAATCTGCGGAACAGTTCGTGCATTTGGTGCAGCTTCCAGCAGTTGCTCCCGGGTCCATTCACCATTGCTCAAATTTCGTTCTTCAAACTTGATTCCTTTGGTTTTGAGCATGTGTTTGGCTTTTACACAGTAGGGGCAATTTTCTTTGGTCCAGACAATTGTTTGAGATTCCATTATTTTTCCTTATAAACTAAAACCTTTGAAGGTATTATCATCGACATCTTGTTTGACTGCACCAATGGTATAGCTACTCAGCTCAACTTCTTGTGGTGCAACTTGAACTTCTGCACCACTGATCCATTTTTGTGTCCACGGCAGCGGGTTAGTTGATTGATTGTAAATTTTTGGTAGTCCCACTTTTTCCATACGACGAGCTGCAATATATTCAACATATTCATTGAGCAGTTGTTCATTGAGCCCAATCATGCTGCCGTCTTTGAAAAGATAGTGTGCCCAAGATTTTTCCTGATCCACAGCATCAACAAACATCTTGATGCTGGCTGCTTCGCATTCTTGTGAAATTTTAGCAAAATCAGGATCATCCTTGATCAGCGTCTTGAGCAACAGTTGAGTGCTGCCAAGGTGTAGATTTTCATCACGAGCAATAAACTTGATAATCTTGGCATTGCCTTCCATTTTTTTAGCTTCAGCAAAAGCCCAGCTGCATGCAAAACTAACATAGAAACGCACGCCTTCAAGAATATTAACACTCATCAGTGCCAGCCACAGTAGCTTTTTTAGCTCATACAAATCGACTGTGATTTTTTTACCGTTGACAGTGTGAGTGCCTTCGCCAAGAAGATTGTAGTAGCTGGCCATTTCGATCAAATTATCGTAGTGTTCACTGATATCTTTGGCACAGTCTACAATTTCTTCAATGTCCATCATGCCATCAAAAATTTTGCTGGGATCGTTGTAAACATTGCGAATAATATGTGTGTAGCTGCGGCTGTGAATTGTTTCGCTGAAAGTCCAGGTGATAATCCAATTTTCCAGTTCTGGCAAGCTTACAATAGTGCCGAAGCTTTCTGCAGGTGCACGACCCTGCACACTGTCCAGTAGAATTTGACGCTTGAGGTTGCTGGTAAAGATATGCTGCTCGTGGTCTGTCAAGTCTTTGAAGTCTTTGGCATCTCGATACACATCAATTTCCTCAGGACGCCAAAAGAATCCCAACTGTTGATCAGTGAATTTGTCGAACGCAGGATACTTCATGGTATCGTAGCGTTGAATAGTAACACCACCACTGGGATCTAAAAATGCTTTTACCTGTGTGTGGTTGCTTTTGTTGTTGATATCAAATACGCTGCTCATGTTTTTCCTGTTTTAAATTACACAACTTTCGCAAGCGGCATCATCCGCATTGCTGATAGATTCTAACTCTACAACAACACCCGACATCTTGTCAATATCAACTTCGCCGGCTCCGTCATAGGTATTGAAATAATAAAGTTGTTTGCCACCGTATTTGTAAAACATCACCATGTGCTGCAACATGGTGCTCATTGGAATTTTATCATCTTCAAAGAATTGTGGATTGTAGCTGGTGTTTACGCTGATACCTTGATCAATCCACTTTTGTAGAATTGCACAAATTTTCAAGTAACCTTCTGGGCTGCGCTGATTCCACAACAGCTCGTATTTGTTTTTGAGTCTGCGAAATTCTGGCACAACCTGCTTGAGAACACCATCTTTGCTTTGCTTGACAGAGATCAAACTACGAGGCGGTTCAATACCATTGGTGGCGTTGGCAATTTGCGCACTGGTTTCGCTGGGCATCAGTGCCATTGTTGTGGCATTGCGAATTCCAGTTTGTTTTAGTTGTTCACGCAAACCGTCCCAATCCATGCGCTCAACGTGTGGCACTAGTTCGTCAACTTCAAGTTTTCTAGTGTCGCAGGGCACAATACCTTTGGCATACTTGGTGTCTGCGTTTAGTCTGCAAGCACCTTGTTCGGCAGCAAGGTCAGCACTGGCTTTGATAAGATAGTAACTCCAAGCTTCTGCATATTCGTCTACTTTGGCAAGTGCTGCTGGATCGCTGTAGCTGAGATCGTTTTTGGCTAGCCAATATGCAAAGTTGATAATGCCAACGCCAAGTGGACGGAAATCCTGTGTGCTTTCGTAAGCTGCACGAACTGGATAATGTTGGTAGCTTAATAGTGCATCAAGCCCACGTATTGCTAGTTTGCATGCACGTTCAAAATCACGTGGTGTTTTAACGTTGCCCCAGTTGACTGCACTGAGTGTGCAGAGTGCAATACGCCCGTTGGGGTCGTTGAAATCATTTAGTGGGCGAGTTGGTAAGTCGATTTCTGCGCAAAGGTTACTCTGACGAATTGGCCAAATGCTTTCATCAAACGAGCTGTGTGTATTGGCGTGATCCACATTCTGAAGATAGATACGCCCAGTGTCTTTGCGTTCTTGCATAAACGAGCTGAACAGATCCAATGCTTTTACTGTTTTTTTGCGCAGCTTGGGATTCTTTTCTGCACGTTCATACAATTCCTTGAAACGTTCTTGATTATTGAAAAAAGCATCATACATGCCAGGCACATCGTTGGGCGAAAACAGTGTGATGTTTCCACCAGTTAACAGTCGTTCATACATCAGTTTGTTGAACTGAACACCGTAGTCCATTTGACGTATGCGAGTTTCGTTGGTGCCTTTGTTGTTTTTCAACACCAGTAGATCTTCAACTTCCAAATGCCACAGTGGGTAATACAGTGTGGCAGCGCCGCCGCGAACACCACCTTGGCTACAACTTTTTACTGCACTTTGAAACAATCTATAAAAGGGAATAACGCCAGTGTGCGCAGTGTCACCGTTGCGAATTGGACTGTTAATTGCACGTATGTTACCAGCACCTACACCGATGCCGGCTTTCTGACTCACATACTTAACAATGGCACTGGTGGTAGCATTGATGCTGTCGAGACTGTCGTCTGTTTCAATCAACACACAACTGCTGAATTGACGTTGCGGAGTTCTAACTCCTGCCATAACCGGTGTGGGCAAACTGATGTCATGTTGACTAATTGCATCATAGTAATCTTTGACCCATTGCAATCTTGTTTCTGCTGGATAGCTGTGAAACAGTGTTGCAGCAATGAGAATATAACAAATTTGTGGTGTTTCATACACTGTCTTGGTAACACGGTTTTGCACAAGATATTTGCCACGCATCTGTTCCATTGCCACGTAAGCAAGATTTTCATCACGCTCGTGTTTGACAAAACTGTTGATGCGATCCCACTCACTGTCGCTATACCAATTGATCAAGTCTGGATCATAGTAGCCAAGTTGGGTATTCTTGACAACCAAATCACGCACATGCACTGGCTCATACTGCCCATACACTTGCTTGCGAAGATGATAGTTGATCAGCCTGCCTGCCACGTATTGATAGTTTGGAGTTTCTTCACTGATGAGATCGGCCGCTGCTTTGATTAGTGTTTCTTGTATGTTGTTGCTGGTAATACCATTGTAGAATTGTATTTGACTTTTGATTTCAACTTCACTGGCACTAACACCACTGATACCTTCTGTGGCCCAAAAAACTACTTTGTGCAGTTTTTCTAGGTCAAGTTCTTCTTTGCGACCGTCACGCTTGGTGACCAAAATCTTACCCATGATTTGTTATTTCCTTTGATTATCTTTGTAAATGTTTTGTGTATTAGTTTAACTGAACTTGTGCAAAAGATCAAATTTTGAATAGCTGTAAGCCAATTTCATTTGGTCTTCGGAAACGCATTGACTATTTACAACCTGACCATAATTGTAATTAAGAACATATTTTCCCTGATTGATCGATGATAAATTAGTCCAACCGGAATCAGTGCGGTAAATTTTTAATTCAACGTCATCAAAATCTGTGGTTTCTAACAAGCAAAAAGTATAGAACATACCTAGACAAACAGCTAAATCACAGTATATATTGCTGTATACCAATTCCCAGGGATTGGGCCATTGGTCTGGTTGATCCGGAGACAAGTAATGCAAAACCGTTGGAACACGGCTCCAATCTTTACAAACTTGATTTACTATTTCGTTGGAATTCAGTCTATCAAGACTGTTGCGCCAATCTCTCCAGGCAACAATACGCCGGTCCGGCGGTTCATCAAACCACATGTGTTATACTAAACGCTCAACTCTATATTTGAAGGTCACAAGATTGCCTGTGTTGGTTGTGGTGTATCTCAGTGTGGTAATACCACCAGATACGTTAACACTGAATGTTAATCCAATGCTGCCGCCATCTTCGCTGAAATCATCAGTTAGTGTGCTGCCACTGGAACTGGCAGTGATTCTCATCACGCCGTGTCTAACATTGGTGCCACGAGTGGCAGTGTAGTAGATCAAGTTGGTTTTTTGATCAGTAGCATCAAATGTTATAGTTGACGATGTAGGAGAACTGGTGTTGTCCGCTAACTGCACACTTTTGCCCGATTCTTCCAAGTGGTATCCGTAGCGTATACCAACGTCAGCGTCTAGAAAGTAAACTTCGTATCCATCAAGATTTACACGGCTATAGGTGTCTAGGTCTGATTCTGGACGTTCAAAAATATCAGCAATGCTGTAATTGCCACTGCGAGCAAAAATGATCACATCAGCAGTGGGATTCCCTGCTCCATTGAGGCTGTTGCCAACATCAGCAAAATAGTTGTAAGCACTAACAATACCCGACACGTTGTATCCATGAATTGCAGTGCTGTAGATATTGTCAAAGTAGCTGTTGGTGAATTTTATACCACGAGGTCCAATGATACTTGATCCAGTTCCTGTGGTGTTTTCGCCTAGCTTTGCTGCTTTATACAGTGTATCAAATTTACAGCCGTTGAACAAAATTCCCTGCATGTCGTCGTCGGCAACTATTGCAAAGTTGTTGTTGGTAAAATCGCACTGTTCAAACACAATATTTTTGGTTTGATTGATTGCAGTGCTGGTTAGTTTTAAACAAGCCGGAAAGGCAGTTCCAACACCAGTGGGCGCTGTTAATTTTGACCCTTTGAATTCCACACGTCTGAATATGCAGTTAATGGCGCTGTCGATACCGACCACATCGCCATCCATAGTGTTTTCAAAACTCAGATCATTGATTTCAATAAAACTTGGAATTACTGCACCGCCGGTGCCAATGTTAACTCCAGTTTGCTGAAAACTGTCAGCCAGTGATACACCAGGAGAAACCAGTGTTTGGCGAATGATGCTGCAATTTTTGCCTTCGCCTACCAATTTAGCATAGGTGGGTATTTCGATTAAATCAGATACTTTGTATACACCAGCAGGAAAGAACAAACTGCGACGTATTTCTTCATTGGTTTCTCTGCAGAACAATTGATTGAGTGCGCGGTTAATTGCCGCAGTATCGTCTACTACACCATCGCCAACTGCACCAAAGTCTTTGACACTGGCAAAATCATCCAACTTGGACTGCAATGTTCTTGTTGTAGGATTGCTAACTGATGTTCCAGTTTGATGTGTGTAACCAGCGGCCAACCCTTTGTATTGATAAGCATCCGAAATAGACAATATGTCACTGTATTCAGTTAGTATTTCAGTGTTGCCAACAATTGGCGCACCTTCACTGACCGGTCCGTTGCCAATATACAATCTTCGTGTATCAAGAGCCCAGCCAAGTTCTGCAGCAGACAACTGTGGAAGGTTTTCTGACAACCCGTAGCGATTTTGGATTTTGCTTATACTAACAATAGGCACTCTATTATTCCTTTAATATCATATATGGTATTTATCAACCATAATGGGAATAATATTCTTCGCACCTAGTCCACCAGCGGTTGGACCAATACTCAAATTCATCGGGCCACAAATCAAACTGTTGATATTCTAGATTTCTACTGCACATAAACACGTGACCTTCGCAAATGTCTGTGCCATACAGTTCATTGTGTGCCAATGCATATGCTGTTAACTGCAAATAATAATCTTCGACCCATTCTTTCTTTTTGGGTTTGTTGGTTTGTTTGAAATCCAATATTGCTGGTTTGCCGTTGTAGAGTCCTACCAAATCGGTGGTGCCTGCATAAATTCCAGGCATGTATAGGTTAACTTCACTGCCCCAGATTTCATTGACATTGTTCAAACCATTGTTGAGAATTTGCAGTGCCATCTGATTGGCTTGTTGTGCATAAGGATTGCTGCCAGCTTCACGCCAGGTGCCTGTTTCCACATAGTCTTCGAGATATTTGTGCATGCGAGTGCCTACACTGGCTGCTTCAGTGGTGATTTCCTGTGCTTTGGATTCTCCTACACGCTTGCGCCATTCAATCAAATGAGATTTGTCTTTGGTGCGATCAAGTATGGTTGTCACACTGGGCACTGCACCAGCAGGAGTTTGATATTTTCTTTGGCCATCAACGTTTGCTCGCGACAATGCTGCATACGGAAAACGATTTACTATTAATGTCATGATTTATTATAGTTGATTTTGCTGCTAATGCAAATATTATTTGCGACGATTTGCAGCACGTTTGGCCATTGATTTGACTGTGTCTTGATTACCGGGCTGTTGTGCGTCAGTGTCCCGGTCAATGGTAGATGCAGTGTTGATGGTTACAAATTCTTGATTGTAATCGCCAATGAGGTTGGCAATTGAATCGCTGCTTTTTACCATCTTGTCAATTTCTTCGTAGCTGATGCTGTGTCCAAGATTGCCCATTAACTTGGTTAAACTGGCAACTGGTATTTTTAGTCCAGATTGCTTGGCATCAGCTTTGGCTTTGAGCATGTTGAGAAGGGTGACTAATGCACCCTTCTTTTCAAATTCAACAGAAGATTCTACTTCACTGATTCTCATTATGCTCTCTTTGCACGTCCCAGTGGTTCATCACCGCCGGTTGCAGCATCGCTGGCACCAAAATCATCAAATTCTTCGCCAGCAGCTAGATCAACATCAACTTCAGGAGCAGTATCTGCACCAGTGTCAACACTGGTCATTGGTGTTGGTGCTTCGCCGCTGAGTGTGCCAACTGCATTTGCCATTGACTCTCTAGCTGTTCTTACTGCGTCCATAAGTGCGTTTAGAGCACTGTTGGTTTGTTGGTTGAACGTGGAGGCTGCTTCTGCACCATTGCTGCGACGAATACTGTCAGTGAGCGGAGGTAGCTTTTCGTTGATCATTTGACCAACATCTTCCAACATGGCTTGAATGCTGTCTACCATATCCTGTGCAGCCATGATTGTTTCAGCTTGTCCCACTTCGTCTTCGAACATGCCCTGTGATTGACTTTCATCCATGTCGAGATGACCGAGAGCACCGCGATGTGCATCTTCAAGTGCATCATACGCAACAGCAAGTGCGTTGTTTGCATCTTTGAGCCAAGCTGAATCACCACCGATGCTTTCAACTATGTTTGCAAGAACAGCATTTGATTTAGTTTTTGCCATCAATGGCTCAATTGTATTCAGCATGCTGTGAAATGCACGGTCGACCATTTGCTCTGCACGTGAATATGCTTCATCTAAACGAACTTCAACTGATTCGTTGACGCTTTCTTTTGCACGAAGCTTTTTGAGAACAGCACCTGCTACCTTTTTGCCTTTTTCTTCACTGCCATACTTTTCGCCGGCTTTTTTGGCAATTTTTGCAAATTGCTTGCCTGGTTTGCCAATGTCTTTTCCGGCAGCGGCTTTTTTAGCAGAATATTCTGCTTCGTCGACTTTTTCTGGAAGGCCTTTGTGCTTGGTGCCAGCAATCTTTTCCAATTCCTTGGTGCTCATTTTCATCATAGCTTTGCTAGAACCTTTGAGCTTGCTTTTGGGAGCATCGCCGCGCTTGGCTGCCAGTGCTGCACCTGCTGCTTGTTGTTGTGACTTGCTGACTGCTTTTTCGGCAATATAGCTTTCCAACACCTGCTTGGCCAACACCAAACCGTTGTATACAGTGTCACGCTCACTTTCGTGAATTTTTTTAGTTTGCTTGAAATCTGAAATTTTACTGTCGATGTTTTCCAGCATTGCACTTGCTTGATTAACTGACAAACGTTCTAGATTGCCAAAGTTCCAGCCAACACGCTTTTGCATGTCTTCATTTAGTGCTTGTGCTTTAAGATTGTTCATATCGCCTAGTCGCATGATTTAAAATCCTCATTATAGCTATATTTATCAAATTTGCATAGATTTCAAAATTGCAGTTGCTCGTTGTTCTAGTCCTGCAATTTCGCTGTCCACACGACTCAAGCGGTTTGCAAACATGGTTTTTTTGATAGAATCATTGCGCTGCTCAGCACGATCCACATGGTGCAAAAACAGTGTTCTATCTTCGTCAAGCTTTTCATAAATTTTATTGATTTCCAATATATTCTTTGCCACAGTGTGTTCGCCGCGATACAGTGCCATTGCATAACAAATTGCCCAATTCTTTTTATACATGTCCACAAGATGCAGCTTGCCTCTCCAAACATTGTATTGATCTCGATTGGTAATAATACGATAAGGCCCGACTGTGACGCAGTTTTCTTTGGCATCAATGATTGGAATTTCCAGCTGAGGAATTTGTTCGACAAAGAAACGATTGATTTTGCTGGAAATTAGTTGTATTCCGTGATCAGAGCTCGACATGATTACCTTTCTAGAATCTAATAAAAACGTTGCTGTTTTTGGCAACAGTTTGTTATAGCATAGATTTTGATCAAAATCAATTTATCTGTCGAACGTATTATGCTGCGCCGTTGGTGATCACATACCACAATACCACTGATAGTGCGCCCAGCAGTGCCACAATAATTGAAGCGCCAATTTTGATAATTGAACGCAAAGCGTTGTGTTCTTTTTCTCTTAGTGTTTCTACGATCTCTTTAACCATACGTTCAAGGTTATCGAGTCGAGTATTTGTTGCAATTTGTCCGTGTTGCAATGTTTCAAGTTCCTTTTGCAAATGTCCATACCTTTCGGCACACAAATCCACGTGTGCTTCTAAACTAGTTTTTTCTAGGTTGGTGGTAGACATTTCAAAACTCCTAATTGTAGAAATGTTATTTATTTGAGCCTATGTAGAGCCTAAAATGTGCCTCGAGTTCAGGAATAGTTGCCCCTGACCACAGTATTATTTACATTTTTGTGTTATTTTTTAATATATTAAGATTAAGGTATGTATACGTTGCGAAAATCTCCGTAGCTGATAAAGTATGGGGGAAATATAGCAACTGTTTCATCCAGTGCAGGAACAATAGGAACCATGTGCAAATCAGCCAACAATGCTGCATGTCCTGCACCAAAAACTTCTTCTCTATCAGCATAGAATTCAAATTCCCAACAAAGATACTCGCTGGGCAAATTTGGATTCGGAAACAGCGCCTCAACTGCATCAATGTTGTAAAATTTCACAGTTGGATTGTGTATGTTTGCTCTCAAACTTACCACCTGACATATTGTATCAAAATTGCGCTGCTGATTGCGTCGATGCTCGATTGCAGCATCTTTGTTGTTGTTGGACAACACGCCAGTGGGGGTAATATCGACTAATGTATAAATTGTATATTGATGATTCATAATAGATGCTCGTAATCAAACAGTCCCAAATATGGCAAACTGTTAATGTTATTTAACGGATCGCATTGTGCAAACCATTTGCCTAGTTTAACACATTCATCGACATTGTTGCACATGATTATATCGATTGCAGTGTATCCTAGATCTCTGGCTGACTGATAACGGTTGCTGCCCATTTTCACTGCCCAGATATATCCGTCGGGATTTACCACTGGTTCGACATAAAAACATTCTGCGGATCTATGCTTGTGAAATTTGTTGTGCCACCAGTCTGGTGTTGTGCGATAAACCAACAGTGGATACCACAAACCATGCTGTTTGATTTTGGGCAAATCTCTAGTTAGGTAACGATTGTCGTTGTGCAAATCCATTGGCGTTAGCGCAGATAATTGCACTGTGGTAATTCTATTGTCTCGCCAAATGCTGTGTAGTGCTGTCATGATATCAAAAAAGGCTGCTATAATATATAGCAGCCTTAAATGAACTAGATGTTATTTTGTCTATTAGCTTAGAGCTAGTTTTAGACCTAGGTTGGTAACAGTTGTGCCAGTTACGTCGATGGTGTTTGCACCTACAGATGCACCAAGAGCACGGATTGCTGTTTGTAGGTCACCTGCTGTCCAACCACCGCCGTTTGCTTCTAGCATAACGCTGATTTGACCACTGGTAGTGTTTTCGATTTGGTAGTAGGTGATTGTTGCTTTGGTTAGAATAGTGAAAAGAATCTTTTCAATTGATTCACCAGCTTGACCTTCTGCACGAATGTCTACTGCAACACCTGAGCCGTTTTTAACAACAATAGCAAGTGCTATTGGCTGGCTGCCGTTGAAAGAAACCAGTGCACCTACTGCTGAGTTCTGGTTAACACCACTTAGCACATCACCGTTTACGCGAGTTACTTCTGCCATTTTATATCTCCATAATAATTTGCGCTTTTGCGCTGTTAGTATTTATCACAGCCACAAAAAAAGAACGGTATAAAAACCGTTCTTTTGTTTGATTATAGTTTTAATTATTGATTGAAAGTATAGAGAGTTGCTGAAGTTACACCAGTTGCACCGTAGTTTGAACCGTCAGTGATACCTGCGCCTTGAAGAAGCAGTGTTAGCACGTTGGTTGCTACGATTGTTCCAGCAACAGTGTTGCCTTCGTTTTCGGCTGTTTGAATTGCAGCCTTCATTTCATCTTGTGTAATGCTGCTTTTGCTCATTGTTACAACAAAAGATCTTGGGCCAATACCTTGGCTGTTTCTTACTGCTGCGTTGCTGTTAGTTAGTTCTGCCATTTGTTTAAATCCTTATTTGATTATAATGTTATTTATTACCAACTGGCAATTTTCTTGCCAAGATAATAGCCGCCAGCACCGGCGGCAGCCAATTTTGCCCATAGTGGAATGCCGCCGGATTTGGCACTATCAGTTGCACCTTGTTTGCTTGCGACGCGAGCAAATGGTGCAAAAAGGTCACTTTGTTTTAGGTCGTGACTGAGCCCTCTATACACACGAGCTGTGGCTTGTGTGCGTTCGTTACTGAGTGATCGAGACCAATCAGCAACTACTCTTCTCGCACTCATCAACCCTGGGCTGTCCACTCCCAATCGTCTTTGTAGTGCTAGAAAGAATCTTCTATCAGCAGTTTCGTCTGCGGTGCCTTTGGCTATGTGTCTTAGCCAAGTTTTTAGCTGTAGTTCAGGCACAGTTATTTGTCTATCAACATTGATTTTTGTGCTGTATCTGTCAGGATTCAACAGTATCTGTGCCATGTTGTTGAAATCGCTGCCGCTGCTACGCCAACCATCAAGTCCGTTGCTCAATGTTTGTTGTGCATATCTCTTTGCTAACTTGGGATTTTCATAGCGCATGATTTGCAGTGCTAGTGCTGCATTGAAAAAGTTTTCGGCAATGTTGCTGAGTCCAACACTGGGCAAGTTAGAAGGATTACGGAAAACTCTAGCTTCGCTTAGGTCTTTGATAAATTCAAATGCCATTATGGTGTTGCTCCTGATTGTGGAGTTGGTTGAGCAGTAGATGTTACTTTTGGTGCGTTGGCTAGCTTGTTTTTATATGCTTGTCGATCGTCAATGGTTTTGGTCATAATTTTTAGTATATTTTGATCAGTAAGCGGCAAACTTTGAATCATTTGCTGAAGTGTTGCAGATATTTGAACTTTTCCTGCGCCAGTTAGAAACTGTTTTAGTGCGTTTCTATATTCAGTTTCGTCATTCATGTTAACGTTTGACTTTTGTTTTCTTTTAACAGTATCATACCATTTTTTTTGGTTTTGCTTTGCAAGCTTGTCTTTTTGAGTGCCAAACCATTTTTCTTTTTCAGCAGTAAGCCCGCTGCCAATGTCAGACATTTTTTTCTTTACACGACCAACAAACGCTGCACCAGAGCTAGTGCCAGGAGGACCTGCTTCAATTACAACTTCGCTGACTTTCATTGCTGATACTTCCTAACACCCCTAACAAACTTGCTGGTATCTTTGCCTCTAATGCTGTTTAAAAATCTACGTTCTAGCTCTGCTGCAACTTCGGGTTCAAAATTTTCGTAAATCATGTTGATAACATTTATTGCACTGTTGATAGCATGATTGGCACGACTTTCAATAACGGTAGCACGGTCCTGTTCAGGGACCATGTTGCTGATTTCTTCAAGAATGCTGCGAGTTTGTTTCTTCATAATTGTATTTAGCTGTGGTTTAAGATGTTTTGAGATTAGCTAACATACTCTTTAGCTTGGTGCTTTGGACATCAGCTTTGACCTTAGGCAAGTTGGCGTCTGAATCTACTTCGTTGCTGGTGTGTTTGACTGTTGATGTTTTCTTTAGTTTGTCATAAATTGACGAATTTTGAGGAGGTGTGTATTCGTCGCCTTCGTCTGATGCTGTAATACGTAGACTGTCAATATCAAACAACAAATCAATTTTTTGCCCTACACCGCTGCTACTGCGAGTTTTCATTAGTTGCAATTGATAACGTCCGTGTTCTCGCATGCTGCGTGTAGTAAAAATACCAAACACGTTGTCAGCAGTATTGATCTTACTGATACCACCACTGATATGACTGTGATCAAATTCCACTTCTTCGACACTACTGCGGTTCAACTGACTTGCTGTAACCAACACCATGTCCAGTTCTTTGGCTAGATTGCGCAGTTCTTCGCTAACATATTTGTCTTTGACAAACAAGTCGCTGGGACTAACTTTGGCACTCACTGGCATCAACAGATCGAGATAGTCCACACAGATGTAGTCTACTTTAACGCCGCTTTGTATTTGCAGTTCTTTGAGATAGCTGCGAATGTCGTTAACATTGCTTTGTGCAGGCATATATTTGATACGCAAATTGCCAGCTTTTTTACCTACCATCTTTACTTTCATTTCCACACCGTCGAGGTCTTTGAAAATTTCTTTGCTGGGCACACCAGTGACCATGCTGTCGATGCGCATACTACAAAGATTTTCACTGAGTTCTAGCGTAATGTATGCACCATGTCTACCGGCCAGCATCCAGTTAACTGCAAGATTTTGCATAAACAAACTTTTGCCAGCGCCTGACCCCCCAGCAAAAATTTCCAGTTCGCCTCTGTTGAATCCGCCATAAAGTTTTTGATCTAGGTTAGCCCAACCTGTGCTGATTTGTCCATTGTTGTCTTTGAGTGCGCTAAGACGTGCGCGAGGATCAGCAAAGTAATCAAGACCCAAGTCTCTAGTCAGACTAATCTGCACTGCATCTTTGACCAACTTTTCAATAGGCTCATACTCGCCTTTTTCAATGAGATCGGCACTTTGAAGAATCACACGCTTGAGTGTTTCGTGTTTGGTAAAGTTTTCAAACTCATCCATAAACCATTCGACCATGCTATCGTCGACTGTGCCTATTTCTTGTAAATCAAGACTTGATTCTGCACGAACTTGTTTGATGTCTGGCAGGTTGTTGTATTTTTTACTGTAGTTGTTGATAAAGTCAGCAGCTGACCTTAGACTGCGGTCAAAGTTTACACTGTCAAAGATATTTTGCACACGAACAAAACACTGTGCGTCTGCTAACATTATTTCTAAAAATAATTTTTGCAAATCTATGCTGTAATCTTTTGCCGACATGGTGTTCCTTGTTGTTAATTAAAAATGTTTTTGCTGCGCAGTTTGATTTTCAACGCACTGGTCTCAGTATCAGCTAATATGCTGCGCAGTGTATATAGTTTGCCGTAACGCTGGTGTGCATCGGCACAATCTTTGACGTCAGGCTCCCAAAGAGGAAAACTCACAGCCCATCCGTATTCCAGTGCTTTATCTAACAATCGCTTGCCGCTGCGGTCTCTGTCAGGCACAACAATAATCTGTTTGCCCAGGCTTTCAATAATTTCTGCTTTGTTTTCGTTTACGTCATTGGTTAATACTGCTACACCATCCACTGCAATTGCGTCTAATGGACCTTCAGTGACTATAACAAATTCTCTATCTGATGTTTGTGCATCAATGTTAAAAACATAATCGCTGTCAACTTGATTGAAATATTTGATCTTACTGTCAGTATATACCGACCTAGCAGTGTATCCAACAATTTTTCCATGCCAGGTATACGGAATGATTACACGTCGACATAGCCCATGTTCTTTGTTTGGACTCCACAGCCAGTTGTAATCGTTAAGTGCAAATCCACGTTGTTGTATGAATTCAACTGCGGCTTTTAAATCTGCATCCAACTCGCAAGCGCCTGCTGCTGCCAATTCTGCAATAGGTGCAAAGTCTGGCAATTCTACTGGTGCAAAAGATGCAGTTTTTTTCTTAAGCTCTTGTTGCACAATTGTTCGGTCAACATTGCGCATGGCTTCAAACACCAGACGCTGTATTTGTTCTTGTGCAACGCCCATCCAACTCAATAGATTTCTAACTTTGAAATTTAGATGATAGCCCGGAGACCAACCAGCAGTGTATTGGCAGTTAAAACAATGATAGCTAAACCCACCCTCAGGTGTGGTTAACAGCCCGCCGCGACTTTTGCGGTCAACGGTTTCTCCTTGATGAACACAGCAAGGTGCATCAAAGCTAATCCAACCTTTGCTTGCTGGTTTGCGTTTAGCAGGCAAGGCATCAATTATTGACTGTTGAATCAAGTTCATTTAGTTAAATGTAACAAAAAAATGTCAAGTGATCAACTTAATTTTTGTGTAAAATTTTGTCAACTGATCCGTCGGTTTTTGTTATCTTGAATCTGATACCAGTGAAAAGGCCAGTGAAGTTGGTGTAAACCACTCCAGTTTGATTGGTATATTCATTGGTAACAATTTCTATGTAATCTGACTCAAACACAGTGTTTGAATCTTCCAAATGGCCTTGAACTGTAATCGATCCAGTGAAGTCGGTGAGGTAGTAGGCCGCAGTGTGTATACCATTGTTAGCCGCTGTTACAACCAATGTGCTGGTATATGCAATTCCATCGTTGTAGCTGCTCACAGTTAACTCGCTGCTGGAACTGTGATTTGGATATGCAGTGTTGATAATTTCAACCACACCAGTGGCACTGTAGTTGTCATCAACATATATTGGTTGCTCAGACCCTGTGCTGCTGACCATTTTGATACCGTAATGATATCTAACTGCACCAAAATCCAACAAATCTTCTTCAGTGATAACAGTAGATACCAACCCATTGGCTGCATCCTCTAGTATCAAAGTTTTGTTTAGAATTTCTGCATTGGTTGCTGCATCAGTGATGTATAGGTAAAACTCATTGCTGCTGACATTGACATTTTTTTGATTCTGATTCTTTATGCGGAATTTAACTGGATTATCCACACCCTTGGTTAGTTTTACATTCTTTGCATAATACATGAGATTCCACCTATCCGAGGGGCCTGTTCCTACAGTAACCGTATGAATCTGATTGTATAAATATCCTATAGTAGTATACATTATTCCCTCATTTAATGATATTTATCGCATGAACAACAATAAAAAGATAGAACCTATGTTAGAAAAATATCCCTTTTTGGCGATTGTTCGCTATTCTGATAACGAATTTGTGTGTGTTATACAAAATCAGGATAGCGACGTTACCACCATTTACGATTATGGCAGTCTTAAAACCGACGTCGACCGCAGAGATTTTCTAATGCTGGCCGACCAATGGTGGTGGGAAAGCAATAGACTCATACCCATTAATATATTTTTGAAAGCAGACTGGAGACGATTTGCATACTGTGCAAAAACATTGATCAGCAAAGAAGTAGAAATTGTAGTGGGTCATTGTGTTAGATTAGATGATTTGTCATCCAAACGAACCAAACGCAAAAGCATACAACTGGTTCGTCGTGTAGATTAATTTTCTGTCTCTAAGTTCATGTTTACTGCTACCAGCACTGCGTAACTGATTGCATGTGCATGTTTGAAATAGTAACTGCCATCGTCGGGTTTTTGCCACACTGTTTTTGCTACTTCTCGCCAGGGCAAGCCAATTAGATGACGCTTGGCTGGCCGCATAACACTCAAAAACATTGCCATTCTTGGTATACTGTTAACGGGCTCGGGCATTTTTTGCAGTGTGGTATAATGGTTGTTGATGTGTATAATACGCTGAACAAATTCTGGATCTTGCAATTTGTTCCAGTCTGGCTCAGTGTGCATCAGTTTGGTTAAATGTTGATTGCTGGTTACACGCTCATACAAACTAACATTCAACAAATCCAACTTGATGTATCCTAGTTCTTCTGCAAGATTATAGTCAATAGTGCAGAGCCCAGTTATTGGATCACTGGGTATATCAGTAACATATGCACCAGTGTTGTGTTTAACCACAGATCCGTTGCGATGTATGCTGGCACCCACACTACGAATCAGTTTTAAAATTTGTTCTCTGTTGGCACTGTCAATGTCAATGTCCATTTAAAATCCAGCTTGAGTTAATATGTAACGACACCATTCAGCATCATCTGAATTCTTTAATTTGCGCTGCCAGTAGTCTGGATCAATCCAGGGATACACAATGGCAATTTGTTCTTCGTTTAAACGACTCAGCATGTTAACTCCAGTTTCACAACAGTATACAGCCCAAGGACTAATACGACCATGAGCAATTGATCTTACTATGCGATTTTCATTTGCATATCTAAAGTAATGGTTAACCACGCTGTTGTTCTCAACAGCCCAAGATTCCATTTCCACAATGCTGCGTTCTAGTGCATCTTGTGGGTTTTCGACTCGTATGTATTCATGCAGGTATTCGTCGTAGAACTGTTCTTTGCACCAGTAGTCTAACTTCTTGTTGTTTTTAATTACCCATTCCATAAACCGTTCGGGCTTGACTGCATCAATGCTGTGCAAGTAACGACCAAATTTAACAAATGCTGCATAGTAAGGGCTTTTGGCAAAGTCTTCGTAGGTTTTGGTATCTTTGCCTTGTGTGAATCGATAGAATTTCAAATAGGCTTGAAAAGCCAGCACTACACCTTTTTCACTTTTCTGCAAATGTCTACGCTTGGGTTCACAGAGATGACTAGCCAGCGTGGTTTCTTTTACATAGCCCTTGCCACAAAACTGACAGCGAAAACTTTGCTCCACTGGGCCCAACGCTTTTGCTGCTTTGATAATGTCGTCCATGCCATTCATTGTTTGAGTTCGGATTTTATTTTTTTAGCATCCCAGCCATAAGAAGTCAATAACTCTTCGAATTCACTGTCAGTCATTAGCTCGGCTAACACCTGTATATCGTTGTCTTTGGAACTGGGCATCAAATCTGACAAAATTTTGATTTTGTTTCCAGTTTTTTTATCCGCTTTGTTTTTCTTCATTGGCGGAATATATTGATGATCGGCACGAACATATTCATTGGGTATAGTGGTCATCAACAAATAGATCAGCTTGGCATGATTTTTAGTCAATTTGCTCAAATCACGATTCAACGTCAGGTTGCTGGACATTACATAATACCTATGCATGTCGGGATTGTTGTGACGCACAATACTCATGTATCTACTGTAAAGCCAGCTGCTGAATTTTTGTTGCTGTTCTTTGGTTAACCGTTCCCACCAGTTTCTGTCTTTGCGATTCACCGCAGCAAACAGATCAGCCAGTTTGATTCCACTGTCATCACTCATGAAAAGAATACCTCAGTTTTCCATTGTCCTTTTCTCAATGTGGTTCCACAAGATTTACTGCACAATTTTAACGGACTTTGTGTTATTGTCAAATTTAAATAATCCCAATTGTTTCTAGTATCAACTGATTCCAAGGGATTGCCCCAGGTGTTGTCATTGTATCTTAGTTGTTCGTCGTGAATATAACAGCAAGGAAACCAAAAGCCAGCGGCACTCAAATAAACACTGTTGTTAGTTTTTGCTTCACAACTAAAGGTTGTTGGCTCAACTGTAACAGAGATATTATCTGGAGGTAGAAGATCGGTGTTGTGTTGAGCAAAGCGGCTAGATACTTTGGTTCTAAACGCACGAAAATTCATTTGTTTTGCCAATTGCCTGGCCTGTTCGACTTGATGCTTGTTGTGATCAAAAACTAGCATATCCCACTGCGCAACTCCCCCTGAAGAAATATAAGCTTGCACGTTTGCAATTAATTTTTTCCAACTTACATTTTTTCTATAAATGTGATTGGTATCTTCAAGACCATCAATACTAAAAACCACGTAACTGTATATGTTTTTGTTGGTGCATGATGCTAACTCTTCCCACCATTGGGTATTTCTGATTGCACCATTGGTATTAATGCCAATTATAACATTGGGATTTTTTTCTTGTGACCACTTGATTATATCTAACAATTCGTTACAAGCAGCAGGATCGCCTAATGTTCCACAAAAAAGAATTTTTTCCAAGTTAGAAATCACAGATTCAGTTAATTTTTGAAACTTAGATAATGACAATTCAGTGTTTGTCAATTTGTTGTGACTGTGATAACCAAGAACTGTGCGAGCACACATACTGCATTCAGCCTGACAGACTGTCGTGGGCTCTACATGTATTTCTTTGATGTGTTCCACAAACATTACCAAGCCTTTGAAATGTCCACAACTTCACACTGTCTGCTTATTTCTTTAACAAAGAACACACATTTTGGCTTTGGCTTGTTTTCCAACGGAATAGCCAACAGTTGCCCTGGTTTGAGCTTGGGAAAATACCATTTCACATCGTGATAAACATCAGTGATTTCAATGTTATCGTAACTGGGCATGCTGTCTGCAATTGGATTAAAACTAAATGCTTTGAAGTCGCGATCATTGAGTCTAGTCAATGGCAACACTTCTAAATCACCATAATCTGGTTCACCGATCAATATTTGCCAATTGTAAGGCATACGTATCACACTGTTGCCTATTTTCAATACAAATGCTGGATCGTTGAATGTTTCTAAAAATATCAACGGGATAAAGAAATAGTCGGGGTCTTTGGGATTGCTGTTATCTAGCACACAAAAGCGCAGATCATCAACTTCCTCTGGAAACTCAGTCATTTCAAAGCAGGCATTTTCTGCTGTGAGTATTCTCATTATAGTTCCTTAAAATAAAATTATACTGTTAATATACTACTATTTTTTATTAAAAAAATCAAGTTTTAATAATCAGTGACCTTGGTGACTGCAAATGGATAGTTTGCATCTTTGTAGTAGGCCTTGCGTTTGGCCAAGTGCCGTTTACTGAATTTGCAACTGCTGGTAATGTCCCAAATCTGCACAAAATCTTTGTCTTTAGCTTTGCGAATACCACGACCGATACTCTGTATAACCCTAACAAAACTTTTACCTGGTTCTACTAACACAAGATTGAAAATTCTCGGAATGTTGATACCAACCGCAGCAACGCCATAGGTTGCAATAATAATCATGTTGGTGCCAGTTTGAATATCGTCGTAGGCTTCTTTGCGATTTTTAAGCTTGACATCGCCTTTGACAAATACACTGCCTGGTATCAACTGTTGCAGTTTTTCTCCAGCAGCAATACGATCAACCAAAACCAATGTATTGCCTGCTTGTTTGATTTCATTGATTTTGTTTGCCAGCCAGTTGATTCTAGTTTCGTCAGTGACCAAATACTGCATTTCGTTTTGGTAGTTGGTGTATTCTTTGTGATCCTGTGTTTGCAACACATTAACATGACACTGCGCAAGCACACCTTTTTCTTGTAATTCATTGGCAGAAATTTGATTAACCACACTGCCTAAACTGACCTGCAGGCTGGTGAATTCAAATTGTTCTTTGGGTATTGTGCCAGTTAATCCCCAACGAATCGGAATATTGGCCATTGGTCCAGTTAACAGTGTTTTTAGTGCGTCGGCTTTGGCCTGATGCACTTCGTCGATGATCACACAAACCACGTCTTCCAAAAAGTCGTCAATGGTATACCAATTTTTGTTGTCTTTGAGCACTCGTATGCTGGCAGGCTCGTCTCTGTCTTCGCGATTTTTAGTTGATTTCAGCAGTGTGTTTAAACTTTGCCATGTGCAAATGGTGTGTGTTTTGCCTAGTTCTTTTCTATCGCCAAAATACACGCCAACGTCTAGCCCGAGGTTACGGTAATCATCTTCGGTTTGCACCACAAGGCTTTTGTTAGGAACCACAACAACACTGCGACCATATTTTTCCACACTGGCACTTAGTGCTGCGGTCATTAGTGTTTTGCCTGCACCAGTTGCTACTTCTTGCAGGCATTGGGGATTTTCAAGAAAGTTGTTAACTACTTCAATTTGATAATCTCTCAGCACCACTGGTTCACCTTCGACTGGATGCCCTTTGGGCCACAGTTTGTGTGCAAAGGTTGATTCAGTCACACGTTCAAATGTTAGGTCACCGCGATCCAGACGCTGATCTTCTAGTTCAATGTCGTAGTTGTATTGCTCAATTATAGGAAGAATTTCGGGCAATAGATTAAGGTAAGTGCTGCCGCCCAGTTGAAAAAATGCAACACAGCCGTCCCAACGACCCAGGCGATAAGCAGGTGTGTGAATTGCATATGGAATGCGATATTTGAAAACTGTGCTGAGTTTTTTGCGCACATCAAGATCCAGTCCTTCGATCTTGATGTTTACCTCATCTTTGACTATAATTTTACATTGTTTGGTCATTTGCTATTTACATTTTTATAATGGTCAATGTCTGCATAATTTGCATCTTTTTCAGTTGGACACATTTTACAGTATACATTGTGTGCTTTGTCATAATTAAATTTAAATTGAAGCAGGTCTTCGAGCGGATCATCAACACCAACCCCTCGATAATTAATGTAAGGTTCCCAATCTTTATCGGCTTGAAGACTGTGATCCGTCAATACTCTTTTAATTGTGCTGAGTGCAGGACACTTATAAAGTCTTCCGTCTAACTGCAACACAGGACAGTCGTAAAATGCACAAAATTTATATGCTTCTTCGGGATCACTGTTATAAGGTTTCATATCAAAATATGAATTGCCTTTCCAGGATTTGGTAAATTTCTGGTGTGTGGTTATTTCAAAAATAAAATTATACTCTTTATTGAATTGAATTTTAATCGGATACTTTTTTATATTACGATTATGTTGTTCTGCTTGTCTATTATTTTTTAATAAATTTAAAAAACCAAACTTGTAAATTTCATTAAAAGCAGGATGATTTTTAAATAAATTTACGTCAATTTTTAAAAAATTTTCATAACTAGGCCAGGTTGATCCTTTACAAAAATTATAGTTTTCTTCAAAATCAACGACAATAGCTTCTTTGGTAAAAGCCAGTGGCTCCCAACTCCCAATGGACAGCACTTCGTCAATTGCAGATTCTATTATTTTGTTGTCAAATTGATGAATGCTAAATCGCAATAAAGAATTGCCATCGTTTTTAAAAAAATTTATCAAATTTTTATGTCGATTCCACAGCGTTGCATTAGTAATAAGAGACAAATGATTTTTGTGATATTTTCGGATTTCAGCTAGAAAATCTTGAATATGCGGATAAATTAAGGGTTCGCCACCATATAGTTCTAATTTGCCCACAACAATTTTTTCAAACCATTCTTTAAGATGATTCAAATACTGTGAATTATAAGCAATATTGCCTTTGAATTTATAGTCACTGAAGTTACTGCATCCGCGACAATTTAGATTGCAAGAATCGATCACTGGAATAAGTAATTTTGGAATATAAATTTTATTTTTCATTTAAAATATTTATTTTACAGTCAAAGAGTGTGCTGAGTGTTTGCATCTTTTCAAAACTTGTTATTCTCCAAACAAATAAAACTGTCGCATAGGTTCTGCGGCATTGCGCATGTAACTGGTCAACAGTGCCACACTGTCGCTGATAATCACACTGTTGCTGAGATCAGTGCTCAGCACTTCCTTTAGAAAATTTTCACTGTCTCGACCACGATAGCGACCGGCGTAAAACAACTTTTCTCCAGTTGCATTAGCTGTAGCTGCACAATCAATCATAGCTGCAAACTTGGAAGTTTGCAAAGAAAAACTAATAAAAATCCAAGAGTCTGCTGCAATTGTGGTCATAAACTGCTCAAGATTGTCCACAGTCAAGCAACTGTCCAGCAGCTTGCTTTTGGATCGAATTTCATTTTGTGAGATCAACAGCGCATCTGCAATATCACTATACTTGGTTTTAACATGTGCAGTCAATATTGGGCCAATAGCTAACCCAAAACAATCTGCACGAAAAACCACATTAGCAACATCGTCGTTGAAGTTAAATCCGTGAGCTGCTAGACCTTGTTCGAGACTGGGATTGCCGTTTAACAATTGAATACTCTTCCCTACCAATTCAAGATGAGGAATTGCACTGTATGGGTTGCGGTTTACTTGATCAATTGTGTCTATGTGCAGTGCCACAGCTGGATCAATGTGCCACGCACTGCGATTGTGGTTTTCAACAAAATCCACAATCAATGCAAGATTGCGCTCGGTTCGTGCAACATTCCATTGGCGTTGAGATTTGTTCCATCTAAAATCGCCTGTGCTAAGGCTGGCAAACTTGTGCATGCGATCAACCAATTTGGGATCATAAGGAAAACGCACATGATAATAGTTGCCATTTTCTGTAACAGAAAAACTGCGATCAACTTCGCGCAGTTCAATGCGACTCGGGCAATCGATTGCAAGATAGCTCACATCACGATTTAATTTTTGAGCAATTTGTCTTTGGTATTTGGTCACAATCTTCACAGCCATTTCTTGCTGGCGCTGTGTAAAGCCTATGCCCTTGCGAATACTGTCGTTGCTGCGAGTGATAAACGTTACATCATAGTTGGCCAGCTTGACTGGCCAAGCTTTGTAGTAAGGAAAGTCTATGTCATTGCCTTGCGCATCCTTGCTGCGGCCCAGCCACAGTATCCAATCCTCGATGAAATAGGGAAATGGTTGCTTACTCATGCTCTACTAGTGCTATTAACTCGTCAAGGTGTGCTTTGGCTGCTGCCACTGCTGGAAACTTGTCTGCCAGACGTTTTACTTTGGTTTCGTAGGATTCGCGTATTTTCGAGTCATCGCTGATTAACTGCCACTCCTCATTGTAATATTCTAAAATTTGATTCTTAACAGAATCAAATAAAATATCCCCAACTGTTGGTTCCATTATTGCCTCTGCTTCATACAAGTATTTTCTGCAATGCCTTTCCAGCGATCCGGGCTCATGCGACGGAGATCTGCCAGCTTGATTGCCATACGCAGGCTCATTTCGCGCAGTCGCTTTTGGTTTGCCAGCATGAACTCAAGAATTTCAGTTTCTTGTGCTTCATTGAGTCCATACTCGCGAAACAATTGTCCGCTGCGAGCAATCTGCTTGATACGTAGATACTTATCACGCATGGTGTCCAGCGTCAAATCAAGATAGTGGCAGCGGCTCATCAGTGCCTCGAGATGGTCTTTGAGCTTGGCACTACGCACATGATCAAACTTGATGTTGGTAATGAAAATCACAGAACCTTTGAACTCAAACTTGTTGGGCACGCCTTCATTGCGCAATTTGCTGCTGTCAGCGTTCCAGTGAATAACACGCTTCTTGCTGCTGTCTAGCGCAGCTTTCAGCAGGTTCAGCGACAAGTCATCCATTAGCACACTGTCGCAGTCGTCAAACACCAACACTTCGTTTTCGCTGCTGTATTCATACAGCTTGCAGTAAAGCCCAACTGGCGTCATTGCACCTTTGACCACTTCGTGCTTGCGTCGACGCCCAGCAAGATCGTCCAACACGCCAGCCTTGTCCAACTCGCGTTCGACGCCAAAGCTTTTGCCCACACCCGGGGGACCAACCACAATCATTGCTCGCACATCACCATTGACTGTGGCGCGAGTCATCTCGTCGAGAATGTCAAACCGCTGTTCAATGCGGTTCATAATTTCTTCGTCGGTCTCTGTTTTGACTTCTTTTTGCAGCACAACATCCTCATCCAAATATTCATAACTGTCAACCACAATGCGAACTTTGCCAAACTTGGGCCCAAGTTGTTGTGTTGCATCAACAGTCACATAGTTGCCTTTGGCGCCAGCAACAACTGGACGCAACATAGGAAACACAGCGTTTTCAATTTTAGTGCCGCGATACTTGCCACTGATAATTTTAATTTGAGCAGTCATTGCTTTCTCCGTGTTATGGGCTACAATGTAAATTACACTGTAGCTGTTGTGGTGTCAACCACTTTCCAGTCAACGATGGCACGAAAACTGTCCGGCTCGTCGTAGTAGCCCGGTTCCCAATAGAAACTCACACTCTCAGCAACCGTTCCCTCCGGGCACCATTTATCCCAGAACCGCATGTCAGTCATGCGCAGTCCGTCCAGATCTGTATCCGACACAGTCACAGTGCCAGTGGTTTTGATCTTGCGTTTGGCCATATCACTGGCTCCAATAGGTTTCACTTGCGGGCGAACAGTGCAGAGGTGTGTTTGCAGCTTCGTAGTATTGTTTGCCACTGAGCAAATTGGTGCGCTGCACACGCTTTTCAATCAACGCATGAAAGTAAGCAGTGTCGGCAACAGCATAGCGATACTTGGGATGGTTAGGGTTGGTTTCAAGATACCCACGGCTGTTGGCATAGCGAGTGATTGCAGCCAGTGCTGCTGCCATGGTCTTGTAGGTGCGACTGGCATTGGGACGTAAACTTGACCCGCCCACAGTAACAGTAGTGTCTTTTTCGTAAATCACAAAAGACATTTTGATTCTCCGTTGTTGCGCTGTCTACACTATAGTTATAGCACAACACACACTATAGTCAACCGTTAACTGCGCAGATTATAAATAAACACATGGAAGCATACTATAATGAATTAATTAAACATCTAGATGGTTACACTGTGCAAGGACTATTTGACGGCAAACGATCAATCTCTGACATTGTTACGCTGCAACAAGGCACTAAGGGTCGTGTGTTTTTCTTTGACCAAGAACCTATGTTTAAAAGCTTGGACATCGAGCTGTGGAATTATATATTCCAGGAGCCTACAATATTTGCCAACAGTGAGCTCAACAGTGTCGACAAGGAATACCTCAAACAAAACTATCCAAATTTTGTTGATTGGTATTATTTTAGCAATGCTCTTGTGTCTAGGGAATGGTTCAGCGCACAAAGATACAGCTATGCTGGTTGGGTCAATCAAAAACAAACACTGCTAGACTGCAATCTAATAACTGGATCTCGTCAGTATCGAGTCTACATAACTTATTTGATGTTCAGACACGGATACAATCAAAACTCATTAATAAGTTTTGGCGGAGAAGTAGATTGGCAAAAAGATTTAAAAAATTATGATCAATTTGATCTGCTTGCACAACCCAAAAGACATTTTAATAAAATACCAACTGAAAAAATTAGCTACGACAATTGCAACAAGGATCATAGACTTTCCAATGGTCTAATGCAAAGTCGATTACCATTGGAGCACTATTCTCAAGTAAATTATATCTTGGTTGCCGAAACTCTTTGTGTCGAGAATAAAAAACACCTTAGTGAAAAAATTTTTAAACCAATAGCAGCCGGGAAACCATTTTTATTGGCTGCTGGTTATAAAAATTTAGAATACCTAAAATCATATGGGTTTGAAACTTTCGATACACTGTGGAACGAAAATTATGATGATATCTGGGATCCAAAATCAAGACTTGATAGTATATTTGATACTATAGCTGTTATAAACTTAGATAATATTTTTCAATTTTTAGAAGACAGTCTCGAGTATAATTTAGGCATGAAAAATATTTACAAAAAACTAGAAATGTTTGAACAAGCACATGTCATTGCCAAAAGAAACCGAGACTATTTTTGGAGTGACCAATTTTACAATCGTGTTTTCGACGAAGCATTAAACAATCTCAATTTAGCAAAAATTGAATTAAACTCTAAGCAGGTCTAATGTGCAACAATGATGTCCGCCGCCTAAGGTTCTGCTAGCCACTAAGTCAACTCCAATGGTTTCAATGCCACTGGCATTTAGTTTAAACTGCAATATTTTTTGCTTGGGATCAATGATAGCTAATTTTTCGTTTACCATTAAAAAGTTCAGACCAATCCAGTTACTGGCATAAGGATAGTGATCAAACGGCTGATACTCTAGCTCGTCTTCTTGTATCCAAATTTTGTCCCAATCTCTCAGAGGCGCTGGCATATTATCATGATTAACTCTGCTGGCATTCAACACCACAAGACCTTCGCGTATTGGTGTAATGGTGCTGTCTATATGAACTCCGTTATAGATATTGTCCAGTGTATGCACCCGATACTCTTTGCCCAAAAAGTCCTGAAGCCAACGAGCTCCGGCTAGATTGCCAGTTGGACTGATAAGGTATAGTATGTCTTTGCCAAGACGACAAACATTTGCAGCATCAAACATCGCCGATGGGTCATCGGGCACTACCATTTCGTGCCCAGCCCAGGCATGCTGCATGGTTTCCCATTCACTGCGTCTACTAGAAAAAGGTGTCGGTGCTTGTATGATATGATTGCCGACGATCAATACTGTGTCTCTAGGACAATACCCATAAAACTGATCCAGTTGTTGATAATTGCGCAATTTTGGTCTATAGACTTCAACGCCCAATTCAGTTAAAACATCCGCAAATTTTTCCAATGATTGATTTGCTTGATCGATAATGTGTTGAGCAATAGGACCAAATTTAAATTCAGTTTCTTGCCAACGAGACTGTTTCATATGTTGTTGAAAATTCAAATCAGAAATTGGCCAATTTGCATATTCGGCTGTGCCAACTATCACTGATTTTAGTTGTCCCCATTCGTTGTTTGAATAAATGCTATTTGTCACTGACATGTCCTGTAATTTGTATAGAGTAGCGGTCTTCGATTCCTATGTTGGCTGCCATATGAGGTGTTGATCCTGTCCACCAAAAATAGTCTCCTGCACGCCAATTGGTGTAGGCAACGCCTGCTAATTCAAGATAATGTCCACTCTTCCAATCTTCTGGCATCACCAGTATTCGAATTATGTTTTCTATCTTGCATCCATATAGTTCAATATATCTACGGTAAATGTCTCCGTGAAGTGGTAGTATCACGCCAGTTTGCATTCGATAATAATTAGTCCCAATGTTGTTTAAATTGAATTGGCTTTTTGCCCATTCAATTAAACGGTTGTTCCACGTGGGCTGAGTTTTTCGCATGTCACACATACATCCTGCAAAATGACTGTCAGGTTGCACATATCCTTCTTGTCTCCAGCGAGCCAGGTCGTTGGGGTTGTTAAATTCTGTAAATTGATAGTCTAGGTGCTTGTATTCGTTGTTCCAGAACGGGTCAATGTGACCCGTTCCCCAATCTTGTGTTGCCATAGTGTATTACCTTAATTGTCTGGTCTGTGGTGCTGAAATTGCGCCATGGATCTACCACTGTGGATCCATTGGGTATCGTGCAATACTGTGCATCAAATGTGTAGTTTGCAAAGTTTGTGTATTTGTAGGTAGTAGATGCGCTGTGTGCTAGCAAAAAAACGCAAGGATTATCTGGATTATAAACATTGCCAGCAAAAGGATCCACGTAAATAGGTTCATAGCCTAGCTCTGCACAGTAATGTCCCACTAACAAACTGTAACTGCCATCACAATAACTCACGCCAGGCTTGTATGCTTTGCCGTGTATTACAATAGGCTGATTATGCTGCTTGGCTAGATCAACAAGAAATTTAGCAAGATTTTCAGCTTGCTTTTCTCTAGCAGTCATTATTGCGTCAAACAAGTCATAGCCCAGATCCAGTTCTTGTGCCATCCAACGCAGTGCAATGTTGTCTCTAGGGTGACATGCACCACCATCGCCCATGCCTGCTCGCATGTATTGAGGTCCCATAATACGTTTGGTGCTGGCCGCTAAAGCTTCTGTTACTACATCTACATTGATATTGCCTTGACGTTGTGCAACATCCTGTATCATGTTGCTGAGTCCGATTTTGGTGCTGATCCAAGTGTTGTAGAATACTTTGATACATTCGCACTCATCCCAGGTGCCGACTACGTAGCGAGGATCGTTTTCCATTATGGTTTTGTAAAAATCTACAAGCTGTTTTGCAGCACCAGACTCAGAACCATCAGCAGTGCCAATCATAACCATTTCGGGATTGACCATGTCCCAGGCTACACTGCCCATAGCAATCAAATATGGGTTGTAAACAAAGCGTGTATTGGTTACAAGATGAGCAAGCTCACGACGCACTGTGCCTGGTAGAACCGTGGATATCAACACCAACAGTTGCGTGGTGTTCATGTGCCGGTTGGCTTCAGCAATAACATTTTTCACAATGCTGTAGTCAAAGTCTTTGGGCTGCAAATGTGCAGTAGGTTCCCTACCATCATATGCATCATCGTGCGGTGTTGGCACCGCCACAAAAACAATGTCTGAGTGTGCTGCAACAGTTTTTATGCTGTCGCATACATTGATGTATTGACTATCAACTGATTGGATATCATAGCCAAACACTTGATGCCCTCGGTGTGCAATTGTTTCAGCACAAGGCATGCCTAACTTGCCCAATCCTATCCAACCAATGTTCATCAAAATCTCACTTTACTGTTTACTTATAACATAAAAAAATGAGCATGTAAAAATTTACATGCTCAACAGTTTGACCAAAATTCCAACACAAACAAATCGTTACACAGGAACGTTATCAAACAAATCGGCTATATCTTGCTGTGTTTGAACCAACATGTCTTTTTCAAGACGCTCTGCTACACTTTCGTAGTTTTCTGCGGCAAAAATCAATTCTTCAAGCACACGGTCGCGGTCATGTCCAAACATATCAGCGCGGCGAGCAATTCCACGAAGTTTTTGAGCAAATTCATAGTATTCAATCATTGCACTGCCTCCAACATGCTGGCTGGCACATTCCAAATGTTCGCAAAGCCATTTTTGAGTTCTTTGACTTTGATGTTCTTTTGGTTGATTTTGGTGATCTCGCCTGTGATTGTTTGCCCACGAGCAGTAAACCGCACCCGGTTACCGATTGCAAATTTGTTGACACTGCGCCGCGACAAATAAGTGAATCGCAGTTTCAAAGCTTCACTGATTGTGCGCAACTCTTCCTGACTCTGAATCGTGTGAATTGCACTAAGAATTTCTTCGACGGTTTTCATTTGCATTTCCTTTGTTTTCAGATGAGTTCAAATTCTACACCGCCGTATTCGCCGGTGTAATACAGCCCACGTTCAAACAGATTGGCAGCATTTTGTGCAGCAAGTTCTGTTTTATAGCAGTGACGGTCAATGGGGTCTTCGTTACCTTCTACAAAGAACGCAACTTCCCATGCCCATCCTTCAGTCTTGCTGCTACCAAAACCAACCTCGCCCCATTCTTCGGTGACAATAGCTTCGCGCATTGTTATCTCCGTTGCCTACATTTATACATTAACACATCACGCAACAGTGTCAACCATTATTGCATAGATAAAACGCCAAGATGTGTTTGTTGTTTGGCAGCAATTGCGTCAAACAACACATCGCATGCTGCATCAATTTCTTCTTCTGTAGCAAACTCGGCATCAGCTTGTTCTTTTAACACACTGTCAATTCTAACCCAATCATCTTGAGTCAACTTTTTGCGCAGTGGGTGTTGCAACGGGCGTTTGATCCAATGTTTCATTTGCGATTCCACAGTGCAAAAAATGTGTTGAAGTTTTTATCAGCTGCATACTTTTCATAGTTTGTAATTGAGTGCCAAGTTGCACGTTCAAAAAGCCGAGCAACAAGCCACAGACCGCCAAACAATGCTGCGTTAGGCAGCACATACCATACAAAAATTTCCATCATTTATTTGATCCTCAGTTCTTCGATGTTTACAGGAGTATAGTCAATGGCCTCCACGCTCATATTGCGGTAAGGACCTTCTGGACTTGGGTTTTGGTGAATATGACCATGAACATTTACAAACGTCTTTTGGACAGTGCCAACATCGCCTTCTGTGTGCTCACCTTCTACAGCATATACCCGTAGGTTGCTAGGATGCACAGGAACATGAGTTAGCAGCAGGCCAAATTCAGGAAACATACGCCACATATGAACTTTGGCAAAGAAACCACCACTGCTCAAATACTTGATGTCGTCGTGATTGCCCACAATCAGCCGCTTTTGTCCATGCAGCTTGGGCCACAGCTTTTGGAAATAGTCTTTGTCTCCAAACATAACGTCACCAAGATGGTATACCTTATCCCCAGGCTTTACACGACTGTTCCACTGTTCAATCATGTGTTCGTCCATTTCTTTGGTGGACGAAAATCTGGCACCGCGAATCAGTTCACCTGTGTTGCTGTCAGTGAACTTGAGAATGTTTGTGTGATTAAAGTGTGTGTCACTGATAACCCAAATATCGCTCATTGTGTTTCCTTATTGCTCGATTAAACTATAACACATGCATACAAATAGTCAAGAGAAAAGGGCCCGTAGGCCCCGATCTTTTTTATTGCTTTACCGGAGTAGCAGCAACAGTCGGATCAACTTGCAGATCTCGTGCAGTCTTGATCATCAACATCTGCATAAATGTATCCACAGTGCCTAGTGCATTGCCTGCTGTGCCGCCTTCGCCGCCGATCACAGTAGCAGGAACGTTGATCTTGCTGGCTGCATCAGCCCAAACTTTTTGTGCTTCTGTCCATGCAGCCAGTTTTTGTGCAAGAGCACCGTCAGCAAGCAAAATTGCTTCTTTGGCATAGGCTTCAGCATCAGCAGCAACAGTCACAGCTTCAGCATCAATACGAGCTCGGTCTAGATTAATTGCAGCCGTTTGCTTGGCAATTTCTGCTTCTTCACGAACACGTTCTGCTTCGATCAGTGCCAACTTCTTGGTAGTTTCAGCATTAGTGGTCTTTTCAATCTGCTCAACCTTTGCTGCGGCTTGACGCTTGGCAATGTCAGTTTCACCTTGTTGGATAGCAAGTAGACGCTGTTCCTCCTGTTCAAGTCGCTGTTCACGTGCTACAACTCGACGACTTGCGGCTGCTTTACGATCGTTGATCTGTTCTTCGTATTTGTCGTCTGGATCAAGATTTTCAAGGATAGCACTTGCTACAGTAATACCAATTTCGGTAAAGTCGTGTGCGATTCGAATGTCATTACCACTTTCGTCAGTAACTTTTTCCATAATAATACGTCGAACTTCGGTATCGCCAACTTCGCTGGTATCTTGTGCAACATCGCTATCGCTAGCAGCAACACGGCTTTGAATTACGCCGCCGGCTTGGTTAAGGCTAACCTGCTTAACTTGAGCACGACCTTTTTCAATTGCATCTTTGAATTCGCTCTTGAACTGGTCACGCTTGCCGCCGCTGTAGTATTCTTCCATGGTAAACATGTTGGATACACTGTCCAGTGATGCAGTTACCGCAGGCTTCAGCGTGGTGTTGATCAATCGTTCTGGTGTGCGGAAAGTCCTTGCCATTTCAAGAAACTGCGCTGAATCTTGCGGAATACCAAAGCGAGTGGTTTGAGTTACGTCACCAGTCCAGTTGTCTGCTAGACGCACACGGTATGGCTCTGCAATTGAACCTTGGAACACAGTGCCTGCATTTTCACCAGTTGCATCAAGAGTGTGTGCCACAGTAATGTAATGCGGCCATGCAGTGCTATTACCCCAACCTGCAAAATACCAACCAGTTTCGCAGGTTGAAGTTTCGTTGCCGAAAATGGTTCGAGTATGTTGACAAAAACCAGCATCGTTATAACCAACAGATCCGCCCAGCGAAGTCAAAGCACCAAGTGCAAACAACACACCTGCGCCAATTGATCTAGCAAGACGCAGCTCTACTACATTTTTAAGCACAATACGAACTACAATTGCACCGACAATCAGCGCAATGCCCAGAATAAGACCAAACATTTATTTCTCCTTTTGTTAGGTCGAGATTAGATTATACAATTGCAACACAGCGCAAGGCGCTGTGTTAGTGTTCTAACGATTCGGTTACAATTTTAACGCCATCAAAATACTTGGTGGCTTTTTCACTTTTGGTGTTGACCGCAGTGACTTTGGCAATCACAATGCCTTTGCTGCCGTCAGTCTTGAGCAGCAGGTCATCAACCTTTACAGTGCCTTCTTTGCCAAGGTAGCTGTATTCAGTGCCCACACCGTTGAATTGCACACTGTAGGTGAATGGCATAACCAGTTCTACTTCACTCTTGTCATAGGCCACCAAGTCGCCAGTGCCCTTCATTTCCAGCACATATTTGCCTGCGCTGTTAACTGCAAGTCCGATGCCAAAGTGTCCGTCCTTGGTTTGAAATAGTTTACCCTTCATTTTTCCATATCCTTGTTCAGTTTCATTTTTTTGTTCATTTACTCGAACCACAGCACCGATGCTGAGTCGCCCTGAGCTTGCTCCACTGTGAACATAGCGTCCATAGAAATGGTTGCCGTATTCTTGAACGACTTCGATGGTTTTTGTTCCATACTTTTTGCGAACCAAATCGCCTACCTGTAATCGTTGTGTCATTGTTTTACTCTTTGTATTTTGTTTGTATTTGACATCACTATAGTTGCTTACCCAACAGTTGTCAATTAAATGATCTACGTAATCGTCGGCCCAACTACTATTACTGTCGCCAGGGAATTCAATCATTGATTACCTCAACCGTCTGTTCTCCCAATTCAATACGCACAATCTGGTCTGGTGCATACCAAACTTGGTCGATTTTAACTCCATTGGTGCCACGATTAACCAACCATTCATTTACTCTGCAGTCAAGATCAACTCTAAACACGCCAAGACTTCCGTATCTGGTATCTTCGTAATCCAACACACGAACAAACGGGTCTGGCACATCTTTGATATAGATGTTCAAAGTTTGAATATAACGTTGTAGAGGACCTTCATCGTAGCGTTTTTGTTCTTTGCTGCGAGGATCCCACAGCCATTTTACAGTGTCAATTAGTTTCATTTATTTCTCCTCAGCGGCAGGCTGCAACAGCGTCAGTGACTTCAGCAACAGTGGTGCCAAGACGCTTGGCAGTTACAGCAACCACATCGCCAAAGGTTGCAATTTCAGCAGTGGCGTTGACCACTTTGAATTCTTCGTAGATGAACTGTTTGAGCATGACACGAGTCACTTCAATTGCACGGGCGTCGGTGCCGTCGGCAATCAAATTAGCAAGGTTGCTGCGAACGGCGTTAACATAGCTGGCAAACATGTTGTATCCTCTCTGCTGTCTACATTTACACAATAGCAGAGATTACACCAATGTCAACCTCGAATTCTACGATTATATTCTACTGCGGCAGATAAAATGTCAAAATTATAACCCAAGCTCTGTGCTGTGTGCAGCATTGCACTGGTGTCTTTGGGCAAGCAATGTCCTCCCCAACCCACTGCACCATCCGGTCCAGGTGTATAGCTGTGGGCCGGACCAATGCGCTGGTCTTGTGTGAGCAAATGTCTCACAGTTTCAAAATCAGCACCAATCAATTGTGACATTTCTCTAAGGTGATTGAAAAAACCAACTTTTATAGCCAGGAAGCTATTTTCTGCATATTTGATCAGTATAGCTTCTTGGTGTGTGCAGACATAATACTGTATGCGTGGAAATCTGCGTTTGAAAATTTCAATCCAAAAATCTGTGTTACCACCGCCAAGTATCATAAACTGTTGTGCTGCAAAATCATCAACTGCATGATCTCCACGCAAGAATTCTGGACTGAGTGTGATACTGTGGTTGGGGTATTTTTGCTGTAGTTGCAAAAAGTTTTGCAGTGCTATAGTGCTTTTGATCAGCACCGGCGTTGACTCGGGTATGCTTGCAAACACAGTCTCTATTGCACTGCTGTTGCAGGTTCCATCTGTGTTGGCTGGTGTGCCTACACAAACAATAACTCCAGCAACCAGTTCATCGTCAAGAGTGCTGTTGTTGTGCTTGGGATCGACTATGTGCAGTTCGTAAACTTCTTCTAGACTAGTTGCAACTGCACTGCCCACATACCCATAGCCAACCACTGCAAGTTTTACCATTTGGCGATCTTTTTTCCTACTTTGTATCCTATGTAACCACTAGCTGCAATTTTAGCTGCCAGTGGAATTCTGGCTGCTCGTTTTTCTGCCAATACCTGCCGCCGCTCTTCCAAAGCAAGTTGTCTGCGATGATTGCGCATAATTTCTTCTTGACGCTCGTATTCGGCGATGCGTTCCTGTTGTTCGCGCTCTTGTTTTTTCTTTGCATAGTATGCACGACGCTGGTCTTTGGTCATAGCTTTGACCAATGCAAGTTCTTCTTCTTGTGCTTGTTTTTCGGCTGCACGGCGTTTTTCGTCATCGGCGTCTAACCAATAGACCAAACAAAATCCACCCATTACCAACACAAAGAAAAATCCCAATGTGTAGTAAAAAATAGCAATATCAGACATCCATGCCAATACTGCACCAACCAACCATACCACAAAAACATAAGGTGAAATTTCTAATAGATCGCTCATTGCTGCATCTCCTGTTTAGTGTATTTACTTGGTCTTCCACCACACCATGTGCTTGATCAACTGATCAACATTAAACTCAAGTTCGGCCAGTGTTCCGTTGTTGTCAATGGTAAAATCAGCCATCCACTGTTCCAGACTCATGCTGGTCTTGGGTTCTGCTGGCAGATAATCGCTGCGATCAACCCAAATAGCATAGTCAAAAACGCCGGTGTTGCGCATGGCATGATATTCTTTTTTGTTGCGCAAACCACAGTAGATGTCGTGTGCGGAAAATATTTCACGACCCAATCGTGCAGCGTCTGGCACATTGTATGCACAAATTGCTTCATACCATTCTTGACGATGGTTGTGTCGATCTGCGTAGCATTCTTGTTCGTTGGCATAACCATATTGATCTTTGAGTTGATCGTAGATAAACAATCGACTGCAAAACTGACTACTGCTTTCAAAACTGTAACCGTAGCGATCTCGCAATAGTTCACATACTGTGTCTTTGCCGTGACGGCCGTGCCCAATAACCAATAGTTTTAGTTTTTTCATTGAAGTTCCTTGATTGTTAAACTATACACTATATACACCCGTTGTGTCAAGGACTGTTTTTAACAAACCAGTTTATTGTTGATTGTTTGAACTTTGCTGCTGGATTGTGATCCTTGATACGATAGCCTTGCAGTGCCAACAGTGTGGCTTCTTGATCAGACAACATGCGTTTTTCCCAACTATACAGCTCATCATACAGTATACGGTAAAGATGATATGACCCAACTGTTTGATCGTGATCATTGGGTTTCTCTGCTGGATACAAAACCCAAAAAACTTTTTTTCCTATTTTGCGATCCAGTGCTTCACGTTGCTGCGCTAGCCTTGTTAAATAATCGACTTCAAAACGGGGGGTCTTGGCGGACTTTTTCACCTACTTCACCTTTGAGAATTTTTATTACATATTCTTTTTGTTTGGTATCAGCATAAGCACTGCGACGGCCATCCTTGTCGTTGCACCAATCCTTGACACGTTGATAACTGCCCCAGGACCAGTTGGGCATTTTGTGAAGAACTACATTGACAATGTGATACAGTCGATCCTGGTTCCACTGGTCAGCACGGCCTACAGCAAGAAACAGGTCGTTGGCCAACACACTGGTTAAAAAGCCACCAGGCTCAAAACCGTGCATTAGATAGTTTTCTAATGCTTCATCAAGGTAGTTGTTGCCAGTGTTGATATCAGTATAACGAATCATAGCGACTTTACTTTCTTTTGAACGATCTCAGTCAATGCCCACTTTTTGGTCAAAGCCTCCTTATGAGACAGTGCTGCGGCTTCGTTGTCGAAAACTTCATCCACAGCATAGCCACTACCTTTGAAACGCATTACAATCCAGACAGTCATAGCGACCTCCTAGTTTTAGCAGTAAGGTCAGTCACATCACCTTCGAGCTCTTGGATCTTGAGAATAGCACGAAGACAGACATCACTGTTCTTTGTGCCAACTCCTAGCAACTCTGCAAGATCAAACAAGTCTCGTTCCAATTTGGTTTTCAAGTTCATGACCATTCATCTCCTCTGCGATTGGTTTCCCAGTCTGAGAATTGTCCGCCCATACGATCCGGGTTCAGACTCCAGCTCATGTCACTGTTTTGTTTTTCAAGTTTAGCAACACGATTCTGCAACTGCCAAATCTCTCTTACAAGATCTTTTTTATCCAACTGCATTAACCGATCAAACTCTTTTTCAGTCATTGTGTGCCTCTCTGTTACAATTTAATATAACACAGAATTAAAATTTCACAAGTAGAAAGTTTCTTTAGATTCCACAGGCATAGCAATCAGCAGCATGGTATAAAACTCTTCGCCACGAAAGTAGATACGCTTGCTGCTCCAACGTTTGCCCTGGTAATGAGAATTGCTTTTCCAGTAGCCATTCTCGTAAACACGTCCAGCAAACTCCCAAAACTCTGGGCCAAGTGTATCATTGCAATATCTCACGTGACGGTTGTAGTTGTTCCAGTCGTGACTGCCAAACTCAAGATAGCAGTCAAAACCGTGTTGATACAGTTTGAATCGTCGATCAGTTTTTCTCAGTTTCATCGAATCACTGGCTCACGATCACTGGCTTTGGTGCGTCCAAAAATGTTGTTGCCATTGGCACGAGCAAAGTCAGCTAGATACTGCGGATTGTTTTTAGCAAGATCACGCACATCTTCTTCAGACAGTTCGTCGCCGACTTCAAACACCCAAATTTCCGGAAAACGTTGCGGATTGAATCGAGCCCGCAACAACAGCGCATCCAAGTTAAATGGCATGCTGTATGACTCATCTTTGAGTGCGGCCATTGTGGCGTCACTGTGGATCTGACCCAAGTCAAACACAGCTTCAAAGCCAAGGTTGTCAAAGTAAACAAGAAAGTTGCGAGCCATATTAGATTTTGCCTATTTCAAAACCGTCCAGCGGGTCCAGCACCACAACTATGCACTTGCCAGTGCCAGTGGGGTCTACCACAACCCTATACTCGTTGTGTTCCAGTTCCATAAGCTTTGCAGCTTGCTCAGCATCCGCTGTTGAGTTGAAAACTGTTGGGGGCAAGTTCAGCAGCATCATTGTATTAGCCTACCTGTTGATCAATTGAGCGCACAAGATCTTCAGCAAACACACCCTCTACACGCCGATCATACTTGATATCTGCACCACGCACACGGAAGAAATCAATGTTGTAAAGGTCATTGCCCTCATCATACACAACGTGAACATAGCCCTTCCATTTAACCATGCCACCAGTTTTGAACTTGAGCCCATTGCCCATATTCAACATGTCGTGGGCACCCCAAGCAACAAGTGCAAAACGATCGATAGCACGGATTTGGTCTCGGATGATTTGTGCAACAGTCATAGTGTTCTCCGTATCAGCTACAACTACACATTAACAGACTGTGGCTATTTGTCAACCAGTGTTTTGAGAATTTTCCAAGTTTCTTGCCAATCTTTTACTGGATACACCCAACCATTGCCACGCTCAACAATTGCATCGGCCAGCGGAAGATCGTTGCCATTTGGGCCCATGGCATCTCCAAAAAAGTGTAGGTAATCATCTGCGTCAAAGTCTGCAAGTATTTGACTTTTGTTGTGTCCAATTGGGTAGATATCTATGCCAGTTTCGCCGCCGATTGTGGCTTCTAACTCGTGGCCGAAATTGCGTTTGAAATCGTTGACAATCTGTTTGCGTTCGTTGGTTGACAAATCCCACTGTCTATACAGCATGCGTTCTTTGAGTGTGGCACCACGCCCTACTATGCTGAAGTTAACGCTGCCAGGTCGCACATCAAAGTGCTGGCCAGTTCTCAACACAAATTTGCTGTTGTTCAATCTATATTGCAAAAACTCTTGCACATGTGTAGGCAATGTCCATTCACTGCCTCGCAAACGCTCGCCTTTGGCCCACACATCATTGCCTGAACAGTTGTAAACAAAAACAGGCCAGCGTAGTAGGCGATCTCCCAACTGTTCTTGTGTTTTGGCATAGTCGCTGCCAGTCACAAGGTATACATCATAGTTCATACAAAATTCAGTAAACCATTTGCCAAACTCTGGATCTATGCGTTGCCTACTGGCTGTGAGTGTGCCATCTACGTCAAAGATATATTTGGTGTTCATTGATTGTCTTCCCAATGTTTGTAGATCACAGTTTCGCCCTTGTCATTGACCTTGGATTTCAAATAGCCGGATTTGATAAGATTGTCAATGCTCAACTCAATACCTTCACGTCGGCCTTTGATAATAGCCAAACGGTAACCAAGCCAAGAACCTACAAAGTAAGCAATCAGCAACCAAATTTCTGTGGGTATATTCAAAGCAATTCCAATGCAAGTTATCGGCGTAGATTAGTATTTTGTGTATATTTTTAAATATTTAAATGAAGCTTAACAAAATAATTGTTTGCTCAGCACTGCTATTTACTAGTAACTGTAGCACAATTTTCAAACCTGAGCAAGATTTTTCTCACGTTGAGCAGGCTGCACAATACATCGGGCTCAATGAGAGAAACAATCGCAAAGAACTGCAAGCGTTAATGGACGTAGATCCAGTTACTACTCAATGGTGTGCTGCATTTGTAAACTCTGTGCTGGCCAAACAAGGAATACCCGGCACCGAAACTGTTGCAGAACATCCATTGTTGGCAAGAAGTTTTCTAGACTGGGGAACTCCTACAGATGTTCCGGAACCTGGCGACATTGTGGTTTTTAAACGCGGTCGTGCTGCCTGGCAAGGTCACGTGGGAATTTATATTGCCACTGTCAGCGTCGATGGCGCAGAACACTACTTGGTATTAGGCGGCAATCAAGACAACAGTGTTAGTTTAAAAGAATACCCAACAAACAGGTTGTTGGGTATACGAAAAATTTCTGCTCAGTGAAGCTTAATTAAGAAAATTCAATTTGAAAAGTTGCTGTTGATGAATTATAAATTTTAATTGGATTAAGAATTAAATTATATAAGAAATATGGGTTTGGGCCAGGATCAACAAGAACAGTTTCGTCAGAAATGTAGTCAGATTCAGGCAAAAGTGGATCAAAATTAGGATTTACCACAGAAGTATGATTTTCTCTTGACTTTGGCAAATCTGAATTATAGTCTGTATTGGGTATAAGAACGTATTGATAATTTCCATTTTCTAAATTAGAATTTGCTGAATTTACTAGTAGATTTTCATAATTCATACCATCGTTGGCAAATTCTATTTTTTCAATGATTAGGTTTCTATCTAACTCAAAAACACCATCGTTATCGCTATCAACAGCATCGTCATTTTTGTATGATATATCTAAATTGTATATGCCAGCTGCTACATTAACTGTATATTCTTTGATTAGAGTAGCTACGCCATATTCAGCTGTAATATCCAAATCAACATCTAGATTTTCACTGTCAAAATCAACATCGATTAGCGCACCGACACCGTTGTATAATTTGCTGCTCAAAGTTAGACGAATTTTTCTTTCTGACATAGTGTATTATCCTTTGTGGGTATATTTTATTTATTCCAAAAGTGATCTAACTCTGGTATCTCATGCGGGTCGGGTTTGCCGTGACACACAACAATTTTTGTATCACTGTTGATCACATATGGAGTAGACATGTCCCGATACTTAGCTGCCGGGTCTGATTTTCCACCGTGTTTGATTTCCCATTTCCAGCTCATAGCCCAATCCTTAGGCCACCATCTTTGCTGAACATTAACTGTTTCGGCATGTATAAAATCCTGATCACCTCTGTATTTGTGAACTGTGTGTTGCATATTTTCAGCATATTTTTTATAAAGCCAACTCATCGAATTGCTGTGCCAACCCATTACACTGCTGTTGCTGAGACTAATTGACAAACTAAATGCTCTGTTGAAATCTTGACAAATTTTAAATTCGTTAGGATAGTAGTCCCAAAACTCGTCAATGTTGTTAACAATAATAGTGTCTAGATCCAAGTATAAATTGTTGCCTTCCAATTGATGTTGGTAATTGAAAATTTCCAGCTTATACCACCATGGCTTCATTCCTGATAAATTCCAAGTTGGTAGCTTAACAAAATGCCATCCTAAATCTCGAGGGTGTTGTGCTATATTGTCAGTGAACACGTAAAAATTAAATCCACGTCTACTGTTGCGCCTTGCGCCGCGCCAAAGATTCAGCACATATTCTGTCCCATACAGCGATCCATGATGCACACAAATAAGATTATTTTGCAACATCAAATATTACCAAGATATGCATAGCGATGTATTTCACTTATAACTCTTTCAAAATCACTTAATTTTAACATATTAGCACCATCGCTAGGTGCGCAATCAGGATCAGCATGCACTTCTAAGAAGAAATTGTCAACACCCATTGCTGAAGCAGCCCGGCAGAGACCAGGTATATAATTACGATTGCCGCCGCTGCGGTCGCCTTGGCCTCCAGGCTTTTGAACACTGTGGGTAACATCAAATACAATAGGGACGCTATAATTATCAAGCATATACTGTATACCGGTAAAGTCTGTGACAAGTGTATTATATCCAAAACTGGTTCCTCTTTCTGTGATCCAAACTTCTCGAGCGCCTTGTGTTTTACTTAGTATACCTGCAACATCCCAAGGTGCAAGAAATTGACCTTTTTTAATATTAACAATACAGTCTGTGGCACACGCAGCTTGTATTAGATCTGTTTGTCGGCACAAAAAGGCTGGTATTTGCAGAACATCAACAATATCTTTTAGCCATATGATTTGGTCTTTTTCGTGGACGTCAGTTAGTATTTTGATATCGAGCTCATCTTTGAGTGCTAGAAAATCTTGTATAGCAGCATGCAAACCTACCCCACGTTGGCTGTTTATACTGGTGCGATTGGCTTTGTCGAAGCTGGCTTTGAAATAATAATCAAATCCAACTTGATCACACACACGCTTGCACTCTTGGGCAATTTCCAAACTTTGTTCAAATGTTTCGTGCTGGCAAGGACCTGCAATAATTTTCATATTTTTGTGCCCACAGTGCGTCTAACTATATCATCGTGATTGAATTCTGCCCAATAAAGTTCAAACGCAACACCATCTTCAATTCCTTCAAATTGATGTATTTTACCTGGTTTAACTTGAGTAAAATCGCCAGCACACAAAATGGTTTCGTCAACTAATCCGGCTTGGTCTGCATCTTGCCACACACGAACCAACATTTTGCCAGACTCTACAAAGAAACCGTTCCACTTAAACTTGTGTTCATGCTCAGAACATTTGAATCCAGCCTTGAATTCTATTCTGTGAAATTCCAAAACTCCATTTGCGTGTATAAGCTCTGTGGCTCCCCATATTTTACCGGCCTTGATTCCCATTTAAATATCCTTTGTTGACAGTATATAGTTATATACCAAATCGGCTGCATCTCGGTGTGCAGGTTCTAGCGGATGACTGGTAGCAAACTCGTAGTTGTTTTGTCTAGCCCATTCTAGAAATCCTTGATTGTTAGGAAATTTATACCAACTATCAAAGTCAATTTGTGATCTTATGCTGTTTAAATAGGAAGAGCCAGGACTGGTTTGTGAGTCGTTGGCAATTCCATTTAACGCATGCTGATCGACATGGGTAAACAAATGTTTTATACCACGTAACTTTAAAAAATCTTGCAACTGCAACACTGCTGCCGCAGAAGTATAGCTATCGTGCAATGAGTTAGCTTGTATTGTAGTAACAAATTGCTTGGCAAAGTCTACTACACCAATTTTTAAATTTTCAATGTATGTCTGGTGAAGATGTTGCTTGACTATGCTGTGATGTTTGGTGTTGGGTGCAACACGCATAAACCAGTCTGATTTGGATTCATCTTGAGCTGTAAATGGTGTTAACCCAAACCAAGGCGAATCCCAATGATTGTGCGCTGTTGCTAATGCAAATTCGTGTCTGTTGGCAAATGTCCACATTACTTGCACAAAAATTTTTTCAGCAGCAACACCACGACTTAGTGCAGCAATTACCTGATGCATAACGTGCCGCACAATGTAACTGTTACCTCTAGCACTGCGAGCAGTGTTTATGTGTTTTGCACCTAACTGTTCAGCTACAATATTTGCCCAACTGTTGGCATTGGGCAGCATTGGTGTATCGGTTTGTAGCTCTGCTCCAAATGTAAAACTATCGCCGCCGCTGATTACCAGTTCTATCATTGTATGTTGTGCTGCTGACTGTATTCAGTAAATATGCGTTCTTTGTGCCATTCAGTGGCCATTGAAGAATCAGCAAAGTCAGTGAAGCACGGTGTTCCTAGAGTGTAGTGCAATAATTTTGCATTTGCATTTTCGCCAAATTCATCTGGCAGCCAATTCCACTCCTTGGGCAGTTCACCTATTAGATCATCGGGTATCCAGGTAAATCTGTGCAGTTGTGCGCCAGTGGCATTTTGCACAAACTCTGGTGTTATTTGACGGTTTAATTCGTGACTGCAATTCCACAGTATCACACTGCTCCAATTTTTTCTCGGATAGTCTTCGTTTTTGGCACCTAGGTATTTCACTGGCATGCGAGTTTTGTAGTCATGTTTGACCACCATTACTGCTTTGGATTCGTCTCTCAAATTCCATAAGCTGTTGATATCTTCTCGAAGAATCATATCTCCATCAATAAACAATGCCCAGCCTTGATAATTCATTAGGTGCGGAACAAGAAATCGACTATAGATAAAATGATTGCTGCCATCGTTGTGTTTTTCTTTGTAACCAGACATTAGGTTTAGTGCAAGAGGATTTAATCCCACTGGCACTGTTGCTTTTCTAATAATTGAATTTGCACACACATGATACGCAATTGCTTCTCTTGGATCGTAACCTATAAAAATCGGTATCATTGATTATTCCTTCTTTCTATATCTTCTTCAACACATTTTTCACCGTATTGCACTTCGAGTATGTAGCAAGGTGATGCAGTGTGATTTGTTGCTTGATGCCATACTCCCTGTCCGATTACAAATCCTGAGGTCAGTGCATCCAGCAACACTTCTTGTTTGTAGTTGTTGTATTCTGTTTTGAGTTTGCAAGCACCGTTGAGCACATACCAATGCTCACTGCGATGCTGATGTCGTTGATCGCTCAAACTTTGCCCAGGAGCAATAACCAATTCTTTGACCTTATAACCATCTTGCGGTTTGTCATCCAACACACGATACCAACCCCAGTTGCGTGTGGTTTTGGGATTTTTCCATTCTTCTAATATCCAGCTGCTGGAATTTTTCTTGTTGTCTCCGCCGACACCAAACACAAATTTCAAATTATCATCGGCCAGCGCCAACTGCATTTCGGGTGTGTTGCTGCTGCCACGGTCGCCGCCATTGGCAAACACAATTTGTGCATCAGGATACATTTGTCTAACTTGCAAAATTGCATCGCATGCAGTGTTGTCGCTGTCGTCAAATTCTACAACCAAATCCACTGATTGCAAAGCACTGACCACTGCTACACGTTCTGCAAACGACATAAACGGCCGCCCTTTTTTTCTTGTTAACCAGCTGTCGCTGTTAACACCAACTATCAAATAGTCACCTAAATTTTTGGCTGCTTCAAAATATGCAATATGTCCACTGTGTATTGGGTCGTAACCGCCAGTGCATAAAACAATTTTTTTCATTGTTGATCTCTTTTGTATTTTGATTTTAGTATATTTATGTTTTTAAATTTCAACGATAAAAATCAGCATAAGTATTAAAAAAGGTTAGTCAATGACTCAGTATCAGATCGTAACAACTATGCATGCAAAAGGCTATGACTTATACGGACAACGTATGATTGATAGTTTTTTAAAATTCTGGCCCAACAATTACTCATTGGTTGTATATACCGAAGGATTTGATTTGATCCAACAGCATGCAACCAACAGTAGAATAATCGCTAGAGATTTAAATGCTTGTTCTCCGGAACTGGTTGCTTTCAAACAAAGACATCAACACAATCGTGCAGCAAATGGTTTTGTAGAACCTAGTCGCAAAGATCCAGACTTTGCATTTGATGCAGTAAGGTTTAGTCACAAAGTGTTTGCATTGTATCATGCTATACACAATAGACCCTCTGGTATTGATGCAATAGTATGGGTCGATGCCGATACTGTAACCCATTCGCCTATACCCAATGATTTTCTCAGTCAACACTTTCCGCTAAACCCAGACATTGGAATTTATTACCTAGGAAGAACACAACAACACAGCGAGTGCGGATGGATGATTTTTAACTGCCTAAATCCGCACATCAAACCATTCTGGAAAATGTTTGCAAATCAATACAAATTGGATCAATTGTTCAATCTCCGAGAATGGCACGATAGCTATGTGTTTGATCATGTAAGAACACATATGGAAACCCAAGCTGGTATGAAAAACCACAACATCACACCTGGATACGTCAAAGGACATCCTTTCATTGACAGTTTTCTCGGAGAATACATGGACCATCTCAAAGGTCCTAAACGAAAAATAGCAGGAAGAAGTGCCAAGCACGAAACCAAAAACAAAACTGCACAATGGTGGAACGAATGAAGGTTGTCAGCACAAAAGACTTTGACTGGTGTTTGCCCGACTCTGACAATCATTTTGCAGAAATATTGGCAATCAACGCCGAGTATCAATACAAAATCAAAAAAATCATTACCAATCATGCCAAAACGTTAAGGTTTGATCATGTTCTAGATATTGGCGCAAATGTAGGATTGTGGGCAAGGTGGTTGCATCAACAAGGTGCACAAAAAATTGATTGTTTTGAACCAATAGCTAAAAATTTAGAATGTCTAAGAAAAAATGTCAATGGCATCGAAAATCTCAAAATACATGATGTTGCACTCGGTGCAAAAAAAGGATTCATTACATTGTATATTGAAAAAAGTGAATCAAACACAGGCCAACACACTGTTGACAAAAACTATTTCGGAGAAGCTGCATTGCTCAAGGGTTTTACTGTGCCAGTTGAAACACTGGATAGTTACAATCTATCACCTACATTTATCAAAATTGATGTGCAAGGTGCCGAAGTGATGGTGCTAGAAGGTGCAATAGAAACTATAAAAACTCATCGTCCTGCTATATGTATTGAGTGCGAAGATCCCGAACTAGACACCATAAAATTTTTAGAGTCGTTGGGGTATTGCACTATTGGCAATACCAATTCAGATTTCTTAATGGTGGTAAAATGATTGCATTTTGCGCAGCAGATCCCAATTATTTTAACCTGTATTTTGATCTTTGGGCCACACAAATGAATCGCTATTACCCCCAAATGAGAAAAATAATAAGTGTTTACAATCCCAACGATCAGATTACTGAAAAATGCAAACAGTATAACGTTGAACTACGGTCAGCCGTGCTGCCCGAGAATCCACAGCGACCTCATTTTTATCTGCTGAGATGGCTTAACTTACCATTTGACGCCGACGATTTGATATTGGAAACGCAGATCAATTGTTTGCCTATCAAGACACAAAAGTTTGATCAGAATCAATTGGCCGAACACCTGCGTATTGCAAGATGGAAACGAGGCAAACCTGGTGGAGTTAGTGCAGCGGTTTTTACGCCCAGAGCCGCAGCAAAAATAGCAGCACAAGCAAAAACTATGTTGAATGATCCAGTGGACAACGATCATCCAATGAATCATTGGCAAGCAATCAATTTGGTAACTGAATACACAGTCACCGAACAACAATTTAAGTCAATGAATGATATTGTAGAACCATACACCCATTGGATCACAGCAGGAACCAGTCAAAGTTACACAGCCGAACAAAAATTACAAATATTGCAACACTACACACAACAGCAAGGATAACCATTGAAATTTGCACATGTATTCCGAGTAGACATCGAAAACCCTGGAGACCTATACAGCGCACCTATGCACTACACTGGACCCGATTACAGCGGAGTTATAGTTGATGTGTTTGCTGAAAACATTCCAGAGATGCACGTGGATGCAGTCATTATCGGTGGCGGTGCATTAATGACCAATCAAAAGTTTGTGGACAATGTGGACCGTTTGCTTGAACGTATACATGCCCAGCATCGTATTGTGTGGGGTGTTGGATTTGAAAGTGACAACATAGACATCAACATCAGAGACAAATTTGATTTGTTTTCCACTAGAGAATACAAACTAGATTCCACAGTAGATTGGGTTCCGTGTGCAAGTGCATTGCACCCTATGTTTGATCAAATAAAAAACATAAATCCATTCAACGATTTTTTGGTAGTGGATCATTTCAAAAGACCAATTGAATTTGAAAGACCGTATACTAGAATAATCAACAAACCCAACAGTATACATCATATTTTAGAACAAATAGCCAATCACCGTTTTGTTGTAACCAGCAGCTATCATGTGGCATATTGGAGTATACTAGCAGGTAAAAAGTGTGCAGTGATAGGCGATTCATTGCCAACAAAATTCAGACGCATGAAACATTTTCCTGTGATTGCAAAGTCTTGGGACGATTCGTTGGTAGACATTGCACAACTGTGGCCAGACGCTAGATATGAATCAATACTGGCCAATTATCGTTTCCATAGAAAATTAGAAGACCTATTAGGTGTAGAAAACCCAGTGCAGCTTGCCTGGCATTTGAATTTAAAAAGAGATCAAACATGAGCAAATTAACAGTAGTAATGCCAGCAGCTGGCAAAGGCAGTAGACTAGGATTACCATATCCCAAAGAAATCATGCAATTGGAAAAAGACAAAGCTCTAATAGACTACAGCTTTGATTTTTTTAAAAATCGCAGTAGAGATGAAGTTGAATTTGTTGTGATTATCAACGAAGACAAAACTGACATAGTGCGTTACTTGTCCAAATACAAAGACCGTTACAACATCAGTTTTACCTATCAAAATCCCAATGAAAAAGAATACACTGGTGCAATAAAAAGTGCATACCATTTGTTCGGAGAATACAATGTGGTGATGTTGCCCGACACACTGATGAAGTTGAAACCAGGTGTGGACTTGTATGACAAAGTTTTGCACAATCTAAAAAGCAAGGGATTTACATTCTTTTACAAAAATGAAGTTAATCCACTGATGCTGGCAACCAAAGGCAGTCTATATGTGGAAAACAATTTTGTTAAAATGTATGAAGACAAACCCACAGATGGATTTTTTCAATACAACGCATTTTGGTGCAGCTTTGCATTTACAAAAAAAGATTTTCCACTTTGTATGAGTTTTATGGAAAAAAGCACACTAAAAGAAGGATTTGATCCAAATGAAATCAAGCTAACACCAATCTACAACAGCTTGGGCATCGAGGTTTTGGATTATATTGATTTGGGCACTTGGAGCGAAATTAGACGTCAAGTTTCATCAAATTAAACAGTTTGCTTGAATTTGATAATGTTTTTGTAAGCATACCCCGATCGCATTTCGTCTATGTTGTATTGTCCCCAACTCAAACTGGAAAACAATGCAGATCTATCAAATTCAATTAAATTTTCAATTGACTCAACTTTGTTGCTAATGGGCCAGGTAGCACTGTATGGTGTTGTTATAACTGGTATACCTCTAATCAATGCATCAACTGCCATATTGCTGTTAAAAGCCACTACACAATAAACTTTGGGCCATATTTCATCCATTGGCGGATAATCGTAATTGCTGCGGCCTTTGAGAGTTATTAGATTGTCATTGAGTATAGGACCAGGTTTGTGTCTGATTATTAGAGGTCTGTTGGTGTGCTGTTTGATTTTTTGTGCAATGCGAGGCAACCAGCTTTGTGCGCCAAATACTTTTGCAACTGCATCGCTGGGAGGCAATATCAGTATGCTTTTTCTATTTTTATACAAATAGGGTTGCAGCGGTGTTTGAAAAAACTTGTTCCATCTGCTGGGATCGTTGCTGACTATTGCATTTTGCACAAACCCATTTTTGGTGATACGCATCCAAGTGGGTTTTGCATATCCAGAATTGAAATAGGCATGATCAATGTAATAATAGTCTATGCCCTTGGCTTGACATTCAGCCAGCAGCTTGGCATTTCCTCTCAATATGCCAGCAATTGCCACAGCTTGGACTCTGCTGGGCAATTGTCCATCTTTGAGATACTTGTCAATGGTGATAACATTAGCACCAGTGTTTTGTGCAAAAGCTTCGATTACATTGTCTTGAACTGTTTTACCAGTGATTATTGCAAGTAACATTTTAGTATATCATCCAATTTATTGTCAGCAATTTCTTTTAAACTATATTGGTAGTTTGCTAATGTATTTAACCATTGCTGACAAGAATTGTTTTGACCATCAAGAGTGCGTAAATTACTTGCAATAGGTTCAGTGGGACTGATTCCTTGGTGTGTATAATAGGTTGGTATACCATGCGTAGCAGCATCAACCAATGCAATTGATGCTAAACCAACCACTGCACTGCAATCAGCAAGCTCAGTCTCAATGGCAGTTGTTGCAGCATCTGGTCCACTGGTGTGCAAATTTCTAGGTTTGTGTCTTAATTTTATGTTGCATTGTGGAAATTTTTCTTTGATTTGTTTGGTTGTTTGTGCAATCCAGTGGGCAGAATCAATACCTAGATAGTATCTAGTTAGTGTATCACTGCTTGGACACAACAACACTGTGGATTTTAACTCAAACTTATCTAGCTTAACACCTATGTCTGACAATCTATTGTTGTTGAACATGTGGTATTTGGTAGGGTGAAATGCTCCAGGCACAAATCTCCAATGTGCATGATTGATGCTCCATTCTAGATTTTTAATGGTCCAACGGTGCCAGTAAGGCATATCAACAAACAGCCAAGGTATACGCTGTTCCGCACAGAATTTTATTTTAATTGCATTGTCTCCGGCTAATCCCCAAAAAACATTCACATGTTCGGAGTTAACTGATTTGCCATAATTATCAACTGTGTCGTATGCACTGGCCAATGCATCAAAACAAAGATTTGCTTTGCTGGTTTTGCTAACAGGTCTATGTAGTTCTAGAATCATCATATATAATTATATGAAAATAAGCTACTGGCCAGAATATGCTGCGCTGAATTCCACAGCACCATATGCAGCCGCCGTTGAAAGCTTGTTACAGCTTGGTCACACACTGGTCAAAAACAGCTACGATGCTGACGCTGCATTGATTTGGAGCGTGCTATGGCACGGCAGAATGTTGCCAAATCAAAAAGTTTGGCAACATTACAGAAGTCAGAACAAATCTGTTATCGTGGTTGAAGTAGGCAGTATCAAGCGTGGAATTACCTGGAAAGTGGGACTAAATGGAATTAATCGGGATGCTTATTTTGGGACTGGTAATATGGATGATTCACGCAGTCGCAAACTGGAATTAGAACTAAAACCATGGCAGCACAGTGGAGAATATATTCTAATATGCGGACAACACGATCGTAGTTTGCAATGGCAAAACATGCCATCTATGAGCAATTGGTTTTTACAAACCTACGACAGTATAAGAAAACACACAGATCGACCAATTGTGTTTCGTCCACATCCTAGATGCAGGTTGCCCGAGATCGAAAGAGGTTTAAAATATGTGTATCGTCAAGATCCTTTGCAGATCAGTGGAACATACGATGATTACAATTTAAACTTTGATAATACTTGGGCAACTATAAATTATAGCAGTAACCCTGGTATACACAGTGTGATAGCTGGTGTTCCTGCTTTTGTCGGCACTGGTTCATTGGCATATGATGCAGCAAATGATATAGATTTGTTGTGTAATATAGAAAAACCATTGATGCCTGATAGACATCAATGGCTCAACAATTATGCTTGGACTGAATACACTGTGGAAGAAATAGCACAAGGACTGCCGTGGCAGAGATTAAGGAACGCTTTCTATAGCTAGATCATAAATTGAATGATCCAACCATTCAACCTTTAAGAATTCATGCTTGACATAGCCAAAACTTTGTATACATGCATCCAAACTAGGCGGTGTTAGATTTGCAGCTTGCAAATGATACCAGTTGGTGGTTTTTGGGTCCATTGGCCGATTGCTGCTTTTGTAGACCGCAGCCCAAATATGTGGGTCATGTCTCTGCTGCTTGAAATGTGCGTTTCTGCAATCAAATCCATTCACTGCCAGCATTTGAATTAGATTAACCATATTCCAGCTGAAATATTGTCCGCTATAACTGTGTATTTGCCAACGAGATAGGTCGTCAATAAATGCAGTTTGTGGCACACTCAAACACAGCATGCCGTCTTCTTTGAGCAAACTCCACCAGTGACGCAGTGTTTGCAGTGGGTCAGTTACAGTGTTTAGACAATTTTTTGCCCATATCAAATCATATGATTCAGGTTCGGCACCAGTGGCACTAACATCACAGTTTGCAAATCGCATGTTGGATCTTTTGTTGACATTTCTGATACGATTGTGCTGTCCGTAGACTGAAATTTTTATATCCAGTCTACTAGACTTGTCAGTTTCGTCTGTGCGATAATCTGACCACCAAACAGCATCATCGCCAGTGGCATCTTCCATTAGCGCAATTGATGATAAACTTTGCATAAAGTCATGATGTTGACCTAGCAAAGTCAACACAGGCAAACTGTCGGGTGGTTGTATCATATTGTAATATCTTCCATTCCGGCGGCTCGAAGACGCACAATGTGACCCAACTGCCATTGTTTAACATCAAGTCCTTTGAGAATGCCCAGCCACTGATTTCTCAACAGTGCCACTTCGTTGATTAGTGTTTCGTAATCAACCACTTCATCTTCACCGTCTACATACTTTTCAGCATCTCTGCTGCTCAATGCACGTTGATAATTTTCAAGATACTTTTGAAAATGTTTTCTGCGAATCTTTTTTAGTTGAATGTTCATATAATTTAAAACAGCTTCAATTTCTTGAAGCTGATTAAATCTATGTTCAGTGATACCAGGCAATGAGCTGATATTTTTTTCAACCACGCCCTTAACATGACATTCATACTTGGCAGATTCCAATTCACGATTGTAATGCTCAATGAAATCTGGCAAGATTGCAATGTTGTCAGTGATACGAGTATACCAGCTCATTCTTCCCAGTCTTCATCTAGGTCAAAATCATCATTGTATTCTTCTAGTGCAGACTTAAAATACGCATCAATAAGTTTTAATTTTGCAATATCTTCGTCCGCGATCGAAGAATCCAATAACTCGTTAACCAGATGGTCAACTGCATGACCTTTGTCTTTGATGTATTGCTGTAGTATGTTCCAGCAAAACTCGATTGTGTCAACGTCCATTATAAACTGATCCTTTAGTCTGCTGTATTTACATCTTCAAGATCAACAACATCATCGTTAGATCTTGCTACAGTTTCCAAACTTAGAATATCAACTCCGGCAAGATCCGACATGATAACATCCAATTTGTCGCCTGTCCAGTTTTTGCGAAATTCCAGCATTTCTTCACCGGCTTTGGTTAGATAACGCAAACGGTTACCTTGCTTGGTTAAAATACCCTTGGCTTCAAAAATGTCAATGAGTCCGCTGTATGGATCCATGCCAGTTTCATATGGAATTTTTACTTGCACACTTTCAAACGGTTTTGCATAACGTGTTTTCATAATTTTACAACTAGAACGAATACCGTTCACAGTTGATGTTTTGTTACCATCTTCGTCTTCTTTGAGCTTGAGTTTTTTCATTGCAACCACAATACTACTGGCATAGATAAACCCAGCGCCACCTGAAATCTTATCGTCGGGGTCAAACATATCCTGACTTGCGTAGGTGTGGTTGGTAACAACCATGCCTACATTGTAGCTACCAAACATGTTAACACAGTTAGTTACCAGTGCTTTTAGAGCTTTAGCCTTACGACCCATATCACCTTTCATATCGCCAGCATCAAACTGGTTGACTTCAGTTGGAGTCATCAACATACCGAGACTGTCAATTACAAACAACACTTTCGGGCGCTCATTTTCGGGCAATGCTTTATAGTCTTTCATAAACATCGACACTGTTTTTGCAACGTCGTCGATCATTGCCATGTTAAGCTTCAACAGCTTGCTTTCGTCTGTGTCAACATCCAGTGCATGCAACCAAGCTTCGTCTAGTGCGTTTTCTGTGTCAATCAACACCACAAAAATGCCTTGTGCCTGTGCATCTCGCACAATATTGCCGCTGGCAATATAACTTTTACCTGAGCCAGATTCACCAGCCAGCACAGTGACTTTGCCCAACGGAACACCTTTGTAAAAGTCTCCGCTGATCAAATAATTCAGTGCATAACTGCCAGTGCTAATCCAATCAGTTGGATCGTGAAAACCCACACTGAGTCCATCGATACTTTTGGTAATATCTTTTCTAAACTTGCTTACATCAAATGGTTTAACCATAATTTTTCCCTACATGCCATGTTAAAGTATATTAGGGGATTTTACTCCCCTAATACGATATTTTAATTTGCTGTTGATTATTCAGCAGTCTTGCGCTGACGAATTGCTGCAAGGATATCAGCAGTTTTAGAGCTGGTTTCGCTAATTGGAGTTTTAATAGGAGCACTTGCTGCCGGTGCTTCTGACTCTTCCTTAACGTTACCCTTAAAAGGGATATCGTCATCCTCGTTTGCTGCTGGCACTGGAGCACTTTTTGCTTTGGGCGCAGCATTTGAATTACTGTTGGCAGTGCCTTCAATGTTCATACCTGATGGTTTGAAGTATTGACCAAAACGATCAACATCATAGGGTTGGCCATCAACTGACGCTTCGAACATTTCCTGAATTACTTTGAGTTCAGTTTCGGAAGGTTTCTTGGGCAAGAATTCGGCCAGGTCAAACAAGCCGTATTGATCAATTGCTGCGTGTTCTGCACTGGTCAGTGCAGTTTCTTTGCGAGCCCATTTGCTGGTGCTGTAGTCAGCATATCCGCCCTTGGAAGTCTTGGTAACCTGGAAGTCAAGACCACGATCGTAATCAGTGGGCAGTTCTTCAATTTCAGTGTCCATCAATGCAGCCTTAACCACATTGAAAATCTGTGGGCTGATAATAAACCGACGAATTGGGTTTTCTGGTGTTTCTTCTTCTGCCATTGGCGAATCATGCACAAAGCCTTGGAAGATATAGCTGCGCTTCTTCCAATACTTGCGTCCGAGTTCTTCTAGACTTGGGTCTTTGAACCAAGTGCGAACTTCTGCAAGAATTGGACATGCTGTGCCATCATTATACATTTCCACGCATGGAACTTGAACCATTACTGGCTTACTGTCCATTTGGCCTTTGATGCCTTGGAAAGGCAGTTTGATCATGCTGCGCTCAACCCAAAAGAAATCGTTCTTGGGATTACCATCTGGCAAGAAACGTAGTTTTGCTGTTGAACCTTCAGGAATGTTCCAGTGTGCGTAAATTGCACGGTCTCCGCCTGATGATCCTGAATTCCCAGTGCGGTTGTCTTGTTGTTGTAGTTTTGCGCGAATTTCTGCAAGTGTAGCCATAATGTTTCCTTTCAATGCCTTGTTGCCTAATAATGTTGCCATGTTGCATACATCATGTTACTAATGTATACTCTGTATTTACCATTTGTCAAATTTTTCTTTGAGTTTTTGATCAACTATGTTTGACCAATTTACTACCAAATTTTGGTTGTGTTGAAAATTTTTAATGTTGTCATTGTAGTAACTGTTTAAGTCGCTATATGTTATTTTGGTTATTTTTTCAATACTAGAACTTAATTTTTCAATTTTATTTTCAAAAAAATCTTCTTGCAAATACGAATAATCAAAAAAGTGATCATCGATCCAAAATCCATAGCTTTTTAAATTAGATATAATTTCTTTGCCATCAATTGGAATCGGAATTGTGTGATTATAAAAGCATCTAAATGTTTTTTCGGATATATATCCAAAAGGTTGAAAATTAACAGTTTCTCTAACCAAAGTCATTAGGCAACGACTGTCAACTATTTCCTGATATCCGCCCTTGCCAAATCGTTCATTATAAGTTTTATTATCATCAATCTTTATTTTTAATTCTTCGGACAGTAATAAATCGTCATTGATATAAGTTTTGTGTAGATTTTGATATTTTTCTACAAAACTAGAATTTAAAAAAAATGTTTCTTTTTCAAGCCAGTCTTCGAGATTTTTTACGTTACAACATTTGCACATGATTTCAATTGATGAGAAATTTTTAAATTGAGCCAAAAACAAAGATAAAAAAGTTCTTGTCGGCGGAGAGGTTTCGTATGTGCCACCATAAAAAGAAAAAATTTTTTCTAGACTTTTGTTAATCTGTTTAGTTTCTAGATCAGACAAATATTGAGTTATCAAATCTATCATTGGTATTTCAACGATATCCATTTGCAAAGATCGATTGAGAATACAATAATTTTTGTAAAAAGTTTTTAGACCAGATGTCGAAGTTAAAAAAGTTATATTTTGAATATTACAGCAATTATTCCTAAAATATTCATGAAAAATTATAATAATTTCTTCAGTAATTATTTCGCCATACCAGACAACTATTTTTTCTGAAAAAGTTATATTTAACGATGCTAGTAACACTCGGTCAAGGAACTGTTGTATTTCAACATCTACATTTTTTTTGCTACTTTTTAAAGCCAAAATCTCTAAAATTTCGCCACCAATTTTAAAATATTTAATTTTCTTTTTTAAAAAAAAATTTTCAGTTACCGAGCTCATTGATAATAAGTAGCACAAATTTTAAAAAAAGTCAACAAAAAAGGCAGTGTTTAAACTGCCTTTGATTGTTGAATTATAGACCAGCGTAGAGTTTGAGCAATGCTAAACTTTCTTTGATCAATTCGCTGTCTTGATCTTCCATTGGCTTGGAAGCTTTTTTAATTGCACGGTCTCTGCTGCCCATGTATTCTTCTTCTGGACTTTCGATTTCGCCATCACCGTCGAAGTCTCTTTCAGCCTTGACTTTGAGTGTTTTTTCAACCACAACACTTTCTTCAGTTGCAGCCAAATTGTCCAGCACTTGTTTGACCATGATGCTGATATCACTGGACCCAAGTTCTTCTACGTCGTCATGAAAACCAGCAACATCGTCAATTGCTGCTTCCACACGATCTAAGCCATATTTCTTCAAAAGATCAGCCATACCATAGCGAACACTCAATCTATGAATGATTGCATCCTTAACTGGATTTTCATCCATATCAGTGTATTCGTCCTGAGCTAGTGCCTGCATAGCTGCGGTTGGCTTTTTGGTGGTCATTACACTTTTGGCAATTTCGCCGGCAATCGGTTGCTCTTGTGGTGACAATCTTTGACCTTTGGCCAGTTTGTCACTGACACGTTTGATTTCGCGGGCTTTGTTTGCATCGCCACCGCTGAGTGCTTTGACAACTGTTGGGTTGGTTGTTCCTACTTTGGGCATGCCAGTTCCGGTTGTGCCTGTGGTTCCGGTGGTGGTTGCTTCTACAACATCATTGGCCCATGACTCAAAACTGTCTACTGCTTCGTGATATCCGCCGCCGCGAACTTTTTTGGCACCATACACATCTTTGGGATCTTTTCTCACAGTGTTTGCATATTCTGGATCAGTGCTGATCATTTTCAGATCGTCGAGATACTTTTTGGCTAGCAGCATAGCTAGTTGTTTGTCACGTTTGTATTCTGGTGTCATTTTAGTGCCAAAGCTGGCACCTTCGTCACCAATGTTGATAGCCATTTCACTAGCAAAGTTAGCAACTGCATCAGCTTCATTGCCAATAATTCTACTGGCAATATCGCTCATGATAAACGACAATAATCCATCTGCTCTAGTAAACTTGGTGCGACGGATCATTGAATCTGCTGCATCATCTTTTTTGAGAACCAACACAAAGTTTGGATTCTTAATGGACTTTTCTACGCTCGGACTGGCTTCATTGACTTCTGTTTCTTTTAACAGATCAGAATGGTGAGCTCTTGCTGCACCAAGACTATACCTAATTTGTTTGGAACTTAGACCTTTTGGCTTGACGTTATAATGTCCATCGCCAAAATCATGAATGACTTCATGTGGGTGACCTTTGTGAGGGCCTTTGGTTGGTTTTACAGTGTCGCCAACCTTTATACCTTGTTCTGCTTCACTTACTTTTGTTTCTAATGCTCTCTGAACACTTGGGAGTAACTCATTCATTTTTTCATTCCATACTTTTCTTGTGAATTTTTCTTGTAGGGTTGTTACGTCAGCTTCTCCCGAAGCTTCAGCTGGAGTAAATGTTTCTGCAAAACTGCGATAGTTGTTCACGTTTTGCATACGCATAATGTCTTTTTTAATACTGTTGTAAGCTTCAACTACACGATTGCGAATGTCTGCTGCATCTACATCTTCCATAGCATGATGCTTGGTCATACGTGCAAACTTGGCAAGATTTTGCATTTCAGTTACTGTGGAAATAATGTGCTGCCCAATTGCGTCGTAAGGTGTTCCGCCTTCGCTGACATGCACTGCCATTGCTCTAGCACCATTGAGATAGTTAACAGGAAAGCGAAAACGCTCTCCGTTGTTTTCAATGAAAATACTTTCGATGTATCTACTGCGAGATCCACGCACTGTTTCGTCCACAGACTTCTTGTGATTCACTATCAGTGTGGCATTTTCAAAACGCTGCATGCTTTTGCGCTTGGTTCCAAACATTGCCGATTCTGTGATTTCCACGTCTTTTTCCTGATATGGGCCATCGTTGACTTTTAAGAAATTAAAGTCTCTTGTGTCTAACTGGTCTTTTTGAATATTTCTAGCATCAAAACTCAATAGATTTTGTTTGGCAAAGTATCTCAACTCTTTGAGCAGTGCATACCACTCTTGGGTATTTTGCATGTTTTCTACCATGTCATTGCTGTAGTAAACTTTGAGCCCGCGGTTGTTGACAATGCTGATGCTGACTGGACCTAGTTCTTCGTCGCCTTCTTTATACATAAAGCTAAAAAATCGTGCTTGTGCTGGATCAACAGTGACTTCAGCGTTTTCATCTCCGACATTCAGTGGAGAAAAACGTGTTCTCAGTATCTGAAAAAGATCGTTTGCTGTTTTTTCAATTGGTTTCATGATATGTGTATTTATCAATTATTACTAAAACGCTTTCTTCCTAACTTCCAGCCGTTGTTGAGGTGTTTATCTACATCACAAAACTTTATCCATTTGCATTTTTGTAGTTCTTCATTAATAACATACGTTCTACCTGAGTTAGCTTGACGCAGTTTTTCTCTAGTATCTATTGATATATTTTGTTTAGATTTTTTTAAATTTAACCGATGCTCCTCAGAAAAGACACGAGTTTTGCCAGTCATAGTTTTACTTTGCTTTTCAATGGATTCTTTACTTCTTTTTTTACCTAAGTTAGCTTGACGCAGTTTTTCTCGCCATTCAGGACTTATTATTCGGCCTTTAATTTTAGATGGTTTTCCTGTATTGGATTCTGACAATGCTTTTGCATTTCTTTCTTTTAACAGACTATAAGTGTGAGAGTTTACTTTATATCTCTGCTGATACGATCTTGCCTGATTAACCATTTTCCATGCAGCATGATACATACTACGTTTTTGGTTGCCTTCGACCATTTTAGTTAAAAGAAGATGACAAATAAAATGTTCTTTAGCAGTAAGTCTTACTAAGTTATCGGCGCTATCATTTCCTCCTATAGACTTAGGAATAATATGATGGCGTTCTGAATAAACGTTTTTTGGAAAAGATCTTGATTTTGCTTTCTGTATAATGCTATTATACCAAGTAGTATATTTGTTATCAATAAATACCATTGCTGTTGTTCCTTATTAACAATAGAGTAGATGGATGTTGACGCATCGCGATCTACATTCTTATTTAGCTCAAATCAACATAAACGACATTTAAGTTAATATAATGAATGGCATGGGCTCAATTATATCATCGATGCTGTCTGCCAATCGTTTTTGCACCTCAGGGTCATACTGTTGCAGTGCCATGCTCATTCTTATAGCAAGTATGGTGCTCATTACCAAGTCATCAGTTTCGCCGGGCTTGGCTGCATACCCACTGCCGCTGGCTACAAAATATTTGAGTTCACTCAACAGTGCTTTGCTTTTGACCGTCATACGTTTGGTTTCTACTAGATTTTTCAACTTGCTACAGGCAGTTAGTTTGACTTTGTTAGTGGTGTTGAATCCTTTGCGATATGATCTAGCTGCACCTGCTCTGTAAGGCTCGCTGAGAAACACACCAGAAATGTGTTCTTCGCCGATTTCTGCAATGCTTACCAATGCAGCTTCTCCTAGTGAATTGTTTTCTACACTGTAATACACACCAAACGGATCACTGGTTTTTTCTACAATATACTTGGTTATTTCAGCTAATATTCTTACCTGTCGCTGTATTGGTGTTTTGTTGTGCATCCATTCGGCAATTTGCACCATTTCAGGCAACTCGAAAACTTGTATAGCTGCGTTATCGCCGCCGGTGCCAAGACTTGGATCTAATGCAACCACATACAGCTTGCCGCGTTGCGGTGCTTTCCACCAACGCACTTGACCTTGCTTAAACGTAGGTTCTTCGCTTTGCATTTCCAGCAAGGTCAATGAATTGATCAATGTTTCGTCGTAGATCACTGGTTCACAAAGATGTTCACGTTTGAATCGTTCTTCGCCTACACGACTCATTTCTTCTGCTGCCCATGTTTTGCCACGTTCTGGATGTCTGTCCCAAGTAGCCATGTAGCTGGCAAATCCATTTACACCTATTTTGGTTGGATTTCCGAATTCGTCTATTTTCTTGTTGGCACCTTTCCACAACAGCCAAAACTGATCTTCGTCACTGTTGGGTGTTGATGTGATAATTGCTTTACCACCAGTGGCCAGTGTGGGCGATATACTGGTCCAAAATTCTTTGGCAATACTGGGCCTAACGAACGCAAATTCGTCACAGTATAGCAGTGTAATACTCATACCACGACCAGTGGTTTCGGTGGTGGTTTGACTAACAATACGACTGCCGTTGTCAAACTCAATTGATCCTTTGTTGTAGCTGGTAACGCCAGCTCGTATGTGATTTGGACACAATTCGTATGCATAGCGAATACGCTGCATGATTTCCTGCGCACCACTGTATTTGTGTGCAGCAATAAGAATAGTGCTGTCTGGTATAAACATTGCATACCACAGCAAGTAACCAGCAGCGGTGGTGGTTTTGCCCATTTGACGACCCAATAGATTAATACTGAATCTATTTTCATGATAGCATTGAATCAGTTCTTCTTGATATTGAAAAGGACTGTAGAGCAATCTACCTTTGGTAGGGTGTTGTATACTAAAAAAATTTCTAGTAAAGTAGTATGCACCAGTTTCGGGATCTGCACACTGCGCAAATTCCAACAACTGCTGGTCCGTCATTTTTTCTTTGCTGTAGGCTCTTTTTACTAAAACGCCTTCGAGACTTTTTGACATTTATATCTTTCTGTTGACATCCACTGCGAATGTGTTATAAATATTTATATCAAAGTTTTACACTACAACAGGTCAAATAAAATGTCAGATTGCTTGGTTCTCAATGCAGACTATCGCCCACTTAGCTTCTTGCCACTTAGCACTATTCCTTGGCAGCAAGCTATCAAGCTCAGTTTCCTTGATCGTATTCACGTGATTGAATACTATGACGATTGGAATGTGCATAGTCAGCATCAGTCTTTTCCTGTGCCGGCACTGGCAGTTACCAAAGAATTTATGAAGTATAAAAAGGGTGTGAGATTCAGCCGCAAAGGTGTGTTCTTGCGCGACTTGTATACTTGCCAATACTGCGGTGATGTGTTTCCAGACAAAGAGCTAACACTAGATCACGTGGTTCCGCAAAGCAAAGGTGGCAAGACCAGTTGGGAAAATATTGTAACTGCTTGTCAAGATTGCAACCATCGCAAAAGTGACAAGATTATGCAACCCAAACGTTTGCCATTCAAGCCCGAGTATTGGCACATTGTTGGTGCAATTCTAAAGAACGGTCACTTCAACATTCGTCATCCAAGTTGGGAACGTTACTTGGAAGTTAACCCTTAGGATTTTCACCTGTGAGATAAGGGCGGGCAAACCAAAGTTTAAACCATTCTGGCGTGCCTGGTTTGATGTCTTTTTCTTTTTGATAGTCAACTTTCTCCATACCAGTCAAGCTTATGTTGCTGCCACCAGTAGGATCATAGGGTTGCATATTAGCAGAATTGGCAGGAGTGATGCCTGCCAATTTTTTTATTTGTTGTAAATCGTCCAATGCGTTATTCTTTGAGTAGGTCTGCAAGTATTGCTTTGAACTTGCCCTCGAAAGCGTTCATTGGATTGTCGCCACGTGCGGCTGCTGGATATTGACCTTTTTCTCTATGAAGGTCAGTGCCGTTGGCAATAACTGCGTTAACATCTTGTTCAAACTCGTCTGGTGAATTTGAATATTCGTCTTGCATTTCGATATCCATAGTGTCAAGATCTGCTGCCGGTGCTGGTGCTGCAATAGCAGGCATAGCTGCTGGAGCAGGAGGAGTTGGCATGCCTGATAGCTTGAGAATTTGCAGTAGCGATTCGGCTTCGTCGCCTTCAGCACTTACCATAATGGCTTCTTCGAGTTCAACATCTGAACTTTGCACTTCTGCTTCACTGTAATTTACCATACCACCTGGAGTTTTGTTTCTTAGGTAAAGTTTGGCCATTTGACTTAGATGCGGAATGTCTGCATTCATAAGAGTTTTAATATTAGCAATACTTTGTTTATCTAGTATGTCTTGAAGTTGGCGTGCTTCACTGCGAGATAACTCTGGACCCCAGTTTCTTAATGCCAACTGTAGATGTTTAATATATTTAGGACTTAACGATGCGCCTTCTTCAACTGATTCTTTAGCATCTTCTTTGTCCGCAACTGCCTTTTTCATCGACTCTTCTTTGTCGCCATCTTTGTCAAGGTCCAAAAAGTCAGGTTTAGCAGCTTCAGCAATGCGATCCAAACTTTCCAGTAAAGTCGACATTGTGTTTGCTTGTTTTGTGTCAGCAACAGTTTTTGCACCAGTGTTGTTGGCTACTGCATCAAACTTTGCTAGTATATTTTTAATATCCATTGTAATTCCTAAAATTTATACTGCGTAGTAGAATCTACCAGTGATTCTATCATATTGTCTTCTATAAACAACAGTAGTGGTTACAGTTGCATTAGGTGGGCTGTATATTGCTGCACTAGCAGGTCCAACAAAATATGTGTAACGAATGTCGTTTTGATAAATTCTTCCAGAAATACTAGTATCAGTGTTTGTGGTTACAGATACAGTGCCACAACGAACACCTTCAACATAGTTTACTCTGTTCAAGTTACCTTCAATTCTCTGTAGTTGTTTGTCAAGATAGTCGCAAATACCAGCAACTTGACCAACATCCATTCTCTGACCTGGACGTTTGATTGCTCTTCTCAATGAAACAACTGCATTTTGAGCATCGTTGATCAATGTAGGATCACCTGCGTTCCATGTAGTTACACTGTTGGCACCAATGTGTGTGGTTGTAGAAGTTGCATTTTTAATAGCAGCCAATCTAGCATCCAATGACCCTACCAATGATTGCCAATCATTCCAACTGTTAGCATCAACAGTTCTAATAACTCCACTGTCACCAATTTCAAATGTAACTTTGAATGATATGCCGTCGGCGGGTGCAGTGTCAAATCTCAACCAGCTAAAGCTGTCAGTTCTTACCACCACAGTATAGGTGTTGCTGGATACAGTTGCACCAGTTGAAAGATTTGTTACTACTACATTAGATGGTGCACCTCTAACTGGGAAGCGGAAGTTGGTTGCACCGCCGTTGCCGGTGATTGTCCAATCTTGTGCAGCAATTGCAGGATTGTTGGTCAAGCTATCACACAGTTCAGTTCTTATGTTTCTTGCATCTCCAATTTGGACACTGGTGTCTACATTTGGATTGTTAGTTACTGTAACAGTTGCAGAGGGTGCAGCAACAGTCACAAAAGGAACATTAGACCAAACATTGGTTGATGAAGAATATCTTGGAACCGGAGCCAGGTCCGGAGCAACTGATTGGATCACAGTGTTACCAATGGTTGTCACTGATGGTGCCGATATAGCACCAGTGGCAGTAATCACTCTTTGTGCAGGTGGTGGTAGTATCACCGGAGGCGGTGATTGAACTATCACAGTTTTATTTACAACTGTTGTGTTGATCTGTCCTACTGGACCTGCAACAACGTTTACTACACCTGCGTTTGGTGCATTTACTACAGTGGTGTTGTTAACTACTGTTGTTTTTCTTCTGCTGCCCATTTAATGTTCCTTTATTTTATTATATTTATTCTAAATATAAATTTTTTTAGTCTAGATCAAGCTTGATGCTCAATGAATTTGCGCCGGTTACTGGTTTTGGCAGCATAATTTCATTTGCTGATAACTCGTATTGGTTGACACTGTTTCTTGCATTTCCACCAACTCGCCCAGTTCTCTCTAGACCTTTTTTGTCATTGTTTGAACTGTTGATTAGGTTGATGTTTGCCATTATTTTTTACCGCCTATTGGACTGCTTTTGCCAACGGGCAAATCGTTAGTGGTCTTGGCTTTGGGTGCTTTTTTAGCTGCAAACTCGTATTTTTTAGTTTCAAGATCTTTGAGAAACTGCATATTGTATTTGTCACCGAAAGTTGGTTCTAGCTTGTCTTGATCGTAATCCGAACCCAACATTGGTGTGTATTCTTTTTGTTCTGGTTCGCTGTCTGCAACTTCCTTGGCAATTTCTTCAGGATGATTTTTGTTCACCACAACAATGTGGCTCTCTGGTAATCCGCAGATTTCTTGCAGCATTGCACCCAGCACTTGCGGAGTTGCCGGATAGTTGGTTTCTACGTCAATGATGTTGACTTCTGTGTTTTTTACACTGTCACTGAATCCACTGGGCTGTTCTTGTATAGGAGTTCTTTTGGGTTTGGTTATGCTTTCAAGGCCAAACTTTTCCATAAGCGACTCAATGCGCTGCATCTGTTCATCAGTAACTTCGCCAGCAATTTTTATACGAAATTCGTATGTTTTACTTGATTCTATTAGGTATTCAACAAAACTTTTCATGATGGTAATCCTCTATGTGTATTTATCAGTTGCCATCTTTGTTTTGGCTTTTGTTGCGCAACAGTTCCAACAGTGCATTTCTATCTAGTTCTCTTGCAGTGCCTTCGTTGTCATCGCTGTTGTTTAAGTTTGCTTGTTTTTCTTGTAGTTCAAGCCGACGACGTTTGAGATCTAGATCAATGGCTTTGAGCTTTTTGTCAATTTTGCTGGTCTTGGCTGTGATAGCATGTCCCAACAATTTTGTTGCAGCTTCAAAAATAGGTGCGCTGAATCTCGGTTCCACATTCATACCAAGATCCATTAGGTCTTGATAGTGATCCACTGCTTTTTTAGCCAACTCATCCATTTCTCGATCGCTGTTACTGAGATCGGTGATGTCAACATTCTCTGGCAATTGTTGGTCTAATTCGTTTAGTGCTTCTAGTCCCTGTTTGTATTCTTCGCTGTCTAATGCTTGATTTTCCGGAAGATCGAAAAGCTCTTCTAACTTTCGTGTCATTGATTACTTTTTCCTTGCATTTTGATAGATATCGTTTTCTGTAATGACACGGAAAATCATGCCATTTTGTTTGCAAAATGTGTTGGCTGCGGCCCACTTGGCATGATTAACTGCTACTGCGGCTTTGTCTCGCATGCTTCTTGCATTTTCCATTGTGGTTTGTGTTCGTGGTTTTACTTCAATCAATTCTGCTCTGTTGGTTCCGTTTTTGTCTTGATACAGTATGAAAAAATCCGGAACGTAAAATGTGTTTTTTCCAGTGAGTGGGTTCTTGTAAGGTATACTTATACTTTCGCTGGCCCACTGAATTACACTGGGATGATTGTCGCAGAATTGCATAAAGGACAATTCCCAACTGCTACGGTATGTTGGAGTGTTGCGTCCTGCATACTTTTGTGTATTTGTTGGTGTGAACTTACCTTTTGCAAACTTCAATGCCATGTTAATTTCTTATGTTTCTCGAAACTTGAGGTGTAGGCACTGGTTGAGTAGCAAAACCAATTTTGCTAGTGTTGCGTCTTGATCTGTTGAACAAACCTATCAATGCTATTTTAAAGCTTTCGTTTTGATTATATTTTTTAAAATCTTCCAATATCAGCATAGGATCAACACCAGTGCTGTAAGCGATTTCCAATAAACTAGTAGTCAAGCTTCGTGCAGCATCTTTGTTGTTGTTGGTTCTTGACAAAAAGAATGTGTAAACTGCATCATATTTGGGACCACTGATGTATGCATTAGGCTGATAATAGGTGTCAAAATAGTTGTATTCGCTAACACTAGACGATTGCTGAGATGGTAAATTTGTAGTTGTCATGGTGTTTCCTTACACATATGGTGGCAGTTTGGCTCTCGGATCACTGCTGGACAAGGGAGGATACGATCTAGTAAAAAGAACTCTCTCAGCTGCTGTCAACGTTGTTGGCACGTTAGGAGTAATGATAATTTCAGATCTGGCTTCTGTGTCAGCAAAAGCAACAGGGGTAGTTGCTACTACTGCATCCGATGTGTTGAGTGTTGCAATGTTTTGTCCATTACTGCTCACTGCCAGTGAGCCAGCTACTGAAGAATCATAGGTGAGTCTCGAAAGATTCAACACTTCGTTGTCTACTGTGATGTCACTGGTGTCAGGAAATGAAAAGAATGCATTATTTTCAGTGAATTTATTCACCACTTCTTTTTTAACCGAAACATATTGATTGTTGGTAATATTGCTTTGGAAGTTTTGATTTACATTTCCTGAAAATGAATCAACAGTTTTAGCCGAAGTTTCTGATGCAGTTTGAGATCTAACGCTGATTGTGGGAGTATTGGTTTTTGGTTCTCGTCTATTAAACAAACCAAAAAATTCCGACAACCTTGCAGCAAACAAATCGCTGTAGTTCTGATCGTAGTTTTCAGGATTGTTTGCACCAAACCCAGGTATTTGATCTGTGGTTCCAGTGCTGTAAATTATGTTTTCATATTCGATATTCAAATTCAATGCCATAATTTTGGTGCCATCTGAATAATCGTGATTGTCAAAATCAGCAGTGTTTATCACTGGATTAACCAACAGCATTTTGCTGTATTCTTGGTTGCCCATGCTGTAGATTTCTATTTTGCTGATAAACGGTATGGTGTTTCCGCTGTCAAGGCCGTAAGGGCGATTTATACCATAATTTTGGTAAACATCATCCAATGCCCAGGTATTTTCAGCAGTGTATCTGCTATCGGCGCTGTAGTGCTGATTATAAGCAATCCACATGTTGCGAATAGTGTTGGCTACATCATCGTGAAATGTCAGCTTGATTGGTTGATACTCAACCTTTTTGTTAACAATTCGTTTTCTATTGTATTGATTTAGTGTTTCAGTTTCAAACTTTACACCAGGTAAATCTGTGGACTTAACCAAAACTCCCACAGATCTGGGATCAATTCTAGTGCCACTGATCACATTGTTGAATGTAATGTTGACATGAAATAGAAAACCACTGTAGGGTAATTTTACATAGCCGGGCTCAGAAGTAAAGGTTTTCGCAGCGTGGTGATAATCACGCAACGAAAACCCAAGGTTGTTATCATTGTTAAGCCTGACCATGCTATCCTTTTGGCACTAGCCTGAAAAATTAGCCTGTAACTGTTGCGCCGTTGAGTCTTGGAACCAGACTTCCTACACCAGTGTTGTCGGGCTTTTGTAGAGCATTGTCAAATCTAATAGTCAAAGTAATCTGCACTGGTTCGCTGCTGTTGTATGCAACTTCGTTGTAGTTGGCACTTTGAATATAGCATCCGTATAGTTCCCAAGTTTCAAGAACCTGAGGAGTTTGCACACCATTACCGCCATCTAGCATTTCACAACGTGTCACGAACTTGTAATCAACACCTGCCGCAGCACTGCTTTGTTCAAAAAAGTCAAATTGTCTTTGCAGTTGTTCGCCGATCAAACGACTTACATTGCCTTGAGCATCATCGCGAATGTTAACAGTAACATCGCTCCAACTATGCTTGCCAGCTAGCTTCACTCTGCTGTTGTAAACATCAATTGTAACTTCGTCAAATGATACTTCAGGTCTTGTGAAATTTACAACCTGTTTTGTGAGTTCTGTTCTTGGTGTGCTAATGCCAAAGTTTTCAAACATCACTCTAAAACGATATTGTAATTTTGGCATTAGGAGACCCTGTGCAGTTGCACTCTGGTCACTTGCAACCGGAACAGTAAATCTAGTCAAACTTGCGACTGCCATTTTGAATTCTCCTAATAAGTTTTACTAATAATATTTATCACAATCACCTCAGAGATTTTTGACGGTTTTTGATATTACTGCAAAAAGTCAATAAAAAACCCCCATTGCTGGGGGTTTATTTTTAATTGTAATTGCGTTTATCCGCCAATTTCACCAGTGTTTTTGATTCTAATTGGAATGTAGATGAATTCAATTGCCTTAACTGGTTCAATTGCAATATCAATATACAATTCATTGCGATCAATGCGGTCTGGTGTGTTGTTGGATTCATCACACACAACCAAGTAGTCATACAGCGCACGCTTTGCAACCAGATCGTTGCAGAAGCTGTCGATAACACCTTTGACTTCGTCTCTAGTGATTTTGTCGTTGGGTTCAAACAAGAACTGACGAACAACCTTGTCAAGTTGCAGTCTCATGTATGCAACTAGACGTGCAATGTTGATTCTGTTCAAAGCACTTGCACTGGTTGAACGAGTCTTTTGTCCAAATGCCACAATACCAGTTTGTGGTGTTTGCATCAGTGGGTTTACACTGTTTTCATACAGTGTGTCTCTTACACCCTGACGAACACCAATTGTTACAAACTCGCCAGTATCAGTTAGATAACCAAGTCTGCTTGCATTGTCAATGATACCACGACGAACACCAGCAGGTGCAAACCATGGATAGCTTACTTGATCGTTTCTTATCATCATACGCAATACGCCGTAACTAGCTGGTAGTGCTACCTGATTACCGTTGAGGTCGTTGCCCAATACTGCTGGATACCAAACACCAACATATGGATCAACAGTAACTAAACCGTTTTCACTGTCAACACCTTCAAGATTGGTGTTTTGTAGCCAATTGGTTAAGCTGGTTCCTTCGCTGGCAATTCTCATTGGGCTGTCACCAACAACAAATGCAGTTTGTTTGCGATCATTGTTTAGTTGAACCATGTTTGGAATCAATTCTGGATAACCAGGGCAAGCAATGAGATTGAACTCTCTTTGCTCTTCGCGAATTTCTGTGTTTGAATCAATTGCGGCTCTCAGTGCGGCAGCTACAACTCCACGTTGTGCTTTGCGACCAAAATAAGCATGTCCATTTTCACGGAACCCACTTACACTTACCCAAGCATTAGGCTCAGTTGGCATAACTTGACCTGGGAAGTCTGTGCTGTTAAAATAGTTCTTGCGGTATTCCTTGACGTTGAAGCTGCTGCGTCTTGTGTTGAACAACAGCATACCACGTGGATAAAGTTGTGGGTTTGGTGCATCAAGATCCACATAGTTGGTAGTCAACAGTGTTTCGATAGATGTGATGTTGTCATCGTTGACATCGCTAGTTGCATCGCCCATGAATCTTGCATCAGCAAATAGAACACCATTTTCTGTAGTTTGATCAGTTACATCTAGTTCGATCCATCTTGATTCTCCAGATACCAGTTCGTATCTATAAAGTCTTGGATAGTTTTCAAGATCACTGGTGTCAATCCATAAATCACCAAATGCCAATGCAGTGCCATCGCTTTGTTCTACTGGTTCAACTGCACTGAATATTGGTCCCAATGGGTCAGTGTTGGATAGGTTAAAACCACGTGCATCGACTGTGAGGTTTCTATAACCTCTCCAGTTAGTTCCGTCGTGAACCATGATATCAGCTTCGCCTACCTGTCCCCAATACCACTTGGTTCCAGTTGCAGGATCGGCACCAGGTTCTGACACGCTGGCAGTGATATCAGTTACACCCCAGTTGCTTACAATAATCTGGTTTGCTGGACCACTGCGGCAGAAATCGTTTGCGGCAGTAATACCTGCATCTGCCAATGGAGTTCCTGACAAATCTTTGAGTTCGATTACACCACCAGCAGTGTGATAAATGCTTATGCTGCTGTCTGCGTTAACTTGTGCGCCAATGTAAGCCAGTCCTAGAGCAAGAATATCTTGAACCATTGACTCACCAGTTGTGCCAGTTAAGGTTACAGTTGTAGGACCAGCCAGTGTTCCAAAGTTTGGATAGCTGAAGCTGATAGTAAAGCTTTCACCCACAGTCAGTGTTGGGCTTAGTTCAGAACCAGTTACAATTGTTGCGCCAGTTCTCAAACGATCCAATACTCTATAGGTTACAGTATCAGCATTTTGCACGTCATACTGTATGTAGGTGCTGCCAACTGGGATTCCGCTGCCGCCTCTTAGAGGATCAAATGCTTTGTTTGCAGAAGCATCATTTTCATACAGTGGAGCACTCAGCAGTTGCCAGTTACCAGTTAGACTGTTGTAACGCTTTACACTGAAGCTGGCACCGTAGTTTACACTGGTTGTTTTGACCCATACACTGAGGTTTGGACGTGGTGCAGCATCAGCAGCTTTCCACAGTGGAACATTGGTGTGTGCGCTTTGTTGCACTGCTGGTCTATAGTAGGTGTCAGCAACAATTCCAAGATATTCAAGAGTGTTGCCGCTGTCGTCGGCAATTGTCATAATACCGTCTACTGTGCTGCCATCGCTGGCTGCGGTATCATCAACATAAATTTCAAGACGTCCGCTAACCACTGCGGCACTAACGCCATCAATGCTGGCATTGTTAATATCGCTGGCAACGCTGGCAATAGTTGATCCAGTTAGTGTGACTATTGTGCCATTGATTTCAATTGATTCAGTAGGAACCACTGTTGGGTTAACAAATCCTGAAAACACAGTCGGAACACTGTTCATCCAATCACGGCTTCCTACTAGAACCCAGTCATTTTCTCTGTTTTTAACATACACTGGCAATGCACTGTTTGTGCCAACCACTGCGTAAGTTCCCACAGTTCCGATGCTGCTCTTAGGAACACCACCTGTTAAATCGTCGGTGTCGGTGATCACAATTGGATTTACTGCAACAAATTCTTGGTTGAACGCATCCCACTGGAATATACCCCAACGTGTTGGAGTCAAATCCAACCAGTAGGTCATATCTGCTGGGTTAGCTTGTGGTCTATTTGAAAGTCCGATCAATTGACCTAGATCAATGTCTGCTCTCAGCACATAAGCTCTGCTGGTAGATCCCAGCAAACTGTAAACAGTTTGTAGACCATATTCGTTAAGTTCATACCCATGAATTGGTGTGTTGTTTGTATCGGTATAGAATGATGGAGTTCCAAAGAAATTCAACACATCTCTTTGACTAGTTAACACATACAAGTCGCCTGCGTTTGCAGCAAGTGTGCCTTGAGCAATTGTCCCTTGTGGGGTTTCTTTGTTTGCGGCAGTTGCTAACACAACCAGCGGAACAGTTGATGCTGTTGTTGGTGCATATTGACTTTCGTCAATTACACTTACTTCAACTCCAGGAGATACTAATGCCATTTGTTAGATCCTTATTTTAATAATAGTATTTATGAATACCCACTAAAAAAAGTGTTTTTTAACAGAACCTTTAAGAACCTTTAAATACTAATATGGTCAAGAAAAAGTGCGAAAATTGTAACAAACATTCGGCTGCGGTTAATTACACACGCAATGGCAAGACCTATTACCGCAAACTTTGTTATCATTGTAATAAAATTAAAAAATCTGAATTGGAATTGCCCACACAACTATTAAAAAAGAGCGGGTATAAAAAGAAAACAGTTTGTGATCGCTGTGGATTCAAAGCCAAAACCGTTAATCAAATGGAAATCTATTATAGAGACAACAACAAACTAAATGTGTCGCTGGCAAATTTGAGAAGTTTTTGTGCAAACTGTGTAATTGAAATTACTGAAAATCCCAGTGCCAAAGATAGAGATCTATTAGCAGACTATTAACTTCTGCGTGCCTTGTTTAGAGCTTTGGCCAACAATGCACTGGGATCAATACGCTTGGTTCTTTTTGCACGACGAGCTTGTCTAACTTTGGTTCTTGCTCGTGTCTTTTTCATCTGTATTTTTTTGTCGACGTCCACTGGTGCCGAACAATGTGCAATACTGCTTACTCGTCTACCTGCTCGTGGACCATTGCCACAGATAAATTTTTGCACTTGTTTGATTCCGCTGCCTTTGGTTTTTTTGCGAGCATATATCATACTGGTTTCTGACAGACTACCCTTTTTGGTGATTTCTCCAGTTTCGTCATTCACATTATACTGGCTGCGAAAAAATGCACTTCCATCGTCGGTCATGCCAGACACTGTTATAATTCTATCCGGAAACTCATCAAACAATGCATCAACCAGCAGCTTGGCATAGCCTTTGCGCTTGCTGTCGTCTGCTGTTATTATGTGAGATATGTTTACTTCGTCGTCGACTATGCTAACATCAACACCTGCTTTGTTGACACCGTTAACTGTTAAAAATTTTGTGCCGAATGTTTCGCCACGATAGTGGTCACTGACTGTTACAGGATGAATTTTGATATTTTCAGCAAACTCACACAATCTCATGGCTTATCCAATCACAAACCACATTGGGCTACTACCATCAACATAGTTGTTGATGTCTATCATTAATTTTTCCATTTCTGCTTGTGCTTCAGCTTTTAATGCTGCACCATTCAGCACTGTGCCACCACCAGGGCCAGCAATGGTAGCAAACTTTTCTCTTGCTTCTCCAAGACTGCGCTTTACCATTGCTTGAGTATAATCTTTGATCCAAGGATATGAGTATACGTCTTGCAGCAAAGTGATATCTGGTTTGTAGTTGTTGACCCACAGCAACACAGACTCTTCATCGCTTCTAGGTCGGCGTATCAGTGTTAGTTTCTTGGTAACAGGATTGAATGTAAAGTTTACATAACCGCCAAACATTCTACTGCTGATCTCTTGATACTGTGCAAAGAATTCGTAGTTAGCCAATCCACCAACACGACCGCTTTGCAGCAAATACATGTTTAAAAAACCAGCCTCAAATGGCTCAAACTGTGTGGCATTGTCTGTGGTAGCACTGCCAATGCTGCGTCTGAATACCTGCTGCACAGACATTACTTCTTGTGGAAGAATATATTCTTGCTGATCTGCCACTAGGTTAAGAAAGAGATAGCTTTCTTCTACACTGTTGCTGCTACGTTGTCTATAGGTAGAAAACGCTTGCTTGAGTGCATACTCGTAATGATTAGGATCAAGCTCGACGTCGATCATGTCTCCGCCGAGGTTGTAGTAAATGGTTTTAAACAGTTCTGCTTTGAGTTCGTCAATGGTTGCCATAATGTTATTTATGGCAACTGACAGTTATACTCAGTGTTCGGTGCGCAAAATCACAGTGTCAGGACCAAGCCTGCCATTGAGTTTTACTTCAACAGCATTGATTTCGTCAAGGAACTTGCGCAAACGAACTTTGCCTGCTTTCTTGAACTCTTTGAGAGTTTCCTCAGGCTTGCGCAATGTTTTCTGCACACTGCGAGTTTCGTCAAACCCAACCAACGTGGTTCCTTTGACCGTCATAATGTGACATTCTTCTGCTGCAACGTAACGTCCAAGCTTGCGAGTTTTGGTGTTGAACACCCACACTTCAGTGCTTTCCAGCAGTTCAAGAGGATTAACACTCACAATTTGAAGTTTGTCGTCACGATCTTTGATCTTGAGTTTGGCAATCAGTTTTTCTTTGCTGGGTGCCTTTTTTGCTCGTGGCTTGCGAGTTGCTTTGCTAGCACCAATAACCACATCACAAGCACCAATCAGTGTTTCGAGTGCAACAACGTAAGTCTGCGCATCCTTTTTAGAGAGATGGCTGTATCCTTCGCGCAACTGCTCAGCCAAGTCACGCTCTTTGTCGTTTTTGATTTTTGCAACTTGTGCTGCCGTTGGCATATCAACTACCAGCCGTGCTTCATCCAGCTCTTTGGCGTAAAAACCTTTGATTTTACGTGCATGTGCTTGAGAAACTTTCATACGTGCAAAATGTCCCACAAAGTCAAAGCCTTTGGGATCAAAAGTTTTTTTGTCAACAACAAAACTGTCCAGCCACTCTTCGATAGCTTCACAGGCTTCTTGCGACTGCTCTTGAATACGTTCTTGAATAGTAGGAACGTATACATTTTTGGGTTTGGCTTTTTCTTCTTGTTGCTGTGCTTCAGCTAGTTGTTGTCCTTCGGCAACCAGCGATTGAATAAAGCGGTCAAGACCCTTGACATAGTCCTCGGGCACAATACTTGGTGCTCTCTCAAGACAAGCGGCAGCGGTTGCCCAATGACTTCCATTACCCACCTTCCAGTCTGGCAAGCGATTGATGGTTGCTGCGATTTTTCTATCGTAGTTCTTTTTGATATGATCTTTGATCTTGGTTACCCAATCTTTGCTCTCAATTTCGTAGTGAACAAAGTGTTTGGCTTTAAACCAGCTGTCTGTGGGCATCAGTGCATATCCATGCACTCGACGAGTAGCACGAACCGTTTTCTTTTTCTTGACTGTAAGGCCTTTGGCCATAGTTTACCTCTCAGTGTTTTTTGCGATATTTGTTGGCAATGATTTGCCAAACTGTATCGTTGTCAGCAGACAAAACCTCAGGATCTCTGATCTCAAACAGTTTACAAAAAAGTTGTCCAATTGTCAACGGTCCTCGATATGTATCTACCTCTAGAACAAATTCCAGCCACTTTTTATCGTTAAGCATATCTAGATCACTCCCGTTATGCAATTATACTAACATTCATCTACTGCACTGTCAACCACAATGCCATAAATACTGTTGTATAAAAGGATTTTGGTATGCCGAGACTGAGCCTATGGCGTGAAAACAAAAGCAGCGATTATAAATTTTTCAACAACCGTATCAGGGAACAGTTTACCATTGGCGGCACAGGTATCAACGTTCACAAATATCTAGGCAGCGGCACAGGCGGCACTGCTACTCCTACTACACCTGAGTATGCTACACAAAGCGAACAAAATATACAAGATCTGCTGTTTTTGGAAAACAGAGATAGAAAATACGATCCTGACATCTACAGTCTTAGAGGCCATTACAACGTCAATGATATGGATTTTGATCTAAGTCAATTTGGTTTGTTTTTGCAAAATGACACACTGTTTATTACCTTTCACTTGACTGACATGATTGAACGATTGGGTCGCAAGCTGATGTCCGGGGATGTGTTGGAATTGCCTCACCTTAGAGATGATTGGCCGCTGGATGCCACTGTGCCATTTGCTATACGCAAATACTATGTAATTCAAGATGCAACTAAGGCTGCTGAAGGATACAGTCCAACTTGGTGGCCACACCTATGGAGAGTCAAAGCAACACCATTGGTAAACAGTCAAGAATATCAAGACTTGATCAACAATCTCAAAGACGAAGAAACTGGAAACCCGCTGGGAGACTTGCTGTCAACCTACAACAAAGAAATTGCTATTAATGATGCTGTGATAGCACAGGCCACTCTTGATGTTCCTGAAGCTGGTTACGATACCAGTGACCTGTATACACTGCCAATACAAACCAATGGCAGTGTAAACGAATACGAAACAGTAACCGCTGACAACATAATAGTAACAACTGACAATGGCAAATGGACTGCTGATAAAGGTTTGATATCTCCGGTGCGCAGTGCATATGATGGATACTTAACTGGTGACGGACTAGCACCAAATGGTTTTGCTGTGCAAACTGGAATTGCGTTTCCTGACAATGCCAGCGAAGGCGATTTTGTATTGCGTTTGGATTTTTATCCCAACAGACTGTTTAGATACAACGGATCAAAATGGATTAGAATTGAAGATGATGTTAGATATTCTTACTTGCCTGAAAACAGCAAAACGCAAATTGGAACTTTTATCAACAACAATAGAGAGTTTACTACCAGAGACGGACAGACTTTTACTAGTAAACAAAAACTAAGCGAAGCTATCAAACCCAAGGCTGACCTCTAATGAGTAACTTTTTTTATGACAAACAAATAAGAAGATTTATTGCACAAATTATCAGTGTGTTCAGTCACTTTGAAGTGGAGTATGGCACTGACGACAGCGGAAACGTGATATATCAACGTGTGCCAGTCAAGTATGCAACCAGCGACAAAATGACAGCCAGCATAATCAAGAACAACAGCGAAAACACCATGCTGAATGTTCCGGCTATCAGTGTTTACGTGTCTGGGCTTGAATACGAACGAGATCGCATGCAAGATCCCAGTTTTGTTGACAAAATGAATATTAGACAAAAACGATTCAACAGCAACACTGGTGAATTCAGTATTGCCAGTGGCAATGCGTTTACTGTGGAACGACACATGCCAGTTCCATACAAGTTGAGTTTTAACGTTGATATTTGGACCAGCAGCACTGATCAAAAACTACAACTGTTGGAGCAAATACTGGTGTTGTTCAATCCAGCGTTCGAAATTCAAAGCACTGACAACTATATTGATTGGACCAGTTTGAGTTACATGCATTTGGATAGTGTAACCTATTCCAGCAGATCAATCCCAGCTGGCGGGGAAGAAACACTGGATGTTGCAACACTGAGTTTTTATTGCCCTATATGGATTAGTCCACCTGCAAAACTCAAAAAACTCGGTGTAATCGAAACTATTATTACCAGCGTGTATGATGCGGGCGGCAATCTCAGTGAAGATGTGATTGATGCTGCAAATCGTTTAGGAGACAGATTGTATACTACTCCAACTGGTTACAATCTATTGATTCTCAATGGTCAAGCAACAATCTATCCCAGCGGCAGCATAGACAGAGAAGACGATCTGACAGAATTGCCTCAAGTAACAGCCAACACACCTTGGGCACCATACATCAACACATTCGGCGAACTAAAAAATGGTATTACTCAACTGAGATTGAGAAAGAACAACCCAGACACAGTAAGCGAAATTGTGGGCACAGTGAGCTATCACCCTGCAGACCCAAATGTGTTGCTGTTCAACGTAGATCAAGATACCACACCAGCCAACACATTACCACCAATTGACGCTATTATCGACCCTAGTAGAAGCGCACCAGGAATAAACAACTTGCCCGCAGCACAAGCTGGGCAACGATACCTGCTGCTTGGACCAATCAACAGTGGCAAATCCAACGACACCAGTTATGATGGTGCAGATGCTTGGAAAAGCAATGGTGTCGATTTTGTTGCCAACGAATATGATATTATACACTATACTGGCTCTCAGTGGACTGTGAGTTGGTCAGCAGCATCAAGTCAAACCACACAATATGTAACCAATCTAACCACTGGTATACAATACAAATGGAACGGTTCGGGTTGGGTTAAAAGCTGGGAAGGCGAATACACTCAAGGAACATGGAGTCTGGTGTTCTAATACAACATGTCGAAAAAACCAAAAACTCAACAAAGAATCAAAGCGTCTGGTGCATTATTTTTATCAATTAAAACAAAGAGATTTTTGTTTTTGATGAGAGCCGACGATACCTATACCAACACATGGGCTACTGTAGGCGGTAGGGCCGAATCGGGCGAAACAGTAATTGAAAGCCTCAGTAGAGAAATACAAGAAGAAATTGGATTTTTGCCTATAGTAAGAAAAACTATTCCAGTTGACCTTTTTATCAGCAACGATCAAAGATTTGAATTTCATACTTTTATATGTTTGGTAGACAACGAATTTATACCCAGACTCAATCAAGAACACAAAGGCTATGCCTGGAGCGGAATTGACAGCTATCCAAAACCATTGCATCCGGCATTGTTTAATGCGCTGCAATTACCAGAGTTGAAATCCAAAATTGAGAATGTGCTGAGTTTGTTAGAGGTCAGCCAAACTAACAAACTGCCTAAAATTGACAATTTTATAATTACTTAATTTTTGCAACATGCGATAAGAATCATTTTGCTTGGTGGTTACACGTATAAATTCCACATCGTTGTAGGTTTCGACAACGTTTGTTAAATTTTTAACCCAGGAATCATCTTTGACTGTTTCTGAATCGCTAGGATAGTGTTCAGTGCCTGCATACACGTTGTTGTTTATACCAGGATCTTGTTGTCCATCATAGCCATACAAAAACACACGTTTTGCACCATGAAATGCAGCAAGATAAGCTGCGGCACTGCCGGCATCTAATCGTTGACACCCTGGCAACAAATTCATACCAGAATATCTTCTTGCGATTTCCTGGGGTGCATAGGTTGATTCAGTTAATTCTTTGGGGATCTGCGTTGCCAACAGTTGATGTGTGGTTATTAAAAAATCTGGATGCCATTCTCTAAATATGCCATTGCATCCATACATTACATTGTAATATCTGGCAATTTTTCTTTTGTTGGTATGCCCAAATTTCCACAATGGGTAATCTTGTCTACTGGGTCCGTTACCCAGACAAATTGCATTGCCACTGGGATTTTCAAACACAAACAATGGTTTGACAAATCTTCTGTCCACTCGATCTTTGCCAAGTGCGACATTTATCCACTCTCCCAAATAATCAACGCTGGATAATTTTTGCAAGTTATTGTGCGAAGTTGCGTTCAACGATTTCATCAGCGTCCCACAAGGATTTCAATCAAACCTTCAATGGTGTTGTTGTAATTTTCCAATGCTATACCAACAGATTGTCCAAAAGCTGCACTGCTGGTTGGCTGTGCTACTCCGGGAATATCGCTAGGAGACAATCTGTCACCACGTTTGATGTTCCCCACTACACGGCAAGGCACACGTCCGATATAGGCAACTGGCGTAACATAATTTCCACGCAATTCACTGTTCATAAGATAACCTGGGTTTTCACTGACTGTGCCTATCACAGGCAATGAATCTTTGACAGCAACAGTAACTTCTTGTTCACCGCCTACCATTAACACTGTGCCAATAGGATACAAACAGTCGGCTAGATAATTTTCTGCAAGGTCAGCGTATCTAGCACTGGTTGATGTTGCAGTGATTACGTTTGCACTAAAGTTGGCGTTGGCATCTCTCAACACTATGGTGTTGGCAGTGCTGGTAGTAGCTGGGTTGTAGCCATCTACTGTGTCGGCATCTAATCCAGATCCCGTGCCATCGTTGCCTGCGTGCCATATTTTGTGTTTGACTGCACCTAGTGACCAACCTCCCACAAACAAATCATTGGTAGTGCCATCGAGTCCGAAATGCACTGCGTAGTCCCCATTGATATGAAATGACTGGAATGCATCAGTGTTACCAGTGGCTTGATAAATTTGCAGTGTATCTACTCCGCCAGTTTCAGTTCCTAGCGAACCAGCTGGCACTGTTATTTGTTGAACACCACCGCTGAACGTTGAATCGCTGTTTACTGTAAACATTAAACCATTGAACGTTAAGTTAGCACTGCCTGCTAGAGACCCAGAATCATTATATTGGATTTGAGTTGTTAATCCACCAGGTGTTGCTGTGACATTAACAAAACTTAAGATTCCACTGCCATTTGTCGACAATACTTGTCCAGTTGTGCCATCGCTGGTAGGATACGATATACCCGATGATGTTAATGCTCCTATATTCAATGGGGCATAGCTGGTTATACTTACATTGCCACTGGTTGTTCCAGTTTCAGTAGTATTGATCAGTGCAAATTGATCTGCGCTTTCGTCCCATATCAACGCTGTATTTGCATCACTGCCACGTTCAAATACAATACCAATATCTTTGTCATTGGCTCCGCTTTGAGCTTTGTTTAACCTTATCAATGGATCAGTGAAATCAACCGTAGTCGATACAATTTGATTAGCTGTGGGTCTAGTTAACGCCATTTAAAAATCCAAATTAACATATGCTATATTTATCAAAAAAATAGGGCGCACTGTGCGCCCTATTGTGTTTGATTTTGTTGCAGTTATATTCTTCCAACCAACACTTCAATTACGCCAGTGGTGCCGTCAAAGTTTTCCAGTGCTTTGCCAATCACACTGCCTATTTTAGGGTCAGCTTCTGCTCTAGCTGCACCATTGCCAGCACTGACCATCATGTCGCCTTTGCGCACTGGACCTACAACTTTACACGGAACACGACCTTGTAGTGCAACTGCTACCACATGAGTGCCTGCACATTCAGTGTTCATAAGATGAGCTGGGTTAGTGGAAATCACACCAGCTACACGACGGTCAGCATCATGATCGCAAACTGTAACTTCAAATTCTCCGCCAAAGCAAACCACTGTTGCCGGTTCAATTGGTTGATCAGCAGTGTAGTTTTCTGCAAGGTCGGCGTATTTTGCAGTGGTTGACACACCACTAAATGTGGTAGCATACACTGTTGCAAAAGTATTGTCTGATTGTCCAATATCTCCTACACCATTGGTGCCGCTTTTGGTAATACTTGGCAATGCTGTTGCTGCTGGCGTTGTGCCGTCGGATCCAAACACAGCCAATGAACCGCTGCTGTCTTTGATTCTTAGGTTACCCAGTGCAAGTGTAGTTCCACTCAACCATAGATCTTTCCAACGCAAGCTGCTGGTTCCAAGATCGTATGTTACGTTTGCTCCTGGCACTACCGCAGCATTGGTTACAGTAACTACTACGTTGCCATTGATAGTGGTTGTGGCAGTTTCGGTTGCATCGTTTAGAGTAAACGCAGTGTTGAGATCTGCAATTTCAGTAACTGCCGCAGTAGTAGTCATTATTCTAACGTCAATGTTGTCACCATTGGCCGGTGCTTCAGTGAACGTTAGTGTGGTTCCACTGACACTGTATGCAGTTCCAGGATCTTGCACAACACCATTGAGTGCAACCAGCACACCTGCACTGGTTGCATCTTTGCTGAGTGTATACGCCACAGTGCTGCCATCGCCGGCAAAGTCGTCTACTGTGAAGATTGTGAAGTCACTGCCAGTGCCTACCCATTCTGCGCCATCGTAGAATTCAAAGTTGCTGGTGGTTGTGTTGAATCGCACCATACCAGCTACACCAGTTGGACGATCTGGTGTAGAACCAGTTGGCACAATCATACTGTTGGTTGCGTTAATATGCAATGCTGCACCAACATTAGGAGTTCCAGTTCTTATACCAATATTACCAGTGCTGCCTTCTACAAAGAAAGCATTGGTTTGAGTATCACTTTCAATTCTAACGTCAACATCGTTGCCTGCTTCGTTGATAACAATACTTTGGCTTGCGGCTGCGTCTAATGTTAGCGCATTGCTGCTGACAATGCTGTTGCCATCAATGGTAATATTGTCAATCACAACATTACCAGTTACACCAAGTGTAGTGCCATCGTAAGTAAAATTAGCACTGTCAACAATTGCATCATTGGTGGTTACATATGGCACACGACCTGATGTAAGATCAGTAACTGCCAGCGTGCTGAGTATTACTTCGCCAGTGCCATTTGGTGTGATATTGATGTTACCGTTGGTGTCTGTGCTGACAATAGTATTAGCATCAATGTTGATATTGTCCACTGACAAGTTAGTGGTGGTCAGCAGTGTTCCACTGAACGTCAAGTTAGCACTATCAACCAGTGCTCCGTCAACGCCAGCATATGTTACCCTAGTAGCAGTTAAATCACTGACTGCCAAGCTAGTGGCTGTTACTTCCCCGCCAGTGCTGGTAAGTGTTAGATTTCCGCTGGTGGTAGTAACTGTGTTGGCATCTATATTGACGTTGTCGACACTGAGATTGGTAGTGGTCAGCAATGTTCCGCTGAATGTCAAGTTTGCACTATCGACCAATGCACCACTGGTTCCTGCATAGGTCACTCTAGTGGCAGTTAGATCGCTAACCACAGCACTGGCCATTGTCAAGTCTGTGCCATTGAATGTCAAGTTAGCACTATCAACTAAAGCGCCACTGGTGCTGGCATAGGTAACTCTACCACTGGTAAGATCACTGACTGCCAAGCTGGTAGCAATGACTTCAGCACCTGTGCTGGTTAGCGTTAGGTTGCCCACTGATGTGGTAATAGTGTTGGCATCAATATTGATGTTGTCTACGGTTAAGTTGGTAACAGTTAGCAATGTGCCATCAAATGTCAGGTTAGCACTGTCAACAATTGCATCATTGGTGGTTACATACGGCACACGTCCTGAGGTAAGATCAGTGACTGCTAATGTTGATACTATAACTTCACCAGTTCCGTTTGGTGTGATGTTGATGTTGCCATTGGTGTCAGTGCTGATTATGGTGTTGGCATCAATGTTGATGTTGTCCACAGTTAAATTAGTAGTGGTCAACAATGTTCCACTAAATGTCAAGTTAGCACTATCAACCAGTGATCCACTGGTGCTGGCATAGGTAACTCTACCACTGGTTAGATCGCTGATTGTTGCACTAGATAGTGTTGCTTCCCCAGACACATTCAAGTTAGAACTAACGTTTGCTACACCAGTAACAGTTAAGGTTGTGCCACTGAATGTTAGGTTAGCATTGTCAACTAGCGCACCGTCAGTGCCGGCATAGGTAATTCTACCACTGGTTAAATCACTTACTGCCAAGCTGGTAGCAATAACTTCAGCACCTGTGCTGGTAAGTGTCAGATTACCCACTGATGTAGTAATAGTGTTAGCGTCAATGTTGATATTGTCTACAGTGAGGTTAGTAGTGGTTAACAATGTTCCGCTGAACGTCAAGTTTGCACTGTCAACCAGTGCGCCACTTGTGCCTGCATAAGTGACTCTACCGCTGGTTAGGTCACTGACTGCAAGACTGGTGGCTGTTATTTCTCCACCAGTGCTGGACAGTGCCAAATTGCCCACTGATGTGGTAATTGTGTTGGCGTCGATATTGATGTTGTCTACAGTTAGATTGGTAGTGGTCAACAATGTGCCATCAAATGTCAAGTTTGCACTATCGTTTATTTCGCCGCTTGCGCCTGCCACTAAAATTCTGTTGTTGGTTAAATCAGTTACACGCAAACTACCAAATGCAGCACTACCTAAGCTACCACTAAACACACTAGATGTATCGGTTGCATCATTGATAAACACAAATTCGTTTGCACTATCGTCTCTACCAAAGAAGGCAATTTTTGCCCCAACACCATCGTTGTATATTGCTTTAATACCTCGATCAAGATTGTCATCTACTGAGTCGGCACCAATTTGGAAAACTGGATCAACAATAGTAACAATAGTGCTGTCAATTGTAGTGGTGGTTCCTTTGACTTCAAGGTTACCTTGAATTACAACTGTGCCGCCTGCGCCAGCAGTTGATGGGTCAATTGTGATTGTAGTATGGGCACTGCTAATAGTATCGCCATCGATGGTAATGTTGTCGACAGTTAAAGCACCAGTTACACCAAGTGTAGTGCCGTTGAATGTTAAATTAGCACTGTCAACAATTGCATCATTAGTGGTCACGTATGGCACACGGCCACTGGTTAAGTCAGTGACTGCTAATGTGCTAACGATTACTTCACCCGATCCATTTGGCGTGATATTGATGTTGCCATTGGTGTCTGTGCTGATTATAGTATTAGCATCAATGTTAATGTTATCTACAGTTAGATTGGTAACTGTTAACAGTGTTCCATCAAATGTCAGGTTAGCACTGTCAACAATTGCATCATTGGTGGTTACGTATGGCACACGACCTGATGTAAGATCAGTGACTGCCAAAGTGCTGACGATCACTTCACCTGTGCCATTTGGCGTGATGTTGATGTTGCCATTGGTGTCGGTGCTGATTATGGTGTTAGCATCAATGTTGATATTGTCTACCGTGAGGTTAGTAGTGGTTAACAATGTTCCGCTGAATGTTAAGTTAGCACTGTCTACTAATGCGCCACTTGTGCCTGCATAAGTGACTCTACCGCTGGTTAGGTCTGAAACAGCCAGACTGGTAGCAATGACTTCGGTGCCGGTGCTGGTCAGTGTTAGATTGCCCACTGATGTAGTGATAGTGTTAGCATCAACATTGATGTTGTCCACTGTCAAGTTAGTAGTTGTTAACATTGTTCCATCAAATGTTAGATTTGCACTGTCTACTAATGCACCACTGGTGCTGGCATATGTAACTCTACCACTGGTTAGATCGCTGATAGTTGCGCTTGCTAGTGTCGATTCACCAGTTACGTTTAGGTTTGAACTGATGTTTGCTACACCAGTGACAGTTAATGTTGTGCCACTGAATGTTAAGTTTGCATTGTCAACTAGCGCACCATTGGTGCCAGCATAGGTAACACGTCCTGATGTAAGATCACTGACTGCCAGACTAGTAGCTGTTACTTCTCCACCGGTGCTGGTCAATGACAAGTTACCCACTGATGTAGTGATAGTGTTGGCGTCAATGTTGATATTGTCTACAGTGAGGTTGGTAGTAGTTAGAAGTGTGCCATCGAATGTTAAATTGACGCTGTCTACTAATGCACCACTAGTTCCTGCATAGGTAACACGACCGCTGGTTAAATCAGTAACAGCAACACTATTAATTGTAACTTCACCACCTGTGCCAGTGATTGACAAATTACCAGTGGATGTGCTAATAGTATTAGCATCAACATTGATGTTGTCCACTGTCAAGTTAGTAGTGGTTAGCAATGTGCCGTCGAATGTCAAGTTGGCACTGTCAACCAATGCACCACTGGTGCTGGCATAGGTAACACGTCCTGATGTAAGATCGCTGACTGCCAAGCTAGTAGCAATAACTTCAGCACCAGTGCTGGTTAGTGTTAGATTACCAGTTGATGTGGTAATAGTATTAGCATCAACATTGATGTTGTCTACAGTCAAATTGGTAGTGGTTAGCAGTGTGCCGTCGAATGTCAAGTTGGCACTGTCAACGATTGCATCATTGGTGGTCACATATGGCACACGTCCTGATGTAAGATCAGTGATTGCTATTGTAGCAACAATAACCTCGCCTGTGCCGTTTGGTGTTAAACTTATGTTGCCATTAACCCCATCTGCAATTGTGATATTTCCGCTGTCGGTGCCGCCGTTGGTATTGAGAATCAAATCTCCTGTGCCATTGGTTGTGATAGTGGCGTTTGCGTTTGAATCACCTACTGTTATGTTATCGGCAGTGAGTAAAATGTCTCCGGTTCCATTAGGCACAATACTGATGTTGCCGTCAGTATTGGTGCTGGATATTGTGTTTCCGTCGATGTCGATGTTGTCAATGCTCAAACTAGAGCCTTCAAGGTCAGCTACTTTGAGGTTTGCATAACTAGAAATTGTTACGTTACCAGCAGTGGTTCCATCTTCAGTGGTTACAATGGCTGCAAAAACGTCTGTGCTTTCATCCCAAATAAATCCAACATTGTCACTGGTGCCACGTTCGATTATGATACCTGAATCTTTGCTGGGTGTTGCTGTTTCACCTCTACTCAGCACCAATAGTGGATCAGCAACTACGGTGTTGGTAGTGTCAACTGTGGTGGTTGTTCCGTTGATGGTTAAGTTACCGCTGACTATAAGGTTACTACCATATGTTAGGTTATCGGAAAGCAAACCTCCAGTGATTGTTTTTTCAACAAATTTAGAACCAGTGATTGTTGCATCAGTAATTTGGTTGTTTTTAATTCTAGTAACAGCCATTTGAATTCCTTTTTTACTAGTGTATTTATTGCAAATTGACTATTTACAAACTGTTAAAAACTATTTTGTATCGCTGCACGAATCCAACTGTTGGTGTTGACACAGATATACACATAATTAGAATCATAGGCAATTTGACCTTTGGTTCCACTGGCAGTGCTGCTGGCCGGAACGCTGGTTGTGATGCTGGCTATACTGCCAGTGCCGATTATACTTCCACTGAATGTAGTCGATGATGCAGTGGTAACCACGACGTTGGAGTTGTTAATTTTGGTAACAACATTGGCTGCGGTATCATCAACTCTCACACTGGTATCATTGTCTTGAATGGTTGATGCTGCGGTATACTCAGTGGTTACAAACCTAACTTCAATGTCGTCGCCCGACCGTGGTGCTTCAGTAAACGTCAGTGCAGTGCCACTGATGGTATAAGCATTGCCAGGACTTTGCACCACACCGTTTAGTGTGATAATGGTGTTGTTGGTGGTTGTTGCTGCTGCTAACACAAAGCCAGTGGTGCTGCCATCGCCGCTGTAGTTGCTGATCAACGAAACACCGATTGTGGGTGTTAACGACAACCAACTGGTTCCGTTATAGTATTCAACATAATCAGTGTCAGTGTTGTATCTCATATATCCTTCGACACTGGCAGGTCTTTCAAGAGATGTTCCAGAGGGCAATTTGATACCAGTGGTGGTGTCGACAATCAGCGTGCCAGTGCCGTTTACATCAATGGTCAAATCTCCATCAATGTCGGTGTTGTATACAGTGCTGCCTGCAATTGAAATGTTGGCTGCGGCAAAAATGGTTCCGTCAAAAGTCAGCACACTACTGGTTGATATTTCTTTGTTGCTGCCACTGTAAAACACACGATTTGCTGTAGCAGTGTCAACAATTACATTGCCTACCCCATTGGGGTCCAGTATAATATCGCCGTTGGTGTCGGTAGAACTAATTGTGTTTGCATTAATACCAATGTTGCCCAATGATGCACTAACCAAAACCACATCGCCGCTGATGTAAAGACTGGTGCCATCAAACGTCAAGTTGGCACTGTCAACCAATGCTCCATCGTTGCCCACCAACACAACTCTACCATTGGTTAGGTTAGTCAAGTTAACCGTGCCTACTCCATTAGGATCCAGTATAATGTTGCCATTGGTATTGGTAGAACTAATGGTATTGTCGGTAATATCAAGATTGCCCAACTGTGCAGCATCCAGCACAGTATCGCCACCTATGTAGAGGTTTGTTCCGTCAAAGGTCAAATTGGCACTGTCAATCAATGCACCATCAACACCAATATACACCACACGGCCAGCAGTCAAGTTACCAATGTTAACTGTTCCAGTGCCATTGGGATCCAAATTTATGTTTGTATTAGTGTTGATAGAACTGATAGTGGTTCCATCAATTTGAAGATTTTGATTGAATAATGCAACACCTAGTAAATCAAATTCTGCACTAGGAACAGCATTGTTTATACCTATTCTGTTGTTGTTTACATCTATATACAGTAGGTCAGTTTCGACACTGAGGTCAACGCCTTGGCGTTCTAGGTTGGGCTTTAGCATAGGCCCAGATATTCGTCCAATAGACATTAACCTGCCTCCATAAATCACCGGATTCTGTCGTCGGTGAGCCTCGGTTTGTAGCAGTATTTATCAGACGCTGGTGCTGTCAAACCCGTGCAATACCACAATAGTATGTGTGTCGGGAGGAGGACTTGCAAAGGTTAAGGTTGCACCACTGAGTGTGTATGCAACATTGGGATTTTGAAAAACGTTGCCTACAAACACAAGAATGTTGTTTTCGTCGGCTGGCGTGAGACTCAATGTATAGACCAATGTGCTGCCATCGCCAGTGAAGCTGTCTTTGGTAATTGTCACAGTGCCTTTGACTGCAACGTTTTGGTAGGTGCTGCCATTGTAAAATTCAAAATTGCTGGTTGTGGTGTTGTATCTAACTTCACCTGCAAGTGGCGCAGGAGATCGTTGTCCAGTGGTTCCATCGGGCAGTTTTAATCCACCTGACTGTTTGTCGTTTAAGCTGGTAAACTGTCCTGCTTTGATGAATCTTGCCACAGTTATACACCTACATAGCTTATTGTTGAATGCACAACTGCGTCAGTGTCTGCAACAGCTTGTATGGTATCGCCATCACTTAGCACTAGTCGTTCAGTGTCAATTACATAGGTATCGCCGGCTGCAATACTGAGATTTTTGATTATTTTATTTGCTGTTGCGGCAGTATCGCCGTCTGCAACCACATGCAGCTGAACAACAACTGTTCCGCTGTGATCATTCATTAGATACATTGCAGTTATAGCAGATGTTCCGCTGCTGGTGTATAATGTAGTTGTTGTCTGACCTACTGTCTGTTGGGCTATAGCCATTTTAAATCCTTATAATATCAAACCAAAAAACACTGCTTTGCTTTTGCTAACCAGTTCGTCACTTTTGGTTGTGTTTGCAAAAAACAATCCGGTGTTGCCAATTGCAGGTGTTTTTGCATAGAGTAGATTGTTGCCAGCTACTGCCGACGGATCAGCAATTTCATTTTCCAATTTAACAACACTTCTCAAATAAACAAATCCTGCACCACTGGCATATAGTTCAAGGTCGCTGTTGCTGTTGTTGGTTCCTATGCTGCCACTGTTAATGGTAATATCGCCTACATTGAGGTTGAACCCGTCCCAAGTTAAATCATTGTCACCTGCTAGTCCTCCGCTACTGTTGTATTGAACACTGCCATTGCTGCCGCCTGCATTTGATGCACCAGACTGAATTTCTCCATAGGTGCTGCCGTCTGTGGTAATTTCCCACTTGTCTGATGTTTCGTTCCAACGAATTGCAACGTCTGGTAAACTGCCGCGATCGATTTGTATTCCTGAAGTTCCGGCGCCGCCTGCTACACCTGCGGCAGTTTCTCCATTGTTTAAAACAATGATATTGTCTTTGATAGAGGAATTGGTTGTTTCTACACTGGTGGTAGATCCACTCACAGTTAGGTTACCGTCAATGATAATTGTCGGTGCGCTGATAGTATACTGATCACTTACTCGTTTTGTTTCTGCCATGATACTGTATTTACCTCCGATAGAAACTGATCTACAGTTTGAAATTGTATGTTGTGTCGCTGCCATTCTGCAGGACAATGTTGATTGTGTGGTCCTACTCTTATAAATTTTGTCGAATCATATTCTCTTGCAATTGCTTGTATTTGGTTGACCCAATTTCCATAGTAGGTAGCTTCACTGTTGGCAGCTTTGTAATTGGGTGTGTCGCTGTAGATGTTGTTGTGTTTGCCGTTGTGTCCTACAAGATCAAAGCCAATCAAGTAAACACGATCAAACCCTTCCATTGCAGCATAGGTGACAGCTATTGGACCGCTGCTATAGCCAAAGTTTTTGGTAATCAATCGGCTGTGCTGGTGTTGTGGTTTTCTTGTGTAAAATTCGTGATGTTGCGGATAGTTGGATTTTTCTATTTCACTGCTGATTCCTGGATCAGTGGCAATCAACACATCTGGCGCAAAATCTCTGTAAACAGCATTGCAGCCAAATATTTTGCCTACACTGCGCAAACTGTTTAAATCCAGTCCAATACGACTGCGGCCATTGCCTAATACAAATGCTCGATTCATTATGCTCACAAAAAAAGGTTACAACATAATTTATGCTGTAACCTAATAGTATATAAAAAAATAAATTATGCTAGAGGTATTGACACCGAAACGTCTGCAACTTCACTGCCGCTGGCTACCCATAGAGCACGATCACCAACTGCAAACTGACTTCCAGTTCCTAGTGCGCCAAAAGTCACATAACGTGAAGTGATTTTGGAAACATAATATGTTCCACCTGCACTGTCAGTGGCAGTTAGCTGGCACTGTCCAGCAGTCAAGCTACCACTGGCTGCCGCAGTTAATTTTAGATCTGCTGTTCCGTCACCGGTGGTGATTTTGAAAGTGGTTGATCCAGTTTGTTTGGTTGCATAACCAGTGCTGGCACTGCCTCCAGTAACAAATCCTGTGAATTGAATCTGTGTAGAACCAGTGTTTGAAGTATTGCCAATGGTGCCAGTGGTATTGTTTGCTGGCGCCTTAAGTGTGCCGTTGACTGATTCTGATAATTTTAAAGGTCTTCCCATTTTGTTTTCTCCTTGCTGTGCCGTTCTAGGGCTACGGGGATGGTGTTCCCCATAAACATGCAGTAACATGCAAGGTATTTATTAAAAAACTCAATTTAATCAGTGTTTTTGTTTTCGTTATTTAATGCATTGGCAATGTTTTGCAATGCACGACTGAGCAACACTTTGTCTTCAATGGATAAATTTTGATTAATTTCATCCAAACAATCATTGCAGAATTCAGATCCATATTCTGCACAGTCTTTGCATACTTGCGGAAGTTTGTTCATTGGTTAATCCTAGCGTGGATTTTTATTTATAGACAGAGGGAGAAAGTGAGCATCAAGCTGAGCAAAGTGCAAGAGCGTGGTATACAGACCTCAGTGCAAAGTGCAAAATACAAAGTGCAGCATCGCTTCATATATCCAGTTAACAAAGTGCATTACTCGCCGATTAAGACAGTATTTTTGACTGGAGCACGAGTGCTGGAGGCGTTTAAAGCCAGGACATATTGTATCATCCGATACGGGTGCTGGATCTCTAGCCTTTCTCCTCTCTGGGCAGTTTCAGGCAGGTTGCCCTGCCTTGTGTCTGCCAAAAATCTTAAAGGATGTCTGCCTTTTCAAGAAAACGAGCAGTCTCCTCGTCAAGTTCAATCTCAGTTTGAACGTTCAGTTCAAGCAGTTGATCCTGCAGACGCTGCTTTTCACGCTTGGCGTTGGCAGCTGAACGACGGAAGTCTTCTACTTCTTCTTCAGTGAAGATACTAGTGACTACATCACGACGACTGTAGCTGTATTCTTCCTTGGCTTCTGCGTTCTTCTTAACCTGTCCGTTAAGCACACGCATTGCTGTTTGAGCACCTTTAGCAGCCAGTTGGTTGTTGTAACCGATCTGCTTTTCTAGTGCTGCTACGTCAGCAAGCATGTCGTTGATGCCTGCTTTGGCGTTGGCCACAGCCACCTTACGACGAATCTCGTAAAGAGCACCTACCAGTTTAGTGCGTGTTGCGTTGTGCGCAAAGAAGCGATTACGAACAGCGTTGATCTGCTCTTGAACTTCTTCAAACTCGTTAAGAGTTACAGTAGTGCTGAGGTCAAGACCTTTAACCATCTCGTTGATTGCTGCTTGAACGGCGTTTGCTTTGCGTAGTGAAACTTTCATCTGTGCGTGTCCTATATACTTTTTGCTGTATTAAAAATTAATATACAACATACAAGTCATGCTGTCAAGAGTTTTTTTCACAAATATAAAATAAATATTGTGAAGTTACCATCTCTAACGTATAAATAAACATATGAAACCTTACACGTATCTAATCAAACACCGTCCATCAGGACAAGTCTACTACGGCGTAAGAACTGCCAACGCAGTTCCTGCCCATGAAGACTTATGGAACAAATACTTTACTAGTAGTAACACAGTCAAGCAGCTAGTTGAAGAAACAGGTGCAGACAGTTTTGACTACGAGGTGCGTCGAGAATTTGACACTGCTGAGCAAGCTATCGCTTGGGAGAGCAAGGTGTTGCGCAGAGTTTGTGTGCTCGAGAAGGAACAATGGATCAACGCTAACATAGCAGGATACATTATACCAACAGACCAAAGTCGACGTAAAATTTCAGAGTATCATCGCGGCAAGCCTAAATCAGAAGAACACCGTGCTAAGATTGCGGCTGCTATTACTGGTATCCAACGCGAACCTCGAAACGAAGAATATCGCAGCAAGATGAGTGCTGCAAAAAGTGGTGCTGGCAATGGTATGTATGGTCGCAAGCACAGCACTGAAACTCTTTCTAAAATGAGTGCTTCAATGAAAGGTAAGCCATCTCATCAAAAAGGCAAACCTCGAACAGAAGAAGAAAAACAAAAACAACGAGAAAAGATGCTCGGTCGCAAGCAAACTCCAGAAGTAGTTGCCCGTCGAGCTGCTACACTACGGTCTAAAAAATCAAAAAGAGAGCGTAAAATATGTGAACATTGTAGCAAGGACGTTGCTGTTAACATCTATGCACGATATCATGGAGATTATTGCAAGTCAAAAAAATAGGCGCCGTAGCGCCTATTTTGTTTATTGAAAGTGGTAACAAAACATTACGAGAATGTAACGTTAGAAATGGCCACCTCTCCCAAATAGTCGCCAGCATTACCAAGTGATGATGCTGTGTTAGTTAACTCGACGTAGCCATATCTTGTCATGAAGCCAACTACTGGCTCTAGTGTTGCTGGGTCAAGAACAACACCGCTGCTCATTAGCGGAATGTATGGGCAGTAGAATGCTGCGGCATCTGCTTCGCTTGAACCTTTGTAGCCAACTAGAACGGCAGTGTCGTCTGCTGCATAGCTGTCAACATAAACACGCATTGCGCCGTTTAGAGTTCCAACAAACTTAGTGTTGGTTGGTGCTTCAAAAGTGCCTTCAGTGGTGCGAGCAAAAGCACTAGTAGTAGCTGATTGTAGAACAGTTAGAGCCTGTGGGCTAACAACTGCCCAGTTACCAGCACCACGACGAGTGCGCTGAGCGATCTTGTTTGCTACACGGTTGATTAGAACTGCTAGAGCAGCATGTTCGTCACCAACGAATGTTGCAGTTCCGCTTACTGCTGATTGGTTGAAGGTTTCTTCAGTTGCAGCAAGAGCACGTAGGCTGTAAAGGATTTCTTGGTCGATTTCAGCAGTGATTTCTTGTGCAAGTGCTGCCATGATTTCAGCTTCAACGTCAATGCCATGCATTGATTGAGCGTCTTGAGCAGCTTCGAAAGTCCAGCGTGCGCTGAGCTTGCGAGTTTTAGCTTCAACAGCTTGCTTGAGAATTTGCACGCTGATACGACGACCTGCAACGCCTTCCATTGCGCTGGTTGCGCTGGCTTTGCCGTCTGTGCTGGTTACGCCAGGAGCAGTTCCTGAATAACCTTGTGCAATTTTGAATGGGCTTAGTGCTTCGTCACCGGCTGAAGCGTCAGTGCCTGGTGCGCCACTTGCACTGCTAGTGAAGTCATCTGCATAACGAACACGTAGAGTGTGGATTTGGCTTACAGGGCCTTGCATTGGCTGAACACCAACGATTTCGTTGGCAATAACAGTTGGCATAACACGACGGATAACTGGTAGAATCACACGGTTAAGTGTTGCTACGTTACCTGCACTGGTTGCACCTGCTGTTGCACTTTCCATTAGTGAGCGACGAGTATTTTCCAATACCATGCTCATTGTGCTGCGCTTGGTTCCAGCTAGACCCTCGAGTAGGGCTTCTCTAGTTTCTCCCCAGCGGCTTTCTTCTAAGAGTTTCTGACTCATAATTTTCTTTTTCCTTTTCTCTCAGTTAGTCTTATTTCAGACCTGCCAAACGCTTGATTTCGACGATATTGCCTGTGGCTTCATCGCCCTCGAGGACCTTGGCTGTCCTATTTCCAGTAACTTCACTGGTAAATGATGTTTTTGATTCATTCAACATTGTTTTGCTAGCACTGCCAGTCATTACTGCTGGTAGATACTTGTCAAATGCTGACTTGAGTTTGTTTGTTGCTACACTTTCTAGTAGATTTGCCATAATGCTGGCTTTGTCTTTGGACAGTGGAGTTAACAATTCATTGAGTGCGTTATTACGAGCAACACTTTCGTTGATTGCTGCAATTTCTTTGGCCTTAGCTTCAGCCAATGCTTGAGCTTTTGCAGCCGCTGCGTTGGATTCTTCTAGGGTTTTTTGCATATCACCGATGGTGTTTTTGAGTTTGCGGATTTCCACATTCTCGTTTAGGTGAGTAGCAGCGAATTCACTGGCAAAAGCTTCAAACAATTTACGTCCGAAATTGTTTTTGTGTGCTTCAGCAATGTCTTCTTTGAGTTGGCTGATTTCAGCTCGTAGAGTCTGATTTACTGCCTCACTGATAGCTTGACCGCTACGAGTGATAAAGTCTTTTTTGAGTGCGCTAAACTTGTCTTTGGCTTCTGCCACAAGCTTAACTTTGGTTGCAATAAGATCTTGCTTGTCTTCGTTAAATTCAACTAGTTCTTTTTTAAGACCTTCAGCAACAAAACTTTCTAGACGAGCTAGTGCAGCTTTGTTTGAACGACGATCTTCGTGGAATTCTTTGAGTTCTTTAGCTAGAACATGTGTTAAGAAGCGATCAAAACTTTGTGCTTGTTCACTTAACTTAGCAAAAACCCTTGCACGGTCTTCAGCAACTTTTGCTTTTTCCTCGGCAATTTCGCTGATTTCACTGGTTAGACTTTCAGTAACCATACGGTCTAGAGCTTCAACCATTTTTGCCTTATCGTGTTCATAACGATTTGCAAACTCTGAACGCATTTCAGTTTCAACTTCCTCACGGATAGTCTTGACTTTGGCATCCCATGCTTCTTGAATTTGAGCCTGGGCTTCTTCATTTAACAAACCGCTGTCGATTAATGGTTTAAAAGCTTCGAACATTGGTATCTCCTGTATTTTACAGTTTTAGTTCATTGATGAGTCTTTTGATTGACTCTGTTAGATATTTTTGGACTCTCTTGTCTTCTGTAGCATCACCTGCCATGTTGAACAATTGTTGTCCGCCTCGCATATTCATCAAACCTTCATAGATGGCAGTTGGATATGCATTTGGTGCTGATGGTTGGGCTACCACATCAACAGTGACAATTTCAAAGTTTCTAACTTCGCCGTTTGACTCGTTAACTTCTCCACTGCCTCTGCTGCTAACACCCAGTTTGACTCCGCTTTCCAGCATGGTTTTGACTAGGTTGCCCATTGGTGTTGGAAGAATTTTTAATTTTCCGTAACCATTAGGACCATCCATCCACATTTCAGTAATCATATGACTGACTCTGTCCAAGTTAATTCTTAGATTGCTGGGATGATCCACTTCGCCGAGCACACTGTAGCCCCCGGTAACTTGTTCATTAACAGTTTTGATAGCATTGTGAATTTCAGAGACAGGGTAAACACGCTGGTTTGCGTTTTTTACCCCGCCTTGAATACAAATCCCTTTCATGTAGAGATTTTTTCCGTCTTCACTGCTTTCAGTGATGATACGAGCTTGATCGTATGTTAAATGCTCTACAAGGGTTTTCATTGCTGTTATTCGCCTCTCTTAGGGGCAGGTGCTTTTTCTAAGCCTTGCTTGCCGCCTGGAACGTTTTTGTTGCCAGTTGACATTTGCTGTGCTTTTGGAGCAGGGCGACCATTTTCAGTTGCGCCTTTGACCATGTTTGCAGTAGTTCCACCCATGTCGTTCTTGCCAGCAACTGGACTGGTTGCCTTGTGATCTTCACCTTTGGGTGCTGCTACTTTTTCAACATACTCACGCACGATATCTTCTTCGACTTCATCTTCGTCGTCATCTTCGTCTTCGCTTTCGCCAAAGAAATCAAAGTCGTCGGCTTCTTCAACTTCTTCTTCGTTTTCTTCTTCAGACTCTTCATCGCCGGCCATCATAGCATCAAACTCAGCTTTGAGCTCATCGAGTGCTGCTTCTAAGTCAACAATGCGATCTTCGATTTCTTCGTTGCCGCCAACGTCTGCATGGTGATCATCGCCCATGTCATCCATGTCATCCATGTCGCCTAGGTCATCGCCCATTTCCATGTTATCGCCGTCTTCGTCGGCTTCGATGTCAGAAACAAAATCATCTGTTTCGTCTGCTTCTTTGACTAATTGGTTGTAAATTTCGCGGCTCTTTTCAACTACAATTTCGTGAAATAGTTCTTGAGCCTTGGCTTCGTCCTCGTTGATAATAAACTCAACAAGTTGTTCAAACTTATTCATTGGCTTACTCCTTTCCACTATGGGACTAGAAGTATTTAAATGCTAATAAAAATATGTGCTTTAAATGGTGTCTTTTTGATCAATTTTGGCTACTTACCACTACAGGTTTAGAAAAAACTGCTACTAAATTGCTTCAGCCGGTGGTTTTCCATAGATTTTTTTCAATCGATCAACTTCGCTTTTCTTTTCGATATCTCTTACGTCATTCATTCTGCGCAATTGATGAATCTGACGCAGTGTTAGTTTGGTTTTGCGACTATCAGACATTTTTAGCTGACTACTATCAGCATCAGCATCCTGATAAGGTTTGGGAAATTCTGTAAAAAACTCAAAAAGATTCATTGGCGGTCTCCAAAATTATTTATACGGTTCCGGGTAAACCGCCGCCTGCTGGTGTTGCACCAGGTGCACCAGTGGGTTCAGCTACAGTTTCGGCACCTGTTTCGGCGCCAGCTTCTGTGTCAACTTCGGCTTCAATACCTTCAATGTTTTCTAGGTCGCCGCCAATATCGCCACTGCTGATACCAACGTTTCTTAGATCACTGCCAGTGGTATCAGCATCAACACCAACTTCACCTTGTTCTTCGAACCACATCATTTCATTTTCTTTGATTTCAAGATCACTGAGTCCAAGATACTTCTTGAGCAGGAATCTCTTGCTGAGATATTCAGTGCCTGCTATAGCTGTGAAGCTGTTGATTCTGCTGCTGTCCAGTTCAATTTCTCTGTAGCCAGCAAAGTTCATTGGTTCAGTTAAACGAACTTCAAAAATGCTGTTGTCAATGTTGAACCCACGCCATGCAAGGAATGTCTTGAATTCTCTGTCAATGGTGGCTGCAACCAATTTTTGTATACGCTTCAAATATTGATTGAATCTAAATTCTTGAATCAATGCAGTGGTTACTCTGCCGTCAGTGTAGGCTTGTGTGCCATCGTCTGGTCCTGATGGTAGATAGCTGCTGGGCACACGCAGGCCGCGCATCAACTTGTTGTTGAAATATTTGAGATCGTCGATCTGTCCTAGATTTTCACCTCCTGGCAGTGTTTCAACTTTGGATCCGCGACCTTCTGCTGTTTGAGGAAAGAAGTAGTCTTCGTTGATGCTCAATGGATTGTAGGTGCTGTCCATGATACTGGTGCCGCCACCGGTCTGGCTAGGAATACGTCTTTGGTGTATTTCATTTTTAACACGTTCAACAAACTGCATGGCAAGGTGACTGGGCATGTTGCCCACATCAATGTAAAACACTCTGCGTTCTGGTGCACGTTGCACACGGTAGATCAGTATAGCATCTTCTAGTAGTTCTTTTTGTTTGAATGTTTTGAACACTGTTTCCAGTATACTAACACCAAATGGCCAGTTGGGATCCAATCCTTCAGTTAAACTGAAATGCACAATATGCTGTGCATCAACTGCAACTTCTCCTGCATCAGCAGTGAATCTACTGCCGCCGGTGTAGGGTTGGTTGGGCAGTGTGTAACTACTGCTCACACCACCTTGTTGAGGACTGCGCAAGAAAGTATCAGGTGCTGTGCTGGTGGTGGCTGTGAGATTGCCAAAGGTAGGACCGAGATCTTTGATAAAGTATTTCTCAGGTTTTTTGCCTTCGCTTTCGTTGACTACTACTTTGGTAACTTTGTGCATGTCAGTCCAAAACAATTGAAATGTTTCTGGATCACGTATAAACACTTGATCGCCGTATTTGCAAACATTTCTAAACAGTTTGGTAATACGCTTGTCAAAGTCCTGTAGATTATACCATTGTTGCAGTTGTTTGGTTATAATTTCGCTTTCGGTGTCTGTGGCTTTGTCGTGATATTTGACTGTGAACGCAATTTCAGTGTCAGTGGCATCCTGTGTAGCAAACTCAGCAATGGTATCTAACGCACCATTGATTTCTGGATCTTGATCCATGCTTTCATATTGATTGTAGCGTTCAATACGGTTGGGATGGCCAGTGTAAACATCTGGTAGGTTACTGCCCCAATTTCTGTAACCAACGTCAGGGCTGTAATTGCCAGTGCTGCCGCCACTGATTGGGCTCATTGCTCCACTGGTGTTGACTTTAAAATGTTTTTTGTATGCCATATCTATTGCGATTCCTGTTATAGATATTTATCGAAAATTATATGCTATGAGAATTTAGGCTCTAGAGTAAGCTGCATTTCTCGAAATGTTGTTTGATTCCTCAGTGACACGAATCAACCGTTCAATTTTTTCATTCAAACTGAAGTTTTGTTGCAAGAGGTTTCTGTTGATTTGAACCAATTCAGGCATGCTTCTGCTGCTATCGCCCATTGCATTGGTTAGTGCCGATACTACGTTATCGAACATACTATTTTGAAAATCAACTGGTATATTTCTGCCGTCGGGCAATGGAACAACTGCTTCGGTGCCATGTAATTCCATCATATATCCGCTGCTAGGTCCTGTTGCAATTCCACCTGTAGCCATACCTTCGTATCCAGAAAATTCGTTTGCTGTGTTAACATATTCTTCAGCGGCTAGTGTTCTTTCTCCACCTAGATTGCCGTAATAAGCATTTGCTGCTCCTAGTAGAGAACCCAAAAGTCCCCCAACGGCTGCGCCGCCTGCGGCTGCTAATGGTCCAAAAAATGATCCCACAAAAGCACCAACTGATGCTCCTTCAACTGCACCGCCTAATGCGCCTTCGCTTATTCCTGTGGTTGGTTCTGCTGGATTTATTCCTGTGCCGCTGCCTAGCTTGTTAGCCTGAGTTATTATTTCGTCAGTGACTGTGCGCAATCCGTCTGCAAAGCTTTTAAAAACACCGCTGGTTTCGTCGCCAATGCTGTTGGTAATTTGCAGTGCAACAGCTTGCAATGCTAGTTGCACTTGTAACGCACCTTGCTCAACATTTCTAAAGGCTTCTAACATTGGATCAGCACCTCCTTTGCCATCGGTGCCGCCTGCAAATTGTGCATCAATGTTGGCTTGAACTTGGTCAAGAGATCCATTGACAATCTGTGGTAACCTTTCCAGTGCAAGACCCAAGTCTGGACCTAATGCTGCTATAGGAGTTTCAATACCGCTGTATCGCAAAACCTGAGCTGCTTGACCTAGTTCAGCTTGTAATCCAGGTGCTGCTTGTTGTATTGCATTATACATCGCTATCTGGGCTTCTTCCATTCCTAATGCACCTGACTTAATTCCTTCGTTGACTTCCTGAAATGCTGCATACAAACTAGGAGTTTGTGCTTGTATTGCTTGTAAAGTTTCATCAGTAACGTCTCCGGCAAACATTGCTTCAAAACCAGTTTTAAAGGTATCGCCCAGCATTCCTGCTATTCCAGCAGCTTGATCAAAGGCTATTCTTCCTTCAGGAGCAACCTCGGCTATCTCATTCAAAGTTGCCTGAATTCTAGTGGCTCTAGTTCTTACCAATGATTCGTCTTGTATAGCTTCAATACTTTTTCCAGTTAGATTTGCAAGCAATCTTTGTTGCTTGTAAAGTTGAGTTGCACTAGCAATTGCTTGCTGATCAGATTGTTGCATGTCTCGACCTGAACGTCCTAGCAGTGTTAGATAATTTGAGAGTGCATCGGGTATGTTTTCTAAACTTACTCCCATATTAACAAAACCATCAACCAAAGTCTGATCCATTGCTGTGCGCAATGCTAACACACGTCTTGCACCCTGGTTTACTGACCCTGCAAAAAATGAAAATTCTGATCTGTTTCGCTCAACTACACCTGCAAATTGCCCAAGGGTTAGATCTGCTGCACGAGTATTACTGGTTAAATCAGCAAAACTGCTGTCTAATACAAAACCACTGTTATTGATTGCTTTAAAGGTTTGCTGAAATCCTTGTGCCATGCCTATGATTGTAGACATTGCTGCAAATGCTGCACCTGATGCAGTAGCTAGTGAAGACAATGCCATTCCAGCACCAGCAATTGCCATCCCGGCTATGCTTGCTTTTTTTCCCATGCCCATCATAGCTGATCCAGCATCAGTTGCAGCATCGCCCGCAGACCCAAGAGCTCCAGAAACCATTCCACCAAATTGTTCAATTTGTCCTTGTGCATCAACGCTGGTATTTGAAACGCCTCTTAGTCCTCGTCCAACGGCGTTGAGAGTTGCAGCCGTTGACGCTGACACTACATTGAGTGCTTTCATTGTTTTGGTGTTTTTAATTGTTTCAGCATTAACATCATCGAGATTGTCGCTGAATTCATCTAGTGCATCGCTTGCGTTTCTGGCATTATCAGTTAATCCGTCAAGTGGATTTCTTGAGGTTCTAGAGCCGCTGGATTTTTCTTTTGTTGCAGCCAAAAGTTCCTTTAAGGTTTCTTCAGTGGCAGCATTGCTGAGAATTGCACCATTGAGATCGCCAGTAGTGTTTGTAATTTTAACTTCAGCCATTTTAACACCAGATAAATACAATATAAAATATTGCTATCTATTATTTATTGCGAGAATCAACGATGGAAAACACCGACAACCCACTTTTACAATATATTCGCAAACCAACAGCCACACTCAATTTGAGCAGCAAGGGAAAATTTTGGCCCAATGGATCGTTGTCTACAGCAACTGGTCTTGAAGTGTTTCCAATGACTGGTCAAGACGAAATACTTTTGCTAAACACCAGCCACATATTACTAGGCAGTGTCTTGGCTGAAATCATTGAAAATTGCGTGCCCGAAATTACTGATGTATGGAATATGCCTAGAATTGACTTAGACAGTGTAATAATTGCTATTAGGTGCGCCAGCTACAACAACAACATGAATGTGCAGTTTGATTGTCCTACATGCAAAACCAATCAAACACACACTGTGGATTTGCGTGAGATTTCTCAACAAATTAACATACCTGATTATGAAAATCCTTTGTTGGTCAACAACCTGGCTATATGGTTTAGGCCAGTGACATTCAAAGAACATTTTCAACAAGTTGTAGATCAGAACAGCAAACTATCTGTTATCAAACAGCTCAACAACGAAAATCTCACTGATGACGAAAAACAAAAAATTATCAACGATAATCTAAGAGAAATCACTAGAATCAATATTTCAAATCTAGCAAACAGTATCGATCGAGTGTTAATTGACAATCAGTTAACAGTAAACAACAAAGATTTTATCAAAGATTGGTTGATCAAACTTGATAGAGAAACATTTGCAACTGTTTCGGTTGCAATCAGCAACAAGATACAAGAATACAAATTACCAAATAAAAAGTTTATTTGCAAAAACTCTGATTGCAATCACGAACACGAACTAACTATCGATTTCAATCCTGCGGACTTTTTGAGCAAAGGTGATTAATCAATATCGACCCCCAGATTTATATCTTCCAATTGATACAAAAAATTGGAGTCAAGATGCAATCGATCCCAAATCCGATGAACTAGAAGTTTGGGCAATGAGTTTCTACGACGAAATTGCATTGAGAAATCCAGACGGGTTAATGAATGGTCGCAGCATGGCCAGCACTATCAAACGCTGTATTCCAGCTATCAAGAATCCTTGGTTAATACCCGAGAATGATTATAGATACATTGTCATTGGATTAAATTTGGCCACTAACGGAAACAAAACAAATATTTCAATTAAGTGCGACCACTGCAAAGAAAAAAATGAGTATACACTCGATTTGCAAAAAATGATCGAAGAACACAACCATACTGTAACAAAAACTTTTAATGTGGAAAATTTACAGTTTACTCTTGGAGATGCAACCTATCAAGATGTGGTTAGATATAGAAGCAACAACTACGGCTTGTTGAAAAGCATAACGTCAATTCAAAAAAGACCCGAGAACAGTTTCAGTGTTGACCAACTGCAAAAAGAATTGCACAAATATAGAAAAAACGAATTTTGGATCAAAAGTCAACGTATCAAAAAGATAGACATCAATGGTGTTGGATCAGTGACTGATCACGATCAAATTAAAAAATTATTAGAAAACTTTAATAAGTCTATAACTAGTGAAATTGACAAAAATTTAAATTTTATCAAAACAAATCAAATAAAAAAACTTCAATGTGCCAATTGCAATCATATTAACACAGTGTCAGTGAATCTTGACCCTAGCGATCAGTTTTTTAATCAGTTGATAAATGTGCCCGACGACCAAATGCAAATGCTGTTTGAGGATATGGAAAAAGAAATCAAAACAATTCATAGAGAAATAGCAAGATTGGTTTGGTTTATGAGAGGAAGTGTTAGCTATGCTGAATGTATGTCAATGAGTCCAACAGAAAGACAGTCATTGAACGATCAACTAAAAGAGAACCTTGATACTATGAAAAAGAACAAGTATCAAATCAGCCTAATTTAATCAGAACTATCCATATATCTCAATGATTTTATCATATTCAATATCACTTGAAAGATCAACTCTGTTGATCTAATGATTTCGCTTGCGCTCATCATTATTTTCTTCTAATCTTTGATACTTTATATTAATTTAACAATTTTTTTAATTGTTCTTAGAAGAGATATTGATCAAGATTGAGTGGTCATACTTCGCCCGTTTCCGGGCGAAGGTCAAAGAAATCTGTTTTGATCTAGACAGTTCTGGACACTGGTATTAGAGGATTTGCAATTGTGCAGCGGAAGCGGTTAGCCTTTACTCCCTACCTCGGTCTTCATTCCAACGGTAATAATCATGCACGATACCAGCCATGCACAATTACTTTGCGGTTGTATCTTTTTCACAGAGCCGCCATCATTTAGCCTATAGTAAGCCTATACTTTACCACATAGGGACAATTGTCGGAGTGTCCCAGTCAACCTTCAGAATTATAATATAAGGTGGTTATATAGCCTACAGGAGCCTAAATGATAGCCATGATGAGAGATTAAACTTGGTGTTAGGCAGCGCAGAGAGTTTTAATTGTTTGATGATTTAATTGCCAGAAACGTTCAAAATTTAGAATATACCAAGGGCCATGTTCTTTGTTGGGGTTTTTATAGAGAGTATAGTTGGTGCCAGGTGTTAGTGCTGTTTCTCGTGCTTCAAAAGCAATGAATTTGCCTTTGCGATTAAACTTCATTGCTAATATGTTTATGTCTTTTTTGTCTGAGGGTGCCAATAATTGATCAAGCCATTCGTCTATGGTTTTACATTCATCACTATACAACAAATTAAATGTAAAGTCTTTATATGATTTGCATTCAATGTTTAGTTTTGCAAAACTTTCGCCAGGCACTATATCGCCTTTGAATGTTCTAATTTTGCCTTCATCTAGCAGTTCTTTGCGGCGATTGTTTGAGCCGCCAATGTATGCGCCACTGCCAGGTGCTCGGATAAAACTTTCATTATACAGCTTGGACAAATACTGTGCTACATCACGTTCCCAACTGCTGCCTTTGGCTTTTTGTGGACTTGGCATTAGTTTACCTCTACATCTGTGTTGTAGCTGGTAAAACCATTTTCTTTGATAACCTTGAGCACGTTGTTGACACGACCAATCAGTTCATCCTTGTGACTTACTAGCCACACGCTTTTGTTGCGTTTGCGGCTCATGTGCTTGAGCACACCCATGGCATTTTCCACACCTGAACTGTCCATGCCAGAATCTACTAGTTCGTCAATGAACAGCAAGTTAATGGGTTGATACAAGTTTTCCCAAACATCACGGAATGCCCAGCTGAGGCTGAGTATCAATCTATTGCGTTCGCCGCGGCTTAGGTTGTCAAAGTCAAGGTCTCTGCCCAGCTCTTGAATTTCCACAGTCAAGTCGTTTTTAAATTCCACACTGTGTGGCAATCCAATATTTTGCAAGTAATGATCCAGTCTGCTGTTTAGATAAGATAGATTCTGATCAATGATACGTTTGCGAATGAAGCTATCTTTGTTAGTTAGCAGTTTGAGTAAGAACTCCTGGTGGTCTTTGATCCGCACCAGTTCATTGATAGTTTCCCATGACACTTCTTCGATGGCTTCTTTTTCCATTTCGTCGATTTGTTCAGCATAAGGATCAACATCATTGGATCTGCGAGCAATTTGTTCTTCAAGATTGCTGAGTGTGTTGCGATGCTCAGTGGCAGCTTCTAAATCATCGTAGAACACCTTAGGAGGCGCTGCCAACTCGCCAATGTTTGTGATTGTTGTTTGATATTCCACAGCTAGTGCTTGCAGCGACAGCATGTGTGTTTCGCACTCTTGTCTCTGTTCTACTTTTCTAGACAGAATTTCCTGTTGATTGCTGTCATGCAGCACTGTGCCACAGGCATAGCACTGATGATTTTCAATATCTTTGATTTCTTTTTCTAAACGATGGTAAAGTGTTTCTTCTTTGTTGTAGTCTTTGGTTATACTGTCCAACCACTTTTGTGCTTCGCGTTTTGCAGCAAGCTTTTCGTTGTAGTCAGCAATGCTGCGATGATTTTCAATTTCTTGTTCGATGTTGATTTGATTGAGTTCTTGCAGTGCAGCACTCAATTCTTGTATATCGTCGCTGCGTTTTTTGAGCCAAAGATTTTGTCTACGTTTCAAGTTGGCAATCTGCTCTTCGATTCGGCTGTTGGCATCCTGCACTGCTTTGATGCGATATTCTTCGTCCTGTATCAAACTTTTGGTTTCTTTGATCAACTCTTTGAGACTTTCGGCTTTTTCACTGAGTTGTGTAATGCCCAACAGTTGTTCGATTATTTCACGTTGATCATTGGCTCGCATGCTCAAAAATGGTTCAGTGTAGGTGTTGAGTGCAACAATGTGTTTGAACATGTTGTGGCTCATGCCCAACAGTTTTTCAATTTCGGTTTGAGTTTCTCTACTGTCGCCTTGTGCTGAATCGTCAGTGGGTTCTTGTTCGTGCTCGCCGATAAAAAACTTCAACACGTTGGGTTTGCGACCACGTTCGATGCGATACTGCAAACCATCTTTTTCAAACTCCACAGTAACCAACATGTTTTTGCCATTGGTTTTGTTGATCAGGTTATCACGTTTGATATTAGTTAATGCAATGCCATACAGTGCATAACTGAGTGCATTGATGATTGTGGTTTTGCCTGTGCCGTTTCTAGCACCGCCTTCACCGCCTCCGATATCGTAGTTTTCTCCCAACACCAGTGTTAAATCGTCTCTATCAAGGTGAACTGCTTGGGTTTGATTTCCTACACTCATAAAGTTTTTCACTGTTAGTGTTTTTAGTATAAAGCTCATTTTGTTCCTTGATTAAGTATGTTTTTTATTTTTGTTAATTCGTTTTCTTCAAAATTCAAAAGATTTTGAAAATTGTGATTGAGTATAGGTTCGCATTCTTTTACAATATCTATTATAGATGATATTGGGCTGTTTACAAATTTTTTAATTTCGTCAATGATTGCAAACAGACGTTTCTCGGGATCTATAATACTGTCGTATGATTCATTGATAATATGAGGAAAAGTTTTAAAACCCAACGAATGTAAAAAATTCAATGTATTTGGTGGACCTACTAGAATAAAAGGTCGTTTACAACTCATTGGGCGAAACGTTTTTTCACTTATATACGGATATGGATAGTCAAACACTGTTTCGGCTACTATATCTAATCCTATAAATTGATAAAAATCAGGCTGCATGTTTGACCAAATCTGTGAAGGTTCAGTGATTAAAGAATCGACATATTTTTCATTGGATACTGTAAAATCAAAAATTTTACTTTTGAGTTTTAAGTTGTCGTTAACTGCGGTTACTGGATCTGTATAAATGTAAACCATGGTTAGTTTTTATAGCTAGTTGCAATCAAATGCAGCAAGTTATTTTTCTTAAAATAATTAAAAAGAACATGTCGATGGCCTCGACTAGCTCCTCCTAACATACAAAGAGCTGGCTTTATAATAGACGTGTGTTGAATATCGATTGGATTGAAGTTATGACTAATATCAACGGCTACTGCACATGTTTCTATTAAATTTATTTTTTGATCGCTATTTTTTAGTAAAAAATCTAATTCTTTTTTTATACCGTAATGATTTGAAAAAAATAAAACATTGTAAAAAGGTATATCTACATTTTTTAAACATTCAATAATATTACGTAAAGTTAATCCTGTATTTAAAAAATCGCTGTAAAAATCTGTTTCAAATCTATAAAAAATAATACGATCTAAATCGTCAAATTTTTCCTTTTTGATTTTTCTGAGATCAGCTTCAAGACGTTTAAAATCATCTAAATAAAAAATTCCGTCGGATTCAAATAACACGTTGTATTTTTCTTTGATAAATTTATCTACCCTGTCAGACAATCTCATTACAAATTCCTGTAAATTTCCATTAGCAAATTTCTATCATACGAATTGCTGTCAACTTGATTCAGTTGACTGCTGACAATTGTGTCAACGCTTTCAAAATTAATATCGCCAACAATTTCTTGATCTAACGAAGTTGCATTTTTATTTGGAATAATTGCCAGTTCTCTAAGAGCGTATTGACTGATAAATGTTTCTTTGATAAAGTTTGCTTCTTCATAGCTGATGTTGATATCCAGCGCAATTCTAGCATAGGTTTTGGGTTTTAGATAATGTTCTGGACCATCCAACAGTTGACTGATTTTGATCACCTTGTATTTGGGTGCATCTGGCCAGGCTAGATATTCGTGGGGCTTGCCCCACTCAAGAATAGCAATACCTCGTTCGTCGTCCCACGCATCGCTGTAGTTGTGTCCAAATGCATTGCCAATATATGCCACGTTGTCTTTTTCTTGACGCTTGTGAAAATGTCCGCTGAACACTGTGCCGCAGTTTGCAAAATCTTCGCTCTTGACTTCTCCGTGGTCAGGCATTTGAACCATTGCGTTCATAAAAAAATGAGGCAATTCAAAATGTCCAAACACATATTGGCTTTTCAACTTGGACATGCGTTTGTATTCGTCACCTACCAACCACGGAACAAATGTGCAGTTGTCCACAGTGGTGATGTCGTTGTAAAACTGTATATTTTTAAACTTGTTTACAAAAGGTATGCTGTTGTAATCACGACGATCTCTGTAGTATTCGTCGTGATTACCGGGGAACATATGCACAACATCAAAAGTGTTGTTGAGCTTTTCGAGATTTTGTGTGCTGAAATTTAGTGTGGCAATATTGATACTTGCACGACTGTGATTCCAGTCTCCTAGAAAAATACAAGTATCAATCTTGCGTTCTCTAGCTACAGCACATACCCAATCAACAAAGTCACTGCAATCCTGATTGAATGTTAAACTGTTGCTTTTGTTTCCGTGATGAATATCTGTGAACAATATGGCACGTTCAAATAGAGGCATGACTATCCTTGTGTAAAATTAGTTTTATAATAACAAGTTGTTGTGATCAAAGTCAATAAAAACCATTAAGAACTGGTATCTTCTTTCCACTTGAGATGTGCATCTAGTTGGCGCCCAAAGCTAGAGTTATAGCCACTCATTTCCAGCATGTCGTCTCTGATGTTTTGATTTTTCTTTTCGGTGTTGAGAATTCTAGTAAAACTGTTGGTAATTGTAGCAGTATAGTAAGCAAAAGGATTTTGACTTTTTGATTCGTCGAATTGTAACCCTACTTGTGCTAGCTGTAACAGTGCTTGACTTTTCATTTCGTCATTGTAGGTATAGCCACGCCAGTTCCATTTGCTGCCATAACGTTCACACATAACCATAAACATTTTGGCCAGTGTGTTGGTCATTTTGCCATGCACAGTGCTGAAGTGTCCGTTTTCCATTCCTCCAACCCAATGGCTTTTGCCTACACATACTTTTTGATTATTTTCTCCGATTCGATAGTGTTGAAAAGGTGGAAAATTCAATTTAACATAATGATCTTGAGTGTTTTTGGGATTCTTTTTTCTATTGGGTGCAACTGGAATATGATCGTAGCTGATAATTCTAAAAACCAAATCAGTTTCGTTGATAGTATTCGGATCGATTGCAAATTCTTCTAGTTTTGCATCGTAGTTTTGATCCAGTGCAATTTCCCAGTTTTTTCTTGCTAGTCTTTCGGCACGATTTTGTTTTGCTTGTGCTATTGAATCTTTGTTTATTTTGTCAAGGCTGGAAAGTATTATATCGTAGTCAGCATCTTCGTTGGATAGATAAGAACAAAAGCTGTTTTTGCTTCGGTGTATTTCTTTTAATAAATCTCTATTGTTAAGATAATTTCTTTTTCTCAATGCCATTGCATCTCCATTATAATTTAAATATTAGCATATTATAACACCGATAAATACATATTACAATATATCGGAGCAGTGCATGTCTACATTTAATGACGCAAACCCTAGACAACAAGATATTTTATTGCAACTTGGCAAAAAAATGGGGTTCAATGTCAATGACCTCACTAGCATTACTTATACAGGCGATATACCCACTGAAGTTAGATTTGCAAGACCAGATGGTAATTTTACACGCTCCACTGTGGCTGATTTGGGTGGTATAATCAACGACAGTGAAACAAATTCATTGAAAAGTCTAAGACGGGAAAACTACAATTTGCCATTGTCTGACAGTGGAAGATCAGCAGCCAGCAGAAATTTTTCCAGCGCAAACAATACCGATCCTGTTGCTGCAAATGATCCAAATGCTGCATTGCGAACCTCTGTGTTTTCGTTGACCAACCCCACATCCAATAGATTGGCAGCCAGTGGATTGACCAATGGTGCCACAGTTACTAGATCTGATTCAAATCTGCAGGTGGCAAGATTTCCTAGTTCCAGCAAAGATCTTAGAGTTAAAATATCTGATCCCAGCGGAAGAATAGCAAGACAAGGCGGTCCTCTTGCACCATTGAGACAAACAGATTTCAAAGTTGTGTTTCCGTATACACCAGAAATAAACCTAACACATACTGCCAGCTACAACAGCCAAAGTCCAACACACAGCAACTATGAATATCTGTTCTATCAAAACAGCACAGTTAGCGAAATCAATATCAGTGCAGTGTTTACTGCAAGAAACTCATTTGATGCAGATTATGTGCTGGCAGTTCAGCACTTTTTTAGAAGTGTTACCAAAATGTTTTATGGACAAGATGACATTGCTGGTTTGCCACCTATAGTTTGTCGTTTGGAAGGCCATGGTGATTTGATGTTCAGTTACGTGCCAGTGGCAATTACCAACTTTAGTGTTTCTTTGCCCAGCGATGTTGACTATATCAGTGCTACTAATCCCAACAACGGCAGAGTGCCTACCATGCAAACCATGCAGTTGTCGGCTAGACCTCTATACAGCAGAAGCAGAATCACCAACGAATTCAGTTTAACCAAGTTTGCTAGAGGACAGATGCTGGGAGACACTAATACTGGCCGCGGAGGATTTATTTAATGGCACGATATTCACAAAGCAGTCCGTATAGAACAACTGGCACAGTTGAAAATGCACTAGACATTTTGAATTTGCGCACCATTACCAAATATCCTGACGATATTGTGTTTGAAATCAACAATATCTATGCACTGAGACCTGACAAGTTGGCATTTGATCTCTACGGCGATGCAGGACTGTGGTGGGTATTTTCAGTTAGAAATCCCAATGTGATAGAAGATCCAATCTTTGATTTTCAGCTGGGAAAAAAGATCTATCTTCCAAAAAAGAGCACACTTCAACAAGAGCTAGGAATTTAACTTGGCAGAAAAGCAAATCACAGATCGCAGCACCGCAGCTGAAGTTGCTGAAGCAGCAAACCAACTTAAGTCTGCACAAAAAGAATTGCAACAGTGGATTGATCAGCGTCGTCGAGATCCAACCACGCCTCGCGAAATTTTTGAAGGCATAGACTATGGCCCGATGATATCGGCCACTGATATTGCAGCACAATCGAGAATTATTGCCAACCGCTACGACTATGTTGATTTTGGTCAACTGTCTCGCACGTCAGGCAACGTAAACAGCAATATTTCCTTGGGTGGAGATCAGTTTTTTGTTAGAGGATTTGGCACAAATCCCGACGACACTGGATCTTTTGTTGCACCAAGAACAAGTTTGAATCCTAACAATGATTTTGCTATAGCAAGACCACCAACCTCAGCAATCACAACTGCACCAACAGTTGGTGCAGCCACAACCAACTATCCAGCAACCAGCATAAACACTCGCTTTCCGCCAGCAGGTTCCAACGATCCTAGAATCAGCACTGGTGCTGTAGGCCAAGACAGCTTGCCAAACGCCAATGGTATTGTAACCAGTGATTCTGGCGCAGGCCCAGGAACTGCCAATAACCGCAGAGGAACCCCCGGAACACCAGCAGGTAACCAGGTATCGGTTAACAACAACGATGCAGTTACAGACGACGCTGGCGGCGCTGGAGGCACAGGTGTTGACAGCGGATATGGATCTGACGACGATGTAACTGAATTAGAAGAAATTGTAGTTGGACCAAATCCGGGCAATGGCACAGGCACAGGTATTACAACAGCACCTGGCGAATCAGTTGATGTGAGCCAATTTGCCAGACCTCAGCGTGGCGGCAGTGGCAAAGCAGTAGAAGACAACAAACCTGGCGTTGCTTTAAGATCCAATGTGTTGCACAATTATGCAAACTGGACCTACAACGTGGGCTTGTATATGTTGGATTTGGAATCACACAACAACATTATACGCAACGGTAGAATCACCAATCCTGGCTCAGAACTGAGACATCTGTTGATAAAATCCGGTGGCACCGGTGGTAAAAGTGTGTTAGGCGATCAACGAGACTACTATATTGAAAATCTTAGATTTGTTAGTATTGTTGGACAAAACAGCAGAACAACCAAAAGCAGCAACAATTTTGATATTACTTTTGAAATAGTAGAACCTTATGGAGTTGCATTTCTAGCTGAACTTATACAGTATGCAAATCTAATAGGTGTTGAAGATCAATTTGAAATTCCTTATTTGTTAGAAATCAAATTTAGAGGCTTTGACGAAACCGGACAGCCTATTGCCAACATTCCCGGTTCTGGACCCAAGTATATTCCGATCAAAATTATCAAAGTTGAATTCAAAATCAACAGTGCTGCAACAGTATACACTGTAACTGCGGTTCCTTATGCTCATTCTCCTTTGCAAAATATCAACGATTCGGTAATACAAGAATCATTTAACATCAAAGGACAAACCTTTGAAGAGTTGATGACTGGACTAGCTGAGCATATGAACAGCACCGAAAGATCCAAAGCAGAAAAACAACAGCGAGAACCAGATGTTATTTCTTTTGTAATACACGACAACGATCTAAGAACTTCCAAAGTTGGCTTTGAACACATAACCGATGGTAATGTTGTGTCTATTGACAAGATTCCAATGAGCAACGGAGGCGGCGGTGCTGATTCTGGACAAGCTGCTTCTAGTGCTGAGGTTATACAGGTTCACAGTGGCAACACATTAAAATCAACCATACAAGCAATAGCCGCAGCAACAGACTTTGGTGCAAAATACAACACCACTGGACAGCCTGAGAGCGAAGAAGGCAATGAAAACAAACCATTTAGGTTATTGAAAATTATTCCAGTTGTTACGTTTGATACAAAAAAATACAATACATCAACAAAAAAATATGCTCGCAACATTGTATACAAAATTGAAACGCAAAAAATGTATGGCTTTATAACCGAAGGCATGCCCGGCGCCAAGCCAACTGATCGCGGCTGGCAAAAAGAATACAACTGGATCTTCACTGGAAAAAATCAAGACATAATGGATTTTACTGCTGAATACAATGTTCAATATAATGTTATACGCAACAACCCATACAGAGATGAAAAAGGCAACACAGTAGGCACACCCAGTGCACCAGGTAATCCTTTGTCCGACGACGGAAAAACCAGAACCGGCACAGGTCGTGCCGATAGAGATCAACAGGGTTTTGCTGCGGGTCGTGCCAACAGAGATCAACAAGGCAGTGCAACCTATAGCCCAGCAATTGTAACACGATCGTCACCAGCATCCAGTGCAATCTACAACAGTTATCGTGGCGCTGCACATCAGCTAGCCTCTGACCACATGGACAACATATTAAACAACCCTGTGTCTGATATGATGTCAATTGATTTGACTATTATTGGTGACCCAGACTGGATACCGCAAGATCGCAGTGTATTACCGCTGGGGAGCCAACCGTCGGGTAACGCATTGACTGTGAATGGCAGTATTGCCACTGACGAGTATGACATATTTGTTATGCTGCGATTCAAAACACCAAGAGATTACAATCCAGAAAAAGGATTAATGCAAATTGACACAGAAAAAACTTTTGTGCAAGGTTTGTATAGAGTTATACAATTAACCAACACTTTCTCTGATGGTAAGTTTGAACAAACACTAAAGATGCTGAGAGTGCAGAATCAAGTTAGCAACGACAACAACGAAACTGACCTTGTTGAACCTGCGATTGCAGGCCGTGCCGATAGAGATCAACAAGGCATCATTGCTGGTCGTGCTGACAGAGATCAACAGGGCGGCAGAGTAACAGTTAAATCACCAGCAGCTGATGATCCTATTGACGCAAACTCAGCGGCCAATGCCAACACACTCACCGAAGAAGAACAGCGTGATGTAGATGCATTTGGATCATTGGCCGCTGCCAATGCGTTTAGAACAAGAGAAAACAGCCTGCGCTTGCCAGACTTTACTCGCGCAACTCCCAACACCGGACCACAATAAGTTAACAAACAAGGTTTAATTTTACATGACTTACACACCTCAGAATGCCTGGAATTTTAATGCACAAACTGGTATAGCAGTTAATCCTGGACCGTTTATCGGCGAAGTTATGCAAAACAAAGATCCACTATACAGCGGAAGACTGTTGGTTTACATACCCGACATGGGAGGAGACCCTGCGCTGGAAAGCAGTTGGGATCTGGTTAGATACATGAGTCCGTTTTATGGTGTGCAACCACTGTCAAACAGACTGCCAAAAAACAAAGAACAAACACCAGACACTATTGAAAGCTATGGCATGTGGATGAATCCGCCGGATGTGGGTGTCAAAGTTTTGGTAATGTTTGTCAACGGTGATCGCAGTCGTGGTATATGGATGGGATGTGTGCCAGAAATTGGCACACACGCTGCCATACCTGGTCAGGATGCGGGTGATTTTGACGTGTTTGAGAACTACAGTGCAGCCACTACAGATATCAAATCAATACCAAGACCCCCGCACAGCACTGCGCCAACATTTGCAGCACAAGGCTTGGCCAATGATGCCAAACGCGGCCCAATAACCACCAGCAGCTTGAGAGAATCGCCTAGCCGTGTGTTTGGTTTCAACACACCGGGCAGTCACAGTTTTGTTATGGATGATGGTGCCGAAGACGATACCAACAAGCTGATACGTTTGAGAACTGCCAGCGGTAACCAAATAATGATGAACGATGACACTGGATTTGTTTACGTAATTAATGCTGCTGGCACAGGATGGATCGAATTGAGTCCTAGTGGTCACATTGACATCTACGGTGAAGCAGGCATCAACATGGCCACTAAGGGCAGTATCAACATGCATGCCAACGAAAACATCAACATGCACGCTGGCAAAAACATCAAAATTGTAGCACAAGTAGGTGCTAAAATACAAGGCACAGAAGAAATGCAAGTGCATGGCAAAAGGCTTTGGTTGGAAGGTGTAGACACAATAGAACAACACAGTTGTGGTCAAATCAAAGTAACTGGATTCAATGGTATGTTTTTCAAAAGCTTTGACAATTTTGTGTTGCAAGGCAAGTGTTTTAGATGGAACAGCGGAACAGCATTAGAAGCTGAACAGGTTCCGCCAGAAGAAACCAAAACAATCAGCGGATACACCACCACTGTGGATAGAGCGCCCAGCAGGGAACCCTGGGATGGTCACGACAATGAAAATTCATCATTGGGCTCTAGCATTTCTTCACTGGGTATGACCACCGGAACACCACTGTCTCTTGCTGGTGGTGTGCAAAGTTTGTTACCGCCAGGGTCGCCTTCTACTTCAAGTGCATCCGGCACAGGTGGCGTTGTTGGTGGCTTGGTCGATGCAGCAACTAGACCATTTAGTCTAGACCCAAATCTAATAGAAAGAGAAGCACTGAGAATCACTGAACAAAATCAAAGAGTCGCAGCAAAACAAAAACTCAAAACAAATGCTGTAGTTGTGTCTGGCAGCGGAGGAGCTTAATAATGGTTGACGAACCAACTAATCCAGGCACATCTGCTACATCTAACCCAAAATTTGGAGTAACTGAATTTGCTAATTTTGAACGTGGAGTAATAAGAAATGCAGAACGAGCAATTCAAAAGGGTAACCAGCAAATTGCTATAGCCGAATCTTTATTAGGCAAAGGCGGCAGACAAGGTCCTGGTGCGTATAGACCTTCAACTACAGTAACCAACAACACCAGTGAAAGCACTGGAATCGACGACGGTCTACGAGGTAGCACCATTGGAAGAACTACTACCACACGATTTGTAGATACTCCTGCTGGGCCACGACAAATCACAGTAACTGATAATCCAGCAGCAGAAGCAGCCAGTGCATATGACACTGTGGCTGGGCAAGAAGCATTCAGCAGTATTCCTGCACTGCCAGGCGGCGGCAACACTGGTTATTTTGCTACTGGCGATAACTGCGCAAGACCCACAGACGGCGGATATGGACAAAGCGTTGGACCGCAAGGTGGCGGCGGAGCATTTCCTGGTGCACCTGCCAACGTGGTTCCTCCGGCTGAGCTGGCTAATGATCCAGCATGGCAAGCAGAACTTGCCAAACTCAAGCAAGAATTTCCTGCATTGGACGAACAAGAACTGTATAGAATCATACAAGGCGAAAGCGGATTTAACTCAACTGTGGTCAACGCCAGCAGTGGTGCAGCAGGATTTTTTCAATTTATACCTGGCACTGCGGCTGGGTTAGGAACTACTACTGGTGCTATACAAAACATGACACCAGCACAACAATTAGAAGTATATGGCAGATACCTACGACAGTCAGATTATCGAGGTGGACCATTGGGCATGATTCAAGCAGCACCAGGCACCTATAAGAATTTGATTGGACAATACGGCTCTTGGAATTCAGTGCCGAGAAACACTGAAGTATATGCTGTTGGATCAGCAGCTTGGCAGCAAAATCCAGGCTGGCGTGACGCCAATGGTCAGATTACCATTGGTGGTATTGAAGCTTATTATGCCAAACAAGGCAGCTGATTAAAACTTGTTGGACATGTTGGCCAACAGGTATTTGCCAACCCCCGGCATGCCAAAAATATTTCTAATATCAGTGGCATCGATACCCAAATAGCTTTCAGCATTGACCAACATGATTTTTTGCAAAACGCCAACCAGCTTGCGCAAATCAACTTCAATAGCCTGCAGATATTCTTGTGTTTGCTGCGACAAAGGTGTTGTAAAAGTATCGTTTTCAATACCTTCTATGCGAAGTATCTCGCTGATGATTTGCTTGTAAGGGCCAATAGCATAACCAACTCTGGGATATGCAGCATCAAAGTCTATTTTGAACAGTTGATTGGCTTGTGCAAACTGCATGGTTCTATAGGAGTCTTGATATTCTGCATAAAGATCGGCTGCAATGTCAGAGACTGCAATGTTGCCTTCGGAGTAGAAAATAAGATGTGCATTGGTCTTGGCCATTATTTTGTCAAACACAGGTTGATGTGCAAAGCTGAGAGATTTGATTCGTTCAGCAATATACTCTTGACGTGATTCGACATCCGTGCTATTTTGCAAATATATTTCTGCAGCACGAGCAGGATCGGAGCTCCACACACCAGTCAGACTAGCATAGTCAGTTACACCATTGACATTTTCGTCATAGAAGCTGCTGAGTGTGCGGTTATAGCCCGGACATTCCATACCAGCATCAGCGGCACGTTGTCTGTTTCTAGCTTGAATCATAGTGGATTTAATTCTAGTGCCAGCACGATCTTCGGTTATTATTCTATTGATAAAATCAGCTTCACGACCAAATCCAGTTCTTGTTCCAAAATTTTCCAAGTTGGATGCAAAGTTCCATATGTCTGACGCATTGCCAGTGATAGGAGGTTGATCAGTTTCGTAGTTTACTTCAATTTCTACTCCACTGCCTGGTGCAGTAACGAATGTAATTCTCTTGTTGGTTTTGTTAAACGAAACTTTGGAAGATGATTGTTTTACACCATCAAGAAACACACCAACTGATCTTGATAGGTCTACGCTGCCAACCAGCTGAAACACCGCAGTGGACCCATCACCACCAAAAAATTCCACACCTTCAGTTGATTGCGAAAGGTTAATACCATACTGACGTCTAAGTTTTTCTTCTTTATACATTTGATGAGAAATTTCGTCGTGATATGATTGCAGTCTAGAAAGTTTGAGTGCAGTTTCACCAGTGGCTGTAGCATCGATTACATCAAGTTCAGTTTCGATTGCAGCAACAATGGCAGTTGCTGCACTGCCCAGTGTGCTGTAGGTGCCAAAGGTGTAGCCGGCTGTGTTTGGCACAACAATACTAGGACCAACAGTGTATACACCATTGAGTGTGTCATCCAGCAAATCGTTTAGATCTCTGTAGTTCTGAGTAATTGGATCACTGTTTAACTCGTCTAGCAATTGAGTCATCAATGGCAACGTTTCTGTGTGACGATAACCAGCAGCGGTTCCTAAAAAGTCTGCCACAGTTAGATCGTTGTCTCCTGTGTATTCGCTGGTAGGAGCCATAGTAGCCTTGAGTGCAGATATTTCACTGAAATCCACTGGTGTTATCATATCCACCACTGAATCGTCTGTGGCCACTGATTCCATTGACAACAACAATGTGCCAAACTGCTCAAGGTTGTCAAAACCTTGCGCACCACACACTGCAAGATGCAAGCTTATATCGTTCAATGATTCAAAGTTGTTGCTGTCTTTGCTGTTTGGAAACAAAAAGTTTGGATCAGTGAGATCGGCCAAACTGCTGACATTGTCCACTGGACGCTGTATGTTCAAACGATCAAATGCATCTTGTATAAGTTCAGGTTCTGTCACTTCGCCTAACAGTTCACTGGCAAACTGATCATTGTCGGGAGAGTTTATCTGCGCTATGCTTACACCCTGGTTTGCGATTCTACCAGCCAGTTTGTCTGACACAGCACTGGATCCGCTGACTGCCAACTGTTCGACAATTTGACCAGGTGTGCCAATTCTCAGCAGATCTTTGAGGTTAGCAAGATTGCCCAGTGTTTGCAAGTCTTGTCCTAGACCACTGATGTTTCTAGTAACTGACCCGAGCCCTTGTGTGACCATGCTGTTAAAATCATTGTAGACACTGCCAAATGCTGCAAATTTCTTAACATCGCTGCCCAGCAAATCTTGCAAAACATCTGGCTGTTTGCCTATTAGATTTGTGGTTTTGCCTCCGGCTAGGTTATCCAGAGACATGCCTTCTAGTGTGTCAAACACATTGCCCAGCTTGCCTATTACATTTTTTGAATTGCCAAAAATTTGACTTTGAATTTGATTTAGACTTTGACCAAGACCTTGCGCCACACCCACAGCACCGATTGCACTGTTGAATATGTTTGAAAATCTAGCAAGATCACCGCCGCTAAACACTTTGTTTGTAACATCAGAAATTGCACTAGATACTAGGTTTGGTCCACCTAAGAACTCAGCTATTGGTGCAGGAAATTTTCCAGTGAGTGCGTTGAGTTTGCTGGCCGATCCTGCGCCCAACACTGCGTCAGCAACAGCAGGTGCAATTTGCCCCAATGGGTTGGTAATCAGTGCTTCGGCTTGAGCTTTAACTGCTAATGCTGTTTGTGCCATTGCTGTAGCTTTGGCAATGATTGGATTGTTTTTGATTTTGTCCACTGCTTCAGTTAATTTTGACGGAATGCCCAAACCTTCGCCATTGGTCATACTAGCTACTGCGCCAATAGCCAGTGCGCTAACCGGACTACATCCACCACTGCTACCTGGACCACCAGCAGGACCAGCACAAGCACTTTGATTTTGTTTTGCTAGTTCTTGGGCAGCTTGGGCTTCAGCAGCAGCAGCTTCGCCGCCCAAGCCGACAAATGCAGCTGGATCAGCAGCGGTTCCGCTTGAACCGTCGGGTTTGATTGCATTCGACGAATATGTTCTGTTTGCAGCACGATTTCTTCCTAGTGCTATGCCATTTTGCAAAACGCTAGCAGGCCCTGGGTTAGGACTTGATCCCCACCCGTTCCAAGTTGCAACACCGCCGCTGCCAGTTTGACGCCAGCCGCTTTGGTCGAAATGTATACCCCAATCATACATACCAATCCCAGCAACACGGTTATCAATCAAGCTGTCGCCAGTTAATGCACCAATATACTTTTCGTAAAGTTCTGGCGCATCGTTAGGTCTTAAAACATTTCCATTTGGGCCAACAATTTGAATATCGGCGGCATCACCAGCAGGGTGATTTTGTGTGCCAGCTCTGCCAGCCCTGCCGCCTTCAGGAGTGATCTGCGGAAAATACCCTGCTGGTAACACAGAGGTAGCACGATCCAGTGCGTCAACTATAAATTGATTAGGCACTGCCCTAGGGTCTGGGTTAGCAGCCCTAACATCTGTTCCTTCCAGTGTTCCTGGTGCAAAACTGGCGCCATTTGGTCTACCAGCACCTGGTGCGCATCTATTGCTAACTGACATAATTACTCACTTACTATAAAAGTCTTGCTACCAGTTTTTCTAGGATGCCCGCAACTGTCAGGGTCGCCGATCAAATTAACTGGTTTGCCGTTTAGTATAAAAAACTTTGATCCTCTGGTGGTTTTTGCATTGCAGTGCGATCTCGGTTTCGGACACGGTGCATGTCGACTCACTGGTGTTCCAATTACCACTGCTGGTTTGCCGTCAATGATAAGAGTTTTGTCTCCTTTGGTGGCTTTGCCGCCTGCGCTGTTAACATCGCCTTGTCTAACTACTCCTGGCATGGTAAATCCTCTTTGTATTGTGTATTTAACTGATTAAAAACGGCTGCTATTTTAATCTTTGTAGTATTTCTTCTCGTCGCATGGTTTTTACTGTTTTCCATCCGCCGGGCATCAACAGTTGATCGTTGGCATAGATTTGAGGCACAAATTTGTGTCCATCTCGATACAGCTTTTCCCAGGCCAAACGATTTTGATCTACGTTCAACTCCACAAAAGGTATTTGCAGATTGTTCAAAAATGCTTTGACATGAACACATGATCCGCAACCAGACCTTGTGTATACATAGAGAGTTTTCATACTATTATATATGCACATATAAAAACTGATAAATAGTTTTATGGCACTCTACAAAGGTTACAACACTGTAAACAACAACACCACAAAGACTCGGCTAGAGGATGCCGAGTTGATCAAGCGTGATCTTGCAAATCATTTCAATATACGCAAAGGCGAAAAACTAATGCGCCCGGACTTTGGCACCATAATATGGGATGCGTTGTTTGAACCATTGACTGAAGATCTTAGAGATGCAATAGTTGAAGATGTAACACAAATTGTCAACTATGATCCAAGATTGATAGTCGAAGGTATACTGGTAGATGAATATGAACAGGGTATACTGGTTGAAGCTAGAGTTAGATATCGCAACACTAACCAAGTAGAAACATTGAAATTATTGTTTGATCAATCCAGAGATCGTGTTGCATTTAGATAATAACACCACTTTATAGATGTGATAAATATTTCATAGAGGAAATAAAATGTCAACATCAACTCGCCAAAGTAATCTTTTTGCCGCTGAAGACTGGAGAAAACTATACACCACTTTTCGTAGTGCAGACTTTCAAAGCTATGACTATGAAACTCTACGAAAGAGTATGGTTGATTATCTAAGAACCTACTACCCAGAAGACTTCAACGACTACATCGAAAGCAGTGAGTTTATTGCACTGCTGGATCTGATGAGTTTTATGGGACAAAGCATCAGCTATCGCAGCGATTTGAATTTCCGAGAAAATTTCCTACAAACTGCCGAACGCCGAGACAGCATTTATCGCATGGCCAGCATGCTGGGTTACAGTCCCAGCAGAAACACCGCAGCAAATGGTGTGTTGAAAATCGTTAGTCTTTCTACCAGTGAAGCAGTGGTTGACAGCAATGGATCTAACCTGGCAAACAGAACAGTTAGATGGAACGATCCAGCCAATCTTGATTGGCTGGAACAATTTACTGCAATACTAAACAGTGCATTGCAGTCTGATCAACGCATAGGCAAACCAGCTAGCAGTATAAGAATTGGCAACGTTCGCAATGATTTGTATGAATTCAAGACTAGACCAAATCAAGTCCCCATTATCAACTTCAGTGCAACAGTTGACAACAGCGCAATGTCATTTAATATCTACAATGCAGGCCTAGATACCGACATTGGTGTATTTGAACGTCCACCAATTCCTGGACAAAGTCTGGGCTTTATGTATAGAACCGACGGCGAAGGCAATGCCAGCACCAACACCGGGTTCTTTATGGCATTCAAACAAGGAAGATTGAACAATCTTGATTTTTCTATTGTTGAAAGTCTACCCAACAGACTGGTCAGTCTAAACATTGACAATATCAACAATCAAGACCTGTGGCTTTACGAAGTCAACGATGCTGGTGCATATCTAGATGATTGGACCAAAGTTGATCAGCTGAGAGACAGCAACGTTATCTACAACAACATTGTTGAAAGCAATCGCAAAGTGTTCAGTGTGTATAGTCGTGCCAACGATCAAGTTGATTTGGTGTTTGGCGACGGAGTATTCAGTGACATTCCTGTTGGATTGTTTAGAGCAATTGCAAGAACCAGCAATGGTTTGAACTACACTATCAACCCCGACGAAATGCGCAACGTTTCAGTTGAATTGCCATATGTGAACAAACAAGGCAAAACAGAGCGTTTGAGAATAGTTATGGCGTTGCAATACACTGTGAACAATGCAAGCGCAAGAGAAACACTCAGCGATATAAAAATCAAAGCACCACAAAATTTTTACACACAAAATCGCATGATCAATGGTGAAGACTACAATACTCTGCCATTTGTCAAATACAGCAACATTTTGAAAATCAAAGCAGTCAACAGAACCAGCAGCGGAATCAGCAGATTCCTTGATCTCAAAGATGTAACTGGAAAATATAGCAGCACAAACATCTTTTGTGAAGATGGTTATGTCTACAAAGAAGAAGACAGCGAAACCAGCTTTTTCACCTGGACCACTGCGTCAGATATTCAAAATTTTATTGTAAACACACTGAACGGCATTTTAAGAAACAAAGAAAGCATCAATCTCTACTACTATGGGTTTGATACAAAAATTCCGCCAACTACAGTTTGGGTCAAAGGCACAGCTGACAATTCAACTTCGACTGGGTTTTTTATACTTGATACTGCAACAACACCATATGATGTTCAACAAATAGGCAGCTTCACAGCCAACAATAGAAAGTTTATTGAACCTGGTGCTTTGTTGTTGTTTCGTGCTCCTACTGGTTATTACTTCGACATTGATAGAGTGTTGACTGCTGGGACACCTTCTCAGGAAGGACAGGTCACTGAATTGTGGACCAGCGTTAAGCAAGTAATCGATGATGGCACTGCATTGGGCAACGGTTGGATTTCTGGATCAGAAGGACCTGGGCCTGTGACACTAACTGAAAATATACCAACAGGAGCAGTGTTAGCTGAAATATATCCAGTGTATAACACCAACCTTGATTTGACGTTGAGTCAAGCTATATCAAGAAAAATTATCAACAATGAAGATTTTGGCTTGAGATATGATGTTGAAACTAGAAGTTGGGCTATTGTAAATCCAGCAGACGTAAACACCGGAGCATTCAGCATCAGCAATGCTGGCAACACCAGTGGTGCTGGTCTAGATGCCAGCTGGCAAGTGTTGATGATCAACAATGGCTTGGCAAGATACACTGTGTATAGAAGAAGACTCAACTATTTCTGGGGCAGCGAACTAGAAACTAGATTCTTCTTTGACCCAAGAACCAGAGTATATGACAGTCGCAATGGAACAGTGGTCAAAGATCAGGTTAGAATACTCAAAGGCAACACTTTGCCTGACACCAGTGCGTTTTTGCCAGCTGAGCAAGTTTTTGAAATCTACGACACAGTAAATTACACAGATGGTTACAGTGACGACACAAAAATAAAAATCACCTATGCAGATCGCGACAATGATGGTGTGCCAGATGATCCACGTGTGTTCAAAACACTGGTAAACGAAAATGTTAATATTTTAAACAAATTGGTGTTCTTTAGAAAATATCTAGACTACGACAACTTTGAACGTTTCCAATATTTTGACAGTGCAAATGTAGTAACTCGCTATGCAACCGAAGCTGAAATCAACAGCGATGGAAAGTATGCACATCCTGTTGGCACAGTTTTTTATGCATACAGTGAAGCTGAATTTTTTGAATTGTCGTTGGTCGAAGGCAATAGAACCATACAAGCCAGCACAAACTATATTGTGCGAATTGGCCGTGACAAACTGAAATTTCAATACCGACACAACAGTCCCAATGATAGAAGAATTGATCCCAGTGCAAGCAACATAATTGACATGTATATACTCACGTCATCCTATGACAACAGCTATAGACAATGGCTCAGCGACATCACCGGCACAGTTGCACAACCCGAGAAGCCCACATTGATAGACATGACCATAGACTATCAAGAACTCAATGAATTAAAAAGTGTCAGTGATACACTTTCTTTTAATTCAGCAGACTATAAAATACTGTTTGGAAACAAAGCCAATGCAGAATTGCAAGCCACATTTAAGGTTGTGCGTGCAGAAAACAGCAGGATAAGTAACAGTGAGATCAGAACTAAAATTGTAGAGCTTATCAACAATTACTTTGCAATCGACAACTGGGATTTTGGCGATACATTCTACTTCAGTGAACTGGCAGCGTATGTTCACCAGGAAATGTCGCAGGATATTGGAAGTATAGTAATCGTGCCCAAAACTTCAACACAAAACTTTGGAGATTTGTTTCAAATTACCTGCAACCCAAATGAAATTTTTATCAGTGCTGCAACTGTAGATGACATTGAAATTATTGATAGCGTAACTGCAAATCAACTGCAAAAAGCGCAACTATCAAACAGCAATATTTTTGGGGGTTATACTCCGGCTGGACTAAGAAATATTACCTAAGAAAGAAGAATACCTAGATGGCATATAGAAAAAGTTTAGATTTTTTACCAAGCATTTTTCAAACCAGAACCAATGAAAAACTTCTTCGTGCAACACTGGACCAGCTGATTGCAGAACCAGAAGTTAGACAACTAAATGGTTATGTTGGTAGAAAATTTAATCCTGCACTAACACCCAACGACAGTTACATTCAAGAAGATTTTGTTGATAGACAGAACTATCAACTTGAGCCTGCTAGTGTTTACACCGATTCCAATGGTAATATCAAATTTGTCAGCAGTTATGTTGACTTGCTCAACAGAATTGACAGCCTCGGTGGAATAACCAACGATCCCAGCAGACTGTTTGCTGCTGACCAATACAGCTACAGCGGTTTGTTTGATTTTGACAAGTTTATTAACTACAGCAGTTACTATTGGTTGCCTAATGGGCCAGACAGTGTTAGCGTGTTTGCAACTCAAATTCCAGTGGATCAAGATATTGCTGTTACTATTCCTAGTATCTACAGTGTGGTTGATGGTAAATTTGATTCAGAAAAATACAGCGAACTTGCATTTGACGTCAGCAACAACAGTGTAGCAAGACTCAGTGAAAATGGTTACAAATTCAGCACAACAGGAAATCTTTCGAACCCAGTGATTCGTGTTGCTCGCGGTGGAACCTACAGATTCAATGTTAATCAAATCGGTCACGGTTTTTATATTCAAACGCTGCCTGGCACTGCTTCGAACTATCCATGGCAGAAAAATCTCAGCATAAGAAGTGTGTTGGGTGTTGAAAACAACGGCGAAGATGTTGGCACTGTAACATTCAACGTTCCTGCAAAAAATGCACAGGATTTTTTTGCCAACATGGAATACACAGGCAACGTGAATCTTGTTGCTTACAGTGTTGCAAGACGTAGACAACTGCGCTACACTGAAATACAAAATGCAAATTATCAAGATTTCTTAAACACACATATTGGTATCGACGGACAAAGATTCATTGACGGTAAGAATATACTGTTTCTTGCTAGCAAATCAGAAGACAGTGTGCCTGAGCCATGGCAAGCAAGAACAGCTTATCGTGAAGGTGATTTGATCATTTATGCAAACACAGTATACAGAGTGCTAACTGATTACACAACCGGAAGAATATTTTCTACTACCAACCTCGAAATTTACGATATTGAAGACCATTGGTTTGATCCTGCACTGTTTGACAACAGTGAAGTTGGATTTGACGGAGAAAACTTTGACCGTGGAGAAGATGTTCCATTTGAAAGTCGGTTGGGTTGGTTTACTATCAGAATCAACAACGAAGGAATTATACAATTAACGCCAGTTGATCCTATTGCTGTTAACAAACGTGTTACAGTTGGAGAAGGTATAGAATTTGGCAATAGAGAAATTTACAGAACCTCTGCAAACCGTCTTGAATTGGTTCCGCCAATTACTGCGAACTTGGATTTTCTTTATTATCAAGATGCACTTGATCCTAATATAAACGGAATAATTGAAATTGTAGATCAAGACAACAATCTAGACATTGATGTTTCTACTATAATTGGTGCTCCAAACTACACCAGTCCCAATGGTGTGAAGTTTGAAAATGGACTCAAAGTTAGATTTATAGGAAACACCACTCCAGCCAGTTACGAAGATAATTCTTATTATGTCGAAGGAGTTGGCACATCTATTGAGCTGGTTCCAATTGCCAATTTAGAAACTCCTGAGAGTTGGTTAGATACCATCAGCACACCCTTTGATAGCGAACTATACGACAGTCAAGGCTTTGACCAAAGTCAACCAGCGCCAGTGCAAAAACAGTATATTTCTATCAAACGCAACAGCCAAGAAGGCAGTGCGTGGACTAGACAAAATCGTTGGTTCCACGAATCAGTGATTGAAAACACCAACGCATACAACAACTTCAACACAGTGTTGGATCAAAACAGCAGAGCCAAAAGACCCATTATTGAATTTGATGCAAATCTACAGTTGTTTAATTTTGGACAGCGTTACAAAACATCAGTCACAGTAATTGATGTTAACGAAGTAGATGCACTCAGCAATGTCGAGGGTGTTGCAGTAGAAACAGTTGAAAATGTGATCAGTGGTTACTACAGCGATGGTGTTCCATTGGTTAACGGCAATCGTGTGATTTTTGCCAATGATCGCAGCGAGTCAGTGAGAAAAACTATTTGGCAAGTCAAATGGATCACCCCCGAAAGTGCTACCAACAACAAACAAGTGAATTTTATTGGCGATGGCGTTACTACAACATTTGATTTGAATTTTGATGTGACCAGTCCGATACGCCTTGATGTGTTGATCAACGGCGAAACTGCAATACAAGCTGGATATTTTTGGAGTCTAGTAGGACAAAATATTGTGTTTGCTGTAGCACCGCCGGACAACAGCAACATAACAGCGACCTATACTTTTGGTCAGCAAATACACCTTGAAGCAGTTGATACTGTGGTTGACGGAGATGTAATACTTTCAATATTGGGCAGTGCCAATCAAGGCACAAATTGGTATTACAAAAATAGTGTTTGGAACAAAACTCAGACCAAAAACACCAGCAATCAGGCACCATTGTTTGACTTGTTTGACATAAACGGTGTGAGTGTGGGCGATTCTGCAGTATACAACGGTAGCAATTTTATTGGCAACAAGATTTTTTCTTATAAGATAGGCAACACTGTTAGAGACCCAGAGTTGGGCATACGCCTGGCTTACCGCAGTATTGGTAACGTAGGAGACATACTGTTTGTGGATCACATTGCCAACGATTTGTTCAGCTATGAAGATCAATTGGAAAACAGTGTGTCTGCAAAAACCAGCGGATTGGATGTAAAAAAGAATTTGCACGACGGTTCGAGTGTTTTTGTAAATCAGTGGGTTAAACTAAAATCCAAAACCAAGCAGTATCAAACCGAAACATTCTTTGCAACACAGTATCAGAAAAACAGATTCAAACTCAATGTGTATCCAACAACATTGGATCCTGACAATATTTTGGTATACAAGAATAACGTTGCATTGATTGCTTCTGACTTTGATATTGAGGTTGATACCAACATTGGTTATTTGATATTAACCAACGATCTTGCAGTCGGTGACAAGCTGGATATTAAGATTTACAGCAAAAATTACAATGCAAAATCTGTATGGGAAATACCCAGCAATTTGGAAAACAATGCAAAAAATCAAGATGTAGCTGAAATTACTCTTGGTCAGATGCGCAATCACATTCTTGAATCATTTGTTAAAACTCCTGCATTTGTTGGCAAATACCAGGGCAGCAACAATGTCAAAGATTTGCCCAATGTCAAACAAAATGGTGGGAAAATTTTACAAAATGCTGGTGCTCCGCATCTTGCTAACCTATTTTTGAATGATGCAAAAGCAAATTTTGTTGAAAGTTTGCTGTATGCACAAAGAGAATATTCAATATTCAAAAACAAATTCCAAAGATTGGCCACTGAGTTAAATCTCACTGATATTAACGATCCAGCAGCCTGTGTTGACCAGATTCTAAAAGAAATATTTGCCAACAAAAACGAAATGTTTCCGTTTTATCGCAGCGACATGGTTCCTGCTGGCGAAGATTATACCAAACTAACCTATGTGGTTTCCAATCCAGATATTGACACCTATTATCTAAACAGACCTTTTGATATATCAACAGCAAACAATCGTGCAGTTACAGTATATGTAAATGGCAATCAGTTGACATACGGTCTGGACTACACATTTGCTGACAATCAGCCTATCATTCAACTTAACATTGCTCCAATTAGACCTGAATTGAATCAATATTATTTGCAAATCAGCGAAGGCGATGTGATTGAAATTAGAGAATACAACAACACTGACGGTTTCCATGTGCCACAAACACCAACCAAGTTGGGCTTGTATCCTACATTCAGACCACGTTTGATACAAGATGGTTATGATGGATCTTATGAATCTGTTATACGTGGGCATGACGGAAGCTTGACTGTGGCGTTTGGCGACTACAGAGACAACATTATTCTTGAGCTAGAAAAAAGAATCTACAACAATATCAAAAGTCGCTACACCGGAACACTGTTTGATGTTCAAGGCAACATACCAGGTGCGTTTAGAACCACTGATTACACCAAAGATGAATTTGATATAATTCTCAGCGCAAACTTTAGTTCTTGGCTAGGAAAAAACAACCTACAATTGAACAGTCTCAGTGTTTTTGACAGCAACAATTCTTTCACCTGGAACTACAGCAAATATGCTGATAGAATTACCCAACAAGCAATGCCAGCTGCAAACTGGCGTGGACTATATCAGTATTTCTACGATACTGCGCAACCACAGTTGAGACCATGGGAAATGTTAGGGTTTACTGAGCAACCAGACTGGTGGGTTACTCAATACGGTCCGGCTCCATACACCAGTGGCAACACAGTGCTGTGGGACGATCTCGAAGCTGGTATAATACAAGAAGGTGAGCGTGCTGGTGTTGATCTAAGATTTGCAAGACCTGGACTTAAAAATATAATACCAGTTGACGACAGTGGAATTTTGTTATCTCCGCTTGAATGCCTGGCACTAAACACCAGCACAGAAAATTCAATCGGTTGGAAATTTGGCGACAGTGGTCCTGTAGAAACTGCTTGGAGACAAAGCAGCGAATATCCATATGCAATACAATTGGCTATGGCACTGACCAAACCAGCTGAGTATTTTGGTCTATTTAGAGATACCAATCAGCAAGTTAGTAGACAATATGATTCGGTGGAAAACACTCAATGGGAATTTGCTAGCGTTGGAGTAAGAAGCAAAACTGAATACGTGCATGGCGAAACAGTAGAAGGACAAGTGATTCGCAGCAATGGTTATTTAACCTGGATGAGTGAATATGCATCAAGTTTAAGCTTGGATATCACCGAAGAAATTGGTCGTAAACTTAGAGAAATCGATCTAAGACTTGCATACAAAGTAAGTGGGTATACAGATAAAAAGTATATCAAGCTGTATGCAGATCAAAGCAGCCCCGACAGCGTAAACACCAGTGTGCTAATACCAGACGAAGATTTTCAAATCAAGTTGATAAAAAGTGCGCCTCGTGTTAGCCTGACCTACAGTGGTGTAATTGTTACTCGCACAGGCACTGGCTTTGCAGTAAGAGGATACGACCAAGCTAAACCTTACTTTATTGTAGAAACTGGAAAAAACAACGGAAACACAAAACTGATCAAAGTAGGTTCTGATGCAGTAGACGTGCTGGTTGACGGCAGCGGAACCAATGTAATTGTGCCTTACGGCACCGAATTGCTAGACAAATCAGAAGTGGTAGATTTCCTAATAGGGTTGGGCAGATATCAGCAAAGCCAAGGATTTAGATTTGATCGCAAAGTTGATGTTGACAGCACTGAATATCACGACTGGTATCTTGCAGCAAAAGAATTTTTGTTCTGGACACAACAAGGTTGGGACAGCGATGTAGCAATTAGCTTGAACCCAATTGGCGATGAAATTAATTTCCGCAGCATCAGAGGTGCAGTGGATGCTATCAGTAACAAGCCTTATGGATCTCGAATTCTCAACAATAATTTCGAAATTATTGATTCAACCAGCTACACTGTTAATCGAGACGGAAGAAACTTTTCATTAAAAACAATTCAGAACCAAGCAATTTCGTTGGCTGATATTGATGTGGTTGACTACGAACATGTGATTGTGTTAAACAACAAGACTCAATTCAACGACGTGATCTATCAACCTGAATTAGGCAACAGACAATATCGTATCAAAATATCCGGATTCAAGAGTGGTGCCTGGAATGGAACCTTTGGCGCACCTGGCTTTATTATCAATGACAACAACATTGTTGATTGGCAACCAGGTAAAAATTACTACAAAGGCGAAATTGTTCTCTACAAAGGTAGATATTATGTTGCAACAGAAAACGCAAACGCTTCCTCAACGTTCAACAACACACTGTGGGTAGAAACTGAATACAATCAAATCAAGAGCACTTTGTTGCCTAACTTGGCAAACAAAGCAGGTCAACCCAAAAGCTTTTACGACTTTAATCGTGCAAACCTAGAGCTTGATGCTGACAGATTAGGCAAAGGTTTAATAGGATTTGCACCAAGAGATTATCTAGATAATCTTGGAATCAGCGACACCAGTCAAGTTAAGTTTTATCAAGGTTTAATAAGACAAAAGGGCAGCAACAACAGCCTCAACAAGCTGCTGAGAGCAAAACTAGATAACTTCGACGGGCTTGCTGAAATATACGAGCAATGGGCAATTAGAGACGGTGTTTATGGCGCAACCGACAATACTAGACAAATTAGAATACCAATGGTGGTTGGCAACAATTCGTCTAAAAATCCCGCAGTAGTAGAACTGCTAAATGCAAATGACTCAACAACCAGTGGCCGAATTTCATACAAGTCAACTGATTTGTTGACCTACAGTAGACCCTACGATAAAAATATACTTTCGTATAGAAATGTTAAGAGCGAAACCAATGACTTGCCGTCTGCTGGATTTATCAAAATCGACGAAGTTGATTATACCAGTCCTACGGTGGAACAAATTGGAGAATTTGTTGACAGCAATGTAACCGACGGCAGCCGTATATGGGTTGGAAGAACCAACACACAATCATGGAACGTGTTTAGATTCACTGATGTGGATGTGAATGTTGACACAATAACCATTGCTGGAAACAGTCTAGCTACACTAACAACCAAAACTGCACATGGGCTTGATGAAAATCAAGGAATTTTTATCAAGTCATTTGCTGACGTAAATCTCAACAATTATTACACTGTAAATCGTGTAATTGATGACAAGACATTTACAATTAAAACCAACTTGAATCAGTTGAAAACCAAAATAACTGATGCTAAAGTGTATACGTTGATTGCGTTGAGACAGCAAAGCTCATCAGATATAGGCAGCATTACTCCGCCAGACGGATGGCGTAATGGCGATCAGTTTTATCTGGAATCAGCTAGCGATGCTGGTTGGGGTGTTTACCAAAGATCAGAAAAGTATACCAACGTCAACAGATATGCCGACACTGAATCCACAGCCAATGATAATCTAGGTGTAAGCGTTGCTACAGCCAGAGACAACACCTACTTGCTGACAGGCAGCAGTGCAACATCAACAGTTCAAACCTACAAGAGACTGGCATCAGGAGTTTTGGTTGAAGATGTAGAAATTGAAGCACCCAGCACCGGATTGGTTGATTTTGGTGCTGTTATATCTGCCAGCAGTGCCAACTATGCTGCGGTTGGGTCTCCGCTCAGTGATGATGTGGGTTATGTTCATGTGCTGCGCAAAGACACCAACGGAAGTTTCATAGTCGAACAAGCTATTGCTCCACTGGGACTTGATGCAAACGGAAAATTTGGTTCTGCTATTGCACTCAGTGAAGATGCACGCTGGCTTTACGTTGGACAACCCGATTACCAAGGCGGATACCTGTGGGTATACCAATTAATCAATGCTGACAGCGATGTATCGCAACGGTTTCTAGCCGATGGATCAACTGCATCATTTGCTATAACTGGTGCCGCAACTGATCTAGCTACCAACATATACTCATTTAAAATTTCAGATGTAAACGGAAAAATACTAATACCGTTTAGAGATTATACATTTGACAATTCTACCAAAGTAATTACATTTACGGTTACTCCGACGTTTGGTGAAATAAATGTATTCTTTACAAGCTATTATAATCTAGTATTGGCAGCAAGTCTAGCCAACAATCCTGGGGATAGATTTGGTGCTAGTATTGCATCATCCACTGATGGCAGTCAGATTATTGTTGGTGCACCTGCAGCAGACGACAACAGCACGGTTGTGTCTGACAGCGGCAAAGTGTATGTGATTGATCGAACTATTGAAAGCCAATATGCCGACGGTGTAAATCAAGTGTTCAGCAGTGTATTGGCTGCAATTTATGGAACACCAATGGTGCGTGTTGACAACGATGAAAAAATTGCTGGCGTGGACTACAACTACAATGGTGTAGATACTATTACATTTGTTAACGCACCAACAGCTGGCAGTATAGTAACCATTGACAGCAACAATCCAGTGTTATCACAAATTGTATCTGATTTTGAATCTCCACAAACAGGTGCACAATTTGGCTACAGCCTTGATTTGTGCCCAAACAACTGTTCATTGTATGTAGGTGCGCCGTTTGAAGACGACAGCACCACCGACGGCGGCCGAGTTCATAGATTTATAAATCAAGGAAGATTCTTTGGCAAGGCAGTCGGTGTTAACACCGATCCAGTGATCAGTGAAACAACTGCAATACTGTTGAACAATTTTGTGGTGCAATTTGGCATAGGCGATAGTCTATCGGAAATTGCAGCCAACATCAATGGATTGAATATTCCTGGTGTGACAGCATTGACCATTGACGATGTGTTAACCATAGAAACCAACAGAGAAGTGTTTGCGGATAAGTTGAATATTGTTCAGCTGTCTGGCAACTTCCTAGATGATGTTGGCATCGAAGTGTATGCTGCACAACAGGTTATAACCAGTCCAAGAGAAAAGAATTTCAATAATTTTGGTAAGGTTGTGAAAATCAATCCAACCGCAGACATATTGGCAGTTGGCACTGATGTTGGTGACAGCATTATCAAAACAACATTTGACAACAACACCACTGGGTTTGATCGTAGAAACACTGAGTTTTTTGCAAGAAAACAACAAAGTGGTGTGGTGTTTGTTTATCAGTTTATAGCAAATCCTAACTCAACTGTTGACAATCCTTCGCAGTTTATTTTGGCAGAACAATTAACAGCCAACGATATTGCAGAGTTTGACCAATTTGGCTCTAGCATAGATATGAGCACCAACACCATATATGTAGGTGCGCCAGGAAATGATTACAACAACATCAGCAACAGTGGAATTGTCTATGGATTCACAAACACAACCGGACAACCAACTTGGGAATTGATTAGACAAGAATCTCCAAAAATTGATTTGGAATTGATTAACAGTGTGTATCTATACGATTCTGTAACTGGTCAAAAGATAGTCGATTTGGATATCATTGACCCAGCCAAAGGCAAAGTCAGCGGTGTAGCAAACCAGGAAATAACCTACCAAACCACAGTTGACCCAGCGTTTTACAACAACGAAACCAATGCAACCAAAGGTATAGTGTGGGGCGCTGATCATGTAGGAGAAATTTGGTGGAACACCCAATTAACTCAGTGGATTGAATACGAGCAAGACACAATTGAATATCGTGCTGCAAACTGGGGATTTGGATTCCCGGGCAGCAGAATTATATGTGCTGAATGGACTGAAAGTCTAACACCTCCAGAAAATTACAGCGATGCCAACAATCCTCAGTCGTATCCATTGGACAACACCAGCTACAACGTGTTTGTTGAATATAACCAAACGCTTGGAAGATTTGTTACCAAATACTATTTCTGGGTTGCAGGAAAAACTCAGGCACCAAAGAATATCACAAACCGTTCAATAAGTGCTATTCAAATCGAAGAGCTGATTGCAAATCCCAAATTAAGCAATGTTCCATACGTTGCGTTTTTGGAAAGAAACAGTTTTGGATTATTCAACATAGCAAATTTCTTAAATGACAACACTGTTCTTGTGATTGACTACGATGTTGAAAAGAATGAATCTGTAATACACAGCGAATACGAATTGATTTCTGAAGGTGACAGTAGAAGCACAGCCAGCGACAGTTTGTTAAACAAATTGATTGACAGTTTGGCTGGACAAGATTTAACTGGTAATTTGGTTCCAGACATACATCTCACTGATTTTGAAAAAATTGGAGTTAACTATCGTCCTCGTCAAACCATGTTTGTTAACAGAAGAAATGCAGTAAGAGAAGCTGTTGCATATATCAATCGAGTATTGATTGCTATACCAGCAGTTTACAGCAAAGATATTTCTGCGTTGATTGCAACTGAACCATTTCCTGATTCGACCACATTCAACGAATCAGTGGAAAATTTTGTTGAACTTGGCTATTTAAATGTTGGTATATTTCCAGTGGGATACAGGGTTCTTGTTAAATCTGATGAAACTACAAAAAATAGATGGGTTGTATACAAAAAAGATTCCAGCGGAAATTGGCAAAAAGAAAAAATACAATCATACAACAACAATCGTTATATAAACACAGTGACTTGGACTGACCCAACAGTAAATGTTCCAAGCATTGTTACCACTGTAGTAGACTTTGAATATAATTTACAAAGTTTAACCGCAGCCGAAGGAGACTTTGTAAAAATCAAAGACAACGGGCTTGGTTTGTTTAAGGTTGTTGTTCGCGAAAACAACAACTGGAGAACAGTTCAAGAAGAAAATGGCACTGTGCAAATTAGTGAAAATATTTGGAAAACTGAAAACAATCTTCAAGGTTGGGATCTTGACGGGTTTGATTTGCAATTGTTTGACGATTGGCCAAGTCTTGAAATTCAGCAAATTCTAAGAGCTGTATACACAGACATTTTTGTAAACGAACAAAATGTTGAAAAGAATCTTTGGTTCTTGCACATGGTCAAGTATGCACTCAGTGAAGTCAAATACGCTGATTGGGCATTCAAGACCAGCTTGATCAAGGTTAATCAAACACAAAGAGCAATCAAACAAATACCGGTTTATCAAAGAGATAATCAAGACTTGATTAGTTCTTATATCAATGAAGTTAAACCTTATCATACCAAAATTTCAGAATTTATTTTGCAATACAATGGTGATGATATTGCTACATTAAACAGCACTGACTTTGATTTGCCTGCATACTATAATTTTGCAACTGGAACTTACCGCAGTCCAACAGGTCTAACCGTTGAAGATGACATAATTCTTCAGCTGGATCCATACATCAATTGGACCAACAACTACAAATTAGAATTGGCTGACATTGATGTGTTCTACGGCGGTTCGGGTTATTTTACACCGCCTGATATTATTATCAGTGGAGGTGGCGGCTCTGGCGCAAAAGCAAGTGCAATTGTAGCCAACGGACGAATCATTGATGTTGTAGTGACTGACCCAGGTTCAGGATATATATCTACACCTACTGTAACAGTGGATCAGTTTACACCAGATTCTGCAATACTAGCAGCTAGAATGATCAACAACAAAGTTAGAAGTTTTGACACAACTATAAAGCTAGATCGTGTTAGCACAACAGCAGGTTGGTTGATTGAGTTCAAAGACTCATTGGGCAATCCAGTTGATGTTAGAAACGAAACAATCAGCAGAATACAAGGCCAACAAGGTGTCATTGACGAGGTATTGGACTTGTTTAGCTTAAACAACTGGATCGTTGCCAGCGAAGACCTAGCAGTGTATCCAGTGGCAAATCTACCAAACTTCAAAATAGACAACGACACCAGTGGTAGAGTTCGTTTCTTTGATCGTCGAGACACCAGAGGGTGGACACCAGAATTAATGCAGGTGTTTATTCGATCACTAGGAACCAGTGTTGGAGTTAACAGTCTAGACGTTGCTGGCACCACAGTGATACTGGATGGCAGCTATGCAGATTTTACTCCAAGTTTGCTTACGTGGACACCAGGTCTAACCTACTATCAAGGTGAGCTAATAGCACACAATTACACTGTGTTTAGAGTAATCAGCACATTTACTGCCACAACCGCAGAATTTGATACAACTTACCTTGAAGAAGCGTCAGCCGATGACATAGATAACCATTTGGATCGCACCTGGGCCTACTACCAACCGATCAATGGTATGCTAGGACGCGATCTTGCACAACTTTTCAAAGGAACCAGTTTCCCAGAGAATCGCATTATTGGTGCAAACTTCAACCAAAATCCTGGATTTGATGTTGGTGCATATGATGCATCTGGATTTGATTTAAGCATCATTGGTCCCGAAGGTGTTTCGGTGTTGGATCCAAGCATACTAGACCAAACACTCTACAGCACTTTCCTTGACACAACCCTAGGAACTAGACCCGAAGATTTAATCACCACTGGCGGTAGTTTCGTTGACGTGTATCACAGTCATGCACCTGAGGAAATGGTTCCTGGCAGTGCATATGATTCACTGAACATGCAGGTTCACACTGTTGCATCAAACTTGATAACACAACCAGATGGTTACGGATTGAATGGTAGAGTTGCAGTGTTCAGAACCGACGGTGTAACCACAAGATTCAATGTAGATGGCGGCCATATTGGAGATTATTTCTTGGTGTATCTAAAGAACGGTGGACCATTGTATCGCAACATCACCGAAACTGGGCAAGCAGTGCCAACAGCACCAGCTGGTAGTTACTTTGCCGTTGCTCAACAAAGATCATACCGTATTGATTTTACCACTGATGAATTGGTGTTTGATGTGCCTCCGGCTGCTGGCGACATATTAACTGTTTATAATATTGCACAGGCTGGTGAAAGTATTATACTCGACAGTGTGCAAATTGCCGATGGCGACACTACAGATTTTGATTTTGTAGTTGATTATGCTAGTGTAGCATTTGTTATGGTTTTGGTCAATGGTGTTGAAGTTTACAATTACTCAGTCGAAGCAGTGGTCGACGAACCCAATCGAGTGAGAATTGCATTTGATGCTGCACCGCAAAGTCTAGCCCACATACATGTGGTTGCTACCAACAACTTTGAACGCAATACTCTCAGCAAGTTTTACATTCAACAAGAAATGGTCAACAACAGTAATCGAATTGTTGATCTTGACGAAACAGTTAGATTCGGACAAAGCAAAGACACTGTGATGATTGTGGAGTTAAACGGCAGCAGACTACGCCCAGGCAACACAAATTATTACACCGGCGATGGTAGCACAACTGTATTTTTGTTGCCAACATCTGCCAGTGAGCAATATCAATCATTGACTTTTGCTGAAGTTCAAGTGTGGGTCGATGGTGTTAGAAAGGATGCTAGACATTATCAATTGAGCAGTGTCGACGGCAGCACTGTTCCCTACATCACATTTGATCAAGCACCAGAAATTGGCAGCGATATCAGTGTAACATACACAGCCGAAGCCGAATATTTCTACGACGAAACCGAAAACACTGTGAGAGTTAGAGAAGACATTGCAATTGAAAATGGCAGCTTGTTGGCAGTAACAACATCAAGCGATCACGACATTTTCAAATTCAAGACCAAGGTGTTCATTGGCACACAACAGTTGATTTCCAGCAGTTCGTTTGTGCCCGGTTATGACGAAGGTGGGTATGATTCTCTAGGCTTTGACAGCACCGAAACTGTGCAAATACTAAAAATCGAATATGATATCGGCGCAGACCAAAATGATGCATCGAGAATTTTTGTGTATGTTGATGGTGTTAAGCAGGTGCCGAACTTTGATTACACAGTGAGCAATGGCAAAGTGATACTAGCTGATGGTGTTACAATCACCAACACTACCGAAGTTATAATCACCTGGATGAGTTCAAATCTATATCGCGCAGCGTCAACATACAGAATATTCAAAGGCATGGACAATGTGTTTGAATATACCAGAGTTGCAGCTGATCAAGCAACTGTGCTTGCTGAAGATTTGAATATTCTAGACACTGAAATTGTAGTAGAAAACGGCAGCAGGTTAGCAGTGCCAAATCCTGAATTGGCAATACCTGGTGTGGTGTTTATTAACGGTGAGCGTATTGTTTACTATACCAAAAACGGCAATGTGTTGGGTCAACTGAGAAGAGGCACACTAGGCACAGGTGCCAAGCTCAATCATGCAACTGGTTCGAGAGTTGTAGATTCGAGCGCAGTTACACAAATACCCAATGCTGGCAATGTTACTTGGTATGATGCCGGAACAAACACAGCCAGCAACGGACGTGGGCTACAAATAAGCAGCACACAACAAGCAAGATTTATAACTGCTCTACAGGGTCTAAATATAGACCCATAAATAAAAATAAATATATTGGATTAATTCATGCTAGACAAGTCTAAACAAGAGGTAAACAAGTTGACAAAGCCAGACGAAAAAGGCGGAGTTCATGTTGAAGGTCACATCAAGATATTCAACCCTGAAACCCAAGAAGTATACGTTGACAAAAGAAATGCTATTCATTACGAAAATCTCAGTGAAGCATTGGCCACTACATTGGCCAACAAGTTAACTGGTTTTGTGCATGAAATGCATTTTGGCAACGGCGGAACCAGCGTTGACCCAACTGGTGTTATCACATATTTGCCAGCAAACAACACTGGAGCAAGTGCCGACCTATACAACCCTACCTACTACAAAGTGGTAGATGACAACAGCGTGTTGAACCTCGACCCTAGTCGTAACAAAATCGAAGTTAGGCACACTCCTGGTTTGGTTTATACTGATATACTGGTTAGTTGTTTGTTGGATTACGGCGAACCTTCGGGACAACAAGCTTTTGACAACACCACTGACTTTGACGACGAATTTGTGTTTGACGAACTTGGATTAAAAAGTTGGAATGGAACAGTTGGCACTGGCAAGCTGTTGACTCATGTGGTGTTTCACCCAGTTCAAAAAAGTTTAAACAGACTTATACAAATTGATTATACAGTGAGAATACAAACACTCACTAATTTAGGAACTGCATAACTGCGGTGATAAATAATAATATCATATTTTGTAGAGTGATAAATAACTTTATATCCAGGAGATTTTTAGATGGCTTATACAGTCAATAGAACAAATGGTGCAGTGTTAACAACCATTGCAGACGGCACCATTGATACAACAACAGATCTTACACTCATCGGTAAAAACTATAGTGGTTACGGTGAATTACTTAACGAGAATCTTGTAAAATTACTTGAAAATTTTAGCAGCAACAGTCAGCCAGCTAGCCCAATCAGTGGTCAGCTATGGTGGGATACTTCAAACAATCTCCTAAAAGTCTACACAGGCAGTGCGTTCAAAGTTATCAGTGGTTCAACCAGCAGTGCTAGTCAGCCAGCAAACGCTATTGCAGGCGATCTATGGTTTGACAGCGCCAACCAACAGCTTTATGTATACAATGGCAGCAGTTGGGTTCTTATTGGCCCAAGCTTTACCAGTGTAACTGGAACTTCGGGTGCAGTGGTTCAGACAATTGCAGACAACTTGGGCAGTAACCATGTGGTTGTTTCGTTGTTCTCCAATGAGACTGTAGTAGCCACAGTCAGCAAAGATTCAACATTTACTCCACAGACTGCAATCAGTGGATTTGCTACAATTAGCCCTGGTGTTCAGATCAGCACTGCGGTTACCGGTGCTACATTTAGAGGCAATGCTACAAATGCTCAATTGCTAGATAACCTAGACAGCACACAATTCTTGCGCAGTGATACCAACGATACCACCACTGGTATTATAACAGTGGCCAACGATGGTGGTGTTACTGTTGGTGCTGACAACGACTTGACACTAACTGTCAGTGGCGCAAATGCACTGATCAGCAACGCAACCAGCGACGGTGATATTCTTGTTCGTGTTAATCGCAGTGTTGGCGGTGTAACCACTGCACTGGAAGTTGATGGCGCTACTGGTTTTGTGACCCTTGGTAGAACTATTCCTAACGGTGATGACAGCACCAAAGTTGCAACAACTGCGTGGGTCAGTGACAACGCAATGCTGTTAAATGGCAGCACTGCAATGGCCGGCGATATACTGCCTACTGCGGACAGCACTTACGACCTAGGCAGTGTTACTTTCAAATGGGCCAACGTGTATGCAGATACACTAAACGGAACTGCGGTCGAAGCACTGTATGCTGACCTTGCAGAACGCTTTCAAGCAGATGCAGCATATGCACCAGGAACAGTGGTAGCACTAGGCGGCGCAGCAGAAGTAACTGCCGTTGCAGAAGAAGCCAGCGAAAGTGTGTTTGGTGTGGTTAGTGGCCGTGCAGCATACCTAATGAACAGTGGTGCAGGCACTAATGATACTCACCCGGCAATTGCAATGACTGGTCGTGTGCCTGTTAGAGTGATTGGCACTGTGCTCAAAGGTCAACGCTTGATCTCCAGCAGTGTCCCAGGTGTTGCCAAAGCTGCACTTGATGGCGAAGCAACCAGCTTTAACGTTATTGGTCGTGCCCTTGAAGATAAGTATACCAAAGACGAAGGCACAATAATGGCCGTGGTTAAAGTTAACTAAGGAACAACAATGAGTTATAGCAGCGGTGGACTAATTGAAGCAACTGATTACAATGGATTTGCAGCAAGTGTAAATGCACTGTGGGGAACTGGTTCTGGTGACCGCGGCTATGGACAATCAACCACACTCAGCACAGTGGCAGTTAGCAACACAGTAACTGCCACTCAATGGGCAACATTGATTGCACGTATCGACAGTATGCGACAACATCAAAGCGGTGTTACCAGTGGTCTTTCACAGCCTGTTGTTGGGGATACCATAACCTATCTCAGCACACTCAGTGGACAAATCAGCACTATCGATACCAACAGATTGAGTCGCAACGTGTCAGTTTCTAGCTTGGTCACAGCCAACGCAACCGGAACATGGAATGGAACCAGCAACGCAGTTCGAGAATGTAGTTTTACATTTGCTAGTGCCAATGCCATGCGTTATTTCTTTAATGCTGGCGGAACGGTTACTTTCAATACTGTGAGCAGTAGTTTTAGCGGCAACACCAAAAGCGATAACTGGGAAGCAATTGCAAATGCAGCCAGTGCTACAGTAACTAACAGTATTTTCTGGACAAACCTATCGACCAGTAACTATACCATATACAGTGGAACTGGCAGTGGTGCTGACTATGGCAGTAACGTGCTTTATCTACAGGCTCGACTCAATGCCGCAGCAGGATCCAGCACACAGATTATTCTTCGTGCTTATTTTGTTGATGGATCCACTGATACATTCAACGACGTGGTTACTGGCACTGCACGAGTAGATGCCAGCGCCAATGGTCCAGCAACCACTTACTTGTCAGACACCTGGGGAACACCTACTGCTACCAATAACCTGACAGTTACACAAGCATAACAGGTTGACAATTGTAGCTAAAACTGTTACAGTAAACTATGTCAGATATCAAAGAACTAGCAACGCTTGCGTGGGATCGCAAGCGTTCTTATTTAAACCTCAAAGAAAAATTTCAAGACCTACTGGTGTTTGCCCACAGCGGCGGTATGTGGCGTGCTGACCGAGAAACTATTGCTTTTCTTTCAGTGTTTGCGGATGTTGCCCAAATCACATTGGAAGATATTTACGCTGTGCCACGGCAGGTAAATCCTCAAGAACTATTGCAGTTGTGCAAAGAAAAATATCAATTTGCTGCCAACAGTTGGGCAGTGGAATATGCTCAATTATCCACAGTGAGACGTGCAGACCATGTCTAAAGGTGTTTTGTTTGTTGCCTTTGACAGCACACTGGACAATGGCAAAACACTAAAATACACAGAACTAGCAAAAGTTGCTGCCGCCAAAGCTCGGCAGTATTTGAAGCTGCCAGTTGGTATTGTAACTGATGCACCTGTTGACGGTTTTGACGAAACAGTAATAGTCAACAAGCCAGATGGAACACCTAGACACACACTAACAGGCAGCTACAATTGGCACAATGATTACCGAAGACATTTGTATGACCTTACACCTTGGAATCAAACACTGCTATTGGATGTTGATTATTTTTTGCAAACTGATCAATATCTCAAAGCTTTTGATTTTGATGGTGATTTTCAGATTGCAGGAAAAGTGTATGATCCAACTGGACGAAACAGCTTTAACAAATACTGTAGATTGCCTAACAGAACCATACCTCAAATGTGGGCAACTGCTATGTATTGGAATCGATCAGCCAAAACACATTTTGAATACGCAAATATGATTGCGGAAAACTACCAATACTACGCCAAAGTTTTCAACTTTAATGCTGCACAATTTCGCAACGATATGGTGTTTAGTATAGTTGCACACATGCTGCCAGTGCATCAATTTGCACAACACATGTGGATGGTGAGCAGCGATTGCAATCTAATTGACGCTAACAGCAACGGGTTAAAATTCAACTACAACAATTCTGTAATTCGTATCAACAACGATATACATGTGCTGGACAAAAGTATACTAGCAGACGATCACAAACTAGAACTATTGCAAGCATGGAGCAAGATCCATGATTAACATGGTCAAAGAGTATGCCGGAGACCGAGGATTTGTTGCCACAGCAGGTTATTCGGATTTGATTGACTATTTAGAACTAGCATATTTGCAGGCACTGTCAATTAAGATCACGCAAAAAACTTTTAACCAATATGCACTGTTGGTAGATGAAAAAAATCACAGCCGACTCGAATCCAAACACCTTGAGATATTTGATCAAATTGTTGTGTTGCCGGGTGCATGGAGTTTTGCACGAGAGTGGGAAATAAGAAACTACAGCCCATGGAAGCGCACAATCAAAGTTGATGTTGATGTTTTGTTTGTTAACGATATTGCACACTGGTGGCACAGTTTCGAACAGTGGCGCAAGCAAGTGGTGCTGACAACCACAGTGGAAACATTTCGCAGTGAAATCATCACTAGTCGCTGGCATAGACAATTGTTTGATCAAAATCTTTTGCCTGATGTTTACACTGCATTGTATTATTTCAAAGACGGCGTAGACAGTGCTGAGTTTTTTTCTTTGTGTGAATCAATCAGCAATAATTGGCAATGGTTTGCTGAAGAATTTTTAATTAAAAACATCGATACCAATCCCAGAGACGATGAAATTTTTGCTATAGCAGCAGAAATTTACGGCACTGAACGTTGCACTGTGCCTGGTGCTGCATATCCAAGATTTGTCCACTTCAAGGAACCATTGAATCAATTACCAAACGAACAGCCTTGGCACAAACAATTGCATGTTGAATTTAATCAAGATTTGTGGATTGGACATTACCCTCAGAGACTGCCTGTGCATTACTCTAGCAAAAGTTTTGCAACCAAACAAATAATCGAGCATTATGAACAAAACTACAGAAAACTTGCTGACTGCGATCAAAAACTACAGTGAACCTGAAGTTAAACCAACAGTTTACAAACTGGTGTATGATATCAACACTGGTAAACCTCTCGGTGTAACCACAGACAACACCGAGTTGCCTTGGATTGAAATCTCAAGAGAGTTTGCTGACACGCAACCACAGCTTGATCCTAGAGTGATAGTCAAAGATGGAACAGTAGTAATTCAAACCAAATCATTGGTTACAGTTGACGAGCCAGGAAGAATTTTGGTGGTCAGAGATCCCAATGGCAATATTGCAACTGATGATTACAATATGCTAATTATTAATAAACTAGCAACAAATCGTTGGAAATTTATTGGGTAATCAAATGAAAGAATTGTTGGATATTGCTGAACTAGATTGCGTTTATCTTACCTATGACGAACCTCGTGCTGATGAATTTTGGGCAAAAATCAATGCAGAATTACCTTGGGCAAAACGTGTGCATGGAGTCAAAGGCAGTGACGCAGCACACAAGGCAGCAGCAGAAATCAGCAATACTGAACGCTTTATCCTAATTGATGGCGACAACCTGCCAGACTGGAATTTTTTCAACCAAGTCTTGGAAATTGATGATATCAATCGCAACGCAGTGTTTCGGTGGAGAGCTCGTAATCACATCAATGGGCTGAGCTATGGTAATGGTGGGTTGAGTTGTTGGACTCGTAAATTTGTGCAGAACATGCAAACGCATGAAAACAGTGATGGTCAAGATCACAACAATGTGGAATTTTGTTTTGATCCTAACTATTGGGCAATGCACGACACTTGGAGCACCACATATCCAAACGGCAGTGCCAAACATGCCTGGCGAGCAGGATTTCGCGAAGGTGTTAAAATGTGTTTGGATCGTGGCACCAAGCCAACGGTAGCAGAATTTGAATTACGGGTGCATCGTCAAAATTTAAATAACCTTGTGGTCTGGCAAACAGTAGGTGCCGATGTTGAGTATGGCGAGTGGGCTATTTATGGTGCACGACTTGGCACTTATCTAACTATGTTGGAAGGTTGGGATTATCGGTTGGTGCACGATTTTGATGCACTAGAGCAATTGTGGAAGCAGCAACAAGATGTTATGCCTACATTGGAAAGTCGCAGTATAGGTGCTGAATTAAAAAGAAAACTAAATTTGCCAATTATCGAAATGGACGCACCAAGCAGTGAGTTTTTTAAAAAGTTTCAACGCCAACGCAGTAATCTCAATATAATGTTGCGTGAGGGATTTGAAAAAATGTATGTCAAGAGTTTCAATGAGTGAATATTTAAATGATGCAGAGCGTGCAAGTGCAGCATTAGATACTGTAAGCCCGACATTTTGTCTTGCCAAATGGAAGCAGGTAAGTTTGCATTTGCCCAGTGGTCTTAACAACAGTTGCTATCACCCTCCATTGCATAAAATAGATTCAAATGCGATAAAAATAACACCTGACGCACTGCACAACACTGATCACAAAAAACAACAAAGAAAAGCAATGCTGGAGGGCAAACGCCCTGTAGAATGCAGTTATTGCTGGAATATTGAAGATACCGGAAATCTCAGCGATAGGCATTACCGCAGCGGAGAACCATGGGCATTTGACAGTTTTGAACAGATTAAAAATGCACCCTGGGACACAGATGTTAATCCCAGTTACGTAGAAGTCAACTTCAGTAATGTATGCAATCTAGCCTGCACCTATTGCAGTCCGCAATTCAGCAGCACCTGGGCTGCACAAGTTGATAGATTTGGCGCATATCCTACTACTACACCACACAACGCACCTGAGCACTTTGTAGGAAAAATTATACCCAACAGAGAACATAATCCATATGTGGAAGCATTCTGGCAATGGTGGCCCGATCTCTACCCAGAGCTAAAACATTTTAGAATGACTGGCGGCGAACCTATACTGGATAAAAACACCTATCGAGTTTTTGACTATGTGCTAGATAATCCCAAGCCCGATCTGCATATCAATACCACCAGTAATTTTAGTGTTGAGCCAGCTTTGTTTGAAAAGTATCTTGACTATGTAAAACAGCTTTGCACTGGGGAAACTATAGAACATTTTATGCAGTTTGTCAGTGTTGATACCTGGGGGGCACAAGCCGAATACATACGTCCAGGATTGGAATTTGAACGTTTGCAAAACAATGTTGAAAGATTTTTAACAGAAATTCCTGGACGCAACAGTGTAACATTTATTATCACAATGAACAACTTGGTTGTTCCGGGGTTGCAAAAGTTATTGCAATGGATTTTAGATCTGCGACAAAGGCACAGTCACAACTATCAGCGTGTGTGGTTTGATACACCGTTGCTGAGACAGCCACAGTGGCAGAGTCTGCAAATTATGCCAGAAAGTTATGCCTGGAGTCTTGAACAAATTTTACATTGGATGCAGTCTCATGCTATAGTAAATGATCAAACAGACTTTGTTGGGTTTAAAGATTTCGAAATTAACAAAATGCAAAGAGATATTGCGTGGATGCGCAGCAAACCTTTGAATCAAAATCTAAAAAGAAACATGATAGATTTCTATCGATTTTTTGTTGAACATGACCACAGGCACCAAACAGTGTTTACAAATATGTTCCCTGAAATGGTAGATTGGTGGAGTGAGTGTAAGTATTATGCAGAATCAGTATAGTTGGCCAATGTGGCATTGGCATTTTGAAATTAGTAGTATTTGCACTTTAAAATGTCCTAGATGCCCAAGAACAGAAATACCCGATACTTTAAAACAGCAACAATTAAAATTGGATTTTTTTGAAAAAAATTTTCAATTTGCAGATAAAATAAAAAGAATAACTTTCTGCGGCGACGACGGTGATCCTATCTACGCCAAAGATTTAATACCAGTGGTAGAGTTTTTTAAAACAAATAACCCAGAAATTAACATTAATATTATAACAAACGGTAGTTACAAAGATTCTAGCTGGTGGTCTCAGCTAGGAAAAGTCTTAAACAAAAATGATCGAATACAATTTAGTATCGATGGTTGGAATCAAGAATCAAATGAAAAATATCGAGTTAACAGCGATTGGGAATCGATTATAAATGGCATTAATACAGTTAGAAAAAACAGCGAAGCATTGTTGCAATGGGATGCTATAGCTTTTAGCTTTAACCAAGACAAAATTGGTTTTATGAAACAACAAGCAAAGACACTCGGATTTGATTCTTTTCAACTGACTAAAAGCACAAAATTTGGCAGCAAATATCATCATTACAATGATATTGGCAAAAATTATGATAGCTTAGAACCATCCAGTGCTTATGTTGCTGATGGCCATCGATTTTCGAGATCAATTGATTTTTTTACCAGTAGAAAGATCAACGATGACGCTATTTTAGTTGAAAATATTAATAATTACAAAAACGTAAAAAACAATAGTCAAGGTAAAAAAATTATTCCGCTCTGTCTCATTGGAACTAAAGGAATGTTTGTTAACAGTCAAGGATATTTAATTCCTTGTTGTTGGATCGGAAATAGATATAATCACAATGAATTAAATAAATTTTTAATACCCGAAAACAACATAAAAACAAACGGGTTAGAATCAGTTTTGAATGCCAAGCACTGGAATTTATTCTTTGCTGAATTTGAAAAAAACATCGAATGCAACAACAAGTGCTCAGCTCACCTGGTAACTACAGAATATGCAACTAATTGGTAAATCAAATGAAACGGTCCGACTCAGAAATTAACACTTTTATAAACACTCTAAGCCCTAGCTTTTGTGCTGCAAAATGGTATAACGCCACAGTGTGGCTCGGATCAGGAACAACTACCAGTTGCCATCATCCTCCTGCTCACAAAATCAGTGAGAGTGCAGTAAAACAAAATTTTCGTGCGTTGCACAACACTCCAGAAAAAAAAGAACAGCGTAAACAAATGCAAGCTGGCGAACGTCCTGCTGGTTGCGAATACTGTTGGAAAATAGAGGACATGGGCAAGGACTATATCAGCGATCGTGTTTACAAAAGCAAAATCTACAGCGACAACGATTTACAAACTGCATTTAAAACTGCACATACCCAAGATGTAAATCTTCAAACCCTGGAAATTGCATTTGATAGAACCTGCAACTTTGCTTGTAGCTATTGCAATCCAGCGTTTAGCACAACCTGGGTTAAAGATATCAAACAAAATGGCCCATATGAAAATCTCGTTAGCGATGGTAGAAATCATTTTACACATCCCCATGATGCCAGTCAATTATACAAGTATGGCGAAACAAACCCTTATGTAGAAGCTTTTTTCGAGTGGTGGGAAAGTGACTTGCACCGCACACTGCAAGAGCTGCGTATTACCGGCGGCGAACCTCTTATGAGTGCTGATTTATGGAGATTATTTGATTGGTTTAAGACCAACAACAGCAATCCAAATATGAGGCTTGCAGTAAACAGTAACCTTGGGGGCAAGGATGAGTTAATAGATCGATTAATTGAAGCTAGTCACAGTATTCCTAATTTTCATTTGTATACCAGTTGCGAAGCCATAGGAATTCAAGCAGAATACATTCGAGATGGGTTAGATTGGAATCAATATCTACGCAACCTCAACCGAGTAATTACCGAAGGCAAACTGGCAGGACTGCACATGATGTGCACCATTAATGCATTGTGTTTGGAAAGTTTGCCTGAATTTTTAGACTTGATGTTAAAATACAAAAGCCAATTTGGTGTAGACTTTCCGGTGTTTACGCTTAATATTGTGCGCTTTCCTAGTTTTCAAAGTCCATTGGTGCTGCCACTGCAAAAAAAGCAACAGCATAGTCAACGGCTCAAACAGTGGTTAGAAACAAATGCAAACAACAACCTAATACACGAAATGGAACGCAATCAGGTTACGAGATTAATCGATTATCTTGTGAGTGTGGAAAAGCCGCACAGCGAAACATTTGAATTGCCCAAATTGCATAATGACTTCAAACATTTCTATGCACAGTATGATCGTCGTCGCAACAAAGACTTTTGCACTGCGTTTTCTGGGTTAGCAGATTGGTATAACAGTCTATGAGCGACAACAATGATCTTTTAAAAAACAGCAAAGTATTTTGTATGATGCCTTGGGTGCATATGCATGCATTTGCAGATGGTCGAGTATATCCCTGCTGTTTTGGCGATTACCATGAGCCATTGGGCAATCTCAGAGACAACACAATGGAAGAAGTTTGGAACAATCAAGCCTACCAAACACTGAGAAAAAACATGCGGTCTGACAAGGCTAGCACTGTTTGTAAAAAATGCTACGAGCAAGAAAGCAATGGTATTTTTAGTTTGCGCAATAGTATCAATCAAAGTCATGGCAAGTATGTGGATGAGATTGAGTTAACAGCCGACGATGGAACTCATCCAGAGTTCAAATTGCGTTATTGGGATGTGAGATTCAGTAACCTTTGTAACTTCAGTTGTCGCAGTTGTGGTCCGGTGTTTAGCAGTAACTGGTATAAAGAACATGTAAAAATGTTTGGAAGAAAGCCAGAAGTAAATGGTAGAGAACTCAGTGTAGTGGAATATGCTGGTCGCAGCAAATATGATATTTGGGAACAGATGCAGCCACACATTCCTTACCTTGATCAAATATACTTTGCCGGCGGCGAACCATTGATAATGGAAGAGCATTACATGCTGCTGGAAAAACTTATTGAGTTGGGCAAAACTGACATTAACTTGCAATACAATACCAACTTTAGCGAAACCAGCTACAAAGGCAAAAGCGTATTTGAGTTGTGGAAGCACTTTAGCAATGTAAGTGTGGGTGCAAGTCTTGATGCTAGCTATCGCCGCGGAGAATTGATGCGTCGAGGTCAACACTGGGATCAAGTAGTAGAAAATAGAAGACGTATGATTGCAGAAGTGCCTCATGTTGATTTTTATATCAGTGCAACAATCAGTGCAATGAACGTGCTACATGTGTTGGATTTTCACCGAGAATGGGTTGATTTAGGACTAATACAACCCAAAGATTTTGATGTAAATGTGCTGCACAGTCCCGAATGGTATAGAATTGATATTCTAACTGAATCTTTCAAGCGTCAAGTGGTTAAACCAGCTTATGAAAAACATCTAATTTGGCTAAATGGTATCGACACACTAACTCGTGCATCCAATGGATTTCGAGGTGCACTCAACATGATGATGGCTGAAGATCGCAGTAGTTTGTTGCCAACATTTAGAAAACAAGTTGAACTGTTAGATGGTGCTCGTGGAGAAGATTTCTGGTCAACATTTCCGGAACTAAGAGTGCTCAGAGACAGCGACAATCTGTGTATACTGCCCTGGATCAGCTTGGAAACAAGTCCCATCGGAACAGCTAGACCTTGCTGCTTAGCCGAAGAAGAAATTGTTGACGATAATGGTTTAAAAATGTCGGTCAAGCAACATAGCCTAGACGAAATTTTTAACAGCAATTATATGCAAGATCTGAGAAAACAGTTTCGCCAAGGACACAAACCTGAAACTTGTAAAAAGTGTTGGGTTGAGGAAGCTGCGGGTAGAACCAGCAAACGTTTAAACACTTTGGTAAAATTCAAAGAGTCAATCAAGGATGTGCCAGTTCTTCAAGATAGTGCAGACAACATCTGGTTTCTTGATTTAAAGCTAGGAAATATTTGCAATCTCAAATGCAGAATTTGTGGCAGTTGGAGTAGCAGCAAGTGGGCAGGCGAAGAAATTGATTACCTAAAACAGGCTGGTGCATCCAAGACTGAACAAAAACAACACACAGCATACCAAATGCTCAAGCAAGGAGCGTGGCCGAGAGAAAGCCAGGTCTTTTGGCAAAGCTTGGATCAACTGCTACCAACAGTGAAGTATCTTGAATTTACAGGAGGCGAACCGTTCCTTATACAAGAGCATATTGATTTGTTAAAACGTGCCGCAGAGCTGGGCTACGCTAAAAACATTGGATTGCACTACAATACCAATGGCACAGTATATCCAGAAGAGTTAGAACCAGTCTGGTCTAAATTTAAACGTGTAGAAATTGCACTAAGTATTGATAATGTTGGTAAACGTTTTGAATATGAACGATACGGTGCTGAATGGAATAAAGTAAATAAAAACGTCAAATTATTTGAAACATTAAAACTAAAAAGCAAAAATATCGACTTACAATTGTGTTTCACGGTAAATGTTTTAAATGTATTATATCTCAATGAGCTTCTTGAATGGGCAACTACCATTAAGTTTGACACATATCATTGGAACATGCTGCACGGCCCGGAGGAAATGAGTATTGCTTGTTTGCCCATAAATGCAAAAAAACAAATTATACAGCAGCTGACTAACACATTTAACAACACAAAATATAAAAAAGATGTTGATAATTTAATAACAATGATAGATAACGGAACAGAAATAGATGTAAAACATCTCATTAAAAAATTAACAGTTACTGATCAATATCGCAAACAACATTTAAGTCAGACTCACCCAGAATTGGCAAAAATTATAGGTTATAACAATGAATGAAACTTTACTAGTAGCTGGATGCAGCATAACACATGGGTTAGCAACTTACACTGATAATTATCATTTAAAAAATACTGAATATAGCTTTGCAAAATATTTTGCCGACTATTTGAATATCGACTATCTAAACGTAGCTTACCCTGGAGTAAGCAACGAATTTATTTTTCATCGTGTGTTGAATAACATTAATCACAATGTAAAAAAAATACTGGTGTGTTGGACTTCCAATGGTAGAGAGTCCTGGGAAAATATCAGAGAAATTTGGGAATTTCATTCTTGTTATGCATGCTATGCACAAAAGAATATCGAAAATATTTTTGTTGATACTGGTGACAATAATAAAATTGTATCATCAAATGAATTTAATCTCACTGAGGTCAAAAAAATGCAAAAAGCATTTATTAGAAAAATTTCCACAGATGATTACGAAAACAAATTAACTCATTATAGTTTGGCTTTGCGCACAATTTGCAAGGATTTAAATATCGAATATATCGAAACCAAGGTTCTTGAAAACAATCTTGGTTGTTTTAATATTGCACAAGGATCTGAATTAATTAAAAAAGGACTGCATCCAGACATCGCTGAACACAAACAGATTTTTCAAGAATTAATTCGTTATTATGAACAAACCAGAAAATAAGCCAGAATTTTTGTGTATGGCGCCATGGACGCACACATACCTAAGTCCACAAAGCGAACGACGATTATGTTGTGCTAGTAGAGAGCCTGCACAGAATTTCAAACAGTATATTGACACTGATACAGGATCAGGAAATTACAGCCCAACGAGCTTGGAAGATTGGTGGAATAGTGATCATGTGCGCAACATTCGCCGGACTATGATGGAAGGTAAAATTCCCAGTGCTTGCGAAGTATGCAATCACAAATTGCTAAACACTTCGGTGTATAGAGATTATTTTTGGCACATGTTTCGTCATCATTATGATCGTATATGGGAAACCACAGATGATACAGGTCATACTACAATGCGCCCAATTAGTTGGGATTATCGTTTTAGTAATCTTTGTAATTTTAAATGCCGTATGTGTGGCGACATGTTGAGCAGCAGCTGGGAAGCAGAAGTTAAGCGTTACAATCTAGTGGATCAGACTAATCCCAAAAATGGTTGGTTGCAAGAACCAGTTCGCAGTGCTATGCGCCGCTGGCAAACCGATGCGGCTGAAAAAGAATTTGGCTCTGCTGTTGAATCTGGCACAGTTGAAGAAATATATTGGGTCGGAGGCGAACCATTAATGTATGAACAACACTGGGACTATATGCAGCGCATAATTGATCTTGGCTACGCCAATCGGGTATATGCTAGATACAACACTAATCTAAGTAGAGTTGACTACAAAAACCAAAATCTTTGGGATATGCTATCGCATTTTAGAGACTGGCAAGTTTGTGCTAGTTTAGATGGCACTGGAGAAGTTGGCGAGTATATTCGCACTGGATTAAACTATAACCATTGGATACAAAACTTTGAAGCTGGCGTGTCAGCGATGCAGCACAGCCGACAATTAAAACTTGATTATACTTTAACTGTGCCGGGACTACTAGAAATTCAAAACATGGTAGAACTTAGTAAAAAATATAATGTTGAATTGTTAACTAAAGTTACTTTTGCGTTTGATCCGAGTATATTGTTATCACCATTGGCTTTGCCAAGACAGGTGCTTAATGAAATCATCAACGAATCATTGTCATGGTTGTCAACAAACACAACAAACCTACAGCAAAGTCTAATAGATTTGCTAACAAATCTCAAAGCAAGGCCTACATTTGAAGAACAATGGCCCGAAACGTTTGCAGAATCTGCAAGACGTGGCAAAAATTGGTATAAGCAGTTAGATCAAATTAGGCAAGGAAACACAATAGAATATATACTCAGTAAAGACAAAAGATTAATTGAATGGTGGAACGATGTCTGATGTAAGAGTAATTCTTAGAAATCCTTTGAATAAAAAACAAACAATAGACTATACAATAACCAGTTATGACACTGAGTTATCGAGAGATTGGTTAATTGCACTAAAAAATGACATTTTAGCACCTGGCTTGCTGCTGGAAAAAACCTTTTGCTTCTTGGGTTTTCCGCATACTGCTAGAAATCTTGATTACCTATGCAACGAATTAAACAGCTATGTAAAAGATATCAATAGGTTTAATTCGACAGGTATATGGCAAAATGCAGGATTAGATGCATACGTTATCGAAGAATGGTTTACTTCAGATTCAGTGAGATTTGATAATTCATATCCGGTAGACAGCTATGAGCTAGGATTAACTATAAAGCACAAAATTATGAATGTGTTGCACAATCACTTTGAGCGTTTGCAAGGAACTGTCTGGCAACCAAGTTTGTATTATAAACTGGCATCAGCTGAAGTCAAACATGCTATTAGAAATTTAAATTTACTATGCCATGAAATAGAGAGCCTTGTGCTTTCTCAAAGAAAGTTGGTCCAGGCACCAGACTGGGTAAGGCCCAGTCAAATCACAACCTTTGTTAATGTTCCTCGACATAGTCTCACTGATTCTCATCGCAAAGGATTTTCCAATGGGTATGATCGACGTTTTGGCGAAGTTTACATGCATTGGACACAAATTGGCAAAACACTGATGGAAGTTTACAACGATGAAGGTGAAATAGAACTAAATGTAGGAAATGATCCAACTGATATTAGTGTTGGAACTGGTGCAACTTGCGAAGCAATTAACTCACTAAAGTTTTACAGTGGAGAGTTTGACATCGAATGGGCCAAGGATGTGACACAAGAAAATGCCACCTGGCACCGAGAAAATTTAAATGGATTTTATGCCTGGCTAGAACGCAACGGAGTTGATTATACCAACCCTAAATTAAGTTTAGGATACTTGCCAATTGCATCAGTTGATATCAACACTAGCTTCGGAACCGATAACCTACAAGAAATATGGAAGATTCTTGGCAGTCATTTGGACATTTATAAAATTGAAGTTGATAATGTATCGGCTACTTACGATTACAGTTGGAGCGATGCAGATTATACACAAAAACAAATTTCCGCTCTTAGATAATGCATGACATTTTTGTTATAAATTACAGTAATAATCAAAGTATACTGCAAAGATTTCCGCACGCCAGATTTGTAAATCCCAATGGCAACTTAGTCGAGATGTTTAGAAACATAGCCTCGCAATCAGTTACCAAGCATACCTGGATACTGTCGGATCGTTGTAACTACGAAAATTTTGATTTTGACTACACTCCGCTGTGGCACCAAGATGATCAATTGCATGTTTGGCCGTCAGCAACTCATCAACGAGGCGGGTATACGTGTTTGATAAACTCAAAAGAGTTTATTAAAAAAAGTAAAAATCTCAACAAGATTCAAAACTATCAAGATGTGTGCTGGCACAGTGATGTTGTTGGCTTACTAGACACACCAGATATTATAATTTGGAATGTTCCTGGATTTGATGAAAATTTACAAAAATTACAAAAAAAATTTGTAAACGCAAAAATACTCAGATGTGTAGGCTCAACTGTTGATATGGTTAAGAAATCCTTGCGTTATGCCAGTGGCTCTGGGTTTTGGGTATTAAGCAGTGATTGCGACTATGAAGATTTCAATTTGGACTGGTTGCCAAATTGGGAAAATACAAACAGCATACACTGTTGGGCTACTTCAAACAATAAATTTGGAGATACTTTTTTTATACCTGAGCATGTGGATATTTCTGTGCTGAAAAGCATCGATGAGTTAGATTATTATCCAGATATAGTTTGGCATAACAGTGGGTATAAAAAAGTTGCAATTCCGGATATTTTAATTTGGGATTTTGGAATTTGCAGTAACAATTTAATTGAATTGCAACAAAAATATCCCACAGCAAAGACACTGCGATATGCAGGCAGTCACTTTGAAATGCTTAAAAAGTCATTGCGTTATGCAAACACCAAGAATTTTTGGGTATTGAGCAGCAACATAATTTACAATGACTTTGACCCTGCATGGCAACCCAATTGGGCAAGCAAAAATCAACTGCACTGCTGGGCTACATCAGGCCAAAAGTTTGGTGATACGTTTTATGTTTCCAAGTCAGATTTCGAACTTGAAGCAAGTAATTTAACTGATTTGGATCATTACCCAGGTATAATTTGGCACAACAGCAACTACAACAAAATTACCAATGCAGACATTATACTGTGGGATTTTGGTGGGCATGACAATAACATAACTCAATTGCAGAAAAAATACCCTAATGCAAAAACACTGCGCTACTTAGGCAGTCACTTTGAAATGCTTAAAAAGTCATTGCGTTATGCAAACACCAAGAATTTTTGGGTATTGAGCAGTTGTTGCGATTACACTGACTTCGATCCTGCATGGCAACCCAATTGGGCAAGCAAAAATCAACTGCACTGCTGGGCCAGTGGCAATCAAAAGTTTGGTGATACGTTTTATGTTTCCAAGTCGGATTTTGAACTTGAATCCAACAATATACAACAACTGGATTATTATCCTGGTATAATTTGGCACGATAACGGTTACAATAGACTACCATGGCCAGTGAACTATTCACACAAACACGATTTGCTTACAACCTTAGCAAATCACAAATTCAACAGCATTTACGAATATTTTGTGATGCCGGGCAGCACCATTGGATCAACAGTAGATCCTTGTCTTTGGGAAAAACGTCATTTAATTGCCTATAATCGCAATGGTCATGTAACACTGTGCCCTAGAGACTGTATAAGTGAAATTTCTACCAAAGTTTCTGACTACCCATACATACAGTATCATACTTGCAAAAATAGCACTCAAAAATCGCAGGATATTGTGTTTATTTCCTATGATGAAAAAAACGCCGATTTAAACTACAAAAACCTAAAAAAACGCTTTCCTGCTGCACAACGAGTGCATGGTATCAAAGGCAATGTTGCAGCATACAAGGCGGCAGCAAAACTAAGCAGCACACCTTGGTATTATGCTGTATTTCCCAAGACTGAAATCGATCTTAATTTTAACTTTGATCATCATCCCGACTACTTGGCGCAGCCTGGTCACTACATTTTTTATGCACACAATCGCATCACTGATTACAGCTACGGGCACGGTGGTGTAAAAATGTATCATGTAAAGACCACTGTTGAAATTGAAAATTGGGGCTATGACTTTACAATGAGCAGTCCGGTAACCACAATTCCAGTTAACAGTTGTTATAACGATCCTGCTACACCATTTGAAGCTTGGCGCACCAGCTTCAGAGAGGTGTTAAAACTGCGTGACATAAACACAGTCGAAGCACGTTACAGACTGCATCGCTGGCTCAGTGTAGGACTTGGTGAATTTGGCAAATATAGTCAATCGGGCGCTGCCGCTGCAATGCAATACAACGGAGACTTGCACGTGGCCAACAGTTGGGAATGGCTAAGAGATTACTTTGACAGCGTAGTTGACTAGTCTAACCACAGTTTCTACTTCACTGTCAGTGAGTTCTGGGTAGATTGGCAAACTCAAACAGCTATCAGTAAATTCGTTGGTTGTGCCAGCAAGAGTTTTTGGATAATGTATTTTGGTTTCTACACCAAGGTCTTTGAGACTAGATTGTATAATGTTTCGTTGTTTGTGCTTGATCACAAATTTGTGCCAAGCACTGGTGCATTCTGTTTGTGGTCTAACACAATCGACTTTGAGATTTTCTAGATAGTATTCGGCAATAGTTGTTCTACGTTGTTGCCATTGGTCAAAGCGATTTTCCAGCTTCCACCACACCATTGCAGCATCTACTTCATTGATTTGACTATTGTAGCCTTGATTTTGCCAGTTTGCAGTATGCGGACGTCTGCGCTGATCTATGCTGTTTGCAGCAACATAGTCGTCAGTGAGCACTGCTCCTCCAATACCGAACGCATTGAGATTTTTTGTAGGGTCAAAGCTTAAACAACTTGCCACGCCCACACTGCCGCTGGGGATATTGTTCCAGCTGGCACCAAAGCTTTGTGCTGCATCTTCAACAAACTGTATATGAGGATAACAGTCTTGAATCAGTTTTAGATCATCAAAATTAACTGTGTGCCCAAACAAGTTAACCCACACCACAACTGTGCTAGCATCCTGGCTCAACGGTGACAATCGTTGATCTAGTTTTTCAAAATCTATATTGCCGTTGATATCAGTTTCAACATAGATTTTGTTTGTCCTCCAGTGATTGTATGATCTATAAAAGCCGTTGTTGGTGGCTGGAAAACTAATCTCAGGAAACACAATAATATTGTTTTCTGATTTCAAGAAATCGCCCACAAAAGCTAGAGCATCAGTGCCACTGGCAGTCAACACACAATGCTGTCTTCCTGTTCTTTGTTTGAGGCTGTGTTCGAGTTTTCTACAATATGGGCCGTTGATCACTTGCCCACTGCTATAAACACGATCAGCAAGATCGAGATAGACTTCGCGATCTTGCTGATATTGACGATCAACGTTAAAAAATTTTATCATAGATCTTTGAGTATGCGGTTGGTTTGCTCTTTGACTGTGTTTTTGAGTTTGGTCAAATCCACTACGTAATCACTGCCCACAATATTTCTACTGTTTTTCTTATACCACTTTTTGATCAGCACTTTGATGTCTTCGATGTTGACACCTTCGGTGTCCCATTTGAGTATAGGAAAAACCATTTTATTGCCGTCGGCCAAATGAACTCTCAGGTATTTGAGCATTTCAAGAGGAACTTCAGTGGCTTCGATACTGTCAATCAGCTCTTGCCACTCTTGTTCCTCTTGATATTCAATATCGTCTAACAAATCTTCAAGCTGGGGCTTTTTTGGATTGTGTGCCACTTTTTCTGCCTTTGGTAGATTTTGCAAGAGCTGGATCAAGAGACATTGCTTCCAATTCAAGTCTTGCAGCTTCGGCCAGCAGCGTTTCGGCTTGTGCTTTCATGTCTGCGGCTTGCTTGATATTTAGTTGAGCAAGCGCAGCATCGGTTAACACACCGTCTGTGGTAGGTTCTGTTGCATAAGGTGCATTGGTTTTTCTTGTGTCTGCAAATCCACGCTGACGGTCAAGATCCTCTAGCTTGCGAATTGCTTCGGCACCCTGACCAGCTTCCCGCAACAGTTTGTTTAGTTCGTCTAGTCTGATTGCACTTGATGCATTGGGCTTGACGATGACTTGATTGGTTGGGGCTTTTTTTAGATACCCTTCGACAGCAATTGCATGCAACAAATTGCTGCCGTTAGTGGACATGCGTCTCTGTAGAATTTCATAAAACTCGTTTGAGTTTTGTCCTTCGACGCTTTCCAGCACTCGCATGATATCATCGTGATACTGCGAAGGAACAATTTGAGTGTAGACCACACTGCACATATGATCTTCTCCGGGAATTGATCGTTGAACAATCACTACCTTTTTGCCATTGTGTTCGCCTACGTGTTTGAAAAATTTAGCCATTGATTAATCTCTTTCCATTTCGCTTGCTTCTACCAGCAAACGTGTAACGTCTTCTATTGTTGGGCACATGATTTTTGCTGTGACCCAATCTTCCTTTTTGTCGCGTCCGTTAGCCTCGACCATGAATCCATTGTCGTAAAGGTGAACGGTTACTGAATCGCCAACTTTGCTTAGTTTAGCACCAAGTGAATTTATTGCCTTAGGCATCTTGTGTTTCCTCTGCGGATTGTGTAGCTGTTTCTGTTTCTTTGGGCATGTTTGCATTTACAAAAGTAACTAGTTTTTTATACAGCGCACCCACAGCTTCCATTTCGTTGGCTTTGATTGCACCGCGTTCAGATGTTACTTGAATAATATTTGCCATTAATGCAAGATCGTTAAGTCCTAGACTTGATACCTGATTGGTCATTGATTTGGTCTCCTAAATATACGCATATTATTTATTTCTTAAAAATTGTTGTCGATAGTAAACTGGTCCTTGATTAGTGCAAACATACTGGCCTCTCCGGGATCCTCAAAGCTGGCGTAGTGATTTTGTTGAATGTAAAATCTCGAAGTGAGATTTTTCCATATCCAGTCTCGAGCAATCTTTGCATCAATCATTGCTGTTAAAGGTATTTTAACAAAGTGTCTAGGTGATGTTGACAACTCTCTGCCGTTGGGCAACGCAGCCAATGGATCTAGTGTGTTGTCGATGTATAGACTCATAGTTTAATCCTAGCAGTTGTTGCGCAAAAAGTCAATTATTTTCTTTGAGAAGATAATACATGGTCAACATGCTGTTAAACAATTCTCCAAACGCTGGATTTGTTTGGGCCAGTTCGATCATTTGTCTAAGTTCAGTGTTGTTTAGCACAGGCACGTTGTTGGTTCTTCCAATTTCCCATCTTGGTATGATGTTGTGCGGAGGATCTCGGTAACGAGCATACACCACCCCGTTGCTGCGTTCATAGATCAGTGCAGCACCAGGTATCAGTGTCATGATTTGTTTTCTGATGCTGCTACACGTCGACGCAGGTCGCTGCTACTAAAGCGATGATCACGTTTGTTGAAGTAAAGTTGAATACCACGCTTGCGACACACATCTTTGCCAGTGAATTCTTTTTCTCGGTATTCTTCACCTAAGAATCTGATGTCAAGATCAAACAGTTCGAGAATATCCACCACATCTGATTCAGTTTGATATGGAACAATTTCGTCCACAAACTTGACTGCATTTAGCTGTGCATAGCGTTCGACCAGTGTTTGCACTGGACGGTTCTTTTCTGGGCGATCTATGCTTGGATCTGCTTGTAGTCCGCAGATAAGATAATCGCAGTGATCTTTGGCTTCTCTCAGCATGCCAATATGACCAGCATGCAGCAGATCGAAAGTTGAAAACACAATACCTACTGTGCCTTTTTTATCTGACATTGTTTAACTCCATAATATAAAAAATCCCACCCTCCTACCTGAATGTGCGATGATATAAAATCACCTCCTCTTGGCGCAGTTGTTATGCACATTCCTCAATTCTATAATCGCCTACAAACTTGATTGCGTAAATAGGATTAACCTGTCCACGAATATCTGCCAATGCTGGTGATGATGTTATGTTAAACTTTTTGCCTGGTTTCAGCACCATATTCAAAATTGGAATTGCTGGGCTATACATTTCTACCCACAGTGTGGCCAGTTCACCTTGGGGATTTTTGAACCAATATTTCCGTTGAGATCCGGTTTTGATTTTGCGTTGTGTGGCACCCACAAACTCATACTGATCACTTATTTTGGTGATCGTATAGATTCTACTGGTATCTACAGGTTTGGTCTGCGCAAGAATATTGTCCATTGCAATGTCTTCTTGATAAAAGTCTGGCAGCCTGCAGAGAATACCAATATGCTGTTTGTCGATTTCTTTGGGATTGCAAATCACTTGATACAGCTTGGTGCGGAATGCACTGAGAGTTTTACCACTGAGACTCAGTTGAACCAGCTTGGCTTTGTAGTAATTTCTAACTTGTTCTGCCATTTCAACATATTGATCGTCGACTGGCAACGTCAACATTTGGTTGTGTTCAATTATGCACTGACCAAATCCCATCATCCATATGTCATCTTGAGTGTTGAGGTATTTGAAGTATGCGGCCAGAATATCGTTATCAAATTTGAAAATTGTTGGTTCTTTGATTGTGTCGGCTTCGTTTATCTTGGTATCAAAAACATCGTCGAACCAATTGGTAGTGACAGTGATTGTCTGTGGCACAGATGAGAGTATACTGGTGTTGATGTTCATGATTAATCCCATAGATGTTGATAATACTTGCCAAACAGGTGGAAGCCATTGCTTACACGTTCTGCATATGCCTTGCGACCTTCCCAGTCAGTTTCGGCAGTGTGATTAGGACCTTGCACCATTTGGCTGGTGCCGTCTTCGTTGATTTTCTTAAAGCGATAGTCATACTCGCCAGTAGTGAACTGCTCTTCCCAGTCCTGATTCTCTCCACCTTCAAGACTTTCAAATGCAAAGATCATTTCGTCCATGACCCAATCCCAACGCTTGAAGTGATTGTCGTCGGTATGGCCAGTGTCTTTTTCTTCCTGTGTAAGTTCACGAGCACTGGTGCTGCGCAGTTCTAGAGGCACATCTTCATCATCTACCCAGGGAGCACCGTGCTTGTTTTCTCGCAGTTGTTTGAGCATAGGACGCACAATGTAACCCAGCGTGGTCTCCATATTCCAAGTATCCCAGCGATCGATATGCACAGAAATCTTGCGCTTTTTCTTGCTGTCAATCCAGCTGAGAAACTTGGCAATAAGTGTAGTAGGACGATCTTCGCCCCAATCAACTACATCACCAACAGCGGGTTCGGGGCGGATGCTACCGTGCGCCAGCCACTCGCCGAAACGATGAACACGATCGGCAGTGTGTTCAAACCCGTATTCGTCTTTTTCTTTGGGCACCCAAAACATGATTTTTTCGGCCAACTGATATGGTCCAAACCAGTTTTTGTGAGGGCCAATTTTAACTCGCATTATTCTTCATCCCATGCTTGTAGTGTTTCAAATAGTTTGTATACACCAAGATCTTTGACGTGTTGCGCAAAACATTCTTCAGCAGTTTCGCCCCAATACAGCGAACCAACATAGTGTTGCGATTGATTGTCAATCCACCAACGTTTATATGCAGTGTATGCTTTCATTGTTCAAAACAACCTTGTCCTGCTTGATGTTCCCATGTTAGCATACCGGCTCTTGCACTGTCAACCTTTGTGCATACACCCCAATCATAACCAAGGTCGCCTTCGAGTTTGGCAAACCACTTGCAGCCGCAGCTACAGTCAGGATAATCCAAGCCTTGGTGTTTCCATCTGACCACAGATCCACCGTAGTCGGAGTAATCAGTTGGAAGCCGTTTAACAATTGACCAATCAATATCCATTGTAACTACCAGTGGTGGGCCGTTGTGGGTGTGTAGAACTGGTTCGAATTACTTTCCAGTAGCCGAAGCCAGTGCTGGTTGTGCCATCGTCCCAGGTTTCCACAGCATAGTATTTTTGTAACCACACAGTGTAACCATCATCTAGTTGTGTTGGTAACAGTGCAAAGTATTCTGCTACATGCTGTTCTCCTGCGTGTGGAGTAGATTCAGTCTTCCATCTCATTGGGGTGTTTCCTTTTGCTGTAATTTACAGTTGCGTCCCAGAACCAAACCAATCCATACAACAGAATGGTAAAGAATGTTGATAGAACTTGAGCTGCCCCAATAAGAAGAACAGTTACAGAACCCATTAGCATCCAATCGCTGTCATGCGAAGATTGGTAATATACCATACCGAAAACCACTGCATAAAATACAATATCCCAAAGATGTTTTTTCATTTTTCTTCTCGCTTTGCTTCTCGCTTGGACCGATAATCAGCTTTGAATTGTTTTACATCGGCAACTGCACTGGTAAGTGCGGCTGCATAGTTAAGTGCAGTCTGCTCATCCAGCACAATGGTAGTATCCATCTCGGCATAGCCTTTGGTGAGAATTTGCCAAATTTGCTGCCAACGATTCATTTTCCACCATTTGGTGTGGTTCTTCACATAAACGTGAACACTAACGTCAACATCGTCTGCTTCCACATTCATTTCATGTGAGCAATCATCATTGCCGCAGCTACAGCGAATGTGATACCATTTGCTATCGCCCCATTCGCTGGTTTTCATAATACCCTGTGCTGGTGTCTCAGCCTTCATCGTCTATCTCCTGTTCCCAATATCTACTGTATTTTAATGCTAAATCAATATCCTTTTCTGGATATCCTTCAGCGATTAACCAGAGTTTGAAATCAAAGTCTTTGCCTAGTATATGATATTCTTCATGCACTGGTTTGGGAAAACCGTAGCGCCAACCTTCGGGCGGATCGCACATCAACACTTTCAACGCTGCACCCATTGCTTGAATTCATGTTCAAATTGCTGGCTGGACACTGCATTTTCAAAATAGAATGTGTGTTCGTATACATCAGTCCAACTTTGAAAACTCCACTGGTGACGTTCTAGGTTGCGGCGACACCAATCTTTGCCTTCAACGTCCAAATCACTGTGAATACGCACTGGATGATTGGCCACACGCATCCACTGCATTTTGTATTCGTTGATATCCTGGGGTGTCATTGGCTTAGACCTGCAATTGTTTTGTAGTTGTCCCATGCAGCTTGTGCAGCTGGAGATTCCAGATGCACTTCATCAGTGAGAATCACATCATACCAGTAATGTGCCATGCGTTGTGGATGAGCACCAAATTGCCGAGGCTGATGCAGTTTGCCGTATTTTTTTAGTTTGATGCAAATGTCTCTAAACGCTTGTTCATGATCATTGTAACCATACCATTCAGGGTGACTCCACACACTGCCGGTGCCATCGCCGGCATAGCCTTTCCAGATGCTGCGCCAATGGTCGTCATTCTCAGGATCGAAGTTGGTCCTTGCTACAATTACCATTACTTCGTCAATGTCTACAATTTTGTCAAAAATATCACGCACACAACGACTTAGACTGGTTCCTACTTTCATTTCAGTTATACCTTGCTTCAATAAGTTTGTCTCTTACTCTACGAGTATACCATGTTTGTGGCGTGTTGTCAATGAGTTTGATAAGAAACTCCCAGTCTTCGCGATCAAAACCAAGATCGTCGGTGCCTTTGACACAGGTGTAGCCACGTGCTGAAAGTGCGTCAACCAAACTTTGGTCATCGGCTTCGCTGATCACATTATCAACATCAACCTCAACATCGGCGTATACAGTTACATAGTTACCCATTTTGCATTTCCTTTTCTCCTTTGAGAATTTCTATCACACGGTATTGTTCCCGCACAAGATGATACTGGTCAGCAGCCGCTTTGAGATCTGGATACTTGCTTTCGAGATCAAAATCACGCTTGATAACAAGCATCGTTAGACACAGTTCTTCGACTGTTTTGTTAAGCTGCTCTAGGGGATCCAATTGTTCTTTGGGAGTATCGTCAATCTTAACATAATGCTTGGAGTCAGCAGGATGATAACTGTCTGTAGGAACAACTCCAGTATCAATCCAGTTGGCTTTGACTTTATCCATACCTTCATGTGCATGGAAATCGTTTTTATCATCGCTATACTTGCGTTCACCGCAGGCACACTTGTAAAATCGCATAGACCAATACTTGGTTCTACCTGTGTTATTGAAAGTGGTATGAAACTTGTCGTTAACTGCTACCAGTTCCCAATTGTGTTCATGCTTGGGTTTAAAAAGTTTAAACATTACCACAATCCTACATCTGTGATGTCTTCTACACCCAGCTGTTTGGGTTTGATACGCTTGAACATGTTGCCTTGGTCAAACACTTTAGCAACAGTGTTGGGCCCAATTCCGCTGCCATTGGGCACATCTTTGATAACAACAAAGTCAGCATCAGGATACTTTTCCAATAACTGTGACAAATTTTGTATTTGCGTTTTACTCAACATCATCCTTGTTTACCTTCTTTGCAATAGTTTTGTGAATACCTGGATTTACTTGCAGCACATGCGGCATCATTTGTTGTCTAATATAGTTTCTAGTATAATGGATGTTTTGATTGCTGTCATCCTCAATCCACGGCACTTGATTAAAACTGCACCAGTATTCAAAGTCACGCTTGCGTGTGAGTCTAAAAGGACGCACCACATTGCCGCGGCGATAAGGAATGATTTTGCCCGTGCCGTTCAAACTGCTCCAAACCCAAGTTTCCACACAGTCATCTAGATGATGGCAAGTAACCACAACATTGGTGCCAAACAGTCCTTGATCCAAAAAACGATAGCGTTGGTCACGCCACCATTCTTCCATGCTCATGTTGGTAGGTTTGGATTCAATTGGGTCAATGGTATGAATGTGACAAACAATGCCATTGGTGTTGCAGTAGTCCTCAACAAAGTCAGCAGTGCGGTTAGAGTTGCCTTCATTGTGATTAACATGCAGCACTTCCACGTCGTGGTTGCGTCGTAGAAAATCCAGTGCTGCCATACTGTCAACACCGCCGCTGCATGCTAGATATAGTTTGCGAGGAAGTTTGCCTTGTAGACGAATCATTGTTCCAACCATCTCAACACATAGTAGGTTGCATCTTGGGGATCTCGAAATTCCCAACACATGATCAACTCTTGCCTTAGGCCTACATCCATTTCGGTAGATGTAGATTCCAGCAGCACAGCATGTTCAAAAAGATACCGACCTTGTGCAGTGACATTAACAAAGTCGTAAAATGCTTCAACATCACTGGACCCCATGCTGTTGAATGCATAGCTGGCTTTGATTTTCAACCCTTGTGTCATTGTGCAGTTTCTACTGTAAAAGGTTCAAAGGGCGCTGTAGCGCCCTTTGAGTTACTCGTAGTAGGCATAAGCACCAAAAGGCGGTTCAATGCTCTTGTTGTATTTGTTGTTGATAATCCACAGCGTTTCGCAATAGGATTCATCACCCCAACTGCCAAACGGTTCGCCGTCTGTGAACACAATCAGCATCTGCGGCTCAATGCCCTCTTCTTTCATCATAGTCCAGTTGACTTCAAAGCTGGTGCCGCCACCGCCTTTGATTTCGTAGCGCAGAAGATCTGCCGCAGTGTCTTTGGTAAACTCTGCATAGCCATAGGTGCTGGTATCAAACTGCCAAACACGGATAGTAAACTCGTCATACATGTCCATGATGCCAGCAACTTCGCTGAGCTGCTCTTCAAGAATTTTCTGCGTGATTGAACCCGAAGTGTCAATGGCAATGCAAACGTCGATTGCTTCTTGACGGTTCAGTCCTGGCACAATAATACCGCTCTGCATGTATTTCTTGTTGAAACGCTGATAGCTATAGTCATTTTTAGCCAGCGACGGAATCTTCATGTTGATAAGAGTGCGCCAGTCCATTTTGGGCGCAGTCATCTTGTTGACAATACGCTGGATGCCACCCGGAAGATTGCCGGCACCTGAGCTCTGTGCAGCCTGTAGCAGTGCTTCACGAATCTCGTCTTTAATAGCTTCTTTTTGTTCTTTGCTCAAACGCGGACGGCGCTTGCTAACGCCATCTTGGTTGTCGTCGCCGTCGTCGCCACCTGCGCCTTCGTCGTCGGGCTCAATGTGATCGTCCAGCAACTGTTCAAACAATGCATTGATGTCGATCTTTTCAGCATTTTGCATCAGCTCATCGTAGACAGCTTCAAAACTCCAGTTGAAGTATTTTTTATCGTAGATGATCTGCACTTCGTCAATGGCTTTGCCCACATTGTAATGCACCAAGTCTGCGTTGATCACATAGTCTTGTGCAATGTTGCTGAGTTTGCGATCACGATCGCCGGTGCGTGGAATGTGGTCGTAAATGCAGTGCAACACTTCATGTGCAAAGCCAAAGATAACTTTGTCGATGCTGCCGAGACTCAGCACAAAGTCGCTGTTGTAGTAGAAATCTCGTCCGTCTGTGGCCAGTGTAGGGCACCATGCGTCAGCGTTGATCAGCCGCATACGGGTTGCCATCTTGCCCCAAAAATCGTGTCGGATCAGCATAGCAACACGAGCTTGAATAAGTCGATCGCGAGCCAGAGCATCTCGCTTGGCATCATACTCGATGGGGCTAAAATCTTTTTTGGAAGTGCTCTTGGGCATGGATATCTCCTTGGTTACTGCTACAGTATACAGTTGTTGCGATTAGTGTCAATCTGAATCTTGTGCAAAGTATGCCTGCAATACAAAATTTTCCACCAACAGTTTGACCATAACTCCCATCATGATCAACTCGGTGTCTTCCTTTTCTTCTTCGAACATGTCAATCACATGTGCAGCCATCATGCCATACACAGTCTCGGGATCAACCTGAACGATACTCCAGTCAATTGGGTCTGAGTCTTCGACTTCCATAGCCAATTCAACCAGTTCTTTGAGTTTGGTCATTTTTTCCATTTTTGGTCCTATATACAAATGTAGGGCCCATTAGGCCCTACACTAATCAAGCATGTTTTGGTATTATGCAGTAGCCGCAGCCACAATATACTTACCGTATTTGTTGTGGAACTCGTTCCAGTTTTTGCATTTAGTAGCCACAATAGGCAGACGGTAAGTCATAACCGCAGTTCGCATACCCATGATCACCAATTCAGTGCCAAGGTTGTCCATAACATAGCGCAGCATGTTATCAACATAGCCGTGCCACTTGGCATTGTCCTCCTTGCCCACACTGTCAAAGCGCGACTTGAGCTCGTAGCACAGGTTAACCATCAACGTGTATTGCGCTGAGATTTCTTTGACTTTGAGCTCTTTGGCTTTGCCTTCCAGCACATCGGCACTGTCGGGCAACTGGCCCGACCATTTGCGGTGACCAATAAACTTGTGCGCAATGCCTTCGCCCACAGTGCCTGCAATCACGTCAGTGATCTGCTTGTCGCCCAAGCCGGGTTCTTCAAGAATCTCGCTAACAAAAGTCCAGCTACGCGGAGTAGCAAAGCTGCGGCTTGCACTGCTGGGGTCAAAGTCAAACAAGTCAGCCTTGTGCTGCGACAAGTAACCAATCACGTCACTGTTGATGTTGTGAGTAACAGCCCATTCTTGCCAGCTGTCAAAGTCCACACGCATCTCAAAGTGAACAAAGCGGTTTGCCAACGGAGCAGGCATACGGTAAGTAACGCCTTTGTCAGTTTCGCGGTTACCAGCAGCAATGATGCTGACATTATCGGGCAAGCGATACTGCCCCACACGACGGTTGAGAATCAGCTGATAGGCAGCAGCTTGCACTGCCGGAGGAGCACTGTTCATTTCGTCGAGGAACAGAATCACATGCTCGTATTTGGCAGCTTCTTCTGCGCTGGGCAAATCAACAGGCGGAGCCCATTCCATAGTCTTGCTATCCGGATTGTAGAAGCCAATGCCACGCACGTCAGTGGGGTCCAGCAGTGCCATACGCATGTCAACTACAAGAGCGTTGAGTTCTTCGCCGATGTCGTGAACAAGTTCAGATTTACCAATGCCCGGAGGGCCCCAAAGAAACACAGGGCGTTTGCGACGCACAGCAGTGGTGAGCAGCAACGGGCGAGCTTCTGCGCTGGTAACAGTGCGGTTTTCGGTGACGTTTTTCATGTAGTAGTCCTTTTGATGTTGTGGGTTATGTTTTGATAGTAAACGATGAGCAGTTTTGCGTCAACCGTATTTGTTGCAGTTGACGCATTTTTTTAGTCTAGACGCGATCCAGCATGGGCCTTGAAGCCATACTTGCGAAGCACATCGGCAGCAGCACGAGCACCAGCTTCTTTGGTGTCAATGTTCTGGCCGCCCCATTTTCCTGGGTTCCAAAGTTGGAAGCTCTTGCCAGTCCAATCTAGCTCAAAGCCCAGCGCACGAATCATTTCGCGCTCAGCACGTCCCGCACGGGTGTTGCCTTTGTTTTCAGGGTAAATTGTAACCCAAGCAAAGCCACAAGCACCAGCATCTTCGCCGCCGTAGTGGCGAGTTACGTATTCGGCAGAAGCATTGCGAGCAGCAATGCTCATCTCATTTTTGACGGCGTCAACGTCAATCATAGTAGCAGTAGCAGTCATTGCGTTCCTCTTGTCTTGCGTTACAGTTTACAATAGCATGCTGTGACACAGTGTCAACCGTTGTTTTGAACTTTTTTTGTAGCTGGATGAGTGCCGGCTGCCACAGCATTCATAGTGTCCATATTGCTGAATGCACCATACACTGTAAACGGAGAACAACCCAGCAGCTGGCCAGCAAAGATAGCAACATCTGTGCCACTCATTGCAAATCCGTTGTCTTGTGCAATGCGAATAAACACTTCTTGAATGTGTTTGTGATCGTGCATTACTTTTTTTTCTTTGTTTTAAACGCTAGCGTTGAGCCGTCTTTGAACACGATACAAGCATCCTCGAACGTCAGTCGTTCGAGCCCGTGCCCTTCGTCAACTTCCCACCGCCATTCATTGCGAACGGTAATATCTGCATCGGCAACAGGAAACACACCGCCAGTGGGAAAAACAGTGTATTGAGCAAGCTCTGCAATGCCTACCTTGCCTAGTGCATTTAGAGGACGAGTAGTAACAACAGCAAATTCGTCGGCAATTTTAACATCAGTCATAGCATATGCCTCCACTAGAGTTATTTCAGGTAAAGCGGACCAGTCCAGTTGACTTTATACCCACCAGCAAGAATGTTGCCTCGTGCAGCATTTTTAGCTGGCGTTGCCCAGCTAGCTGCTTTGAGAATATCTCCGGCTTTGAACTTGGCATCGTCGGCTTTGACCACAAAGCCCCAAACACTGCCACCTTTGACAATCTTGAAGTATTTCTTGCCTTCGTCGATGCTGATTGCATCGTCGAATTCGGCAATCATTTCCAGCACATGATCTTTTTCGTGATCGCCGTCTTTCCACCAGCTGCGATAGTCTGCTTTGATAGCTTCAACAAGAAAGTCCAGCGCAGTTTGCATGTCCAGTTTCATCAGTGTCTCCGTTGTTGCCTACATTAGTAATGTAACACACTGCACAGCTAGGTCAACCACAAAAACACAGTTGACCTAATTTTTACAGTTCCACATCCACGTAGTCGAGTTCGCCGATGCACTGGAACATGGTCGCACCATGCTTGTATGCTAGTGTATGATGCCAATGTCCAAAATACCACGCTTCTGGTTCGTGTGCATCAAGAAAGCGATCAAACCAAGCACTGGTTCTATTGGGATAAGTAGGACCCTTTAGCAAACCGCTGCCCCAGAACATTTTGTAGCTGATGCTGGCAGGACAATCGTGTGTGATCATCACACGTGGGCGCCAAAACGTGTATGCTTCAAACATCCGCTCAAAACGTTGTTCTGAACATTCTTCGTCGAACCACCAATCAACCCCAGCAGTTCTGCGAAACCAGCCAGGCGGTGCAACAGGATTGTCGATGCTCCAGGCTCCGCCGATGAACATCACATCATCTTCTATGTTACCATCGTTGATACAACCCACCATTTGTTCGCGGCACACAGTGGGATTGTCGTGGTTACCGCGGATAAAACGGTGACGGCCGTCTGCATGAAATGTGTTGACATTCTCGTGCCAGTAATCACTTTGTCCCATTCCAATACCAAAGTCGCCTACTTGAATAGTAGGGCCAGCAAAATCGCCAATGCTGTATGCCTGGTAGTCGTGAAACATTCCGTGGATGTCGCCAATTAGTCTTGTTAGTGTCATGCTAGTTCATATCCAGTTCCAATAAGTCCATCGGCAAATTGCCGACGCTGTTTTACGTCAAACGATCCGTTCATTACAGCAATTCCCCCGAATTCGGCAATTTCAACAAATTCTTTTGCTTCTTTAAGACCCATTCCACTGATAGCACGAACTGTCTTAATGGCTTGAATTTTATTTGAGTAACCGTTAATTTTGGCAAACTTAATTCGAATAGGACCAGTGATGTCGCCCATAAGCAAGTGCATAAACACCTGTGCTTTGAGTTCAGGATCAAATGCATCCAGCATAGCATTTACTTTTTCCTGACCAAACTCTGCGCCGAGCTCATTCCCTGCAACACGAAGAAACTCAATTGCAGTAGAAATCAATGTGGTGCTGTATTTAGAACCCATATTCAAATCCTTCGATTACTTGCGAGGAATGTTTGCATTTGCCGTAAAATTGAAATCCAGTGCAGCTACAGTTAAACCCGTTTTCAGTGAGCTCAACAACATAAACACTGCCCGCCTTGCTGCCAGCCACAGTCCATTCGGTGCCTACCAGCACATTGCTTTTGAAATTCCAGCCCTCGGGCCTTGCATAGCGTTTGGAAAACTTTTTAGCCACAGTTGTGTTCCTGGTGTTTTATCAGTTACTGCTAAAGATAACAGAGCCCGCAGGCTCTGTCAATTGATTTGTGCAATTTTTTTGATTATTTTAAATCAGCAACCAGTGCTTGAGTTGCAGCCAGTTCTGGATCAGGCACAAGTCCATACTGTGCAAGTGGTCCATCTGGGCCTGCAATTTCATCGCTGACAAAAAACTCAATATATTCTCTCAAACCAGGAATAACATCCAGGTGTGCATTTTTCACGTAGAAATAAAGTGGACGGCTGATTGGATAATCTCCAGCAGCAATGGTTTCCACAGTTGGCATCACACCACTGACAGTGGCTACTTCCAGCTTGTCGGTGTTGTTCTGATAGAAACTGAGACCAAACACACCCAGTGCTGTCTTGTTTGCATCTAAACGTGCAAGTGTTTCAGTGTAGTCGCCATCGATGTCAATGGCAGCACCATCAGTGCGAACCTTAACACAAGACTTCTTTTGATCGTCGTCTAGCTTATCGACGCCAAGCACTTCTTTGCAACCCTCTTCCATAACCTTCACGTCAAACACTTCACGTGTGCCATGTTTGGTTCCTGGAATGTATGCAAGAATTTCCACAGCTGGCAGTGTTGAGTCTACGTCGCTCCACAGCTTTGCAGTGCTGTCTGCATGTAGTGCAGTATACAGCTGAGCCACTGTTAGATCACTGATATTCAACTGGTCAATGTTTGAAGCAAACACAATGCCGTCGTAGCCAATGCGAACTTCAGTCACAGTGCCCACGACTGTTTCGCATGCTGCCCATTCTTCGTCTTTCATTTTGGAACTGCTATTTGCAATGTCCACAGTGTTTTCGCCAACGCCTTCGCACAGCTTCTTGCGGCCAGCACCTGAGCCCCCACCTTCTACCACTGGTGATGGAAATTCAAAGTTTTCGCCAAATGCCTCGGCAACAATAGTTGCGTATGGCAGAACTGTGCTTGAACCTGTTACTTGGATATTGTCTCTTGCAAACACCGGTGTGGCAATCAGTGCAGCTATTGTTAATGGTAGTAGTAATTTCATATGTGTGTTTTCCTTATGTTAAAAAATAAACGCAAGGAGACTGTGATGCTATTTGAAGCGGTCTGTGTGCGTGTGTGTCTCGTTACGTGTTATTTATAGAGCAATATAGCATAGGTTTGTAACAGTTTTGTGAAGATTTTCGCAATCATAAATAAAAATATGCTGCTATATACACTAGGTGATAGTTTTACCTACGGCGAAGAATTGCCCGATCCTACAACACAAAGTTGGCCAGCATTGTTGGCTAACAAGCTTGGTTATGATTTGCGCAATCGCGGCCGTCCAGGGTGCGGAAACAATTACATAATCAAAACTGCAATCAAAGAAGTGCCAGTGCTCAAGCCTGACTTGGTTATTGTAGCTTGGACCAGTTGCGGAAGAATGGAATTTGCTGATCGCTACAGTGTGTTTGATGTATGGCCCGGATCTGAAAGAAACTTTGACCGACCACGACCACACCGCAAAACTTTAGAAAAATATATTACCACCTACAACAACGAAAAATACCAATATAGAAATTGGCTAAGATCAGTTATACTGTTACAAGACTTTTTTAAGCTAAGAGCTATTAACTATAGATTTGTCAACACATTTGACAATCAGTGGCTGTCGGAAAAATACGCTGTCAATAGCGAAGAATATACAAATTTGATCGACACTGGCAATTTTCTTGGTTGGCCAAAATTTGGTTTAACTGAATGGCAAAACAATTGGCCCGTTGGACCAATTTGTCCAAAAGGTCCTAGGGATCATCCGTTGGAACTTGGACATCAGCGTATTGCACACAACATATACGAACTTTTAAAATAATTGATTATCTGTTACCAACATCGTGTGCTTCGAGAAACTGTTTGAGATTTCCGCTGTAAAGTATTAGTTGCGCAGCCACTGATTCACTAAACACAATTATAACTGGTTTTTTTCCAATAGGACGTGAATTTTTTAGCTGTAAATAATAAGGAACCTGCAGGTGTCGATTCAGTCTTATAATATCCACGCTAGTAAAACTATTGTCATCTATTTCCACTGACCAAAACTCCAAGTTGAGCCTAGTTGACAATTGCTGAAATCCAAATTCGGTTAATGCAAGTCCACCTTTGAGACTGGGATTTTTCCACACTTGTGAATACAATTGATCCATATCATGTGACATAACTCGACTGATGCCGTTATTTAACACTTCTGCTAATGAAACAGTCAGTCGGTGTTTAAGACTCATGTCTGTATATGGTTTCGCCTTGATTTACAAGAACCACAGTAAAATCTTCAGACTTGAACAGTTTGTTTAATTTTTTTGCTAGATTTATTGCATGCCCGGGATTTGAGAAACTTACTTTTTTGTATTTGGGTCCTGGGTAGCCCACTAGACTGTTAAAGCTTTTTAGATTGATTGGTTTGTTCTTGTAAAACACGCTCCAGATACCTTCGCTGGCCAATACCTGCTCGGTTTTGTAAGTGTTTTTGTTTGTGTATTCTAGCAACACATCTGGTTTAGGCCTACTCATTTTGATTCCTAATTAGCAATTATATGCTAATATTTATCATCTAAAAACTAGAATTTTGGCCCAGATGCAACTACTTCTATATTTGCTTCAGTATTTTGTGTCTGTAACTGCACCAGCAAAGCTGTTAACTGTGCTAATTCATTAGATAAATTTCTAGCTTCTTGTGCAGATAATCTAAGGTCTTTTAAATTGGCACTGTTCATATCATGCACACGTTTTTGAAATGCTCTAACAGCATCAGTTCTTGCATTAGTCATTTTCTACCCTTGTATACGGAGTTGACCAATAAAAACAGAAGAAATACAAGTCAAGTTGAGCGTGAGGCCCATCATACCAAAACTTGTTAATACCAACCAACTTCCACTTCAACTTTTTCCTTGCTGCTCTTCCTGTTTTGCTAATCCAATCCCACTTAAAATAATAGAAGTAATGATCAGTGCCAAGAGTTACATCACTCTGCCACCACTCAATACCATCCCACTGTAACTTGAATTTACAAGGATACTGTTTCACAATTAACCTTTGTTGTGCAACCTTAGTTGCTCTTTCATTTCCAGTTGTGTGTGATATGGACCGTGAAATTCGTTGCGCTTGAGTGTGATTACTTTGGGGCAATAAGCTGGTGCCCAAGCAAATTCAAACCTAATGATGTAGTAACCTGCTGCATAGAAGCATTTGCTTTTTTCAGTCTTGGTATACATGGGCAAACCAAGTTTGGCGTCATAGATTTCGTTGAACGGTTGGTCTTTGGCAGAGTATCCGTTGACTGTGTGTTCGTTTTTGGTTTTCACAGACTCTTCGATTGGTTCTTGACTTGGCTGTATTGCATGTTGCTCCAGCGCAGTTTCGAAGTCGTCATAGCTAAAGGTTGAGCCATTGATCAGCACTTTGACACGACCTCGGTCAATTTGTATTGTGCCCAGCTTGTTGCTGTCTTGGTTTTCAATAATCCAAAACTTTTGCGGAAGAATGTTTTTAGCTAACAGTTGCACCTAATAGTTCTCCAGTATACTCTTTCTTGAGCCAGTCAGCATAGCTGTTGGCTTGGTCTGCAATACGAGTCAGCTCATACTTGCCACAGAACTTCAAAAAGTGTGTGCCCACTTGACTGGGTGCTGCAATTTTTACTGTGTCTCGTATAACAGTGTCTACAGTTGCTTTGACATCATTGGGTTGTGCTGTGAGATCAATCAGTGTTACATTGCGTTGATAATCATCCAGCACACGATGCTCAACACCGTTGTGGTCAGTCCAACGCTGTAGCATAAAGTTGTTCCAGTTAAAGCCGCGACTGTTTTTATCGTCAAACGCTTCTTGCATGCCCACTTTGGTTTTAGTGCCTTTTTTGCGAGCACCAGGATATGCACTGAACACGTTGTCGCTGGTGTCACCGCGCACACATTTCTCAAACAACAACCACTGTGGGTTGCCGATTTGTTTGTGTTCTTTGGTTTTCTTGTCTACTACTGGCTTGCCTTTGTCGTTGAACACACCAGACAGTGTGTAGTGTTCATTGGTTACACCATTAAACTGTGTAACACGATCGGTGATCAATTGATAAAAGTCACTGTCGCTGCTGATAATCACATGTTCGTCATTGGGATGCAGTGCAATCCAACGTGCAATCAAATCATCTGCTTCAGCAGTAGCACACCGCAACACACTGCATGCAGTGCGCTCACTGAGAAACTTGCCAAACTCGTCATAGGTTTGCCAAAACAACCTATCCTCTTCTGCTTCACGCTCATTGAGCGCTGCTCTAGCAACTGCACGATTTTTCTTGTATGGTTCGTAAAAGTCCTTGCGCCAACTGCGACCCTCTTGGCAAAACACCACATGGTCTCCACCAAAATCCTTTACTGCTTTTTGGACACTGGCCAGTGTTAAGTGGATTGCAAAACCCAGCTTGGTCCATTGATCTTGTCCACGTGCTGCAACATGGCGAGCACGAAAGAATGTGTTGCTAAAGTCTACTAGGATATATTTCATAGTCTAACTATATGCTAAACAATGTTGCTTGTCAACCAGAACTTTTACAACATCATTTTGCTGAAAAGATATTTGGCCCATGCGTTATGCGCTTGTGCGTCAGGGTATTGATTGTTTTTTAATTGATAATTGTTGTTGCGACACCAAGTGACAAAGCACTCACTGTCGTTGTGCAAATTTATACAGTTTGTGAATGTTAATTCTGCAGTTTTGGGCAGTGCTTTTTTTGTATTAAAGAAAACAGTATCAATTTGATTGCTAGACAACAAATTGGCCAGTGTGTTTAACTGTGCAATGTCCACACCTGGCATAAGCCCTACACATACCACAGTATAAGCACTGGTTAGTTTTGGCAATATGTTGTTAACAAAGTCGGTGGTTTCGTTAAAAATTTGATTGTTTGTTTTTTTAACAGTGGCTTCGCAACGAAAGCCTAGGTTTAGTAGCCTACTGAGATAATAGCCGTAGCTGTGCATTACGTTTTCTGGATGAGCTTTGTTGCCCCGAGCAGTGAATCTATAGTCGTCGTCGGCTTGCACAAAATCGTTAACACAACATGCACCTGCACCAAGCTCGTCGCCGTTAACATATAACAGCATTAACTAACCTCAGTTTTTCCGTTTCCGATATCTTTGCGATTAATATACCTAATATTGCTGTCGCCTACTGCACGATTTGCTTGTTCTTGTTCGTAGGTTTCAAGTAGTATGTTTCTGCAAACATCTTGAAACCATAGGTCTATTACTGTTTCGTCATCACGGCCAGGATATCCTATTGCTCTAAGCTTTTTGACAAACTGTTCGTTCCAATCAAGCTCAAAACTTCCTAAGCTAGGATTTTCGCTGTTGAGTTCCATACTGACAATTTCAATGTATGGTTCTCCGTTTGCACTAGCACGAGACTTGGGGCTAGATGATACAAGTTCAGCTTTTTCAGCTTCAACTTTTGTCAACAGATCTTTGGTAATTCGTAAATCTTCTTCGAGATCGGCAATTCCTAGTATTTTCTTAAACCATTTCATTACATAACCTTTCCTGTTAATTATTTTATGAAGGAATTAATCGTTCGGTCATTACTTCTTCTTGAGTATACACGTCGAGACTGTCTATGTCGATAAAAAATCCAAACTTGGCGTCAACAATATTTTCTTTGTAAAGCGAGTCTGAAAACACACTCATTACATTATTAACACTTATGTGATATTTAATCAACAATTCGGCTTGTTGTGCATATATCAGTTTACTTAAATAACGCATTTCTCTCATATTATAATATTTTCCGTGAAACCCTTTGCCCAGGTTTACAGGTTTTAGTAGCCTGCTACGTCCAATAGCATCATTGAACTTCTCGGCTTCTGACAGATTGCTTGGACTAGAAACAAAAATTTTAAAGACGGTGTCTTTGGTTACTTTTTCTGCAAATAGTTCGTCTCTAGCAGTTCGGGCCCCGTTGACCCAGGTAGTAATGTTTCGATAATCCAGCCACCAATACACAGGATTTGGCACACTTGATCGACTGTCTAATGTGGTATCTAGGAAGGTTGCATACCATCTCCCATTTAAATAAACTATTGTGGGTTTTTCGCAACCCACAATATTATTGTATCCGTCATTGGGATCAATAACACCATCGTAGTAGTCTCCAAGAAAGTTACAAAATCTAGAAGCACTGTGCGACACTCTAAACCACATCCACGGATCATTGTAAAGCTGTAGATAATATTTGTTATCAAAACTGTGAATCCAGGTTCGATCTTTATACCCGTGCTTTTCTAATAATGGAAAGGCATTGACTATTTGTTCTTCGTTGACATCGTCGGTGTTAACTCCTTGTATGTCGTCGGTGTAAACAAATGGCTGTGAAATTTCTACACCAGCTTCAATAAAGCGATTTAAAATTGTAACACTGTCGCATCCCCCGCTTAGAAATAGACGAGTTTTTTTGTTTGAAAAACTTCGAACAAAATCCAATTCACTTTGGGGGTTTTGTAACCCAGACTTCACCCGGGCAACGGGTGTAACATAAGTTGCCCAGGTGTTATAATGTTTTTCAAACCAACTAGCTAGAAGTTTATTATGAAATTTGTAATCTCCTGCTTGCCAATAGTATTCTAAACGATTACGTTCGACATATTCAGTTGATTCGCGGCAAAATCCTAGCAGTAAATCTTTATTGGTCACTTAATTACAAATGCTCCTATCGCAGCGGTCCACAGATTCATAACATCTGCAGGTATATTGTTGTTGAATTTACTGGGATTTTGGCTTACACTACTAGATGGATCATTGTAAATTTCTTGAATAAGAGTGTTTGCTTTGTCGTTCCAGTTTTTTGAGACAATAATGTCCATGCTAGTCAAATTTAAACCAGTATCGCTGTATATTTCCACTAGAGATTTGGCAACTGTATCCTGGTCTGCGTTTGCAAACATATAGTTGCATGCACCTCCGCTTTCTCTCACAGTTGCGGCACGCGATGGAGGAAGTAATGCTACTTCGATTTCTCTATTGGTTAGTGCAGTTAACACACTACTAGATCCATCGTAAGGAACTGGGTTAAGGTTGCTGCCTGCAACTGAATTTAATTTTTTAACCACTGAAGTATGCACAGCTTCAACACCTAGCCATATACCTAAATTATACTCACCGCTCAGTGGATCAAGTGTTGGGTCAAGTGTGCAAACAAAAACTGGACTAAAACTCATTGCAATTACATCATCTGCTGCAAACTCGGGCGCAGCACACCCATTGCCCATTTGTGCGTTAGCTTCAGCGTCGCTGCTCCAAATAAACAATGTCGGGTGATTGCTGTTGTTTACTAATTCACTTGCGCTGCATGTATCACCAGGTGCACCAATGCTAGTTTTATAGCCTAAGCGAGTCATGTCTTCAGTGTGACTAACAGCCTGGCCCATGAAAACCCCTTTGGTGCCTCCAGGAATAACAAACGTTAGCTCATCGGCAATTGCTGGCGATGTAATCAGCATAATTGTAGTGATTAATGTAGATAGTTTCATATGTATTATCTCCTATAAAGATATGAAATTTTGTAGTATTAAAAATCTATAAAGATTTTCTATTAGTAGAGGATATATCAAAAATCCAAAAATCAACGGAGTAGTATTGAGATTTCGTATTACCCAAGCCAACGGAAGCAAAAACAATACAGTCAAACTATAAAATATTATACTTGAAGTTTGAACTGCATTAATCACTACTCCTATGATTATTGTTGTTGATATTAATGCAATTATCAGTCTGAAGTCAATTTTATAGATCTTGGTCAAATATGTGCTAAGTGGCCAGGATAAAATCAAACCAATAATATTAATAAAAACCAATGCAATAGCAATTGTGCTCATGTGAGCGGCAAAATTAGCTAATGTAAATGTTAGCCCTCGGCTTTCCACAATACCCAATAGCAACGCTTCGCTGCTGAGTATTGGTATTCCTAAAAGCAACATAGGCAAAAGTTGACTAAACGCTCCAGCGTTGTTAGCTACCTCAGCAGCAACAACTCGTTTGATTGAATTTTGTTTGGCCCACTTGCTAATATTATATGCAGCCTGGCTACTGAGTATAGTTGTCATTCCTGGAACTAAACCTCCAGCAAAGCCCACTATACTATAAAAACCGCTCCATGCTAAATTAGGAATTTGAAATGGTAATTTGATTGCAGGCACAGATCTGAGTTGACTTAATGTGTTTATACTTTGCCATAATTGAGGAAACGAAAATAACATACTAATTATTACCACAGCTGGTAACCCATTAATTAGCTGTGGTTGATTGAATACCAATATATTAGTTTTAAATATCACGCTGTAGCCGACGGCTCCTAGTATGCTGCCTATTAAAAATAAAATTAAGCTAACCCACAGTTGATTGCCGCTAGCCCAGCAAATTATTAAAGTTACTGACAAATATAAAAAAAGTTGAACATTTGTTAAGTAAAAACTAAACACACCGATAATGTGAGGCAATGCCAGCAGTGTCAAACAAAGAACAAACAAACTGCCAAATGCACTTCCGATGGCAGTTTGCACAATTGCTGAAGATTTTTCTTCAGCAGATACAATGTTTTTACTTTCGATTACTGCTGGCATTGAGCTGTATTCGCCGGGAATACCTAACATAATAGCAGGTATACTTCCAACAAACTGACTCACGCTAGTAATAGCAACATAGAATATTAATATGTTAACAGGATCTACACCTATTAAAAATGGCATCGAAATTAGTAGTGCAGTAAATACACCGACACCAGGCAGCAATCCTGCAATTGCCCCTAAGAGACTTCCACTGATAATAGCTGCTAGCATGCCCAATACTCTATGTTTACTAAGAAAAAGAGCTGGTAGATTTTCTACATACCATTACCGGCGTTCTACAAATTGTAGTAAAGGCACATATGCCAGGCGTCAGTGTTAGTTGGGCGTCGATTGGGCGCTGCTCAGATTTATTTATCATCGATAATTTTTATTATAGTTGCTTTCGAAATTTTTCAAAATCTTCGTCAGAATGAATGCCTTTGCTGTATTTTGATAGTTGATTAAGTTCCCCAGGCATTTCCGAATAGGTTAATGTGGAGTCTTGGTGTAAATCTCCAGCCTTTGGCCATTGCCAATTTGGCAACCTGTTGAACAGTGAGGTTGTAGCCTTCTGTGCGCCCACCCATAGGCATGAGATAAACCGGACATTCAACGCCTGCTGCACGATACGCTTCAACAGCCCGACCAACTTCTTCCACGTCCACGCTGTCAGCCACCACAAACTTAAGATATAGGCTAGTGCCAGGCACATCATAGTATTGACGAGCAATGCCAGGTTTAATAGCATCGTCCCAAGACTCCCCACTAACGGAGAGTTTTGGGCTACAGCTGAACGTTGTTTTAAATCTTGCACCAGTTCCAAGGTATTCTCTAAACTCATCATGTAGCCACTGAGTAGTATTTGTTTCAAACGTAACATTTTTTAAATCCTTCATTCTAGGATGCTCAAACAGTTCTATATATAGTCGCTGCCAAGCCAGCAGTGGTTCTCCGCCAGTGAGAATTAGATGAATATCCTGACCGTTTGACATAGTCCACGAACCTTCGGGCGTGAGACTCAGCAAGTGATCCACTACTTCATCGATGGTCTTGTCCATAACAAGATGCTTGAATTCGGGGTAGATACTGGCATAGGTATCGCAGCCTGTGAACACCAATGGCAGGTCTTCGAAACGTTGTGTGGTTTCGTGAACTCCTGATTCGATAAGTTTTGCCACTTCTGGGTTGTGGCGTCCTTTGGGTGTGCCTCTTGGCAGTCCAAAGTTTTGGCAGCGAAAGTTGCAGCCAAATGTGCGAAGGAATACACTGGGAACACCCACATATTTTCCTTCACCTTGAACGCTGTAAAATGCTTCACTGTAACGTAGTTTTAGTGCTTTTTCTGTATTGTCCATGATCCATTACCATTGTCGAGCCATTCTAGGACGTCACCTTCGTGCCATCCTACTTGATTGATTGCTTCTTCGGGAAATTCAATGAACAATTCTTTGGTAGAACCATTTTCCTGCACTTGAATAATCCATTTGTTGTTGCTGATTTTAATAGATTCAGCCATTAAGCAAATCCTCATTCCACTCTCTGTGACCTTCGCGGAATGCCATGTTTGCTTGTGTTTCTCTAACTTCTACTCGGTAGCACCACAGTCGTTCAGCCTCACTGGGTCCCCACATGTCTGGAATATACACACCGTTGACATATTTGTATAGCATATCGGCTAGACTTTCGCACCCTAACCTGGGCAACACAGTCAGCTTTGCCATTTTACGTCTTTCTAGTTCGAGATAGATGTCCATGTTGGGATCATCTTCTCCTACCAGCAGTGTGTGGTCAAACTGATCTTCAAGAATCTTTTTGAGTTCTTTGAGTCCTCCATAGTCGGCTGCCCAATTCCTCACATCTAGATCATTGGTGCCAAAGTAGAACTTCATGCTGAATGCATAACCATGAATTGTATTGCAATGACTGTCTGCACGCCATTGTCTATAAGCGCATGGAAATGCATCTACGTATTCTTTGGTGCTGGTATATTTGTATGTTACTGGTTGATAATTAGCCATATTTTTCCTCGTTGGTTGAGGGGGCGGAATATTTTAAGTGGGTCGATCCCTGCTAGTCCACTGTGATTATTTATAGCATGTGCAAAACAAAAAATCAATAAACAATTAAATCTTGTATGTAATTGTAATTTTGCAAATCATTGAGAATCTGTTGTTGGTTAATATAGTTTAGTTGTGCAATTTGTATTGCACCAGTGGTTAATCTTGGGTCGTTTTTAACATACCCTTTGTGATCAAAATAATTCCAATTCTTGTCGAGAAATTCATTGTATAGTTTTTGATTTTCTAATCCGTCGTTGTCATCAAATTTAACCACACAGTCCACACTATAATGCAAATTTGGAACAAAATCATGATGATGGTCATCGTTGTCAGTTGCCAGCGACTCTAAATTTTTACCAACGTCAGCATATAAAGTATACAAACCGCCAAATTTAATTTCGTTAGTAAACAACTTGTAATCATCGTTGTTAAATTTCTCAGTTTTTGGAAGATCAAAATAAACAATTCTAATTTTTTTAGTTTTGCCCAATGATTCACATCTATGCACAGTTTGGTTAACAAAACTTAAATGTTCTCTAAGTGTGGAATTTTCTTTGAACAACGGGTTATTCTGCCACTCGTCGAGTTTGCCATGATGTAATTCAAATACACTGTGTATATAATTTAATGTGTCTTGGTCATTGATGTCTGTTAGTGTTTGCATAAACAATCCAGGCATTAAACTATTACATGCATTGATATGATAATTCAAAAAGTCAACAGTGGCTGATTCTGACCAATCGTTGTTTAGATTGTAAAATGCCCAGGGCTCGCTGATACGGTCTTGGCGTTGTTTTGCTAGCAAATAGCGATCAATCCATTTGGGTAAAAAACTCGATTCTATTAGATCAAACTCAAGGTCGTAGGTATCTCTGTGATTTTCTTTGTTTGATAACCTAAGAATTGCTTTGGTAAATTTTTTTGTCATACTGGTCTCTGTGCATCACGCCAGGCACTGTGCAAAGTGCGATGTCGTTGAACTTTTAACGGTTCGGTGTATTTTAAACAGAACATGCTTTCATCTTTGTTGTCGGTAAAAATAAGATAGCAACGTTCTTCGTGCGGTGATATCAAATAACCCCAATTTTGTGACCCTGGTTCGGGCTTGCTGGTGCCGTTCCAACAATATACTGTGTCACTGCAACAGGCGTTGATCCACTGTTTTACATCTTGTCTACTGCTCCAAGGAATCATGCAACGATACACACCTATTGTTGCATTGTGATCAACAATCCAGGTCAACTGATCCCAACTGTTTACATAAACAAAATTATTTTTTGTCACTGTCATTGGCTATCAATGCTTCGATCATTTTGTAGTTGTCGTAAGCAGCCTTTAGAGCAGGATACTGTTCCATTTTTTCAAAGTTGGGTTGCAGTATCAACATACGATCAAGAATTGTTTCCAGCGTTTCAGCAACCTTTAACGGAGGTTTACCGTCTCTGTGTATAGTCAAATCTGAGCCGGTGGAGAGTGATCCGGCATCAATAATTTGATTGGTGTAGGTGGTGTAAGCAGGAATACTAATAGTTGGGATAGTGACTGTTCCAGATGGACCACTGTAGGTCAAATCGTCGGACATGGTTGTGCATTGATATTGATTGCTGTTACTTTTTGCCATTTGAAACCTCTGTTGTGGGTGCAACTTGACACAATGGTTCTATGGTTTGATTGTCAAGATAATCGTTGTTGAAAAATCTGCGTGTGACTGTGATTTTTTTCAACATACCATCTACAATCTTGTAGGTAATCAATTCTTGTTTTAACACACCTTCGCTGGGCATAACAAACATCGTATCGTAAGGCGAACTCATCGTGGTGCAAACTCCTGCTGTAGTTTGATGTTGTCAAAGAACTCTTTCTTTACACTTTGGTCGCTTTTGAATACACCTTCCAGCACAGTGGTTTGTGTAAGGCTACTGTGTGCCATAATGCCACGATTTTCGCAGCAACCATGAGTGGCCTGAATATAAACAGCAACGTCTTTTGAACTAGTTGCAGATCTAATTTCACGTGCAATGTCCATTGCCAGTTCTTCTTGCAGTGTTCCGCGTCTAGCACACCATTGTGCAATGCGTGTGTATTTGCTGAGCCCGATCAGTGTGTCTGCTGCAATAATACCAATGTAAGCAACACCCTTAACAGGCTGATGGTGATGGCTGCACACACTGGTTAATTCGCTGCGCACCACCAACATACCTCTGTAGGGCTCGTTGGTGTGATTGGGAAATGCTGTTGCGTTTGGCATTGGATAGTAACGACCCTGCATCAATTCTTTGATATACATTTTTGCAAGACGACGACCAGTGTCCATACTGTTGGGATCGTTTTTGCGATCAATCACAAGGCTGTCCAGCACATCTTCGAACTTTTCGGTGAGTTCGTTGATTAGTTCTGTTAGTTCTCCGTCTTTGATATGCTTGCTGATGTTGTCGCCTGCCCAAAAACGGTCGCCTGCTTCTTCGATACGCTGTTTGATTTTTTTACTGATTTTCATTTGTTTCTCCGAGTTAACATGAGGTGGATCTCATTGTAAGTAATTGTAATGGTATTTAGATTGCGAATCAATATAATAACTGCGGTTTTAATCAGTAAAATATTTGCCAAGAATTTCAAGGTGATCTTCATACTCTGCCATGTGTGCCAGTTCTTTTTCAATAGCATCCATAATATCACTGTGTTCGCCCACGCCCACTGGATGTGTGAGATACACTTCAATATTCATGCGATGCTTTTCAATGTGTGCTTTGGCATGTTGCTTAACAGCATTTAACATCATTGCTCTTAGTGTGTTGTCTTTCATTGTATTTTCTCCTGATATAGTTTTTGATGCCACTGTTCAGCTGTGGTTACAATAGTTGCAATGTCGCTGTTTGTTGGCTGCCATTTTAATAGGTCTTTGGCTCGACCAATGTTGCTGATCAATCTAGCTGGATCCCCGGGTCGTGCTGGTCCAAAACTGTAATTGAGCTTGTGCGATCCGTGTTGATTAATTGCATCTACGATATTCAAATTGCTAAACCCAACTCCACTGCCAATGTTTACTGCAACAAAGCCGTTAACTGGTGCTGTGATTGCTAGCACGTTTGCGTTGGCAACATCAACCACATGCACATAATCACGTTCGCAGGTTCCATCTTTGGTATCATAGTTGTTGCCATTGATAACCATTGATTCACCTGCAATTGCTCGTGTTAACCCAGCACTGAAAATATGCGATGGTCTGCCACGCTGGCCGAATTCAGTGTCAAAATCTGCACCACACACATTGAAATAGCGCAGTGCAATGCCAGTTAGACCATACGCACGGCAATAATCTTCAATTAGCCATTCGCCGGCAAGCTTGCTTCTACCATAAGGACTGATTGGATTTTTTGCTGTATCTTCGTGGAATACTTCATGTCCATCGCCATACACGGCTGCACTGCTGCTGAACACCACACGCTCAACACCAGCCTGCCTGCAAAGGTTCAACAACACATGCAGATTATCCACATTGTTCCTGTAGTAGCGATCGGGATCCAAAATACTAGGACCAACCAAACTGGCCGCAGCGGTGTGTATTACTGTTTTGATGTTGTAGCGTGTGAGTGCATAAAATGTTTGATTGTTGCTGTAGTCAAACTCCAGTTGATGATCCACATATTTTGCATAGAGATCCCAATCGTCGGGATGATGCAAGTCAACACCAATCACGCCGTAGCCCTGCTGTTTGAGCTGTTTGCAAATGTGGCTGCCAATGTAGCCACTGTAGCCTGTTACTAAAATATATTCCATATTAAACCTTGATATCTAATTTGCTCACGTCAGGATAGCTTACTGTTTGGCTTTGTATACTGTGCAACTTGCCAGTGATCAGCATGTGATTGCCTTTGACTGCATCTTCTAGTCGCATATTATAGTGGTATCCCACATTCCAATCAATTTGATTCTGCCAGGGCTTGATGCTCAAATCTCTGCCATCATAGGCCAGGCGTTTGAGTGCTTGATATGCTGCATGATCATCCAGCAAAATTGCACCACCGTGTCCGATTTCCAAACGTTTGGTGTGACCAAAACTCAAGCACTGCATCTGACCACTGCGATACATGTGCCGATCCAACCCTCGAGCACTGTCCCAAATGTTAGTTCCTGTGTAGTTGTATTCATATCTCCACTGTTCATCTGTGAAATTCACAGTCAAATTCAACTTGTAAAGAACCATTAAAGCACTTACATATGTGTGCCTGGGCATACCAACAGTGCCACTGATGTTTTGTTGCCTAAAACACAGTTCAATTGCATGAGTGCAACAGTCAGTTAGCACTGCATAAGGTGCGCCGGTGTATGCACACAATGTTTGTTCGAACTGGTCTAAGACACTGTAGTCCATGTTAGTATTTGTTTTCTGCTACATGATCTCTATAACGATTAGTGTCTCTGCGCCATTGTTCGCCGTTGCCTTGCATAATATCAATGTAACGGTCAATGGTAGCACCAGTCCAGTCACTGATTTTGCCAATGTCCTTGTGAGGTTCGTATAGTAGTTTATACATTTTGGACATTGCATCTTCTTTGCTCCAGGGAACATACAACCTTGTGTGATCGTTGGCAAAGATTTCAGGGAAACTGCGATAAGCAGGGAATAGCACATTGCAACCCAATGCATCTGCTTCGCTTACAGTGTTGCTGGTCCAGTCTTGCAGCGCACAGTTAAACAGCACTCTGCTGTCGTTGAGAATGTTGTAGTATTCATTCTTAGTAAGATTTTCGTAGATCTTAAGCTTGCCCTGTGCTTCTAGTGCTCTTGCACGTTCGATATATTTTGGATTATTGCTGCGCAGTGGCCCACCTTGTAGAATAGCAAATTCAGTTTTATATCCGCCAATCTCTTCTGCAATATCCATATAGAAATCTGGTTGCTTTTCCTGATCCCAGCGAGCAGCAAACACCACTCGATTGGCACGTTGATCAAATGGTTTGATACTGTCCACACGTTCTTGCACTTCGCCTTTGTCAAACGCCAGACCGCTGATGTTGTAAATAGGCGCACGCCAGTTGGCAATCTTCATGTGTGCAACCATTTCTTCGTTGCTGGCCAGTATACCAGTGGCGAACTCATTGCACATTGCTTCATACAAACTCATCCAACGATTCATACCCCAAACATGCACAAAGTCATCGGGATCCACTGCCTGTGCCAAACAACGCAACCAGATTTTGGGTCTTTGTTCTGCAGGAATTTGATCCATGATGTATGGCAGTGATTCAATGCCCGGTTGGAACATGTCTTCAAAAAACACCACATCATCGCCAGTTACTTCACCGTTGCGCATCATCTGCACAAGATTCATCATTTGGCTCATGCCAAAATAACTGCGACCGTGTGCATCCAACACTTGCCCTACCTGGATGCTTTTGGTATTGTCAATGGTTGATCCAGGCACAATCACATAATCAATGCCGCGACGTTTGAACGCACGTTCGCTCCAATCCTGTAGCTGTAGTGTGTAACGACCTTCATAGGGTTCCAGCCCCATATAAATCAGTTTTCTCATAGATTGCTTTCTAATTTTGCGTCTTTGTATTTAGACCACATCAGCACTGCCATGCTGGCATACGGCTGTGATCTGTTGTTAAATTTTATAGTAATTTGAGATGTGTTGTCAATATCTCTCACGATTAAAAAATCGTTGTTGGCAATGCCCATGCCCGACATCATGTGCTTGATGAAAGTATAGTTGCGCTGCAATGTTGAAAACTTGCTGATGTTGCGACCCCTACCAGCGTTATTAGAATAAGTGGGTAGAGTGATACTCTCTACCCACTGAGTCGCATCAATTGCTTGATTCTCTAACCAATCAAATGTTGACTGTGATGTCTCGGTCTGCATCACGTTCCCAGTTGTTGCGAATGCTCTTGTCGCCATGGCGCCAGCGTTGGTATAGACTCCAATTGCTGTCCTGGCGATAGAGATCGCGCTCTCTAAAGATATAGCCAAAATCCACACACCAAGCACGGTATGCATCTAGATCCGCAAGTGTTTTCATTGCAGGGCTAACTTCACGACGAGACATTTTTTTGTATTTCTCCATTGGTATTTTCAAAGCTCATTTTTGTAAGTGTTGATACAGCCGTTTTCACCGTCTTCGCTAACTTCAATCTCGACACAACGGCCTGGATACCGAGATTGAATCTCATGATACAATTCGTCTGCGATCATTTCGCAGCTTTTGTAATCTAGTTGTAGGGTGTTTTCTGCGTAGAGTTTTTCCATCCAGCGTTTGAATTGAATAAACTCCACATCTCGATCATCGTGGAACACTTCAATGCTCACACGGAATTTAAAAATGTGCCGATGTGGATAGCCAAGAAAGCTCACATCATATTCATCACCAGTTGCTAATTTAGGATCAGTTAGTGCTGCTGGATACTTGTGGATACCTTCTTTGGCAAAGGTAACCCAAATCATACTTGTTCGTTTTGTCATAGTGCTCTTTGTAAAAGTGTTGCGTTATGTTTACTAACATAGCGTATGATTTGGGTTGTGTCAACAAAATTATTGCTGTTGGTTGGATTTTTTTACTTTGTCTTCGTAAAGACTCATGCTGTGGTCATACATCCAATCAAACAGTTGAAACTTTTTTAGTGCTGCCCAGTAACCACGCATCATATCTTTGGCTCGCTGCCAGTTACTGAGTGGACGAATGTTGCCGTAGTGATTGATATACATCAATTGTCCGTGATGCTTGAATCCCAATGCCTGCGGAGGCACATGTGTTACACCATCGTTGTTGTTGACAAAACGCCAGTGCGGCACAGTCATTGCAGCAACAAAGTCTCTGCTGCCCAGTCTAGGAGAACCAAAAGTATACAGCTCTACATTGGTTATGCCATGCCATGCTAGTTCTTGTGCAATGTATGTGGCCATTGCTGCACCTAGGCTGTGTCCAGTGACCACAATCTTTTTTGCACTGTGTTTTTGTGCATGAGCAATAACTGGATCCCAGATTTTTCTAGCTTCTTTTCTAAATCCACTATGAACAAATCCTGGTCCATGTCTTTTAGGAATGGTGTTGAGATCGGCCAGTAGATCACTGATTTGTGTGGGTTCGGTGCCTCTACATGCAATCAATGCTGTGGTTTTGTTGCTGCATAGGTGTGCTTGAGCACCATCGCGGTCAATGTATTTGTGTGAAGTAAATCCCAGCTCTCGATATTTTGGTTTGGCACTTGGCCCATCTTCATACGCTAACTTGCTCGCTGAAGCGGCCATGAGAGCAGTGTCCCATGAATTTGAATTTTCCATTTTTGTTCCCTTTTTAGGTGCAGGCACCTAAAACTATTTAAACAAAAACGGCAAAATTTTGCAGTGTTATTCTTTGGGCGAGTCAAATGGTTGAAATTTAAGACCGGACACAATCACACATGATGTGCCGTCAGTGAAGTTCATCACAACACTGAATGATCCAGTATCTAAATTTGATGCAATCACAAGAAACCCTGATTTGGTAGTGTCTTGATCCAGAGTCAAATAACCGATGCCACTGAAATAAGGTGTTTCGTTGTAGTTGTGTAGATATGCACTGATTATGGCTTCGCTCTTTCCACAATCAGCATATGATTTCATTGGGTAAAATGCAGGTTCTTGGGCTGCAACAGAACCTGCAATTGTGGTTAATGCCAGCCCACATACGATATTTTTTAACAAAGCAATACTCCTTACAAATATTTATTATACAAGAGTGTCGCCTTTGTATTGGTCCCAGTCTGTATAGGTTTCGCGGCTCATTAAATTGTGTATGCTATGCACCCATACACCAGTGTTGGATGCTTCAAACCCTTTGTCGTCCAGCTTGAGGCAAGCATTGTATCCAAGCTGATTGATATAAGGAAGCTTGGCACTGATCATTGGAATGAATCTACGATGTTCAGCAAAACCAGCTTCCAGCACCCATTCGGTGTATTTGATATCAAAATCCAATGTGACCCAAAAGTTCAGCCCAATCAAACCCAACACCAAGCTTTCCCAACCAGTGATTTCTTGATCTGTGCCATATTGGCCGGTGACTTTGAAACTGTGGTTGGCACCTAGATAGATGTGTTTGATGCCCTGGCTGTTAGCAATAGCTGCAACTGTATTGTAATCTTGCACTCCCACAACAAACAGTGTTTGTTGCCCGCGCATGGGAGTATTTTCAACTTCTACTCCTACAAAAGTTCTAAGACCTTGTTCGTCGTTGTGGGATCCGTTGGTGTAGTTTCTATCCATTTGGGTGTTCCTTTGCAAGTGCCAGCATGGTTTGGTAGTGTTCGTAGGCTTGTGCCACAGCTGGGTTGGTTAAACGCAGCTCTGCTTCTATCAGCCGATCTTGCTGATACTTGTCCATGAAATCAGTCAATTCTCTAAATCGTGTGGAAAAATCGTAGCCTTGCCAAATACCGGCCATGCGTTGAAAGTCTTTGACAAATTCCACAGCATTTTTTGTTTCAGCGTCAAGGTTTACTGATGCATGTTCGATTTCCATATTGTCTGGATTTAATACCACTGATACTTGAACTCCACCTATTCCATGAAATGTTTTCACTGTTGAGACTCTTCCAGTTGATCCAATGCAGTGTTGTCAAGATCCTGTTCTGCAAGTTGTTCCAAGTCCGCAGTTTGCTCGACTGCACCAAACATAGCATTGAAGGCGGTTTGACTGTTCATGGTTTTCTTGCCAGTGAATCCTCTTGTGCCCACAATACGCATCCAGTAACGACTGTAATCTTCAATCAGTGCAAGACTTTTTTCTCTGTCTTTGAGACTGAAAATTTCATCTACAATTTTTCTAAAGTGCAGTTCGTCGAATCGATCATCTACCAGCATGCCCGGAATAACGCCAGTGTCATACAGTTCATTGGCAGTTTGCACAGCATTGAGATGCGCCCAAACATTGTGTGCCATTTGCAAGCAGTAGCTGAAGCTGTCCCAACTGGTTTTACCTTCTTTGCCAATTTTGTTAAGGTCTCCGGGCGCATAGATACAGATGTCTTTGACCTGCAACATCTTACTTACTGGTCCGTCAAGGAAGTCTAATTCTTTGTCCTTGCGCAATACTTCTCCGAGCAATCTTGTGTCGGCAGAATATTTTTTATCATCTACACCTGGCTCCATTTTGTATACCCACTTGCCGCGATCTGGATATTTGTTGTGAGTATAGATCATACCATTGGCACTGGCAAGAAATGGACTGGCACAGTCAAAGCTGATAGTAAAGTTTGGATTGTGATATTTGCGAACTGCTCGCTGAATGTCAGTGAGCAGAGTAGCCCATTCCAGCTTGCTGGTGCCTAGAAAGTGCATCCAGTCATGCAGTCCGGGTTCCAACAAACCATCGTGAATCAGTGTAACAAGTCGACGCAGCACCAAATGAACATCGCACATGTTTTGTCCGCCCATTGCCCAACCATTAAAGTGACGATCTGGATACACTTTTGGATCACAGTAGTCCTTCATGATAGCATACCAATGATCAGCCTCTTGATGTGTGCCACCTTGTAGCACGTTGAGAAACTTAACATTACCGCGACGATTGTTGATGAAATAATCGTTGTTGATTTTGGTGGCATTAACTGCATCGTCGTAGCTGCGAATACCGCAAGCTGCTGATGCCTTAGGATCACGGAAAGTCCAAGTTGGAATATCCAGCACCATGCCATAGTCCATGTATGCTTCCATCCAGTTCAGCACCAACTCACGTTGTTTTTGTGCTTTAGGGCAGTTTGGATCTGCCCACTCTCCTGGCCACAGTCCTTTGGCAATCTGGAACCCACCAGAGTCGCCCAGCAAAAAGCTAGTTGAGCGATCTCTGTTGCGAACCATGTCTTCTTTTTCTGACAGCTTGTTTGTGTCTAGTTCAGCATGCCCAGCACTATATAGTGCCCATTGGTATCTAAATACGTTGTCTTTGGGTGCCAAGAAGTTAAGGCTTTCGATACTGTTGGTAAATCCTGGAGGAATTCTCTGTGGATCTACATATTGTTTGTAACGTTGTTTGCCTATGTATGTGGCATAAAATCCACTAAGTGCCGGAAGGAAAACAGCATATTGACTTTTTCCGTCTGGTCCCAATTGTCGTTGAGAAAGATCTACTGTATCCATTTATTATTTTTACCAATCCAATCAATTAATTTATAGTCTACTTTGTAATAATCAACTATAATTTTTTTAAATTTTTTGTTGCTATTTAGATTTGTTTTTAACAAATTTACTATCAATACTTTGGTGGTTTCGTTAGAGGATTGATTTTTTGGTAAAACTAAATCTAAATGTTTAAATTGTAAACTACATTTGTTAGCCCAATTTTTAATTTTATTTTGATTTGTTTCGAACTTTTCTAAATATAAAAAATCAAAATGATTTAAATTGTAATTGTAGAAAAATTCAGCCTGCGGTGCAGTATGCGCATCTAGTCTAGGATGGGCAATTATAATTTTAAAAATAGCTTCCCAATGTTTTTCAATTTCTTCAAGTGAGTCAAACGTTTCAAACAAAAATTGAGCTATACCGCTTGCCCAACGGTCAATGGGATCTCTCAAAATTGCTAGTTGATGTATTTTTTGTGGTCTGTTCAATATATGATCTGCAACTGTAACTTCGATCCATTCTTCTTTATCAAGCCATGCCCGTATGTAACTGCTTGCATTTTTTGGAACATGGTGTATGTAAGCGGAACCATCGGGTTTCATCGAACCAACAACATGATGATCGCCGACACCTGATGTTTTGGCTATAGATGTAACTAGATTGATCCCGCTTTGCGCCATTATTTTGTTACCATTGGGATAATGTAATCGTAGCTGATCAGACCGCTGTCCACAGTGATCATAATTCCAAGATCTCCCATGCGAATTGTTTTGTCGCCGGTTAGGTTAAGCGCACCCAACACATAGTTGCTGGGAACTGCAAAGCTGTGTCGTGCTTTTTCATTTACACCACTGTGGAATGTAAAACTACCACTGTGACTGCTGGCGTCGCCAATGCTGGCACGAATCTCGCCACCACTGACTTCAAACTGCACAGTTTTTTCGTCTGGATGTGCGCTGACCTGATACTTGAGTCGCTGCATGCTGTTTTGTGTGGGCACAAATTCCACTGGTAGGTTAGCATTGAATGCCAATTTGGGTTCAACACTTTCAATTACTTTTTTGCTCATCAAACGAAAATCGTTTTTGAAATCACCTGCTGCGTTTTCAAAATGAATGTTAAACGGAATAACAGTATCGCCATCTTGTTTGGTTACCATATTGATTGTGGCAGTTTCGTTGTATTCGGGAATGTTCAACAGTGTGTTGAGCAACGGCAAGTTAGGCAGTCCAAATGTTTCTACAAACTTAGGAATTGGTGCATGTGATTTTGCGCGAAGAACCAGTTGCTTTTCAGTTTCAGTAGCACTAATAGTGGTGCTGCCATTTTCATTGTCGATGCGCAGTTGTGTAAATGCTGCCAATGGCAAGGTATGCTTAACAATATCTAGTAGATAGTCTCTCATTGATTTTAAATCCTCTTATTGATATAGTATATTTAGATTGTGTGTGCAATGTCAATTATTATTTAGAAAATCAGTCCATTGTTTGTAATCGTTGACAATTTTTGAATCTTGGTTTAATTGCTCAATGTCTCGCTGAACACGCTTGATCAAATTGACACTGTCTTTTTTTCTTCCTAGGTTATAGGTTAGTTTGCTGACGTTTAGTATAGATTCCAACACAATAGGGTGTTTGTAGTCATATTGTGCTAGTGCAGCGTTGAGATTGTTGAGCGCAGTCTTTAGTTTTTGCTCGGTTATTTTTTTGTTGTCGACTTTTCTTTCGAGCTCAAGTTTGTTTAACAGTTGATCTTTTAACTGTATTCTCTGCAGATCTTCTTCCAGCCTACTAGAAACTGATTTGTAAAATTTCATAATTTCAGTTTCTCTTTGTCTGCGTTCTTCCAGCACTGCCTGATCGGCCAACACCAACCCAATTTTGTTGTGCAAGTTTAATTTGGGTTTATTGTCGTTGCCTTTTTTGTAGCAAAAACAAGTTTTAAATGGATAGTTGTTATGCTCAATTTCTTTAATCAATTCAAGATCGGAATCTTTGACAAATTGGTGTATTCTATCTTTCCATTGAAAAGCACAGTTGTGATTTTCAATATATTTTGCACCTTGATAGGTCAATGCATCTATGTAATCAAATATAATCAATCCATTAGGTCTTGTGATTCTAGCCAGCAGTTCAATATCTTTGCGAATTTCTCCTAGTTTTTTAAAAGGAAAGTTTTTCCACGATATCGCTAGCCCTACACTGTTGTCTTCTAAAAATTCAGCTTGATCTCTAGTATAGTGCAAAAATTTATTTTTTGCTTCTACTGGAAATTTTTCCAGTATTTTTTTGTAAGGCAGAGTGTAATTGTCGATAATATAAAATGGATCTCCGGAGACAATGTGTCCTATTAAATCTGCGTTGTTTGGTTCAAGATATGCCACTGGATACTGCCAATTTACATATTGTGCCAACAGAGGCGTGGTAGCATCAACAATTTCTTTGCTGTTCCAACGGCTACGTTGCAAAAAATAATCGTCTTGATTGTCCCAGTGGTTTAACTGTTGATTATTGTTAACCAGTTTCAGCATATACTGATGTGTGATTTTTCTTTGTTTTTCCAGCACATTATGAATATTATCCAGAACTGAGTCGAGGTCGCTGATTCTTTTCTCTGTTAGAGGTTTGGATTTGATTGCTATTATAGATCTACGACTATTTTTCAAATCCAACAATTTGAATGAATCAATTACTCTGATTAATTCTTCTAACAGATCAACAGTTTTTTCGTTGATCTTCAGTTTGTTTACAAAGTTTTGTGCTTGTATAATATCACTTAATTTGTAATTCATGAAAATGAAAACATATCTGCAAATGCATTGTTGCTGCCAACACCCACTCTTAGGTCCCAGTCCAACACACCCAGCAAGTTGTCTACTTTTTGATTCACAATAGTATCTTCCATTTCACTGGCATCAAATGGCAGTTCTTTGAACCACTGTGGTAGGTGTGCTTCGTCTGTTGGATACGCAATGCTGGTAATATTTAGTGGATTGGACTTGAGTTTGCAAACAATAACCTTTTGACCGTCGGTGATAGATCCACTGTAATTGTCTCCGTTCATTTTGCGCAAGCGATTCCAGTTAATTGCAGCCATAACGTGACCAACACCACAGCGACCAGTTTTTTCGTATTGCTTGGTGTAGTTGGTTAAATTGTTAACACGTTTAGGTGTGCCTTTTTCCCATGCAGGACGACTTTTAAACTGTAGCTTAAACTCTTTGATCATCTGGATCACTGCGTCACGCTCCACACCGTTGAGCACACTTTGCAGCAAGTGACTCAAAAAGTCTTGCACAAACTTGGGTGTGTCGCTGCGCTTGAGATCCAAGCCCATAGCCTTGACTTTGCCTGACTTGCCATTCACGTCGAGGCGTGTGTTTTCTTTGTCAAAGATCAGCACACCGTAGCGTTTTTTCTTGATAAACAATCCTTTGACTGCAATAAGTTCTCTACCGCCCTTGATAATTGCACCCATTTCCATTGGACAATTAAACGCACGATTCATGAAATAAGGAAAGCTGTCATTGAGCTGATCTGCTATGCTGTTGTATACTTCAATGCAGGTTTCCTTGCTCCACTCTACTTCGCCACTGGCAACACTGTCTTTGATCACAGGCCAAGCACTGAAATAAACAGAGTCAGTGTCGCCGTAGATTACAGCATCGCCCACATGGTTGTATTCGCCAGTGATAGCTTCGTTGACAAAACTGTCCATGTGTTTGGCAATGCTGCGACCAGTGAGTGTGGTTGATTGGCCAATGCGTTTGTCAAAGAAACGACAGCCAGGATTGAGAATTGCACCATACAAACTGTTGAGGTTAATCTTTTTAACCAGCTGACGTTTGTCCCAAAACTCAACTTCTTCCTTGCTGTTTACTGCTTTCATTTTGGACTGCAACACCTTGCGTTCTGCATACCAAAATTCCAGCAAGTCAGGAATTACTCCTTTGGTTTCATACTTGAAGATTGTGCCATTGGCACTGATGATCCATTTTTGTCCGCTGCTGAAAATCAAGTCGTGAATGTCTCTGGCAGACAACACATCACTGCCCTGTGGTTCCCAATCCACAGTGATTTCAACATCAGCTCTACGTTCCATTACCGCAGTGTATTCTAACGTGGCAAACAGACCTTCCCATGCGTCAGCAAAACTTTTGCCTGCTGCCATGCGTTCATTGATCAGTGCGTCAGTCATAGTGGGTCTCAGTTGACCCACAATGGTTTCTGGGCCCATGTTGAGTGCGCGAATAGCACTGGGATACAGACTGTTGATGTCGATTGCGCCAACCCAATCGTGCATGCCTTTTTTAGGATGTGCCACGTATGCACCAGCAGCTTGTGTGTCACCCTGATGACTGCGACGGTTGGGCACAATCAACCCTTTGCTGTGAGCGTGGTTGATAATTGCTTGTTCAGTAACTGCAACTGCACCCATTGTGGTGGGCAACAACACAGTGTTTTCGTGCGCCAGCTGGTTTGCAAGATCAAGAAATTTCAGCTTTTTGTCCAGCTTGTCCAGCAGTGCAACGTCCTGTCTGTTATACTCAATAAACGTTTTGAAGTCTTTGTTGTATAGCTGATCCAGTGTGCCTTCGTATTGTGTTTTGCGTTCACCCAGTTCATATTCGCCAATGGCATCGAGGCTGTAGCTGTGACGTTCTTCGTAGGTGTATTTGCGATACAGTTGCATGTAGTCCACATGCACACGACCAATCAAGTCATAGGTAATATGTTCTGCACCAAAGCGTTCGTAGGTTCTTTGCTTGGGCAATTGATCCCATAGACAAAACTTGCGAGTATCGTCTTTGCTGAGTATACGTGTGGTTCTGGTAACCAAGTAAGGAATATCATAGCCTTCGCTGTTCCAGCCACTGACAATGTCTGCGTCGTCGATGAGATCCAAAAATGTTTGCAACATCAGTGCTTCGTCGTCGAACATGATGGTGTTGTCAAAATCTTCAGCAATCTTGTTTGCTACTTCCAGGCTCATACCTTTGGGCGGTATAGCTAGGGTTACCAACTGATCCAACCACTGTAGATGCACTGTGATAGCAGTGATTGCACTAAATGCTTCAGCTGGGCTGGAGAATCCACGCAGTGGGTCAAAGTCAGTTTCGATGTCGACAAAAGCTGTTTGCAGTTTAGGCGCATCAGCGTTTAAGTAGTGTTCACTGAGACATCTAAACACAGGATTGATATCGCTTTCCCACAGTTTGTGTGAGTCGTGTGTTTTGACTTCTCGACGAAATTCTTTGTTGCTGCGAGTGGAAAACTTTGTTACTGGCGTTCCGTAGATTGTGCGATACTTGCCCCGAGGATCGTCATAATAGAACACATAATTTGCAGGGTATTCGTTGTAGATTCGTTTGCCATTGATACGTTCTACAATATGAATTCTATCTGTGTCGCGGTCAAGAATAGCATCAACGTAACTCATGTAGTTTCCTTGTTTTTGTTTTTTAAAATATATAGAGTATATTGCGCAGGGTCAACTTTAATTACCTGATGACTATGCACTCTTTTTTCTTTGTGTTGTGCTCTTTTGATATCAGGACGTTCAACAATTACCTGCTTGGCAGTGAATCGTTTGATCACGCAATACTCAAATGCAGGTTTGTCAGCCCAGATGCCGCCAAAGCTGGTTATAACGTAATCGCCCACTGCAATAGGGTTGCCAAAAAAATCTTGCATCACTGTTTGGTCAATAGATACATCAGTGTTTCGGGTATGCCATTGATAATCACCACTTGTGCAGGATATCTCTTGACTTCAGTGCGCCAGCTGTGGGTAGTAGTATCCTTGACAGTGATCATTATGTTGTGCAGTTTTTCCACTACTCCTACACCTAATAGTGTTCCAGAAATTGGATAGGCAACCACGGATCCAATTTCAATTGATTGGCCGATTTTGTCCGTGTGTGCAATTGTTTGTTTGGTCATAACACCGATACTCGAAAAGCGTGTAACTGGTAAGGGTTACATTCTAAAATGTAACCCTTTTTGTGCCAATTATTGATCTTTGCCTACTGCAACTAGAATGTCTTCCAGCATACTGTAATCTTCACTGGCTCGATTGAAGTCACCTTTGTGTGCAATTTTGATTGCACGAGTAAGCACCGCAGGTTTGATTTGCAGTTCTTCTGCAATGGCTTTCACAGTATCTTTGAGGCCACCATTGAGATCTTCAACTTCCTGAATTACTGTGCTGCCTTCGCGGATCAGTTGAATAAGTTTGTTTTTTTCTTCATCAGAAAAATTTCTAGCCATAGTTGTTACCTTGTGTTAGTGAAACTTGCCTTTGAGATCGCGGGCATTTACTCGAATAAAACGTTTGTTGGTTTCGTTTTTGTTGGGGTTTTCGATGGTGAGCACCACGTTGCGTCCACGTTTCCAGGCTGCTAGTTGGTTCACAATGCGTTCGCCACTGGCCATATAATCACGACGCATTGCATTGCAAATTGCGCGACTTACATTGCTGTGCTTGCCCTGTGAGATAAAACCTTTGGATTTTCCGCCTTTTTTGGCCATAGTATGATCCTCTTATGATGTTGCTAATAACGCTTACAATAAACTATCTCGCAGTTTTTGTCTACAAATTTATCTGTGTTGCCAAAAGTTTTTTCTAGATGTTTTGGCAGTGTAGTTACGTTGAAATTTAAAACTGCCAGGCTTGACACCTCGAGAATGTGCAACTGTTGTGGCATGCTTTACAGTTTGCCTAACATGACCAAAAGGTGCAATTACATCAATTACCCAGGCAATAGGTCCACTGTTGATAATTTCTGGGTTGCAAACAATTTTATCTGGGCTAAAAAATTGCTGTTCGGTGTCTGCGGAAAACCAAGCCCAACTCAAATAGCCAACTGTTTTGTTGTTAATTTTATACAGTGCATACTGATTTTTAAACAGTGGAAACGCAAAGTTAATAACTATGTCCAGGTATTGGTAGTTGCAGTGCAGCGCACTGGCAGTGCTGAGGTTTATTACATCCACAAAGTCTCGATCAAAGTTGGGATTTTGATTGTGTGCATAAAGTTGATCTTGTTTGAGACGCTGCAAGAAATCTTCTGCACGGCGTTTTTTACTGGCTACAATTGTGTTAACTGTGTCGCTGATCAATAAATCTTCTTTGTTGATTTTGCGATTGCGTTGTGTATTATACATCACAGGTGTTGATTACCACTTGCGGCAACTCCGTCTACACATACTCAAACCTATATCCTTTGGTGCTTTTCTGTCTTCCATTGAGAACATTACTTATATCCCCTTGCTTTATATTTAGCTGTTTTGCTGCCTCTGTTTGGCTTTCAAATATTTGCCCTGTTGTAAGTTCTTTAATTCTTGTTGTGTTTAATGCGGTTTTGCCATACATAGGATGTTTTTCGCCTTTAAGACTTTCACTTATAGCACGGCGATGTTCATCGCTATATTGGCCTCTTTTCTTCCCTGTCATTGTTTGACTAGTTTTGGGATTTTTGTAAGTTAACCCTTTGTTCCACGGTGTTCGTCCTTTGGCACTAGGGGGTTTAGCTTCTGTTTTTAGATTAGTAAGTGTATCAAAGTTTTCTTTAATATACTTTGTTTCTAAATCGTATGCTAAATCTTCGTCTTCTATATCTTTGTATAAAAAGATTACTCCAGGTTGTAACCCTTCGTTTTGAATACGCTTTATTTTATTTTCTGTAGGATTGTTTTTACCGTTTCCGCTCCAGTGCCCCAAGTGACTTTTCCATCTGTCACCTTTACCTTTGCCGCAGTAAAATACTTCGTTGTTATTTCTAGGATCTGTTAATAGATAAACATAGTAACTCATACTATTATTTATCCAATACCGTAATTTAGTTCACCATTTACGACATGACCAAAATCTCGCTTTTGTGCGAGGTCCCGGGTTGTCGCAGTTGTGTCTTGCACGGAAGCTGCGGCGGCGTGCAGGGTTGGACTTTTTGATACGCATGTCCGGATCGCCAAAGTTAACTTTAACCACATTACCTTTGGGATTTTTCACATACACTTTGAACTTTTTAACATCACCACGCATGGGTTTGCCCAGTGGCACTTTGCGACCTTGATATTCTGCTTCATCCAGCTGTTCGTCATCGTTAAACCACAGTTCACCATAAGCTTCAAAGAATTCGTTGCCTTCGTAGGTTTCTTCAGTTGCATTTTGTTGGTTTGTTAAGTCAGTGATTTTCATTTTAACTACCTTTAATTCTTTACATTCTTTGCAGCACCGCGACGCTCTGGATTAGGATCACTGGATTTTTTTCTTCTCACTGCACGAGCAATTCCTGCTGCGCCATCTTTTTTGCCGTCGTTGTTGCGATCAGCATTGCGCAATTTGGCCGCGGCACTTTTGCTGAGGCATTTGGGTTTGCCTTCGCCGGGTTTGCGATCTCCGCATTTGCCAATACGTTCGCCTTTGCTGTTGTAGCGATCCCAGCCACCACCACCGGCTCCGCCGGCCTTGCCTTTGCCAAACCAAGCACGTAAGTCTTCGTTGACAAATTCCACCAGTCTCATTTGCTTTTGTTACCCCAATTGGCAGCGCCGACCTTGCGACATTTTACCAAAGCACCGCTGGCATAAGCACTGGGCCACACTTTGTAGCGGCTCTTGACTTTGTGATAGCAAGCATCCTTTTCGCCTGCTGCTTCATCAAACTGTGCTTCAGTGATTGCTTCAGACATGCCAGCAGCTTGTTGACCGACTATGTCATTGTAGTGCTGCATGGACAGTGTGCCGCTTTTGGCCATAGCAATCATGCGTTCAGTGACATCGTGTAGATCCATATCAGTTTTGGCATCTTCTTTAGCATATTCCAACATACGCAACAACAGCGGAACATCCAGTGTCACTGTGTCTACTGCATCGCCTGTGTCCATTGAGTTTGGTGCATCGTTTTCACGAATCAGTGCAATAGAATCCAATTTGAGTTTGATATCGCTAAAAAAGTTATTGTTCATTTTATTCTGCTTTCCCAATTCTGAAACGATGTCTTGGCACCAACTTGGTTCTGCTCTTGGCAGCAACATAACCTTCGCCGCCACGTTCACTGCCGATGCTGGCAACCACGTCTTGTTCAGCTTGATCCAACTGTTCAATCACATCATTTTTTAGTTGTTGAATTTTCAACACAAGATCAAAAATTACACTAAAATATTTATACTCTGGCAATGCAAATATCTTTGCTTGTTTGCTCTCACTGACTTTGCTGTTCTTGAGCCAGCTTTCAAATCCGCTGGTCAATTGATTCCAACGACCTTCTCGGCTCATTTGGTTCACATAGGTGTAGATGATATTTTTGATATCACTGAGCCCAGGCTTGGGTGCCAACAAACTGTCAATGCCAGCTGCATATTTTTTAATTGCAGTCTCCACACCAGCCACAGCCTGTAGATTTATTTTAGGCGCACGCTGCGCAATCACCGGAGGCATGATAAACAGTTGGCCTTCCTGCAGATCATCCACACTGGCCTGCACACGATTGTTTTGCAAGTCAGTGAATGTGTGCACCACTACACCAACCTTGCTGCGAGCAATGCGCTGCCCAATACTGCTGTCAGCTTTGACAGAATAGGTTACTTTGTTGGGTGTAAACACATAGTGATTGTCTGCCAGCGGAGGTGTTGACTTGTAGAGCAAATCTCCATGGAAGAAACCGCGTGTGCTGGCAGGCACTGCTGATTCAAATGCATTCCACACACCAGCCATGTCTGCTGCATAGGCACGTCTCTCATCAGTCAACTCTTTGCTGCCACGTGACAGAATCATGTTGGCCAAGTCTTGTGCGCTAGTAACACGACCGTTGTAGTTTTTAGCACCAAATCCTGCAATATCAGTGAGTATAAACTCACCTGCTTCATTGCGACCAAAAATCACAGCTGGAGTTCCATCCCACTTGATGCTGACATCACTGACATCGCTTTGGAATTGCTTGAGGATATCCAATGCTTCCAGCGCACCAGCACTGCCATCCACAAACACCAAATCTTCAAGGTGTTGCAGCTCACGACCTACTGTGCGTTCTTCAGTTAATACTTGGCAAAATTCTCTAAATCTCATGTGTTTGTTTTCTTTACTTGGGTGCGTATGATTGCCAACCGGGATCTTGGTCTAGTTTTGCTTGCAGTTCTTCTGCACGGTCTTTGGGTAACGCTGCTATTATAGATTCGTATGATCCAATGTCTTTGGCTGTTGCACTTGGGCCCAGCAGTGTTTTGGCAATTGTATCAATGTCGTCGCTGTAGAGCTTGTCTTTTTTGCCGTCTGGTCCTCTAGTGTAAAGACCTTCGTAGGCACTCCACAGCATGTTACGTTCTTTAGCCAATGCAGCAAGAGCCAACTGCTTATGCACACCTTTGAACTTGGAGCCAGTGGGTATTGTGTGTATATGAAACTTTTGTGCTATCTCAGCTTTGGGCACAACCATTATGTCCACCTGGTGTGCAGCATCACCGACTGGTGTGCGAACGTGAACACTTACACCACTTTGGCCAGTTTGAAACCCAGCACGATCAAACAGTGCTCTCAACTGTTTGCGAACTTCTTTGGCATCTGCTGCACCAAAATGATTTGCCAGTGCAGTTGCGTCTACAATCATATCTAGGTCACCACTGATTTTGCCTGGTGTGGGTGTTGCACCGCTGCCAATGGGCAATGCCTTGGCGTTGGCTTTGTTCAACACACTGTTGATTTGATTCATTATAGCAGGAATTTGCGCATGGTCAAATGGTTCTGCATCAGCAAATATATTGCCACCTTCTGCTATAATTTTTGCAGGATGTTGAAAAAGTTCAAATAGTTTCATTGTGCAATTTCCAATTCAGTAAAGCCATTGTTGGTTATCAAATAAGCATTTTGATCAGTGACAATCACATCGCCAGCAGTCATACTGGCATGGTCAACATCCAGCTCTTGCAGCATTTCTTCGCTGCGATTATCTGGATCCCAACTTTCTGCCTGCATCATACTGAGTATGGTTTCAGGATCAGTGTCTGCTAATGTGCCTATCATGCTGTGAGTTCGGTATAGATTATCAACGCTGATGTTGTTAGCATTAACGCCTGTTTTGAGATACCATATCTCTGTGTTGCCAGGGCGATAATACTCGCCAGCATCACTGAGACTGCGGTAGGCAGTTTCTGCTGTTGCTGCTGGAAACTGCTCAGACTCCAGTATCTCTACATATTGTCTATACCAATTGCTCATTATTTCTTACGCTTTTGAATTTTGCCCAGTGGCATAACAACGGCAGCAATACCGCCTGCTGTGGTTTCGTTGACTTTGGCAACAGCTCTGATGTGATGATCAGTGCCATAAAAGCCTTTGCCACTGGGGTTACGCTCTACTTCAAACTGTTCACCGGTTTTGCGATTGGTGTATACAGTGGTGCCTGATCCTGCATAGCCCGAACGAGTATCCTCTGAACTGTAGATGGTGTGAAACTTTTCACTGTTGGCAATATCTTTGTCTGTGGGACCACCGGCTCTATAATCACCGGCCATACCTGCACGATAATGTTTGGCAAACTGTTGTGCATCAGCATCGGCATGAATCAAGTTATCGCGATCCAATCTCATAGCTTCAGTAACTGGGGTTGTGCTTTCCATTGTGGGCATTGCTGGTGCTGACTTTTCAATCATATCATATTCCAGTGCATGGAACACGCTGCCGAGATAGTCTGCTGCTTTGGTAATTTTGGCTTGCATCCAGCCTTCGATGCCCTCAGCTTCGCTCACACCTTTGAGCAGGCTGTGCAGCTTGATAGCATAGTTTGCAGTTTTATACAAGTCGCTTCTTGCCATCTGCACTTCATGGTCTTGTTGCATGTGGTGTGCTTCCTGGCTGATGTCTTCGTTCATTGCGAATTCCTCTTTTATTGAGTCAAGATATTGCATAACTGGATACAGTGTGTTTACAACTTGGTTTGCAAATTGTGTATTGCTGCCCGATCCTGGTTCACGTTCCATACCTTTGGCAACCTTACGCAATGCCATCATGTCTTTGATAGCATTTTTTGCATTGTTATCAATGTTTTGAAATCCGTTGGTCTTGGCTTCGATATAGTTATATACTTCCCAAACATCATTGGCATATTCGCCGGCTAGATTTCCACTGTAACTGCTTTGGCCCAGCTCTATTGACTTGCCTATTTTGCGCAAGTTACCTAGGACCTGCATAGCATCCATATTTGTGTTGATGTATGCCTCATTGATTGATTCATTCATGACATCGTGGACTTCATAGTTGCTGGCTTCTTCGCTGTCGCTCCACTTGTCATATGCAGCCATGTTTTTAAACTTTTTGCGGAACGGTGTGCTTTTTACACCTTTGACACCATGGATCACAACAGCCTTGCCGTGGTCCATGTCTTTTTCGTATGAAGTGTTGGCTTCATCTAACGACTCGTTCTTTTTTGGAGAAATTGAGATGCTTGTAATTCTATTATGCTTATGCACATCTTTGGCTACTTGTTTTGCTTTATCTAACGCTTCTTCTTTAGATTTTGCTTTCACTGATACTGTATTACTTTGATGCGGCCCGTAATCATAACTTACTTCCCAATGTGTAGCTTCACCTTCAGCTTCTTCTTTAACTGCAAAGTTGTCCACAGTCCATTTGAACTGTTCGTAAGGCACACCTGAACTGTATGCACTCACTGAATACTTGCCATTGTATTTTGGATCTTTGACACTGCTGACCTGCTGATAGGTGCCATCGTCCAGCGCCTTGTAAACGCCCCACAACGTGGCTCTGCGATCTTCATCGGAATCATCTTCGCCGCCCAACACATAGCCTTTGTATTCTTTGCTGGCTAGATCAAAATCTACACCTGCTCGCAAGCCTTCGTTGACCTGTGCAGCTTGCTCATAAACTTCAAAACTCTTGTAGTTGCCACCTGCAACACCAGCCTTGCCAAATGCCACTGCTTCACTGAAAATTTCAAATGTCTTGTGCGACATCGGCACACGCTTGCCGCTTTGACTGGTATACTCTACTGTATACACACAGCTTTCGTTTAGTTCACGCCATTCGTCGTAGCTGAGATACATGTCTGTGTCTGGGTCATAGTATGCACCTTCACGTGGATCGTAGTAAACCACTTTGCCAGCTCGTGTTTGGAATGGTCCTTCTAGACCATCACGTTCTTGATAACGTTCTTTGTCAATTGGCTTTACTGTATACCAACCCTCAACAAGATTTTTAGTCATTGCAGCACCTTAATTTGTTATATAGTGTTATTTATCGTTTTGTTATTTTAAAGTAATATACACTATCTTGGGGTGTGCAGTTAACAGGCAACACTGCTCTGGTATCGCCGTCTACAAATGTCACATCATGCACATATATTTCACCACGATCTTCAAATACATTTTTTATTTGAATACTGTGTGTGCAATTGTCATCCAACATTGTTAGTTGTTCTTGTATGTAGTAGTCTGGAGTGGTTGGCCAAAACTTTCGTTCTACAACCAGGTGATCGTCAAGAAACACTCGATACAACGGATCAACATCAGTGGACTGTTTGCTACAGCGAATGTCCACACAGACTATGGTGTAGCTCATAGTCAGTCAGCTACACCAAAATTTCTAGCCCAGCTTACCTGACGTGCCAGCTGTATGCCACGCTGACGTTCTGCTTTCTTTTCACTTTGCTTCATTTTGTTGGCTTTGGCCTGTAGTTTTCTAAGATCTGATTTGGTTAATTTTTCGCCAGCGCCCTTGCCTAAATACTGTGCTGCTTTGCGTTTTAGGCTACCTGGTCTGCTGCCTGGCTTGGCTGCTCCTGTAAAGTCTTCATCTAGTTCACTGTATCTCATATCCGACCTCCATTCATCTAAACTATGGCCACCTTCGATAATGGCAATTTCTAAACTACTGTAGTTTTCTTTGACTCCGGCTCCACCTTGCCAAAAAGCTTTGCCATCTCCGGTCTGAACAGTGCTGGGCTTGATGTTGTTGCCCAATGATCTTATAAAGTTATACATTGCACCAGCAACGCCTTTGCGTCGCCAAGCTGGGTCAATGGAAACATTGGCTGCAATCAAGTAAGGATCCTTGCGTGGTTTAAAACGTTTAAAGATTCCGGCGGGTTGATCAGTGTCAATAGCAACAAATCTAACGTAGCCTATTTCATTGTTGTTGGCAAATGCTTTGACAATGATCTGCGGTATAATATCGCTGGAATAGTGTTTGGCAACCAAACGAATCATACCTGCTTTGGTCTTGGCCGAAGTTTCTTGGCGAAAGTTTGGGTCAAATATTTTGGGATTTATGTTTTCGATTACTGCAATTGATTCGGTTAGTCCCAGATTCCACAGTTTGTTGGGTGTGGTATTTTTGTATGCTTTGCTGTGCAACAGCGGTGGACGACCATCTCTATCAACACGATTGCCAAACTTGGCAGCTTGCTTTTGCACAGCATCTGGGCCAACATCTGGAGTTTGATTTTGTTTGGTTATTCTGCCAACTCCGGCAATCTCATACAGTCTCATTAGCTGTTACCTACCAGTTTGCCTTTGAATGGATGTGGCTGTGAACCAGCAGTTCCGGGCTTGACAGTCTTGGCACGATCCTTGCCACGCAGTTGATCGGGATCACGTCCTTCTACCGGAAACTCTGGGTTTGGTGTGCGAAAATTCTTTTTGCGCATCACAGTTTTTGCAACTAAGTCCAGTTCTTGATTGCGACTATCCCAGTTTAGTGCAAACGGTATGTTGATATCGCTGCGCATGTCTTTCATCACAGCCTCTGCATCTGGGCCAAGTTGTGCAATCTTTTTGCCCCACTTTGAATATTCATCGCGGAACAGCACTGCCAGTTCAGGCAGTGTGATTTGTCGCACATTGCGCTGGTCATTAGCACGATCCAAAAAATGACGAGTAAACTCTACATCAATGCCTAGGTTGCGAAATATTTTGTCAGCATAGAACTCCAGCTTTTTCAAATCCATATCAGTGATAGGTTTGGTTTCGGCTTCGATTATAGATTCTCTTACAGTTTTAATGCTGCCGTCATGAGTTACAAAATATGGAAAGAATTTTACATCAGGATATTCTTTAGCAAGAGCATTAAACATTTTGATGTTGCCCATGCTATCGTCATACAATCTAATTCTACTGTATTTGCCAGTGTCTAGGTATTTTCTTATCCATACAGCTTTGTTTTGTGCTGGCGATCCGCTCAAGTTTCCTGCACGGTGCACATGAACACGATTCATATCTATGCCGTGATTTCTAAAAGTATCCAGAAACAATTCTTTGTTGTCAAAGTCTGATCTGGCAGTTAACATAATAACTTTACTATTGCCGGCGTTATTTAATATTGCTTTGAGTTTTGCTATCATTGGTTTGATAGGAATACTTTCTTTGTTAAACTTTTCAGCATCCACAAATTCACCAAAATCAAATTGCTCGCCGGGTTGTAATTTGTAGTTATTGAATTCTTGATTAGTCAATGACCGAATAACCTGGCCATCCTTTACAACTTTGATTTTTGCAGTTGTTCGAAATAACGTTTCATCTATATCAAAAATAGTTAAGCCCAATTCTTCTGCTTCGTTTACTGCGCTGGGCTTTTGTGCATCCAGCCAGGCACGAGCTTCTCTGCGTTTGGGTGGTGCATTAATAAATCGGTCAATGGCTTTTTGCACACGAGCAAAGTTTTGTTTTCTATCTGGATCCTCCAACCCGCCACTGTTGTCTACCACATAAAAATTTGCTGCACCAAACAACTGTTGAAATGCCATGATGTTTTCTTGCACTGCATTCCACATCTTTGCAACCACAGCAGAATCGAGACTGCGAGCACGCTGTAGATTGCGCTGTTGTGCCACGTCAAGACTGGTGTTGACAAACAACATCATGGTTTCGTAACCAAGAGTTTCCAGCATGTTTTTGGTTTTGGCATACTTGGCCACATCTTTGCCAGTGCCGTCAATGATCAAACCCAGTCTACCATCAATGTGACTTTGTTGTTTGCGCTTGGTAATGGCTTTGGCTTTTTCTCGTGTGGTTTGTCCAGCGGGACTAAAAATAGTCTCTGGATCCAATTTCATACCTTGTTTTTTCATGAGATATTCGTAGATATCGTCGCTGTTAACCACTCTCAGCCCAGTGCCTGCCAGTAGTTTGCTGCTAACAAAACTCTTGCCCGATCCTGGACCACCTGCCAAAAATATCGCTTTAAAAATGTGCGGATCGTTGGGACCTTCGCTGACAATATCTAAAATGTTCATAATAAGTGCCTTGCATTATATGTAGATATTTATCTAACATAATCATTGATGCAGCATTGTGACAATTGTGTAAATCAGCAGTTACCACAATTAAAAAGACAATATTCTGTTTTGTCTAATGATATTCGTTCGTAAAAATTTTTAAAAATTTCTAATTGATCTGATAATTTTGTAGTTTTAATATTGTGCATGTTTTTGTTTTTCCACCATTCAGATTTATAATAAAATCTAAAATCAGCCGCATAACAACAAGGCATATAATAACCGGATGCACTTATATAATGTTCTTTTTGATTTTTACACAACGGATCGATTTCTAAGTTTTGTTTATTTTGATTTTTAAACACATATTGCACACTATCGCGTTGACCGATCAATTTCTGGTCAGTGGGTTTAAGCCAGTCGTTATTTTCCCAACGGTTACTATATTCAACTTGAAATTCGTCAACACCTAAATCCGTTGCTAGATTTTTAGTATATTCAATGTCGTTTTGATTATACAAAAACGGGATATATTTCCAAGTGACGTTAACTGAACTTTTGACGCACTCGTTGATTCCTACTAAAATACTGTCCCAATTTCCGTTAATTCTGTATTTGCTAAAATTTTCCGGAGTTCCGTCGATGCTAAACACAACATTATCATTGCTGCCCAAAGTAGACAATATTGCTTGCCACCAATTTTTTGTTCGATGACTTCCATTGGTGGTAATTTTTATTTTGTTAGTTTTCTTTTTTGAAACTTCGATGAGTTTTTTAAAATTTCTATGATATATAGGATCACCAAATGTCCCGCAAAAATTAATTAATTCAACCGGAATATCGAGAAAATTATTAAAATCGTCAATGTTAAGATCTGTTACTTGTAAACTTTTTTTACCAAATTTTTCCAACATCATAGTTCTGGCACACCGAGGGCAACCTAATGTGCATCTGCTAGTTGGTTCGACGTGCAAACTTACGGTCACAAAAATACCTTTACGTTGTAATGTTTTTCAAATTCGCGGGCATCGTGCTCGTTGTTGACCATTGGTTTGCCTTTGATATTGAGGCTGGTGTTGAGCAGCATTGGGCAACCAGTTTCTGCATACCAACGCTCTAGCAATTGTCGAAAGCCTGTGCGATCCTCACGGCCAACAGTTTGGACTCTGCTGGTGCCATCGGCATGGACAATTGCTGGATATAACTGAGGAAATCTGCATCGTGCTGTAAACTGCATATAAGGTCCTGTGCAGCCTTCGAAGTAATTGTGGGCATGCTCTGCAAGAATGGCTGGCGCAAAAGGTCTGAACTGCTGACGTTGTTTGATTGCATTGACTCTGTGCTTGATGTTGGTATCTCTTGGATCAGCAAGAAGGCTGCGATTACCAAGGGCACGAGGACCAAACTCAGCACGGCCATTAGCCACGCCACAAATTCCAGTTGTTTTAAGTTCTGCAATGATTTTTTCAACAGGGTATTTTCCTTTGATGTTGTATCCTAGATAAGACCCAGGCCACTGTATGTGCTGTTGATATTTTGCAGTAACAGCGCCAATTGCACTGCCTGCATCGCCAGGATTGGGCATGATCCATACATTTTTGTAATACTTGTGAGCAATACTGTTGGCACTGCAATTCAACGCACAACCTCCGGTCAACACAAGGTTGGGTATGTCGAACTGTGTGGTGTATTGCACAATATATTCAAATATATCTTCGTAGATTTTTTGCACTGCGGCTGCTATATCAAACAGATCCTGCTCACTGTTTAGGTCTGGTCTCCACCACAAACAACCCCTGTGCAGATTGTGTTTGAATTTTATTTGAGGGTTGCTCATGTCTGGCCAACGAGCAACAAAGTCGTTGACAATAGTGTGATAAAATCGTGTGGGATCTCCGTAGGCAGCCATGCCCATGAGAATGTATTCGTCTTCTTGAGGTTTTAACCCTAGTCTTTGTGTGAACGCACTATACCATAGTCCCACCGAGTGCGGGTAGCTTTGTTTAAACTCTTTTTTGAGTTGCGTCTGGTTGCCGGTCCATATAGTGAACGTGTCAAATTCTCCAATGCTGTCGAGACTAACCACGCAAGCGGTTGCAAAGCCACTGGTATAAAAACCACCAGCAGCATGGGAAAGATGATGATCAACGTAACTAATAGGAGCACGAAGATTATAGTGTGCCAGATAATTTCCAATATCATTCTCTTTGAATCTAAATCCCTGGCCTGCTGCAAGTTGTCTAAAACTTTTGACCAAAGGTCTTTCATACCAAACAATTTCATCTGGCGCTCCGTAATTATTCCATGCATCTTGAATCAACGCTTCATTCAAATGTGCATCATTTTTGATGCCACTGTAGCGTTCACTGTGACTGGCAAACAACAGCTTCAATGGATATCCATTGGATCTGTTCAATTTTCGATCAAAAACAGCCACGGCGGCATCGTGACTGTTGGCACTAATACCCCAAACTATCATTTATATATAAATGGATCTCTTTTGCGCAACTCTTTGAGCCGTTTTCTGTAGCGTATTTCCAAGCGAATCTTGGCAATCATTGAATGTATCCATTTAAACATATTTTTTACCTTTTGTCAATCTCGGCGTGCGTCTTCTTTGCCTTCATTGGCAGCAAGACGGTCGATGTTGGGTTTGACACCCATGGTGTAGCTCATCAGTGCATCAATTTTGACCAAGTCGTTGTTCATGGTTTGCACACGGTTATCCAGCGCACCAATGATGCCTTTGAGGTTGTTTACGTTGTCAGTCACACCATTGAGAATAAACTTCACGCTGAGAAAAACAAAGTAACCAGCAGCAATAGATGCTGCAATAGGAAAACCTACATCACTGACTAATTGCAAAAAATCCATATATAATTTTCCTTTTTTTGGGTAAATATGACTGTAGTGATCGAAATTTTAAAATGCACTAATCTATTTATTTTATAGGTCAAAAAGATCGACGGGAGATTTGTTGTGCGTTTGCTTTTTTCGATTACGCTGGTATTTTTGTCAGCCAACATCAGCAATGCTGGTGAAATGATATTTGATTTCAAGAACCCCAGCTTCAGCGGCGATGGGTATAGCAGCCATGTGCTGAGTCTTGAACAACTACAGTTCAACAGACTCAAAGACATCGAATCGGCCAAGCAAGCCGAAGCTGACAGAATTGCTAGAGAATTAGAAAACAGCACATTAAACAAGTTTATTAGAAATTTAGAATCTAGAATCTACGCTACTATCAGCAAACAACTGGTAGACAACATGTTTGCTGAATGCACTGACAATTCTTGCCCAGTAACTGGCAGCACTGAGTTTGAAGGTTCTACTATTCGTTGGGAACGAGACATAATCACTGGTAACATCACACTGATTGTTGATGGCCCAGATGGGTATACTGAAATTACCATTCCTGGCAACGGAGGTTTTAATTTCTAACATGAACAAGTTGTTGATTCCAGTAGTGATGTTTTTAGCCAGCTGCGGTGTTTCGTCGGAGCCTGTGCAACAAATCAGCAGTAGTCCTGCTGTTGTGCAACCAAATCCATTGGCTGTGGATTTGCATCAGATTCCTAATCTAGCTGGAGCCAAGATGACCATTGGTGTGTATGGCTTCACTGACAAGACTGGGCAAAGAAAGCCCAGCGACACTGTGTCTAACCTAAGCAGTGCAGTTACTCAAGGTGCAGAAGTATGGGTTATTGATGCACTGATGCAAGCAGGCAATGGCAGTTGGTTTGATGTGCTGGAAAGAACCAGCATAGACAACATTGTCAAGGAACGACAGCTTATTCGCAGCACTAGAGAAAACTACGAAGAAACTCAAGATGATACACTTGCACCCATGCAGTTTGCTGGACTGCTGATTGAAGGCGGCATAGTTGGTTATGACAGCAATGTGGTAACTGGTGGTGCAGGCGCAAGATATTTGGGAATAGGATCTCACACTGAATACAGAGTAGATACTGTGACTGTGGTGCTACGTCTAGTAAGTGTAACTTCAGGAAAAATACTGTTGAGTATTGCAACAGAAAAATCAATAGCCAGTCAACGATCTGGGGCTGATGTTTTTAAATTTTTGGATTTAGGAACCCAAGCATTGGAAATAGAAACAGGATATGCAGCAAATGAACCTGTTAACTATGCAGTGCGAGCAGCCATTGAAGCTGGTATAATCGAAATGATATACGAAGGAGAACGCAAGGGTCTCTGGAGGTTCAAAAACTAAAAAAGGTTTAACAAAATGAGAGGTTTAGTTCTAGCAATACTGTTGTCAAGTGTTGCTACAGTAACTTACGGCAATGATTTGTTTGTGAATCAAGTCGGCGACAATCTAAATTTGACCATTACACAAAACGGTGATGGCAACACAATCGGCAGTGCAGCAACAGCACTGATGCTGGATGGCAACAACATGACGTTTGCTATTACTCAGCAAGGTGACAGCAATGCAATTTCAGCAGTTATCAACGGCAACACCTATACTGGTGAATGGGAATTTGTCGGCAACAACAACACAGTGGATTTGACCTGCGACAGCACTGCACAAACACAGTGTGAAGTTGTCACAGTGGACATTGTAACCGCAGGCAACGACAACACCTACAACGTTTATATCGGTGAAAACAAAATTGCTGACAACCTGTTGATCAGCTTTGATGTGTCGGGCGATGACAACCAAATCACAGCAAATCTAGATGCAACTGATGCAGATGTTACTATAATCATTGACAATGCAGGCGGCACAGGCAACATTTTCAACATCGATCAAGACGATGCTGGCAGCGTTAACGGTCACAGTTTGACCTATGACCATACTGGTGGCAACGGCACGTTTAACATTGTGCAAAGCGGATTGATAGACAAAATTATCAATGTTGTGTCGTTTGGAGACAATCATACAGTTACTATAACACAGACAGATTAATGCGCAGTATTTTGTTGTTATTGCTGTTGATACCCAATGTTGTGTTTGCTGAAATAGGACAGGTAACAGAACAAAAAGGTGCAGGAGTGATAAAAAGAGACACAGAGTCAATTGAAAGTTCCATTGGAACTGGGCTTGAAAGTATGGATACTGTCATAACAGATTCTGGCAGGTTGAGATTGGATTTTGTTGATCAAACACGAGTCGACGTAACTGAACACAGTCGTTTGGTGATCGACGACTTTGTGTATGATCCAAACACCCAAAATGGAAATCTGTCTATCAAAGCCACGCTGGGTGCCGTGCGTTATGCCAGTGGTCAAATTGCACACAACAACGCAAGAAATGTCAATATTGCAACACCCAGTGCAACTATCACAGTGCGAGGCACAGACTTTATGATGATTGTGGATGAAATTGGTGGCAGTATGATCACACTGTTGCCCAGCTGCAACACCGACGGTATGTGTGTGGTAGGAGAAATATCAGTGGAAACAGATGCAGGATTTGTGATTATGAATCAAGCATTTCAAACCACAGTGGTTCCTACTAGACTGTATCCACCTGCCCGCCCAGTGATATTGGACCTTCCCGAAAACCAGTTGACTGCAATGCTGATTGTGCGCAACAAATCTCCCTACGACGAAGTGGCAGAAGCTGCCCAAGAAAGTGTGGATTTGTTGAGTTTTGATTTCTTAAAATATGATCAACTGGATATTGATGCGTTATCTGAAAGTATCAAAGGCATATGGGATACTGATTTGAATCGCAATGAATATTTAAATGAAGCCTATCGCAATGAATTAGAAGCAGCACTCAAAGCAATGATTGCAGCACTAATAGACGAGTTGACTGCTCAAAATGAAGCAATATTTTTGCGTAGAGAAACTGGCCGTGATCCAGTAACTGGAATCGGTTATGAAGAACAATCGCCAAGATTTGTTGTGGATCGCGAAGATCAAGCCACAGACAATAGATTTAAACTAAGTCTAAATCAAAATTACGGATACACTGTTGATATGCAACAAGGCAATTTCAACATGTTTGACTATCGAGTAGGAGTAGGAAACAACAAAATTTCAATAACACAAATCGACTAAAAATCATCAATTTAAAAAGGGAACAAAGAGATGAAAATGAAATTATTAACAGCTGGTCTGTTGGCTGCACTGTTGTCAACCACAGTGCTGGCAGACACCAGTAGCATACAAGGTTCTTCGCATGGTCTATTGGAAAATCAATGGGTCAAAGCAGGAATCAACAAAAATTCCGGCACATTCGGCAGCGGCGGTGGCACATCACCGGGATTGCTGTTTGATCCGACCGGCACAGGCACATTCAATCCTTCGTTTGACTATCTAACCCCAGGTTCACCATTTGACGGTCAAGCAATAAAAATCGACGGAACCAACTATGTCAACAACAACACTGGTGCCGCAGCCATAGTAGATGCAGACGGATTGGTCGATGGCACCGACACATTGACCTGGTTGGGCAGTTTTGCACACGGCGGTGGAACCTGGACCATTGAAAATATTTTTGCACTGCCCGACAATCAACCATATGTTGACGTAACAGTGCGAATCACTGCTGGCAGTGCTGCAACCACACTGTCCTACGGCAAGTATATTGATCCCGACAGCCAAGGCATGCCAGGCGATAGCAGTGCCACCGACAACGTGTTGGGCTATGGCAGTATACCAGTAAACAACGTGGTGTTCTCGGAAGCCACAGTCAGTCGCTATGCATTGGGATTATACACCACTGATTCAAACACAACCACAGGTATTCAAAATTGGACACAACAAGCCGATGGCTACAACGGCACAGTATATGGAGCCAACTACGGCAACGGCGACGACACCATTGGTATCAGCTGGACTTGGTCAAATATTGTGGCAGGCGATATTTTAACTGCCAGCTATGCCTACATTTTTGGTCCTAGTGCGTTTGAGGCAGCAAGAGATGCTGTTGCTGGTGGTGCCGGTGGCGGTGTTGATGTCACTGGTGGTGCTGGTGTCACTGATATAGGTTCAGCCACAGATGCAGCCAGCGGCGGAGGCACACCGCCTGCACCTACCTTGGTTTCTTCTACAACTGCAACTATATCAAGCACAACCGAAGCACCCAGCACCACACTTCCTGTGCTAACAGCAAGTATTACAACACACGACAGTAGTGTGGCCAGTGGAGTTCAAACCATTGACCGCGAAACCACAACCACAGTTACTACACCAATTGATGTAACCACCACATCATTTGTTCGCACCACTGACACCTACAGTGACAGTAGTGTTGTTGTAACCGATGGTGCTGCTACCAGCACAACTGTTGTGCGCAATGACATCACACTCACTGTGACTGATCCGGGCTCATTTGTTGCACGTATGGATCAGGCCGATGCATTGAGCAGCCTAGATGTAGCTCGCACACTGCCAATGACCAATGGCATCCGTGCTGGCAGAATTGATCATTCGATGGGCAATGGCTACAGTGCTGAATCAATGGTTTACAGCATTGGCGGAAACATTGCCACACAGCAAGGCCTTGAAATTGGTGCAGGTATTAACTTTGTGTCCACTGACATGACTCAAGCAACCAGCGTTGGTTCAATAGATACCACACACCTTGCTTTGAGCTTGGGCAAAAAACTAGACGAAAGAGATTTGGTTGTCACTGGAAAATTCAACACTGCCAATAGTCAACTGGCCTACAGTAGAACCATTGGCGATTTTGAAACTGCTGGCACCACCGACGTCACTGACACTTGGGGAACCATCACCGTTGGCAAAGCCACTGGCAATGTTCGTCCATGGGCTGGATACACACTGGGCAGCAAAACCACTGATGGTTACACAGAAACTGGTGATATTCAAGCAGTGCTTATACACAACGATGAAAAAATTTCATACAATTATGCTACATTGGGTATGGATATTGCAGCAGGACCAGCAACAGTGAGTTTGAGCAAAGCCTTTGATGCTGCTGACACACTAAACATTGGTGTTGGATTGGCACACAATGTGAGTGAACGTTTTAGCATTGTGGGCAATTTTAACAAAACCATTGCAGACAACAATGACAGTATGTCATTGTCTGCAGGACTAAAAATAACATTCTAATTTTACCAAACAGTAGCGGACAATGTCCGCTACTGTCGATTAAATATTATAGGAGAGTATTGTGGATATATTAGTCGGATTGGCACTGAGCATGCACCTGGGATTTGAGCAAGAACTCAACAGCATACACCCTCACGTGAGATTGCAACAAGACAATTTTGTTGCGGGCACTTACTACAACAGCGAAAAATCAGTGAGTGCATATGCTGGTGTTGAGCTAGATTGGGGAAAATTCAATCAAGAAATTGGCGTGGTTACTGGCTACAACAGTGCAGACATTTTGCCCTATTTGAGAACCACCTATGAGTTAGCCGATCACAGTCAGGTGTTTGCAGCACCTGCTGTGGATGGCGACAACATTGGTGTAGTAATGGGTGTGGAATTTTTGATTAAAAAATGAAATGGTTGTTGAATTTGTTTAAATCGCAAGATCACAGTGTTGTTGACAATTCAACAGATATTTCTGTTAGGGTTGCTGAAATTAAAAATAGAATTGATGCAATTAAAAAACGCAACGGTTGGGATCAGCACACCGAAACTGTGGTTGTGCCAACTGTTAAACCCAAACCACAGCCACAACCGCAAACAACACCCAACAAAACCAGCAGTGAAGATTTAAAAGCCAAATTGCTGTCTATGAAAAAATAAATACAGTATGAAAAAAATACTGTTATCACCCGTCTGGAGCATTGTAGTCTTAGGTTTACTGACATGGGCATATGTAGCAAATCCTGTGTTTTTGGAAAGTCTAAGACTGCGTTATTTTGATACACTGATAGTGAATCGACTGTCTGTAGACAACAACATCTACACTGTAAACATAGATGAAGCCAGCATTACAGCCAATGGACAATGGCCTTGGCCCAGAGGCAAATACGCTGCACTGATTGAAGATCTTTATGCACGTGGTGCTGGGCTGGTGGTGTTTAATGTGTTGATGAGCGAATTTGACCGTGCAGGCGAAGATATTGTGCTGGCGGATACTATGAAAAACTATCCAGTAATAGTAACAATGCTGGGCACCGAACAAAACAAAAACAGTCCAATTAATCCTGGTGCCAGCATTATCAACAGTGAATATATTGATCTTATACCTGCTGTGCCTGGTATTACTGCCAACGTGCCAGTGGTGGAAAACAACGCAGTTGGTTCGGGTATTGTCAATACTTTTGCAGAAATTGACGGAGTTACTAGACGTGCTCCACTGGTGATTGCCAACAATGGTGTGCTGTATCCCAACGTTACCATGGAAGTGTTGCGAGTAATAGCTGGCGATCCCAGTTTTCAAATCAAACTGTCTCCGCTGGGTATTGACAAACTGCGCATACCACAATACGGACCACTGCAAACTGACAGTGTGGGTAGAGTGTGGATAGATTGGAGTCAATCATATCGCAGCTACAGTGCCAGCGAACTGCCCGAAGATTTTGCCGGAGGCATAGTATTTGTGGGCCCAACTGCGGCAGGTATTACACAGCCAATTGCCACAGCCGCAGGCGGTGTGTGGCCACATGAACTACAGGCTGCGATGCTGGGCACAGTATTCAACGAGTCGAACATCAGCAGACATCCAGATTTTGAACAATACGGAGAGCTGTTGATTTTTGTGGTTACTGGTTTGCTGCTGATAGCACTGGCACGTTGGACATTTGTGGGCATAGTGTTTTTTGTGGTGGCAGTTGGTTCTACTGCGGCTGGCAGCTACTACATGTTTGTCAGCAGCAATCTATTGATAGATGGTTTTGTTCCGGCAGCATTTTTGCTGTTGGTTGGTCTAGTAAGATACACTGTCAAGTTTGTGAGTGAATTCTTACAAAAGCAAAAGATCAAAAAGCAATTTGGCGGTTATGTATCGCCTAAGATTGTGGACTTGTTGGCCAAAGATCCCACAGTGATTGAAAAGGGTGTAAAGAAAAATATTTCAATCACAATGACAGATCTACGTGGATTCACACCATTGGGCGAAAGCTATGGTGCCGATGTAGAAGGCCTACGTCAAATAATGAATGACTACATGGAAGCTATTACACAACCGGTGCTAAACAACGAAGGCACCATAATCAAATACATTGGCGATGCCAGCTTACACATCAACGGTGCTCCATTCGATCAAGCCAATCATGAAGTGGTTGCAGTCAAAACTGCAATAGAAATGATTGAAGCAGTTGAGGTGTTTAATGAAGAACTCAAAGCCAAAGGCAAGCCACCTGTGGGAATGGGCGCTGGTATCAACACTGGCCCTACTGTTATTGGTAATATTGGTAGCTATAAGCGTTATGGTTATGACGTTTTAGGCGACAGTGTAAGCACAGCCGCAAGACTGGAAGGTCAGACCAAACCCTATGGTGTGCTGTTGATACTGGGTCCAGAAACTGCCAACGTGGCCAAACATTTTTATCATGTTGTGGAACTGGATTGGCTGGCAGTCAAGGGCAAGACACAGGCACTGACCATCTACACAGTGGTGTGGCGCGAAACACCAAGAACTGATTTTTGGCACAGCCACGAACAATTCTTGCAAGCATATAGAAACAGTGATTGGATAACTGCACTGACTATGTGCAATTGGCTAATCGACAACGGACCAAAAACACTGGTTAAATATTATTCAATGATGAGAGATAGAATTGATGAATTGGCTGAAGCAGATATTCAAAACTTCGACGGCGTTTATAGAGCCACCAGCAAGTAATGGTCCCACCGTGGTCTGGTTGCACGGCGCAAACCAGACTGAATTGAGTTTTGCATATCTTAGATCTCGCTGTGGTTTTGCCAAAGAAAAGACTGTTAACTACAGTAGTCTAAATAGATTCTATTCCAATTTGGATGAAATTGCTGATCAACTCAACAATTTGGGTCCTGTGTTTGTTGTGGGACACAGTTTGGGCGGGTTATATGGACTGCATCTCACGCAACGAATAGATGTAGTTGGGGGTGTGAGCATCAGCACACCTTTCAAAGGATCCAGCACTGCGGATTGGGCCAAGTATATGGTGCCCAGTTATCCATTGTTTAGAGACATAGGTCGCAAGTCGCCGCCAGTGCAGGATGCAAATTCAATTACTTTGTCGGTGCCATGGACACAAGTGGTCAGCACCAGTGGTTCAGTGCCTTACCTTGAAGGTCCCAATGATGGAGTTGTTACTGTGGCCAGCATGCGCCATCGCCAAGACATGCAGTTTGTGGAAGTTGCACACACGCATTACGAAGTGATGTGCAGCAACACAGTAGCTGATGCGATACTAGATTGCTATCAAAAGGTAAACAATTAAATTTATCACTGCCAATGCAGCAAATATCATTAACGGCGCATATTTTTGTTTGAAAAATTTAAGTAGGCGAGGTTGTGGCACAGTTTTTACTTTTTTGGCTGTGCAGGCTCTTTCTTTTCTGTGCTGTTGGCACCTGGTTGTTTCCAAGTTGAACTGGTGGTGCTGTATTTGCGCTGTATTTCGGCCACATCCAGATCTCCAAAATCCAGCTTTTCTCCAGTTTGTTGTTCGTATCTAGCTTTCAATTCCAATATCATTGTCAACTTGGTATTGAGACGAATCATGTCATTGTCCAACATACGCACACGATCAATCAACTTGATCAAGGTCATTTGTGCATCTGCAATAACTGGATCCACAACTTCTGTTGCCCAAGTCCAAATATAATACACAAAATAACCTAGTCCTAGTGCAGCAATAATAGGAAAACCATATTGACTGATTGCTGCGGCGATTTCTGTAGCACCCATTTATTTTCCTTTGTTGCGACCAGCGCAGTGCGCACGTTGACTGAATCCTTTGGGATTGTTGCAGTTGATTGAACGTTTGTATTTCTCACTCCAACCTTCGCTGTGTATTTCGGGTTGTTCTGGCGTATCGCCGATGTCTTTGGTTTTCAGCCCAATCTTAGATGCTAGTTTTAAAAATAGATTTTTTTCTTTGTCATTGGCAAAAGTAACTATCATGTCACTTTCGCTTTGCCCATATTCGTGCGGATCTTGCTGTGATAGTGTAGGGAAGTGTTGCCCAATTTTATACCAATCCAATTCACCGGGTGTATCAATAACCACAGTGTTTGATGGCATAGTCAACACATCATGTTGGTAACCTGGCTCGTCGGGTTCCAATGATTGTTCTTTGATACCGAGATAGCGTTCTTTGTAAAGTGCAGCCAGTTGTCTGCTGCTTATACCCAAGTCAAATGCTCTAGCAATGTCAAAGGCATAACCTGCAATATCCTCGCGGTTACCTTTGCTTTTGGCACGACGATCCAGTGCTGCTAGCGCAGCATCAATTGCTCGTTCCTTGGAAGTTTTTTTAAGATCAAAAAGTTCAAACAGTAACATGATGTTGCCTTAATTTTATGTATGTTGCTGCCAGCTTACACTGGCAACTGCATCGTCGTTGTTGGTTGTGGCTATGGCAGCAATACACCAAATATCGCTGGTTCCATTGATTTTTCTTCCTAGTTGTTGACTAAAATCAACATCAGTTGAACTAACGCTGGCTGAACCACCTTTGTTTGATCCTACAAAAATGCCTTGGTCAACTACAATTCCTCCGGATAGCGCAGTTGCACTTATATCATATTCAACTGCGCTGTCGGATCCGGCACTGACCCAGTTAGCATTGGTCAATGTAGGATTTACTATAACTCTATAACTAAAGGCAGCTTGCTGAAGACCATACAAATCAAATTTGGTAGGAACCACCACACTGTCGATGTGTGTGGATTTTAATCTAATACACACCAATGGTGTGTATACAACGTCACTGAGATTTTTTCCAGCCAGACTAGTTCCAGCTGCTCTGCTTTGACTTCGGTTTACATAACCGCCTTCTGATATAACAGTTGAGCAAATTGCTCTCATTGTTGCTGCTGGTCCTGTGCTGATCAGCTCATACCTTACTGGCAAAGTAGCAGTGGTCATATAAACCTTGTCAAGTATGTTGGCATGATGAAAAATGTGACAAACAACAAACTGCCCATTGATCACAAAACCACATCTCACACTGCCAACGCCCAGCCATTCGACATCGCACCAAAATATTTGTGCTTTGGTAACATCCAATGTTACTCCGCTGAGGTTGTGTTGCCCGCCGAGACCATTGAGACGATCGCCGTTCCAATTTGCTCTAGCTATTTTTTCAGTGGTATCGTCCACTGAACCATTGGTGTATTTTCTAATAACAAGACTTATTTCTTCGTCCGCAACTTCAAAATATACGCCATTTTGTGCACCAAAATATCCTGCACGCTGAGTTAACCCCACTGTGGGTGTTGCCATTGCAAAAGTTACCATAGTCAGCAGGCTTTTTCCTGGTTGATAACTAAATACCTGTTTGCTTTGTCTTACCACACTATCGCCATTGCCAGTTACATTCATTAACATGCTGCATTCATTTGGCAAAAATGTAGAAGTGGCAGATCCAACATCAAGCTGATCCCAGCGATTGGTGTCATCGCTGTAACGCAACGCACCATCGAATAAAGTAAATGGATTGCTAACACGCATACGCCCAAATGCGTCAATGCTGGCTGAAATATTTCCAGCTTCGTTGTAGGTAACTCCGCCTACGTTGTTGACTCGTATCAGTGGTTCGCCAGCACTGCTATAGTCCATGGCCTTGTGTAGATTCCAGAGATTTTCTTCATTGGGATGCACATAATCAGTGGTGTTGTAATCTCTACGATATGGACCTTCTCTACCTGCCATTTAAAATCCTAAATTCATGCAACCAATTATATTTTCTCGCCAATAAAGATGTGGCTGATTCTACTGGATGTCCAAGTGTTGGTGTTGGTGGATCCATATCCTGTGTTGATTGCTGAGCGAACACTTGCGTTTAATGCAGTAGCGTCATAGCTTACCAATACCACAATATTACCGCTGGCCACAGCGTTTAATGCTGTGGCTAATGCTGTTAGATTAGCAGGATCGATGTAGGTATCGTATTGTGTAGCTGCGGTAACTACATCGCCGTAACTGTCTAATACCAATAGAGTATGACCTCTCAACTCTGTGTTTGCCATTTCAATATCATTGACTATGATTCGAGCAGGCTGAAAGCTGGGCACATCATAAGTCGACGATTCTGCATAAATCTTATTGCCGCTGACATACTGTGTAGTTGATATTGCTGTAGTTGTGCCAAATGCTTCATAAAATGTAAATGTAGATACAGTGTTGATCCACGGACGACCTTGCAATAATCCGCCTGCATTGGGATTGTTAACAATTGCATTGTCATCATATTGTGTAGGCAACAGTGTAATATCATATGTCGATCTTGGGTTACTGTCTACAGCACGTTTGATTGCAGCTAGATCTAATTTAGATTTTTGGCGAAGTTCTTTGGTTGCCAACTGATCAATTTTGTTTGCAGTTCTTAACCGATCACCGTCTACTACACCAGCAGCTTGTAATGTATCACTGCCTGTTAACACTTGTTCATTCAACACCAAATCAAACCATGCTGCATCAACACCATCAGCGGATACTATTTGTAACTTGAGATCATTCACGGTGTCAGTGGCAATAGTCACAGTGTAGCTATCATAGGTTGCAGCGTTCAGCAAACTTTGCACAGTAACAGTGGCCATTAGTTACCTCCAAACAGTCTTGGATGTTCGCCACGAATATCCGCTGGATGCTTGGGTCCGTTAACTCCACCACCTGCATCCACTGTTACACTGTCAATGTCACTAACACGTTCATCTGGAGTATTAGCATAAGAATTACTGTCACTGCCAATCAGTCCCAGTATCTGCTTAAAGCGTCTCAGTTCGTCATCATCGTTGGCTGCCACCATAACAGTGGGTTCACTGTGATCACTGCCGCAACCACAATCGGATTCTGGTTGTTGTGCATTGTCAATACCGTCAATGATGTCTAGTAGACCGCGTATAACTTCTGTTGCTCTCATACTTTAAACCTTTGTTAAAGTATTTATGCTGTTGTTGCATTTAGCACATTGGCAACTGTTGCACACTTTGATTTGCCCATACAGTTTCAAAGAACGATCGTCTCTGTAATCTTCCCACAGTGCAATACCGCAGTGGCTGGGTCGTCCGCAAATATTACAATAAGTCGTTGAATGCAAGTTCATCTTTGTGATCCTCAATATATTTAACAAAACAGCGAGGATGGTCAAAACCACATTGCATGGCAAAGTCGTGTGACATGCTGGCTAAGTCGTGTATTACAAATTGTGGATTTTTCTTTTTGATTTGTTTCAAGTGTTGATAAAATAATTCTGCGCCTTTGGCACATTTATCTTCGTCGGTCATTGTTAGCTTCTATATTATTGCGCCAGTTTGGTTGCCATCAAGCGATGTATCTGCGGATCATACTTTCCGTATAGATCTTTGATCAAACGAGCTTGAGTATCTGAATCTGCGGCTGCAAAGTTTGCTCGCAATTCAGTGGCACTGCGCATGGGTTCACCTAATACAGTGAAATCGAATGTGGGAACAGTTAGTATATAACCGTGCTTGCTCAATGGCTGCATTTCACCGCCGTAAGCTTGATAGTAACTGGGAGATCCGTCTTTTTTGGGTTTGAATTGAAATCTTGGATCTTCGGCCATATCTTTTTCGCTGACTGCAAAAATTGCCACAGTGTTTTCTGGATCAAAGCGGCTGGTAATTTCGTCGGCAATGTAGGGATTTTTAACTTGAACAATAGCATTAGCAGGAACACCGGCGTGCATCATCATCAGCTTTTTTTCTTCAAAGTTAAATGGGCTGCGCGGTGGCTCTACCTTGTTGCTGGTTGATATGAATACATTGTCAAACTTGCTGGCTAGCCATTTGTATACCGCAGCATGACCTTTGTGAAAAGGCTGGAATCGTCCTGGATAAATTACCACTTGTTGCTGTGCTGCTTCAAATAAATCACTGATACGCATTGTGTTTCCTTACAGTGTATTTATTTAGAGATTCTCTAAAAGCCACAGATAGATTGGTGAATCAAACTGCAATTCCCAGCGGCCATTCCAACCAAGATTCACACATTCTTGCATTGATTTGGGCGCACCAGTCTGATTGGCATCTGGATAGTAAACACTGTGAGTCCATAGCAAATTATCCAACTCGATTTCATCGATGGCAATGCTGTTGATGTTGAGCACCACATCATTGACTATGTTTCCTTCATTGTCCAGCACTGTATCGCCAGGATTTTTGTTATACATTTGCACTGTGATTTTGTTGGTTTCTTGTGCAGTGCCTTGCCAGTGTATCTTGGTAGGTTCGACAACGAGGTTTTCAAAAATCAGTGTGTCATTGATATACACTTTTGCACCAGGATAGCGTTTGTCCCAGTTGGTAGATGAAAGTTCGATGTCAACGGCGATTTCTTCAGTCATTGTTGTATACTCTATCATAGCTGGCATTTTGTTCTTCGCTGCCAATGTTATTGGTTTTCCAGTCTTCGATTAGACTGTTTAAATTGTCAACATTGCCTTTGAATCTATGTGTGCCCATGTGATCCAGTTTGATTTCACTGTCAATCCAAATTGGTTTGCCAATCTTCTCTCTCACACGTTTGCAGAAAGTCCAGTCTTCGCTGAGGTAATAGCCATGTTCGTCAATCACAGTGTCAAACAGTGCATACATGTGTGGTTCAAAACGTTCGCCTAGTCCGAGGCTGTCGCGATATTTGGTTTCTGGCATGGCTGCAACCAGTGCTTCGATTACTTCACGCTTGATCAGCATAAATCCAGTGCCAGCAGTGCTGACTTCATACAGAGGATGCCCGTGCTTGGCGCCCTTCATCACATTTAACACATATCTAACAGGTTCGCTTTTCATCGGATAAGCACCACACACCACACCTTTGTCGTGCAGCACCATGCGCAGCACTGACTCTGGCTCCCAAGAAATGTCTGCGTCCACAAACATCAAATGTGTTGCATCTTTGTTGGCCAAAAACTTGGCCACAAGATTGTTTCTTGCTCTAGTCACAAGACTTTCATTGACCATGGTGTCTACACTGAAAGGTATGTTGTGTCGCATGGCCAGCATGCTGAATCGCAGATAGCTGCTGAAACATGCTTCCATAATATTGCCACCATAACAAGGTGTGCAAAAATGTATGTGACTGGATTGTAATTTTTTAACTATAGCTTCTTGTTGTTGATCTAAATTTTCTGTCATTGATTTTCTATATTTGATAAAAATAGTTTTATTCTGCTGGATGTTTAACTTGATTATAATTAATTGTTTAAGCTATTACAATTTATTTTATCACAGCAACATGTATTATGGAACCAGCAGCAATTTGGTAAATCCTGCACCTACTGCCGCAGTATTGCTTCCACCGTAAGGGTTAGCACTGGATTCTGCTGTTAGTGCTGTGGTAGGCACAGTGAAGTTGCCTGTGTAAACTGCCAATCCTTTTACAAATCTAAAGTTAGTTATATAACCTACCCAGGCGGAGTTAGTGGCGGCAGTATTGGTATTTCCTATATAAAAAGCAGTGGTATTGTCTGTGATATTGTTGGTGTCACTGATACTAGATCCCCTCAATGTGCCATTTCTATACACACTAGTTGTTCCACTCTGACGGACCACTGCCCAGTGATACCAAGTGTTTATACTGGTGCTACTGGCAGAACTGTAGCGGAAACTGTTGTTGGCCCAGTAGTAGAATGTAGACGATTCTATGCTGACGCCTATTTTAATGTTGGGATAATCGCCCACTGTCCACACTCGCTGGAACTGGCTTGTGTTGGTCTGATAGCCAAACCACTCTACAGTAAAGTCTCCGGTGCCTACGGCCCAATCATTGCTGCCTGGAAAACTGATATACGAATTTACATTACTACTAAAACTGTAGCTGTTACCACCGCCTGCGAAGGGACTTTGTGATACCACAGATACTGCTGAACCTGTGGTCTGTGATGGATTTGCAAAAGGTGGAGGAGCAGCCGGTATTACCCTTCTGCGTCCAAATTTAAATGTGCCTGAGAATGATGAAAACATTTAGAATCCTGTGAGTTGTCCTAAGACAGTATATAGACCATCATAGAGTATGCTGAATGTTACTACATCAGTCCTGCTACTGCTAGGAGTAGGATTGGTATTGCCTTGCCACGCTAGCCCTACAGCATTTCCGTCGATCTGTATAGCATTGGGATAATAACCAGTGGCACCTTGCTCAATTACTATAGTTACCGAGGTAGCATAATCCAATGCTAGGTTAAGGTTAGTGAGATTAACAGTCCAGTTAGCACTTGGTAGTGTGTGATAAAATATATGTCCTAAGGAGCAATCATGTGTAACTGTGCCAGTGGCACCGGTTTTAGTTTGAAACTTTTCGTGAACACCATTGTCTATTTTTAAAACATTCAGTGTCGGGCTGGTAGTAAATGCTGTGGTCTGTGCAGTTGTATCTGGGAATGTAATGCTGCCGTCTGTGCCAAACGTCCAAGTTTGAGCTGTGTCTGCCGAATCAGTAACAATGTCAAGGCTAGCTGCGGTTTTAACGATACTGTCTACTATATTGTTAAGTTGAATATAAGTGTCGCTGCTGGGTTGTGCCCTAATCACTAAAGTGCTAGCAGCCGCTGTGCCATTAACGTCACCTCCAACTGTGATATCGCCAGGTGTGGTTAGTGTGCCATCGGTGCCAAATACCCATTCGCGATTGTCCTCATCTGTGAGCAAGTATAGATTTCCAAAGGCTCCGATGTAACTATGGTCCGTGTTATCAAGATTCACATAGGCACTACCGTTGGCTGCGGCTTGTATGTTCAAATATCCTGTGCCGGTGATGCCACCGTCGATGCTGATATCACCAGGTGCGTTTAGCACACCATCCTCACCAAACCTCCATCTACGCAGAGTCGAATCTGATAAGTTGATGTCAATGTTGATACCGCTTTCGCTCCGTATATTACCTGGTATGGTTAGATTGCCATCTGTGCCAAATAACCATTCTTTACTTTCACCGTTATTGTTAGATTGTAAAACTACAGAATTGTCACTGCTTACAACTAACCCGGGTTCGCTTTCACCGATTCTATTGTTGCCTATTCCAGGAAAATATAGGTTACCGTCCGTTTCAAATGTCCAGTCCATTGTTATGTTTGGATCACCAACATTGGTTGTTCTAACGGTTACAAAACCCGATGTATCGCTGACTCGAACATTAGTTAGTTCGCCACCTAAATATAAGTCTGCCGAGCTGGCGTCCTGTGTGCCACCTGCTCGCAAATGTATATGTCCTGGTTCGCCGCCAGTGGGATCTACTACGATATATTGATTGTTAGCATACAAATTAGTATCTGGCACTAGTTCTATAGTAGAGTAGCCAAGACCGTCGCCACTTGCTGTGCCGGCACCTTGTATCTTAACACCATCAAATGTAATATCACCTGTGGGACTACCTCCCAAGAATGCTGTAGTCTGTGTAGTTCCGTCAGGAAATGTCAATTGGCCATCTTCGCCAAAACGCCATCTGCGTAGAGTTGAATCACTCAAGTTGATGTCAATGTTAATAGCATTTTCGCTTTGTAAATTTCCAGGTAATGTTAAATTACCATCTGCGTTAAATGCCCAAGTCTTTTGTGTATTATTATCGTCTGTGATAATTCTAATAGGAGAACTGGCACTTGTGTTTCTTAATCTAAAACTATCTGAACCTCTAAAATTTACATCGTCAAAAGCAGTAAAGTTTAAATCACCTGTGCTGATAGTGATAGTGTCGTTGCTGCCATTGCTGATGTTGATATTTAAACCTGCACTAATATTAAGATTTTCTCCTGACTGAATCTCAATGTCATAGTCAGCAAACAAGCGAGCATTTTGGTCAGCGGACATCTCTAGACTGGCACTTTGAGCAGTTAATCTAATTTCGCTGTTGCCTTGATTTACACTGATCTTGCTTTGTGTTCTATATCGGAATACAATGCTGGTGATTGTGATAGGACTTGGAGGCACAGTAGGATTGGTTCCGAACCCAGGTGTTGCTGTGCCTGAGCCATTTGTTCCGCCGTTCCATATTATAGCAGGTTGACTATTGATTGTAATAGAAACATTTTCTGGTGTTAGTCCCATTAATGTGTTCTGAAAGAAATCGCCGATATTTTGTGCGCCAGTAAATGAAACCACGCCATTTCCAAAGCCATTGTCCTGCCAAACACCCGAAGCAAAATCACCATTGGCTAATGTAAAGGTTTCTACAGTTTCACTACTGTATGCTGAAAGACTAACATCGCCATATACAGGTTCTAGATTTAATTTAGCAGTTGCAAAATTATTGGTGTCTTTGGCTTGTATAACTATTTCATCTTCGTTGCCAGCAGACACTGTTGAGTTAGCAAAAGTGATGTCACCGGTTCCACTGCCTAATAAATCTGTGGTGTCAGTTAAGTCTGAAATATCTGCAGGAATAGCAGGCTTATTGGTTAGATCATTGTAGCTACCACTGAATGTGGAATATTGACCAAGGTCGACACTGTTGCCACCGCTGATAGTCAATGTGTCTCCAACCAGTGCTAGTGTCTGTGCGTCAGTGTTTACTGCACGAGCATACAGCTCGTCGAAATTGCTGTTTACTTTGATAAGGGCTGATCGAATACTTTCGCCGTCGCCTGCTAATTCTCCTGATCCAGTGTTTATGGTCTGTTTGGCCATTAATGTTCCTTAGTTATTCATATGTATACTGTTTACTGTTCCTGCACTGAAATTTTCAATCACTGCCCTCACCCAAACATAATTGCCAGTAAAATTGTATACTGCGTTTGTGGTGGTTGCGCTCGAATAAGCTACAGAACTAATGTTGTTTTGAACTACCTTCCCGGTAGTATCGATGCTGTATTCCCCAGTGCCGGATAATTTAATGTCAAACCAATCACTGCTGGTTGGTGTCGATGCAAGACTACCTTGTATTTTTATTGCGCCTACAAAACTGGTTATTTTCCATGCAACTGTGTGCAAGCCATCGTTGCTGCCATAATAGCCGTCGCCTTTGAATCTTTCACCAGTTACAGTAGACTCATCATCATAGGTAGTAGCACTGAGTATAATCACGATTATTCCAATTCAATCATCACACGTTCGCCGACCATACTAACCAGTGCTTCCAGCAACAGTGCTAGATTTTCATCACTGAGTATTGGGCCAGCAGTTTCGTTGTCTCTTACAAGTTGACTTAGTTTGATTGTTAGTGTTTGTTCGTTGATTTTTGCCATATTAAGCCTCCAGTGTATTTATCACTGTCTTGGGCTTGCGTCCGCGTTTTTTGCCAGTTACTGCACGACTACCGTCGGGTTTGATATTGTAAACACGAGCATAGCGTGGCAAATCCATGCCATCTACTTCCAGTAGATCATCAAACTGCATCACATACTGTAGACCGTTTTCATCTCTGGCTGCAAATCCATGTGCAGTGATACCAGTGCAACAAACTTCTTTGCGCATTTTTTTGGTAGTAACACCGCCCAACGATCGAGCATGCACCAAGCCAGTTAGCACTGCATCAGCACGAATAAGGTTGCGTTCAATTAGTGTTTTGACTAGCGATTTCATTGTTGATCTCCGTTTGTGTTTTGAATTGTTCAATGTTTTTGATATACCTAGGATCCATCATTGTGACTATGGGCAACCACTCAAGATCCTGTGAGTAAAAATATGTGCCGCTGGCATATGCATACGATCTAGTTGCATGATTTTCAAATCGATCAGTGAATCTAATGCCATCGTAGGATTTCAACAAATTTGCAATTGCGCTCATTGTTTGAACTCCAATGCGTTTGCGTATTTTGCTGGATGTGTTTACATGTATTTTGTATCTATAGGTGTCCCAAGGCAGTGACTTGACCACTGCCAGTTTCACTGAATAGTCGTGCGTGAACTGTTGGTTAGCAACAATCACTGACTGGTCCATTATATCCAGCGTCAAAAGATCCTGCAGGTGACTGCTGTGAATTGAACCGAGGAAGTCGTCTACATCGTTGAAGTAAACATAACCTTCACGAAACCCTGTGCGGGTTCGCATAACAGTTTGCATTGTTTGTTCAAGGTGCTGGAATATTTCCTGTCCACGCCCCCAATTGGTGTGCCAAAGATTTTCAGAATTGCGATAAATCAATTTGAACGTTGCCTTGTGTGCAAAGTCTTTGTAGAAAAATTTTAGATTTTCGTTGACTTTGATATCACGACCGATTCGGTTGCGTATGCGCTGTTGTATTTGATCAATCTGCGTCATTGATTCTCACAATACCGTCCTTGCCTACTGCTTGGCGATCACCTCTTACTTCAAAGGCAATTGCACCATTTACAAAGTCTACTTGCACTGTGCTGCCAGGATCAACCTGTTCGAACAGTATTTTCTTGCTGAGCGGCACACGAATCATTTCGGTAATTTTTCGTGCCATTGGTCTTGCGCCCATTTTGTTGTCGTAGCCTTGATTGATAATTTCATCAACAGCACGTTCGCTTACACGCACACGAAGATTGCGATCAGCCAACAGCTCATTGAGGTCAGCAATCATCTTGCCCACAATCTTGCGCAAGCTCAGTTTGTCCAGCTTGTTGAACTTGACAATAGCATCCAGTCGATTGCGGAATTCTGGCTTGAAGAAACGTTTTACAGCACGGTCGTCGTCGCCCACACGTTCTTGACTGCCAAAACCAATGGCATTCTTTTCCATGTCACTGGCACCAAGGTTGCTGGTTAGAATAATCAAACAGTTTCTGGCATCAGCCTTCTTGCCATTGCTGCCAGTGATAAAGCCTTCGTCCATCATTTGCAGCAACACATTGCTCACATCTGGGTGTGCTTTTTCCACTTCGTCAAACAGCACCACAGCATTGGGATGCTTGGTTAGTTCGCTGATCAACAACCCGCCTCCAAGGTTGCCATCTTCGTAGCCTACATAACCAGGAGGTGCACCAATTAGTTTGGCAACTGTGTGCTTTTCTTGATATTCACTCATGTCAAATCTCAGCAGTTTCATGCCAAGATTTTCACTGAGCAGTTTGCTCAATTCAGTTTTGCCAGTGCCGGTTGGGCCTGTGAACAAGAAAACACCCATTGGTTTGTCGATTGCTTTAAGCCCCGCTTTAGCAACATACACTTTGTCCAGCACATTGTCAACCGCAGTATCTTGACCAAACAAGCGACTTTTGATATTTTCTTCAATGTTGTTGGGTGTGGATTTGGTATCATCTAGTTGATGAATGGGAATGTTGGTGGCACGACTCAGTTCATCAATGATCATGTGACGAGTGATTGTAAAGTCTTTGAGGTTTTTCACACGCTGTCTAGCACAAGCACTGTCAATGAGATCAATGGCCTTGTCTGGCAGTTTTTTGTCGCTTTGGTAGCGAACACTGAAATCTACCGCAGTATCAATTGCGTCATCGGTGATGTTGGCATTGTGAAAGTTTTCGAAATTGCTGCGTAGGCCACGTAGTATTTCTTTGGCCACAGCGGGCGTGGGTTCATCCACGGTCAAGCGATGGAAACGACGCATCAGCGCACGATCTTTTTCAAAGCTCTTGGTGTATTCTTCCCAAGTGGTGCTGGCAATAACTTTGATCTTGCCGCGGCTTAGTGCAGGCTTGATCATGTTGCTGAAATCCACATCACTGTTGCTGCCTGAGCCAGCGCCACGCATTTGGTGGGCTTCATCCACAAACAGAATAGCATTGCCCAAGCTGGTGAGTGCATCAATTACTTCACGCAGCTTTTCTTCAAACTCGCCGCGATACTTTGAACCTGCCAGCAGTGTGCCAATGTCAAGATTGTATACTGACCAATCACGTAAGAACTCAGGAACGGCACCATTGACAATGTTCAGTGCCAGTCCTTCGGCAATAGCAGTTTTGCCCACACCTGGGTCGCCCACCATCAGCACATTGCATTTGTTGCGGCGTGCTAGGATTTGTGCAATTTCATCTAGTTCAGTTTCGCGACCAATCACAGGGTCAATTTCGCCATTCTTGGCAGTGTTGTTGAGATTGGTGCAGTATTCTTCCAGCACACTTTCCGCAGTGCCAGTATCCATTTTGGTTTTGTTTTCTTTGGTGGACTTGTTGTGCATTTCGATTAGACGATTCTTGTCTAGCCCGTATTTGATAAAGAAATATGCTGCATAGCTTTGATTTTCTGCAGAAATACTGAGATACAAATCAATGGGCAACATAGAAGTGCGATTGCTAAACAACACCTGGGTGTATGCACGATTAAACACACGCTCAAGAGCATGTGTTTTCTTTGGTTCTACATCAGTGTTGCCGCTGACCAACTTGTCCAATTTGGTCTCAAGATAGTCTTCCAGTTCGGCATGTAGGTTTTCTCGGTCGCAACCATACTCGTCTAGCAGCTTGCCAAAATTTGCACTGCCGACCAATGCATAGGCCAAATGCTCAATGGTTACATATTTGTGACCAAGTTCAATTGCATATTCAATTGCAGCTTCAACAATCTTGTCAATCTCGGGGTTATCTTGCAGCATAAAATACTGTTACCTTTCTTGTGTTTGTTTTACTATATGTTATATTTACAAGTTTGTCAAGCGGTTATTGGAATTCTTGTTTAAATTTGTTTTTAATTGAATATTTTTGTTAATGCAATATGCTTCAGTTATCATTGTTTTGGATCAACCTTAAAAATTTATCTGTCACTTTGCCAGTAATTTTTGCAATACTTCTAGGCCATGGACCGGTATTTGCGGTAGAGTGAGGAATGTTCCTCCAATCAAACCAGATTACATCGCCTGCACGCCAAGGTTTTACATAGGTGTTTCCAAACTGGATAATATGCCCGGGTGCCCAGTCGTGCAACATAACAAAACAACGACCCCATTCATCTCGATCGCCTGTGTCATGTGTGTGATCTTTACGACCTTTTCTTAAACCAGTTAAGCTATCGATATGCAAATGCAACATCATACCGGTATATTGTGTTTGTATGTTTGTTTGTCCACTAACTAATCCTACTTGTTCAGCAAGACTATGTAAAATAGGAGTTCTAGCATCTACTACATGTTGGCGATATACCACAAAGTCTAATGGTATACCCCAATCTTTGCATAGTAATTCTTCGTATGAATAGTTAAATGTATCTTGATCTCCATTAAGTGTTGTGCCATCTTTTCTAGTCGGAGATGGCCAGTAAAAATCATATTCGTGATTACGAGCATAATTTAATTCTTCAGACCAATCTTGGTAAATGTTACCGACTGTTTTAAAATATTTTCCATGATCTCCTTCTCTAAAGGCGTCAAAGTGATAATCGGACTGCGCTCGTGTAATATCCCATCTATTCATGGCTCATCTCCACAAAAATTCTCCACATTGGCGGGCGATAAAGATTGCAATGATCATAATCAATGCTGTTTATTTTAAGGCCAACGTGATTGGATAATGTTTGCACTGCATGTTCAGTCCAGTTGAAATACCAGGTATACTTCCAATCTCGATCATAAAAATAAAAAGAACTATTGCGCTGCGCATGATCCATGTCTCCGTGAATCCATGTGTGTGCATACTGCGCATCAGGCTGAAAAACTTTGTAATAGTTATGAACATGGCTCCACAGCAATAGGCCATTGGGCGCCAAACATTCTTTGAGTTTTTTAAAATTTCTATACTGTTCGTCGTAGGTATACCAATTTTGCGGACCAAAACAAATAATAACGTCCCAAGTTTTGCCTTGTGGGTCAAACTCGCTTTGTTTTGCTGTTATATCTGCTTCTGGTCTATAAGGATCGACGCCAGTAACATTTTTTAGATGTTTTTTATATTCATTAACACCGCAGCCCATGTCAAGAATTGTCAAGTTTGGGTTAACAGCCTGCATTTTTTGCAAGCGTTCTACCAGTGCATTGCCTCTTATATTCCATTTGTTTGTTATTGGCTTTTCGTCTACGTCATAGACTGTGCCAACAACTCCAGTGGTGCTGGTTCCGTTTTCGCCTACAAAATAGTTGTGTTGATACTGTCGGTCTATCTCATTGACAAAGTCGCCGATGGTTTTGTCTTGCCAATCGTCAACAGATCCCAGTAACACTGGATAGTGCATGTCTCTGACTGTCATGCTAAATTCTTTTTCGCATGCACTGATAAAGTCTTGAGTCAGTGGCAATTGATTAATTGGTGATTCTGGTGCAATATTCCAATAAAATAGTTCTTGAATTTTTTCCCAAATCAGTTTGTTCAACGGATTATTCATTGTGTATCTTTCTCATTCTAAATATACTCCTACCGGTGTTCCAAGTGTCGAACGATGAGAAACTTCCACTTTACTAACTTCTCTCCAATCGTCTTTGTAATCTCCGCCTGCACGAAACACTACATAATCTTTTGGAAATTGCTGTAGTTCTGCAATTAATTCAGCAACGGTCATTCTTCTTCCTCTGGTTCATGTTCTGCCAAGATAGACTGAATTTCTTCGAACGCTAAAATAAACTGTCGAACCGCTTTAGCTAGATCCTCATCAATGATATGATCAGGATCTAGATAATCTAGAAACAGATATTCAATACCTTCATACTCTGCTTTTTGCCAGAGTTCTTCGTTAGTAAATCCTTTAACAAGTTGTGTCATTTGTCTAATCCAAAATGTTTTTTTAGTGCTTCTAAATAATCGTCTGTGCCTTCTTGAGTGTTTCCATTGTCAATAGCATCATATATGCTGGCACAACGTCTAACAATAGCCTCAGCAAAACTTTCCAATACTTCCGGATCCACTTGACTCCAACTATCGTTGTATCCAATACTGGCTTTCCAAATTAAAGTGTGGAACGGTTCTCTCATTCGTCTACTCATTGTATACCTTCCTCATTTATAATTTCTATCACTCGCAGTATTGCGTGGCGAGTCATATTGCATTCATCTTTGTATCGTTCGATAATCTCGTCTTTGCTCAAAGGATTGTGACGAAAACCAACTTCAAGACTGTTGTATGTAGGATTCTCCAAGCAACTGGCCCAAAAACCAAGATTGAGTAGGATTTCGTCTTTGGTCATTAGAACATTCCTGGAAATAGTTCTTTTACCATCTTTTTTGCTTCCATATAGCGCAGATGATCTTCCAATTGCTTACGAGTGATTAGACCCATACGAATAAGGTCATTCAAAGAAAACAGTTTTTGATCTTCAAGTTTGGTCATACTTCTTGGTATCCTCGTTCATAATCCCAACCCTTGCCGCCCAGTGCTTTGAGCGTTTTCCATTTCTGTGCTTCTTCTTGACAGTGTCGTGACTGTCCGATGCTGCCTACCATAGCAAAACAACTTTCGCAGCGATAGCCCATATCGCTCGCACTGTCCCATCTTGCTCGGCCACCACAAGGCAAATATATAAACTTAGGCGTCATTCTTTGGTTTCCACATTCTGGCGAATTTCAATACATTAGGCAATTCTTCGTCTCGACGAACAGGCAGCGGAATAGCACAACAGTTCTGTCCTTCGAGAATGGTGCTTTCGTATCCTAAATAACAATACGGGAAAGCGGCAATCTTGTCAAACTCTTTTTGATTAACTCTTACAACGACTTTCTTGAAAGATTCTTCCAACCATTTGTTGTAATACTGGTTATCTTTGTTTTGTAGGTGTGCAGCAAGCATAGCATGGGCAACTACAGTTGGCACCATATAGTCAGGGCAATCGTCTAATACAGCAATATATAATTTCATTCTTCGCTTCCAACCACATATGCGTTGTGATCCGCAGCAAGACCACTTAACGCACCAAACAACATACCTTCTCGTTGTCCATCATTGGCTGCGACAAATGCATAACGACGTTCTCTTGCCCAAATCATACCAGGTGCACAACAAGAAAAGTCTGGGCAACATTCGCCGCCAAGTCTAGTATAATCTGGTTCAGTTGCACCTGGTGACCATGGATTGTGCCAAGGACGACCCTCTGCCCATTCACGCAGTTGATAGTTGGCTGCATCTTTATAACAATCAAAATTCATTATAGATTCCATTATAGCTGGGGGTCATTCAATTGTTCCAGTTGTTTAATGTATTTCAACACACGTTCTAAACGATTTGCCACCGTATAGAACCCTTCTTCCCACATCCAATCAATGTCCTGCTCAAGCATCCGCTTTAGGCGTTCTGAATCGTTCATTGTAGTCTCGGTCATCAAACGTTTTCTTGTATTGCTCTGCACCAAGGTTGATCAAGTATTCAACATGAGCAAGATCACAGTTGGCAGAGGGTTCTTTCAAGTAAGCCAAGTTCCACCCGTGCCGATGATTGCAACGCCCATAGTAGAGAGCATAGCCATCACCGTGAGGCTCAATGGTATATTGTGCAGCACATTCACAAGGCTTCAACAATGTTTCCCAGTCAGTCATGGTCATATGCTTTCAAAAAGTTATCCATATACCTTCGAATGTTTTCTGCTCCCACAGGATTCATGCTATGCACATGATAACCGAATCCCACAGGCAAACGCAGATTGTTATCCATTACATAATCACAGAACCACTTGGCAAAAGTATAGCCAGTCTTTTCGCCATCGCCAACGATGTAATGCGTATCAGCAAGATCATGGTCGAATGAAATAAAAGTGGGCAAGCCATACTGCTTAACTGCCCACACAGCATCATCCATGTTGCGACAGATACGCAGGTGTTGATACGGTCCGTAAAAATATTTTACGTCTTCAGGAAAGCGAATGTCGTCTAAAAACAGTGTCCAAGCGGTCATTTATCTTCGTCCCAATCTCCACGCATTTGAGCAACAGTGCGGCTGTCAAACATTTCGTCGTCTTCGTAAGGATGTGTAATAAAACTACCAGGTTTCCCAAGACGAATGAATACAACAATTGCACAAAGGACCAAAATTCCGTAGATTATATAAATCAAAGTATCCATTATTTCAAATTCCACAGTTCTCGAGCAAACTTGCCCATTTCCGCAAGACCTGCTTCATAACCTGCTAACCAAGCCTTGTAAAGTGCTTCTACATCGTCGTTTCGCAACAGTGTAGCAAGTTCGTCTCGATTCGCTTCAAACCATTCTTCAAATGTCATTGTGCATACCTTTCATCTGTTGCTAGTTTTTCAGTTTCACAGGTTGCACTAAACTGGTTAGTAGGAAACATGCTCAAATCCAACTGTGCTTTCAACACAGGATCCGCATAACTACGCTCAATGTCTGAGATCATAAGTTTTGTCAGCATTTCGCAGTCGTTGAGTGTTTGTCCTTCGCTGCCCAGTTGTAGAACAACTGCACCAGCATACCAAAGTGTAGCCCAATAAGTCATTGTTTTACATTCCCATCCAAGCAGCACATTCGTCCCAACGAACATTGGTAGTAGTCGACTTTTCGATATGATCCAAGATCATAGCACGACCGTCACGTCCACCAAAGCGACCAAACACATACGCAGCCGCAAAAGGATCATTGTTCTTGATAGTGGGCATCCATTCCTGCGCATAACGCTTGCGATCCAACCCACTAGCAACCACAGTGTTCCAGTAGCGTTCGTAGCCTTCAACAAGAGCATGTAGCCGTTCTGCAAACCTATGTTCAAAGTCACGCACACGATCTGCCTGAACTTTGGGCAACATAGGAACAACATCGTCAACTTCTTCGTTGAGAATCAAGTTCACAATGTTACGATCAAACACAATACGATCCACAGTCTTGTGGATACGCACATACCAATCGTTCTTGACCTTCAGCATATGCCCATCAGCAAAACGAATGATGTCACCTTCACGACCTTCTGCACCACGCTGACGAGCAATGTAGTCGCCCAAGTTGCCCGCTACACTACCGTAAACCGGAACACGAGTAAGTCCCGCCGGAGTAGAGTTTTGCTCAACAAGATAGTTACCAGTCTCGTTGTGGCGAATAGCCAACAGCACAAGGTCAGCAGTTTCGTATGCCAGCACAATTTGGTTGAATGGGCTTACAAACTCAAAGATCGGAGTATAGCCGCCCTTTACCAGCCGATGCATCCAGTTCATGATTTCGCCTGCATCGCTGCGACCAGCAAGATAGGTTTCAGCATCCATAGCAACTGACGTCACACCCATCTTGGTAGCCAGACGCAGACAACCGTTTACAACGATAGGACGGATCATCGAACCGTCCATCTTTTCCATGATCACATGCGGCTGCGTTACATCTACAGCGTGAGCTTGAGTCTCTTCACGTTCGTTCACGTTGAAGAACTTGTGGAACGGACGGCTCATCAAGTTACCGTCGCTATCAAAGATCAAGCCACGGCATTCACGACGCACAGCACCGCCTAAGTCATCTGGACCGGTCATGTCAAAGGTATCGGCCATAGCAACCGCATAGTTAATCACAGTGTAGCCTTCACGCTCTGCAACGATAAACTCGTCGCGGCCCGCAATGTGCGGCAGCACATCACTGATGTGACGGATTTCAGGAAAACGATAGTGCATTGTGCAATCTTTCTTGTTTGGACATTTACACTATACTACAGGCTACACAAACTGTCAAGTGTGTTCTACAATTTTAATTCCAGCAGCACGAATAGCACTGCGGCAAACCGGACAAGGTTCTGCATTACACGGTTCGCCTTGTTTACCAAATCGCATTACCACAATCTTGTGCGCTCGGTCCAATCGTTTGCAACGAGCAATAGCATGAATTTCAGCATGGAGAAATTGTTTGTCTGGTAGTCCTACTGCGCAGGCATGCTTGTATTGCAGCGGATGTGTCTTTACATAGCTGTTCTTACCAATGCTGAGCACCTTGCCACGTTTGTCGTAGATAATTGCAGTGAGGTCAAAACGTTGTTTAGCCATAGATCTTCAACAGTTGTGTTACATAGTCTTCGGACGCATCGCCTAGGTCACCGCCGTCTACTACATGGTGAAGATCACCATATTTAGCAAGCTTGCGGCCAGCAGCATCATTGTCACATACCACAACGACGCAACGAGCTTTTCGAACCGTCCATAGCCACTTTTTGTGGCTATCGTCCAAATCATTGCTAAGGGTAGCAACAGCACTATAGCCGCGGCAAGTAAGTCTAGCAGCATCGAAAACTCCTTCTGTGACAAACAGTGTGTTAGACAGCCGCCAACTCTCCAATCCCCACACACCCACCACACGATTTTTTCTGTAGGTAAAGTAGCGGCTGTCTCTAGGGTGATTGTCTTTGCGTTTGTTGGCTGCGGGCCTATACTGCTGAAATCCTACCATTTGGCCACTGAGATTCCACAGCGGAAAAGTAGCCACACCTTCTAGTTCGTCCACCCAGACTGTGTGTAGTCCAGTGTCCATGTGCCTTGCTTTTAGATTTTCCAGCACAGTCATTGCAGTTGCTGATTTATTCAAACTCGCAAACTAGTTCTTCTTCGTAGTAGAAGCAGTCGTCCACATACTCGATGTCATAGCCCGGATACTGTTCAGACTGTTGTGTGTGATACTGATGACGAGCAAAATCAGCTTCAGCTTCAAGGTGTGCTTGCAATTCACGGTCCATGCTGGCACATGCCGACATCGACATTGCCACACTCAATATTGCGTATTTCATTGCGTGTTCCTTAGAAATAAACGTGAAGATTTTTGGTAACCGCACCAGCGCCGTCAAACAGCTCTTTGCCATCCAGCACCAGCGAATTGCGAGCATGTCCTGCAATCACAATTTCATCGTTAAGATCAACATAAACGTTCAGTCCATTGCCATAGGTGCAGCGCACATTGGCAATCTTGCCTGCAAACGGCACATCGCGGTAATAGCCAGTAACTGCACACCCATCACCGTTTTGATACAAAGCATTCATGAAGCTGTTCATTGTGATCTCCGTTGCTTACAGTATCAATATACACTATTGCAGCACAGTGTCAACCACTATTAGTCTTCTCTTTGACCAAATCCCCAATCCACCACAACTGGAAATCTAGGAATACCGTCTGGCGTGGGAGTAAAGTAGCGAACTGTTACCCAATTGGGCATTTTATCGCTTTCCCACAATGCTTTTAGTGTTGCTTGATTTCCGCGAACGCCAGCCCCAAACACTGTTCCGTTGTTCATTTGAACAACAAAACGTTTGACATAACCAGCCCAGTTGCCCTGGCCTTCTTCCATGCTAACAACACGAAACTCGTCAGTGATAAACTCTTTGCGCTTGAGCAGATACTTTGAACGTTTGTTTTCGTAAGCAGCATCCAAGCGAACCATTTGTCCTTCATAGCCTGCTTCAAGATATTCACCATACAGCGCATCAACGCAATCTTGATTGCGAACAGCACGAGTAGGAACATAGCACACTGGCGCTGCAAATCCTTGACTGACCATAAAGTTATAGCGTTCTTCAAACCGACGATTTCCGCTGCCGATCACGACACAATCGTAAACATGATATTGAACTAGATCTGCACTCTCCACAATATCATCGGCAGTGGGTTTGCTTTTGCGCACCATAGACGTGATTTTGTTGAAGTCATCCTTAAGATCGTGATTGTAGAGTTCACCATCCAGCACTGCATCTGGATACTGGTCAAAGAACACCTGCAGATATTCTTGAATATGCGGCGCTGCAACAATAGGTTTACCAGCGCGACTCCACAGCCCGTCTCGGCGTGCAATGCAACGGATGCCATCCAGCTTGGGCTGCGAGTAGTAGTTGTGTTTGGCAAAATCCAATGTATAGTCTTCGAAACTGTGTGCCAGCATGGGTTTGAATTTTTCAAACGTGTCCACATCAGTGATTTTTTCAAAATAACCGCGATCACGCTTTTTGTTATATTCAGCATGAGCTTCGTTACTGGCTTGAGTTTCCAGTGTGGTGGCATTGGCACGACCAACGTTTTTCTCGTCCACAAACTTCCATTCACTGGTTACAATTTTGCCATCCTGGATACCACTGTTGGCACGCCATGCCCACTGTGTGCCGTTGGTGCCAGTTTCAAACCACCAAACTCGCACTTTGCCAGTGGTGTCACGTTTGAACAGTTTGGTAGAGATTTCGTATACTTGCATTGATTGTTCCAATTTTAAACGCGGTTGCCATACATATCGAAGCAGAGAACAGTATCAAACCCTTCATCGACTGTGGGCATGACAAAACTGTCCATCATTGATTCGATCACTCTGTCGGGAATAGTTTTGCCAGGACGGCTAGCCATACGGTGCCGCCAATCTTTCCATTGACTGTCGCCCGCAGGCAACACAATGCAGCCACACTCAACACGATAGCCAGCCTGTCGCATACGATTGATGATCTTAGCTCGCTTCTTGGCACTGAGGTTGGTTTGATCCCAGATGACATGGTGCTTGTTGCGGATAGCAACATCCAATGAACTATTTGCAGCCTCGGTTACACTTTTGATCAAAGTTTCAAAAACTTCGTCGTAGGTGCTGCCAAGTTCTTTTGCCGCTGCTTCAAGCAAATCGTCAGTGCTATACACAAACACTCTAGTATCATGGTCACTCATATCGCGAACCACTTGATTCACCATAGTGCTCTTGCCAGTAGCAGGCAAGCCAACCATCACATAACAAACAGGCTTGGGCATAGTTATATCCTTTGATTACTTGTAGAGTATAGCACAGATTGAGGCTGTGTCAACTTAGATCCACTCCAGCAAAACATCCTTAGACTTATCAAATGGCATGGTAACCTTCCAACTGTTGGTGTTCTCAATCACCGTTTCGATGTGATTGTTTTTCATATTCCAGCGAAGAGTTTTGTTTTCGTCTGTGTCCGGAACGTCGTCGATGGTAAGTAGTCGACCACCAAGATAATAAATGCCCGACTTTTTCACAGTCTTAGGTTCCCAGCCATCGCTGGCTTTAGTTTCGAATCTGAAACCATACGGTGTAGCACCGTGACGCTCCTTGATGTCTCGAGCCATTTGCATAGCCAGATCCACGCTCCAAGTGTCAATTTCTTTGGTGGTAGTTTCGCTGACAAAAGTGCCCGGCGAAAAAAAGGTTACAAAGTGTTTCTCAGTCATTTAAAATATTCTCCCCAGCGAAGTAAAAACATTATATGTTCTCGATCAGATAAGTCAACATGGGCCCAGAACCACGTTTTACCAAGATACCCGTAGTCTTCCATAACAGTAAAGTTTGGATGATGATTTTGTATATCAAAAACTACACTGTATGGTAGTTTGTGCTTTGGATACAGGATCATAGTTAGTTTATCAATTCCCTCATTTGTTTAGAATCCCAGCCAGCGATTGCAGCCAGACTATCAATAGCATCAGCAATATGGATGCCACCCCACATCTGTTTAGGATCAGCACGTTCTGCCCACAGTAAGAAGAACACGAGGTTTGCAACATGTTCATTCATCAGAAGTCCTCCTCACTTAGATACGTCAGTGACTTTAGAAAGCAGTTCAGGGTTTTTATACAGACTCACCCACACTTGAACACCAGCGACTTCTGTTTCGATCTCAAGATCGTAAGTTTCAGTATAATAAGTATGACCGTGATCGTATACCCTGTTGTTCTTCTTCACAGCACGAGTGTTGTAATCCCATCCTTCGATAGTTACAGAGTGGATGTTAGAAACATCAACAGGAGAGCCTCTTAATGTCCATTCATAGTTTTCCCAGTTGTTGCGAACTCGAAGTTTCATTAGAAGTCCTCCTCACCTTGGTAGACGTTGAAAACAAAGATACCGTTGTCACGCCACATACGAACCACTCGAGGCCTGTCGTCGAACACCATGTCAGGCTTATGACCGTAGTCAGCAACGATTTGATCCAGGATTTCCTGCTTCACAATATCATCGCTGCGGAAGTCGTCTGCCTTACGCATGTAAAGCTTCTGCCAACCACGCAGTCCGTTATCAGCAAACCACTGTTCTGTAGCTGCACGACTACGCTCGTTACGACCACTTGCGAGAATCACAGCATGACCAGCATCTACCATTTGATGGAACACTGCCGCAACAGGTGCGTTCACTTTGTCATTTAGAATGCCAGCGTCAAATGCAGCCCAGTTTTTGGGCTTGCTACGAACATAATCCAGCCGGTGCTCGATGTTAGCCAGTGTTCCGTCGATATCAAATACTACCAGCATTTTGATTCCTTTTGTGTCTACACAATATCATAACACAGTGCGATTCAACAGTCAACCGCACAGTTTTTTCAGCGCAGTCAGCACACGCCGGGAACCACCGCTCTTGTTCATAGTAAACACACCACTGCGCATTGCGCTCAGTGCGCCAATGCCACCGCCGTCAGTGCCCCAAATGCTGCCAGCACTGGTGCTGGGCAGCATGCCAAGAATGCTGTAGTATTCCATATCGGCTCGCACAAAGTCGTCGTTGCTGCAGATACCGTCTTTGGTAATGGTAAGAATACTGTTGTTGCGCACTGCAACACGCCAGCCCAAAGATTCAGCAGTTTTGACAATTTCAGCAGCAATTGCATTAGCAGTGGACATTGGCATCTCCTTTGTGTTACAATTTACAGTAACATCAACTGTGCAAATGTCAACCGTTTCTCAACTGTTGCAGTAGATTTTTTTGTTGTTCTGTGAGATTTTTTGGAATTGCTATCTGCACTTTGAGCAGTAGATTGCCACGCTGGTCATGATTTGCACGTGGCAAACCTCGGCCTGTGACACGCAACATCTGTCCAGGTTGTATGCCCGCAGGTATTTGCACAGTCAGTGCAGCACCATCTATGTTTTCAAATTCTCTAGTGCCGCCCAGCATGGCATCAATTGCGTCCACTGTGATCACACTGTGAATATCTGCACCCGAGCGTTCAAAGTCTTTGGGCTGTTTGACGTGTATGGTCACCACAAGATCGCCAGGCGGTGCATTGGTCAGCACATCCTGTCCGTAACCGCGATAGCGTATGGTAGCACCATCATTGACACCAGCTGGTATATCCACTTCAATGGCTTTTTCACTGCGGCCAGTTTTCAAATGCAGTGTTCTGCGCTGAGGCTGAAAAATATCAGCAAGATCCACTGACACTGTTGCTTGTAGATTTCTATTCTTGGGTTTGACATATTGACTGTGATGAAATCCAGCACTGGATCCAAAAATGTCTCTGAAAAAACTGTCAAATTCTCCAAAGTTTCCAGTGGTAAATGTGTGACTGGATTTGGGTGTGCTTTGGTAGTCGTTGCGTTTTTGACTGTCACCAATCACACTGTATGCTTCGTTGATGCGTTTGAACTGTTCAGGGTCACCGCCGCGATCTGGATGATGCTGTTTGGCCAAACGTTTGTAGGCCTGTTTTATTTCATCTTGTGTGGCGTTGTGATCCACGCCCAATATAGTGTAATAGTCCATGCAATTACTTATCACATGGACTATTAAGTGTGTATATTATTATTCGCTGTTTTTGCTGGTGTAGGCCTGTGTTCCATAGAACGCTGCCACAATAGCTGCCACTGAAACAAAGTATGTGGGTGCCATATCACCCAGTATGCTGGGTGCTGCTTCTAGTCCCATCCAGCTGGCCAACACCACTGAAAATGGATACAGCAACATACCAAACAGTGCAAACCAAGCCATTGATCTCTGTGCATCTTCTCGTTTGTCTTGATTTTCTATTTGCAAACGTTTTTGTTCTAATTCCATTGCTTTGTCTGCTTGTTCTAGCTCTGCGTCTGTAACAACACCATCGCCGTCGGTATCAAACGATTCATATTTTGAACCGTTTTCCAATGTCTTTCTTGCCATTGTAATTCCCTTTTTGAGTAATTTTCGTCGATAGATGTTATTCTAAATCATCCCTGTATTCTTCATAGAAATAGTCCATTGCGTCTTTGCTCGCAATTTCAAAGTATTCGCCTTGGATATTGGTTCCGGTTATTTTTTTAGGCGAAATCTTTTTAAAGTCTTTGACGTGTATAACTCGATCTTTGCCGCGATGATACACATACAGAATATGCTGCGGAAATATACTGCGCCACAGTCGACGCATCAAACGCTTGAAACGTTTCATGGCGCAGCACTCGCAGTTGTGGTGTTTTTGTAGTAGTTTTCATAGGCCACAATAATGGCCTGTTGTTGTTGCACCATTGCTCTAATGTCGCTGAAATTCAGTCCTAGATTGCTGTAGCCTTCGTCTGTGAGTGCAAACAGTGCGACAGGTCTGCCGCTGGATTCGATTTGTGCAAATACCTGTGCGTAGTTTTCGCGAGTGATGATTTTCCAATCCACATCTCTCAAAGTCAACTGATCCACAGTGGGCAAGGTCAACACTGGTTTTTCAGTTGGTGCTGTGGTTATTTCGATGGGTCTGACCTGAGGTGTTGCTAGACCACAACTACTGAGCAGTGTCAGCGCCAGGCCAAAGCCAAGGACATTCTTTGTTGAAAGACTTTGCATCGGTTGCTTCCTTTTCTTGATCCGTTAGTGGTGCACCACTAAGTAATTCAAAGCATCTACCTGCGTTGGCAGTGCCTCGGTTTATAGCACGTTCTATGCTGTCTGGTTTGGTTTGTGCAAGCATGCCTAGATCAACATTGGCCAGCTTGTCTCTCAGCACTGAGTTTTGTCTGCGAGTTTCTGCAAATTCATTGTTGATACGAGTCAGCTCTTTGGTAGCTCTATCATAATCTGCTTTGAGACTGGTTATGGTTTGCTCATTGAGTTCAACTGCGGTTTCTAACTTGGCTGCATTGGCCTGAGCAATCATTAGATTTTTCTGAAGATTGCTCACATACATGTAACCAGCACCTGCTGCGGATATCACAAACACAATCAAAAGAAGTTTAATTGAACCCATTATCTATACCTTGACAAGTTTGCAAATTTGGCCACGTCTTCGCTGAATTCGCCTGTTTCCTTGCTTTTGATACCAGCAGCATCAATCATTGCTTCCAGTTCATGTGGGCGATTTCTGCGACGATATTCTCTAGGAGTCAGTGGAACAATTTTTTCAAAATCTTCTTCGGTGAACGGTCTATAGTCAGTGTCGTTTTTGTATCTATAAACATAAGCTGCCGGATCATTGCCGCTCAACGATCTCAGGTCATCCAGTAGGTTGCGTATTTTGTTGCTGATGCTGGGTCTACGACTGGCTTCGACAAACACAATCCAACCGCCGTCACTGACAGTGCCAGTGCTGACATCAGCATCCAATATCCAATCATAGCCTTTTTCAAGATAGTCAACCAAATCCACTGCTGGATCTTTGTAGGCCAATTTGAAGCTGATCACAATGATATCTTCGTCTTTGCCCATTTTGCTTTCAAATTCATCAATGTGTATTTTGGTTCTCAGTAGATCTCGCAGATCGTTTACCTTAAGCGACATTCTGATCTCCTAGGATATTTTGATCTTGATCTTGTTTCTGATATGCACTGTCATCAATGTCTTGCTGATATGCACTTTGAATATCTTCTAGATCGTATTCTTCGCTGGCAATTTCGAGACTGCCTGATTCAATGTCGCTGACCAATTCCTGTGGCATGCGAATGTTGACTATCCACACAGGCACTGACACCAATTTGCCTTTGCGTGTTCCTGGGCGAAAATCATTGGGCGATTCAATTTTAACTGGAATTTTTATTGTGTCTTTGGCGTAGGTGATTTTGCAACCGTAGGGCAACAATCTTGCTGCGCCACGAGGATCAGGCATCTTTGATCGCGGCCACATAAAACTGCATTCAACCCAATACTTTTCAATGTTGGGCCCGCCAACCAGTTCGCCGTCTAGCCAATTTTCAAAACTGAACAAATCTAGTTCATCAAGAACACGTTCAAAATCCAACAGCATGTTCAAACTGCTGTCGCTCATGTATATCTTTTTTGTGTTGTTAAGTGCGTCTTTGAGTTCCATAATATTATTTATCCACTGTGGTCAAGTTGAAGTCAATTTATGTTCGGCAGTCTCGGAGATTTATGCGCAGTTTTTGTTTTGGCACCATCTTAGATGGTATTTGTCGAATGATTGTAAATATTTACGAGGGGTCAGAAATCCCTCATTGCAAAGGAGATCTAACTCTTGTCTAGAAAACAAAGAAAACTCAAAAGAGACTTTGAACCAACCAATATTATACAATCATCCAACACAATTGATTTTAACAATTATAGGCAATTTAATAAAAAAATAGAAATTATTCCAAGAAACAAACACCAAGAAGATTATGTTTGCAGCTTGTATGATTACAGCAAAAGTATAATATTTGCCACAGGACCAGCAGGAACCGGCAAAACACTTATTGCAGTATTAGCAGCAATCAAAGCACTCAAAGAAGGCGATATCAAAAAAATTGTTTTAACTAGACCCGCAGTTGAAGTCGACAATGAACGCCATGGATTCTTACCCGGAGACTTAAACGCCAAAATGGAACCATGGACCAAACCAATTTTCGACGTGCTACACGAACACTTTTCCACCAGAGACACAGCCAAAATGCTAGAAGAACAAATCCTTGAAATCTCACCACTGGCATTTATGCGTGGGCGCACATTTAAAAATTCGTGGATTATTGCAGATGAAATGCAAAACGCGACACCAAGTCAGATGAAGATGCTGCTCACTCGCTTAGGCGAAGATTCTCGTATGGTAGTGACTGGTGACGTTAGACAGACTGATAGAAAAGAAGGAGACAACGGACTAATTGACTTTGATGTATTGTTGAGAAAGTTTGGATCCAGCCCTTACATAGACTGGATCAAGTTTGATACACGAGACATTGAACGTCATCCTGCTGTTGCTGAGATTCTAAGAATCTACGGCGACGAATAACTTTAGTTAGCAGCTGGCGCCGGCTGCACTACTAAATGTTCAGTGCGATTCAGATATTCCAATATCTGAGTGTAGTAATGTTCTTTGTAATAACCGAAAAGAACAGCAAAATTCTTTTCGCCATTGATACTGTTTTTGACCACAGTTTGATTATCGATATCCATGATGATACTGTATTTTGCAACATCGTTGCGTTTTAGCCCAAGACTGAATTCCACTGCCTCGTCCCATTGAATATTGTCTGGGTTGCTCCAATAGCCTTTTTCGTGTGTTTTGTTTGGATATTTGGGTTTTTGCACATAGTTAACCAACATGTGTCTTGTTTTAATTTTGCTCATTGTAGAATCCTGATATTTGCAGTGTATATTTGGGGGTTAATCCTGCATTTGCACTCAAATGAAGATGATTGCTGTCCCATAAAAATCCGTCGCCAACTTTCCAATGTGTGCTGGTTTGCCATTGGTGATTGTGATCTTGATAATTGATAAAGTGTCCAGGAGCCCAATTTTCTAGATAGATGTTTGCACGAACTTTTAAGCGTGTATCGTCGGGAAACTTTTTGTTTATTTGAAAAAATGTATCTCTATGCATGGTAATAACGTTACCAGGAGGTTGTAATATAGCACTGATAGTAACTATTTCAATGCCTAATTTTTTACCAAGCTGTTGATAATCAACTTGTGTGTCATCAAACCATAGTTGTTGTATGCGAGTATTGTTTTCATGATAGCTGTCTGGAAAACCACCAAATGTCTGATGTATATCTTCTTGCTCGCGAACCTGATAACTCAAACAACTGCCCGAATGCTGAGTGTAGTCAGCATTTAAAAAAACTTCAAAATTATGATCCAAGTGAATTTGTTTGATCATTGAATAATTATTCCTCGATTGTGGTTAGTTCAACCAGAGTTGCAGCAAGGTTAATTTCCACGTCCGCTACCAGTGAATGATTTACCAGCCCGTCGCGAATAACTTTGATTGCACGATCCTGGCCTTCTGGCGATTTGCTCCACAGTGTGAGATTATCATACATCCAACGAAACATTTCGTCAACATCGCTGATCACAGCATTGTCAATTATAACTCGACGTGCTTCTATAATCTTGCCTGCCTTAAACAAATCCACTGCTTTTAGTTTGTAGTCACTGGTGTCTACACTGCGTTCGCTGGGTCTGCGCAACACACCGTCGATGCTGTTTTGTTGAACGCTGTTCAAACACTTGCGTAGGTCAGGATAACTAGCAGCAACGTAACTGTCCAGTGTATCGATTTCTAGTTCAACACCTTCTTCAATCAGAACTGTTGCAACACGCTCAGTAAAAGCTATACGGTCAAGTTTGGGAATATGTATACTTTGACTGCGACTGTGCAGTGCTGGCATGATTTTGTTAGGATAATTACAGGTCATAATGAATCTGCAATTATCGCTGTATTCTTCCATTACACCTCGCATAACTGCCTGCGCATCCTGTGTCATGTAATCAGCTTCGTCCAACAGCACAACCTTAAAACTGCCAAAAGGAATAGTGCCAGCAAAGTTAGTTACACGGTTTCGAATAATATCAATACCACGCTCTCGGCTGGCGTTCAATTCCATAACATCATGCGGTAGAATACCAAGCTCATTGATCAACATTTTGGCCAGTGTGGTTTTGCCTACACCTGGGCCGCCACTGAGAATAATGTGCGGAATGCTTTTTGAATTGACCCATTCCATGACCTGCGCACGTTGATCTTCGTCTCGGAATACGTATCCATTGACTGTGTTTGGACGGTATTTTTCTACCCAAAGTTCTTTCATTGATTGTCTCTCTTTTTTACATGTTGTTTGATAAAATATACAGGAACACTGGGGTTCAAGTCAATTAGTTCTTGCTCAGAGTAGGATTCGGGTTTGCGAACATTATATTTGTCGAACTGTTCGTAAGCCCAATCAGTGAAGTTTTGTTTGTTTTTAAATTGCATTATGCGCCGGTTAGCTTGCCAACAGTCACATCACTGGAAGGTTTGTCACTGACCAGTAGTATACTATTTTTGTCTACTAGACGAATTGTTTTTTCTTCTCCGCTGATTGGATCAACCAATTCAATACCGCGACTCCAACGTCCGTGTTCTACCAATATGTATTGACCAACTGCAACATCAGTTTGCTCTGGGCCCACTGCGTGAACTTTGCCCCAGCGAGGCTTGATGCCGTGGTTGGCACCATCGTCGCTGGGAATGATCAATCCTTTGCTGGTGGTTTGTATACCAAATTTCATTTCTTCAACAATTACATTGTCTCGCAAAGGTTGTATAGAACCTTTGACACGCGGTGTTACTTTGTAGCCACCGCCATAGTTGTCTTCGTATGCTTTCATTGATTATAGCCTTTTGGGTTTGCTTTTGTTGAGTTCTTGAGATTTTGCCATTGCACGAGCCAGCCCACCTTTGAGAGCTTTCTCGCTGGTTGCTGCTGACGGATCTTCGAAATCGTCATCCAGCACCTTGGGTGCAGACTGCACTGGATCTGGTTCAATTTTGCCTGGAGCAAACGTTTCAACCTTTTGTGCTTTGCCACCTTTGGTTGGAATTTCGTCTGTGGTGCTGTTTGCACGTTTGGACACATTGGTCTTGTAATGATCATCCAGCATTTGTTCTCTGCTTTTCACCACCTTGCCTCCAGGCCCAAGTTGATCTCCGCGAGCATTAACTCGCATGTTGCCAATAGCTGGCACTGATTCATTTTGTAGTCTTAGTTTTTCAATATCCAGCTGTCTGCCTTGCGCTGTTCTATAAATTTTACCCATTTGTTTTCCTTTTGTTATCGCATGAATTCGTGAAAATCCAAATCATAGTATAAACTGTCTATGCGATGAACTCCTATTTTATACAACACAAAACTAGCAACACTTGAACCGCGGCCCACGCCCCACACAATATTGTTTGTTTGCATTGTATCTACCAAGTATTTAAGATAACACAACATATCCAGCAAATTTCTTTGAGCATATTCCAACAGCTCTGCACCGGCACGTTGTAGTTCAGCATCGTTGTTGCACTGTTCCAATACCCATTGAGCAATGTCTAATTGCTTGTATTCATCGGGCATGTGCCAATTTTGTTGGTTTTGTTTGTGCCACTCAGTGGGCTCTACTGCAATTTCTGGCAACGTAGTTAATGTTGTCAAGTCACTGTAGTTTTTCTTCACTGCATGGTTGTGTTTTTCATTGTTGATCAAATTGTATTTGCTGAGATCCACTGAGGGATTGGTGTAGAGAATTTTACACAACTCCAATTCATCAAATACTCTACGATGATAGCGATCAAGCTTCATGATCGTCGGCGCCACCTTTGATTACAGTTGGAGTCCATTGGCTGCGTTTTGCTCGTTGCAGAGGTATAACAGGTTCACTGTTTTCAAGTTGATTGTAATAATCCCAATTCAATTTGTATACATCCCATGATTCCTGCTCTTTGGCTATTTTAGCATCTTTGCCTTCGTAGTGCAATATATCAGTGAATCCTGCGTCTTCTCTCAAAAACCAAGGATCGCCGCCCAGCACTGATTGTGCATCAATTGAGTTAACCATTTGTGCAGTCTCTTCAATGTCAATTACATTCTCTACTGCATATCCAAGTTTGCTGATAATGGTGCATCCATGAATTTCAAATGCACCACGTGTGATTGCCTGTGCTTTGAGCATGGCGACCGCAGCAATCAAACTGTCGTAGGGATCTTCGGGCAGTGTGATCATGTAGGAATTCATGCGGTTGTAGAAATCATTGCACCAGACGTTGCTGAAGTTGGTCCAAATGCTGCTGTCAAACTTTTCATGAATCATAAAATCAAGACGCTGCATGGCAATGTCTTTGAAATACAATTCGTCAGTGACAATTTCATATTCCAAAACAAAATCCCAGGTGTTGGGCAGCATTAGGTTGTCATCGCTGAGCACAATTCCACTCCAGCTGGTGTGCCATCTAAAGGGTGATTTTTTCATTGGCCAATATCAATCTTTTTGTTCAGCTCTGACTTTTCAAACTCTTCCATTTTGCGATGCAATCTTGAACGTTGCTCAAACTGATAATCATCCATTACACTGGCCATCTGACGATACACCGGGGGATTGTTCATAACTATACGCATTTTAGCATACAGCTCATTGATCTTTTTTAACAGTTCTTCGTCAGACAGTTCGCTGAGGTTGGGTGTAAATGGATTCATTGAGATTCCTTATTCTCTATTGCCAAGTATGCTCAGCAGCATTTGGAATAGATTAATAAAGTTAAGATACAGGTTCAGTGCCATTTCAATAGCAAACTTAGCAGTTTCTTCAGCGTTCATTCTACCATTTACAAACACAGTTTTGGCAGTCTGTGTATCGTAAGCAGTGAGACCAGTGAAAATAATTACACCAATAATACTCACAGCAAATTGCAGTGCGCTGGATTGTAGAAAAATGTTAACCACACTTGCAAGAATAATACCGATAAGTCCTACAATCAAAAAACTGCCAAGACCGCTTAGATCTTTTTTGGTTGTGTAACCATACAAACTTGCACCTGCAAAAGTTGCCGCAGTAATAAAGAACACCTGGGCAATACTTGCGGCAGTGTAAACAGCAAAGATTGTGCTGAGGCTCACACCCATAACCGCTGTGAACACATAATAGAATGTTCTTGTGGTTGCAAAACTCCAGTTACGCCCAGCAAAACTGTAGTATAGAATCATGCCCAATGGAGCAAACACAAACAACCACATCAGTGGTCCCATTGCTGTCAATGCGCCGCTGGCAAATGTAAAATAAGCAACTGCACCACTGATAGCCAATCCAATGGCAGTGTAGTTATACAGTGCAAGCATAAATGATCGTAGTGCTTGATCGTAATAAGCACCAGTTACTGTTCTAGTATTCATTTCATTTCTCCTACAAATTTAGCAAGTTGCGGTGGTTCCCATCCTTGTGGTTTGAGAACTTTTCCATCTTCGCGTTTACGAACTTTGCCTGTTTCAGGATCAATCTTGGCAAAGTTTGTTCGCATGACTTCTTTCCATGCACCTTCGCCATCCATTCCGCCTGCGCGAATTGCCCCCATTGTAACAACAAGAATGTCCACCAAAGCATCAAGAACTTCAGTCATATTTGGATTTTCTTGTGCTTCCAGTGCGTCGTGCAGTTCGTTCCATTCTTCGTCGATTAGTTTGATATACATTTTAAAATTATCCCAGCCTGGCGTTTGATCGCAAGCCGACTGAAATGTGTCAATGTCTTTAAATGGGTTAGTCATGAAAACTCCTTGCTATTGTTATTTAATATAGCAAGGAGTTTGATCAAAGTCAAGTTATTAGTATGAGCTAAAGCTAGCACGTTTCCAAATTGCTGTGCTGCCATCATAGTTGCCTGTGCAGATATACATGTAACTGCCGTCTAGCGCAAACATGCCAGCCACATCACCTGCTGCACCTACGCTGCTAGGCGATCTTTGTTGTAGTTGCACTTGTGTAGAGTGGAAATAGGCTCTATTGCGAGTTTTGTCTTCGATGTGAATTGAAGAACCGCCGTCATCGGTCCAGAACTCAAACAGGTAAACACCAGTTTCGTTGAATGTGAGCGTGGTGCTGCTGAGTCCAGCAATACCTTTGGTTCCTTTGTTCACACTCACTGGCAGTGTTACAGTGTGTGCAGTATTGGTAACTGTGATTTCAAAACGTATGCGACCCACTTTGCCAGCTGCTGGAAAACCAGTGAAGCTCAAGCTGACATTGCCACTGGTTGTGACAGTGTAGTTGGGTGCTGCGGTATGGTCCAGTGCCAGTGTTCCGCTGGTGGTTCCAAAGTCAACACGAGTTTCTCTCATGTCTCGAATTTCTGCACTTTGAAATACTGTGCCGCCCATGTTGTTGTTGACTGTGGTTCCAGTTAGCGCACTCTTTACAATAGCTTTGTTTTGTAAATCTTCAATTTCGCTTTTGGAATTCACAAAGTTATTTTTGATGTTGGTAAAGTTTGTGCGAAAGCCTTGGCTGTCGTTATCCTGCCCTGCGACTGGATATGCACCGTCGATATTGTTAGGGTTAATGTTCGATGGCATTTTTTAATATCCTTTTGTATGCATGTATTTATTCAAATGGCCACACCGCTGACAATTCTTCCACTGACTTTGCACTAGCAATTGCTGGATTGTCAGTTGCATCACGCAATAGATTTTTTCTAGCCACCACCGCAGCCTTGGCATCAGCATCGCCTGCTTCGTCTGCTCTCATATACTGCATATCCAGCAGCTTGAACTCTTCAGCTCTGGCTGCTCTAATTTTGTTTTTCCAGATTTCTCTGGCTTTGGCCATATCAACGCTCACTGACATTATGCACCACCTTTTTGTATTTGTTTTCCATAACCGTCGGGTTTGCTAAAATCCGCAGTCCAAGCATCAAAGAAAGTCCAGTCACTGGGTAGGTCGTCTGCATCAATGATGCGAAATGGTATACCACTGGGTGTTCCGTCTTCTGCAATTTGCAACAATGTTTTCTTTGAGTTAGGATTTGGCCAACTTACTGCTAGATGTCCATCCCAGGGATATATTATTACTTTAGACATTCAATTCTCCAAATCTCTTATACGCCAAACGCCACAACACTGTTGTAGCTGCTGTCTCTAGTGGCAGTATAGTTGTAAAGTTCATTTTTAACTCTCACATAAGAGCCACCAACTGGAAACTCCAACATGTTCATGTTGCCATATGCACCCATGCCTACCACAGCCCAATAGCTGGCGGCAGTCATGCTGTAGTCAAGGTTGATTCTGTATTCGCCTGCTGCACTTTCTCTAGTGATACTGTCCACATGGTGTTCGCCCAAGAAAGCAAATTCAGCTATGTTGGTGTTGTCTTTCCATACTGCCCACCATTTGGCAGTGTTTGCAGCATAAACATGAGCAGTGCCGCCCAATGTCATGTCGCCAGCACTGCTGGCAGCCACTGCAACGCCAGACACGTTGACCATAACACGGTTACTGGAATCTACTCTCAGTGCCGATACACCTGATCCGCTGTTGTATCTTACCAGCAGTTCATTGTTCACAAATAGGTTATTGGTAACGGTTTCGTTTACTGCGGTTAACATTGATCCAGTAACTGATACGTTGGCAGTAAATTCAGTGATACCGTCGATGGTAGGAGCAGTCAACGATGTGGCTACAACAAGATCATCAATAGTTCCTGTGGCAGCATCAATATCAGACACAACAGCATTGTCAGCGTTCATTTCGCCACTGACTATCAGATCTCCGGTGATTGATGCGCCAGAATTGTTAACAGACAATCTTGTGTTTCCACCAGTGGCAATTCCAATAGCATCTGCACCTGCAGAGAACAACCCGCTGTTTAGGTCGCCGTCGAAAGTAATGCTGGGTGTGCTAGCACTGCCAGCTTGTGCTACAATCTGTTGATTGCTATTGATTTGCATTGCTAAATCAGTGTTGTCTACATAAAAACGAATACTACCTGCAGTGGTTTTTACTATGTCAGCATTGGTTGAACTGATGTTGATTGCAAGATCATTGCTTGCTCCCAACACCAATGGCTGTGCATTGGTTAGTGTTAGTGTTCCGGTAACAGTGTCATTGGCATCGCTGCGCACAAACTGTGCGCTGTCCAAACTGTCCAACAATTCAGCATTGGTTGCAGTTCCGTGCATTTTAAAGTTTGCGCTGTTTGAAAGATTGATGCCTTTTTTGACACTGGTGAATCCAGTGATAGCAGTGTTGGGAATATATTCGTTGTCGTTGCTGAAAATAGTAAGAACTTGTCCGCCTTGATATACCAACACTGCTACATGATTGCTGGAAGTGGTATCTTGTATAGTTTCTGCAAAAGCACCAGTCTTGCCTTGTGTGGCTGTGTGCCCCGGTGCGACCACTATCCAGGCGCTGCCATTGTATAACTTCAACTGTGCGTCAACAGTGTCATACCACATGTCGCCAATTGCTGGACTTGTGGGCTCGGTGGTGCTGGTAGATGTTACACCCAGTGGAACAAAACCTGTGCTGCGATAAACTTTTATTTTTCTATCATTGGTGTCAAACCACAGTTGTCCTACAATTGGTGTGCTTGGACTGCTGCCATTGGCAAAGTTTTCTAGTAGTTTGACTAGATTTTCATTTACCAGTTCGCCGTAATTGCGGTATAGTCTACCAATCAATGCAAGGTTGGTGCTGCTCAAATCAATTGCACCGTCGGCTATTGTAGTTAAAACTGATCCATTTGTTTTATTAATGGTGGTTGCCATATTATATTATCTCCTAGGCCCAAATGTTAGTTCTGGGGAATACAAGGTATTTATCGCTTTGGTCTGGATCCTCGTAGGTTACAACATTTGTGGTAAATCTAGTTTGAGTGTTATCAAATGTGGTTTGATTATTGCGTTCAACTTCTTCCACTGGTAGGTAATAAGGCACAGTTTTTCCGGTTGAGAAACTGATGATTCCGTCATACTTCAGTAGGTAACCACCATATTTGAATCCATTGCGAACCAACACAGTTTGGTCAGGATCGATTTCTTGTAAAAATTCCAATCTCAAACTCTGATTGTTGATGTCGCGAACAATTTTCCACACACCAGCACGTCGGTTTACAATGTTGGTTGGATCAGCTTGTTTTTGTTGATATCCATCGATAAATTCATAGTCGTCCCAGCCAACCGAGCTTTGCTGATCCCAACCTTTTTCATCATCCCAGAATGTTGCAGGGCGAATCCATCCGTCGTTGATTTCATTGTAACCTACAAATTGTTCTTGAGTTGCAAATATCACAGTTTTGTCTTCATACACTGTGACCAGTCCATCTAGTCCTCCGAGATTGTCTATGTAGTCAGTTAGTCTGCCATCAATTTGATTAAATGGAACATCCAATGCAAAATCCACTGTTGCAACTGGATCAGGATTTGCAAATCCTGCTTCAACGTCGAATGTAGTTTCGGCACTGGTCAAATATTCGCCAGTGGCAGCATCGTAGGTTTTGCTGAGGTTGTTGTCCCAAATGTATCGATCAAAATCAAAACTGATGATTTTTTGGTCAAGATCAGTTCTACGTTTGAGGTTAAACAATGCACGTTCGCCTGTGCCTGGTTTTAGATAAGCAATAATCACCACTGGTTTCCAGCCAATGATGCTGCCATCGGCCTGACGATTGCTCATCCACTTGGGTAATACTTCTCTAACGCTCATACCAATTGAACTCATCAACTGGCGACGCATGTTGATTAGACTGTTGAGATAAACCACACGGTCTGCAGATCCATCCATGGTATAATAGGTGCTGTCGATTTTGATATCATTGGTATCAATGGTTATGTTGCGATTAATTTTGTTGTTCAAATTGATGGACTTTGACACCGAACCAGCTGCGGTTTCGCCATCATCGACCAATTCATAGTATAATGCTTCATAGATCACGTTTTGGTTTTCGTCGTAGGCTTTGCTCAATTTAGGTTCGCCAAACTTCAAAACTTTTCTATAGTGGTTGATACCCATTGCTGCCACATAGTCTTCGGCAGTCGATGCTGTTAACCCGCTCAACAACAACAATCTGGTGTCTGTTGCTCTGCCGAAGTATGGATCGCCGTTGCGATACACATCTTTGGCAGGTATAATATCAGTGTTTTTGGCAATGCTTAGGAACAGGTCTTTGGCAGCCTGACCCGGATTTGCTTTTAGATACAGACTTTCATATGGTTCGTAATCGCTGGGCACAATTGATATAGTGAATGTTCTATATGCCAACAATGCATTGTTGTTGCTTGCAGCCTTGACTGTAAAGGTATACACTTGGTCGAACGTAACCGGAACCAGTCTGGCACCTAGTTCTCTAATGTTTTCGTCGAATGTGGTGGTTCCTCGGTCAAAGCTGGTGTATTCAAAACTTGCTCGTCCTACAATTAATCCATTGGGTAACAGTCTAAGACCCTGAGGTAGACTGCTGCCACTTTCGAGACTGTAAGACACCGATAGTCCAACTTGATTCACTGACTCTATGGCAAGTTCGCTGATAGCACCAGTGGCAATTGAACCTAGGAAATTTGGTGTTTGCCAAATTACTGCATTGGCCAAATCGCCAACAATGGTTATAGTGAAATAAACCAATTCACTGCGCACTGTCGGATCGTTCTTTTTATACGTATATACTGCAAAACTGTATTCGGTTTGTGCTGCAATTTGCGATTGAATATAACCATACAGCCAACCAGTTTCGGGATTGAGTGTTAATCCTGGAGGCAAACTGAGACTGCCTTGGTCAAACAATTCACTGTCAAATCCGCTGCCCAGTATACTGTCAAAACCATTGCCATCGCCACTGACCAAACCGTATTCAAATTGATCAAAGTCGAAATCAATTCCCTGAAATTGGTAGGCAAAATAATTGTCGTGTTCATAAATTCCCAAATCAGCAGGAACAGTGATCAATGCTGGGCGATGTTTGTTGTCCATGTCCGCAGTTATGAAACTGTTGCTGTCGGCTGTAACAGTATCCAGGTCCGCAGTTAACAAACTCTTTGACAGCACAAAAATATTGTATGCTCGTTGTGCATATTCTTTGCCGTCGGTGATTTCTACAGTAAACTGATAGTTTTGGTTTATCCAGGCAGGACTGTGACTCCATGGATATTCTTGCCAACCTGCATCTGTTGCGTCCCACCCTACAGTGGTTTCAGATGCAACACTTATCACTGGCTGAGCATATCCGCTGATAAGCCCGGTGTTTGGATCAAGGCTCAGCCCGGGCGGCAAGCTACCCGAGTTGACTTTCCATGTAACTGGTTCGCGATCCAAATCCTCAGCTTCTAGCTGTATTTCAACATAGGTGCCATCGAATACTCTGGCCAATTCAGCAGATGGTGTAACAATAGTTGGCGCATCCTGACCAGTCACAGTGATACTGAATGTGCGATCTGCAATTCTTCCATCTTCACTGGTTAGTCTACAGCAAAAGGTGCTGGTAACATCTTCGCTGACTTCAAACGGAACACCTCTAATTAGATAAAGATCTTTGGGTCTGCCGGAAACCATGCCTGTGCGTTCATTCATTACCAAGCCTGGAGGCATATATCCTGCAATGACTTTGTATTCTAAATTACCGCCGTCTGGGTCAAATGCTTCCATTAAAAGCTCATAAAACACTCCTTCTTCGAGTGTGCCTAAATTTCCAGCTCGTGTTACCCACACTGGTTTGCCCATTGGTTAAATCCTTTTATTTTAGTATTTATCGTTAAAATAAAAAGCGTTAAGTCTTGAAAATTTCAGTGTAGTTATCGTAGTTTTCTGGACAAAGCTTGCATTGCTCAATAGCATCATACAAAGTATGAATAATGCTAGGATTATCAATCACACTGTCTAACGTTAAGGGTTGGTATTGTTTGATTAATTGCAGCTGATCATCACTAATATCACATTGTGAAGATTTTTGTTCCAACATATAGGGCAAAGTGACCATTACACCACACTTGTATAGACAGCCTTTCCAGAAATGAAAAGAATGTTTCATGTCGCACACACTGTGAGCTTTTTGTGGATCGCTGTTGTGCAAAGACAATTTGTTGTTTTGATTTAATTGCAGTGCTGACGACCTGAACCAATAGGTATATTCCAAAGTTACATCAACACCAAGTTCAGTTTTATATATGTCATAGAGGGGAAAATTCGATGATTTGATCAATGTGAGGTTGCCAAATTTAGTGGCAATAGCAGATTTAATATTGTCGACCCAATCCTTTTTATGAATACTCACATACAAACAAATACGATTGTCAACAATAGCATTGCATAAGTCTGATTTTATTCGTTGTATTAGCAGCCCATTGGTTGTTATTTCTAACTCTGCAGCAGGCCACCAAGATCTGACATCAGTGATTATTGTTGAAAGTTTGGGATACAACAGCGGTTCACCGCCTAATAGAGCGATACGATCTATATCCAAAACATTGCTCCATTTTAGATATGTTTGTTTGTGCTGTTCCCAATCTGCTGAACCAGTGATTTTGTGATTGTTGAATCTATTGCAATTGTTGCAAGTTATATTGCAATGGTTGGTTAGATAAAATTCAGCATAGTGTAGCTTTGATTTTACCAAGATGCGAGCGCTGCTCTTTTCCAAATGGCTGTGCTGCCATCATAGTTGGCAGTGCAATAATACATATAACTGTTGTTAAACGCAATATCGCCTAGTGCATCCCCTACTGCACCAACTGAAGTTGCTGGCGGATTAGTCGACGGTCCGCTCATTCTACCATTGTGTATAACCACAATAGTTCCATTGCGATCTGGAAAGTCCACAGAACGATTACCAGTCAACGGATCAGTGTTAACTCTGCTCAAAAACGCACCGTTGAGTATTCTGATATCACTGCTGGTTGTTAACTGTCCGGTGATGTTGCCAGTGATGCCAGTGGTAGCAGTCAAGTTAGTGGTGGTTATTGTGGTGCTGTTGATTGTGGTTAAATTGGCAGTGGTAGCAAATGCTTGATTCCATGGATTGCTGCTTGAGCCCAAGGAATACGCAGTGCCAGGGATGAGGTTGCCAAATATGCTGCTGTTGATTGTAAGTCTGTCAGTGCCGTTGCTGCCAACAGTAACACTGGCCGCTGCTGCCACATTGCCAGTGAATGCTGCGGTCCCAACCACATCCAATGTGCTGGTAGGTGTTGATTTGTTGATGCCCAATCTTTTGTTCAGTGCATCTATCTTTAGCTGCTCTGTGTTGTCTGCTGCATAAAAAATACTGTTGCTAGACTCAGTGTCGGTATTAACCAATAGTCCTTGTGTTACTTGAACAGTGCCGGTTCCATTGACTTCAAGAGTAAGATTACCATTGATGTTGTCCACACTGATGGTGTTAACACCAAAAGTCAAATTGGTTTCGGTAGAACTTTCGCCATACAATTCGATGAAGTTGTCATTGACTTTGTCCATTGCCACACGCAAAGTGTCGCCGGTTCCGTCATTCGGATTGGTTCCATAGTTGATGTTTTGTCTAGCCATTGCTGATCCTTACCAACTGCCAAGACTTGCTCTACGCCAAATAGCAGTGCTGCCATCATAGTTGGCGGTGCAAACGTATATGTAACTGCTATTCCACGCTACCATGCCAGCAGTATCGCCTGCGCTGCCCACCGAACTGGTAATGGTTCTACTGATTGCAACTGTTACACTGTCATCTTCAATCACAACTTTGCCAGTGCCGTTTGGAATTAGGTTAATACCACCATTGCTGTTGATTGCTTCAATGTCGTTGTCGCTGAGATCAAAGTTGCTGCCGGCTGCTCCACGAGCATACAGTTCACTGAAGTTATCATTGATCTTGTCAAATGCTTGTCTCAGCGGATCGCCAGTGCCGTCATTGGCCGACGATCCAATGTTGATAACCTGTTGTGTCATTCTAGAAATCTCCTAATACAAAACTATTTATCCAAGTCTTGTCGGGAGATTGTTTTGTTTACAAATTGAAGTTTACACTCACACCACAGCCGCAACTGCTTTTGGCATTGGGATTGCGAATTTCAAAGTTTGAACCAGTTAACGATCTAACATAATCAACTTCAGTGCCAATCAAAAACATAAGGCTATGAGACCCAACTACAAACCTTCCTGCACCATCGGTGTGAACTATTTCATCTCCGGGTTCAAGATCAGATGGATGTGCCACAGTGCCCCAGTCATACTCAAACCCAGCACAGCCGCCGCCTTTGAGATTTAAACTAATGGCATAGCAGTTATTTTCTTTGCATAGTTGATCAATTTGTTTTTTAGCTGAATCTGTTAGTGTGCAAATAGTCATGGCTTTCCTTTGAGTATATGAGTTAACAGCGAGAGGCTGTTTTCGTTGCGCTGTATGCTGCGCAATTCGATAGTTTTTTCTATGTTTTCATAGTTTATGTTTTGTTGCTGTTGCCAATGCAAATGCGCAGGATCATACAATGGAGATATTATCCAATCGTCGATGTCAGATTCTTTGATAAACATACCCAGTTCATACAAATGATTCACATTGTCTCGTTGCAAAACTGTATTTACTAAAACTTCAAACCCGTAGTCTTTGAATCGCTTGATATTTTTTACCACAGTGTTCCAATTGCTGCCTCGGCGAATCTGATTGTTGAGCTCGCCGTAACCATCCATGCTGACCACTATCCATACCTTTTTAAATCGCTTGAGCTGCTTTAGCAGTGGTGCGGTCACTATAGTAGCATTGGTGTTTACCACTATTTCACAGTCAACGTTGTTGATTTTTTCCAGCATGCGAGCAAAACTTTTGATCATAAATGGCTCGCCGCCAGCCAACTGTATTTTGTAGGCGTTTGATGAAATTTCTATATCGGGTTCGTGTGTTAAAAAAACTGTGTCTTCACCAAGCTCTTTGGCCCAGGTGCTGCTGTAAAATGGCCCACACATTATGCAACTGAGATTACAGTTGTTGCTGATTCTTAGGTCATACCACAGTGGTTGTATTTTGAGACCCAGCTTGTGTTTTTCGATTTGATCAAACAAAATATCACGACGATTATGCACATCGTCAATGGTTCTCTGCCGCAGACTGGTATAGCCATCTGCTTCTGCTTGATAGCATTTGGTGCAATGACTTAATTTTTGATTGTTTAAAACTTTGTTTCTAAGATTTTTATACACACTACCAGCAAAGTCAACTGGACCATCAGCAATGCTGGTTTGCGTATGACAGCACAACTTTGACTTTTTATCTGTGTCCAAATGGTAATGCAAAAAAAGATAAGGGCAAAATGTCTGCCCAGATTCTCGTAGTTTTCTTAAAGTTTCGCTATTATTCATTTGTGTCTAAATGATATACGACCTCTGGTATAGTCGTAAACGCTTACTTCAACGTCCACACGGTCGCCTTCAATAACATGAATTTTGTGCTGTTTCATTTTACCACTGAGGTAAGCAAGTATAACATGTTCGTTGTTGAGTTTTATTCTGTAGTTATTTCCTGGAAGAACTTCGGTGACTGCACCTTCCATAGTCACATAGTCATTTTTTGCCATTATGTAGTTTTAATCTCCTTTATCGGCTAGTATTTTACTTATCATTGCAGTTCTAAAAATATTCTACTTAGACAAGTTTTTAGCTGTAAAGGATACCGGAAAGTTACATCGATGGTTCTTGGTGTGGGCAAATAGCTGTGTTGGTTGAAATAGTCCACTCTCCTCAATCTGCGCACTGGACGGCCAGCAGTGGTCCAATTGCCATGCCCAAAGTATTGGTTAAACAATCGGACCAAATGATAGAATTTTTGCAGTGAACCTATTTGAACAGTGAATTCTTCAACGCTGCAATTTGATCTTTGAGTTGAAGTTTTTTCTTTTTCAAGCTTGCTAGTATGTGCCATGAAGTTGGATTGCTGTCTTGTTCGTTGTGTTGAATAATTTTGTCAAGTTCTCTGTGTTTGCCTTCGAGATGTTTGATTTGCTTGTTAATGGATTTTTGTTGTGTTTGCTTTTCCAACTTCGTTGTCACTTTCTTTTTGTTTGATATATTCCAACATGTGCTGCAATAGTTCAATTGTGCCTGCATCACTGAGTCCTAGTCTTGCAAAGTTGACCATTAGATCTTCACCAATGGTTATTGCCACAAATGCTCTAGGTGGATTTTCTTTGCACAGTGCTGCAAATGCTGCTTGTATTTGATCTTGATTGTTGTCTGCCATACTAATACTTATTAAACCAGCTTGCTGAACTGTTTGAGTTTGGCAAGTTTTTCCAGCACACGCTGACTCAGTTCCTGTTGAGTTAGCAAATCATACTTGATCATCAGCTGAATCATGCACATCACATCTCCAGCTTCTTCGATCAACTTGCGACGATTTTTGTCATCCACTTGGTCAAAGCTGTCAAATTTGCGCATATACTTCATGCAAACCTGTGTTAGTTCTCCGCACTCTTCAGCACTGATTGCCATTAATTCTTGCAGTGTGGTTAGATTATTTTCCACGTTTGATTTCCTGCTTTAGTCTAAACTCGCAGTATCGTTCTTCCCATACTTTGACAGTCATACCTGCCAACAATCCAAACAACAGCATTTGCCACCACTCAGTGGAGTAAAAACTCACAAACAAAAAACTTTGTGCAAGATCTGCTACCAGAACAGCCGCAACCCAATCATACCAGCGTATCATTTTTTGTTAATTGCTTTTCTCAGTTCCGCACCTTCAAAATTGCTCATTGAAAGGTAATGCTGTAGAACAGCATTTTGCGGATCCAGCCGATGAATTTCTTGTGCAAACTTTTCAATCATATCGTAGTCTAATTGTGTTTTGATGTGTTTGCCCATTATTTGGTGACTCCCAGTTCTCGATATGCAAGCTGCACTGCTTTGGCTTGGTAATAAGCATCGTCTAGTGCATTGTGCAGATTGGTTTGCATGCTTTTGCGAGGATCCAGCTCACACAAACCAAACAGTGTGCGACTGTCACGAATCTGCCAGAACTGCCAAGGAATAGGCCGTGCCACACTGCGGAACATATCTTCCAACATGGTGAAGTCAAAGCCATAGCCTTGGCCCCAAAACAAATCCACACCCACTGCCCAACGTGCAAGTTCTTGGCACAACTGTTCCACAGTAACAGCACCAGTTTGATCAAATGCTTCTTCCATGATAGCAGGATCTTGCTTGCCCCACCATTCGATAGTGCTGTCACTGGTGGTGCGACCCAGTCGGTCCTGATCATCCACACTGATCTTGAAGTAGATTTTGCTGTGGGGTTCTTGAAGATTGTGCGGGTTAAACTTTACACCGCCCAGCGACAACACAGTAGCGCCAGGACGAACATCCAGTGTTTCCAAGTCAACAGTAGCGTGAATAGCCATTACATACCACTCCCTGCAGGAATCACAGACTCTACACGATCCACCCTAAAACTGCGCCAACCTTGTGCGTTCACGTCCCACACACTGACTACAGCTTCGTTGATGTCTCGAATCTTTTTTTGGCTCATTGGATCTTCATGCTTGGCAGGCGGCAAATGTTGCGGCAACAGTGTGCAGGTCATCACACGCTTATCTCCGTTGAGTTTGGTAAATGTCACTTCCATTACGGCTGCTTGCAGCATTTCTACTAATACATTGCGTTCAAACATCATAGGCATGTTATCTCCGATCCACTACACGGTCAGCAAGGCCAGCTGCTACTGCTTCTTCAGCAGTGAGGAATGTGTCAAACTTCATGGTTTCGAACATTTCCTCATAGGTCTTGCCTGCTGTGTTGTGCTTGACATACAGTTCAGTGAGACGCTGATTGATACGCTGACTTTCTTCAAAGCTGCGTTTTGCATCTTCAAACTGTAGTTCTTGCACATGCACACTGCCGCTGGTGCCTCTAGTGCCACTGCTCACACGGTGAATCATTGTGCGACTCTGTGGTAACACATAGCGTTTGCCTGCTGCGCCTGCTTGTGCAAGAAAACTGCCCATGCTGGCAGCTTGTCCCATCACAATGGTGCTGACATCTGGCTTGATAAACTGCATGGTGTCGTAGATAGCCAGACCAGCAGTTACAAGACCTCCTGGACTGTTGATGTAAAGATTGATATCTGCGTTGGGATCTTCGCTTTCCAAAAACAGCATCTGTGCTACCACCAAATTGGCCATGTGATCTTCCACAGGACCATTCAGCATGATAATACGATCTTTGAGCAATCGACTATAGATGTCGTAGCTGCGTTCACCGCCAGCTTCTTTTTCAACTACAATTGGCACTAATGGCATGTATTTAAATTTCCTTGTTTGATTTGTATTACTATAGCATTAATAGCGTTTGGGTTCAACTTTTTTAAACTCAAGACTTCCACGATTGATGGTGCCAACCAATGCATGATGACGGTCTTGATCGATTGCATAAATCATGGCGCTGCGAATACGGTTTGGTTCTTTGAGAATTTCTTTGCCATAGGCAACTGCATGCTCAAGCACTTCGAAGCTTTGATAGATTCGGCTGCTGACTCCAGGCTGAAAACACACTACGTTGTATGCAACTGCATTGTCGCGAATTGTTTCTTCAAACTGGTCCATGGGTTTGAGTTCGCCACGTTTGGCCATTTGCAAGGCTCCTTAGATCAAGCTAGCCACAACTTCAAGCACTGTGCGATTGATTGCAGCCGCAGTCGGATCATAATCCGCAACAAGATTGACAGCGTAGCAAACGATCACAACATTCAAAACGATCATAACAGTTTTCATTGTCTTGTCCTTTTGTTGCTTATAGTATTACTATACACAATTGCAGCAAGTTGTCAACCGCCAAATTTGGCCCGGAGGCGTTCGAATTCGGCGTATTCAGGATCCGTCTTCAACTTCCGCTTCTCAGCCGCGGCCTTACGCTTCTCGCGGGCCTCGTCCTTGAGTCGGGCTTCGTTGGCCTCACGCCGCTCACGTTCCTGATCAGTTTCGTAGCGGCTGAAGTAGTAGCGGATCTCCAGTTCATAACCGTCATAGAAGCCGTTGGTCACCGAGATGTCAACCGAACCTTCGCCCTTCATACCCATTGCCACAGCCTGGCCGCGAACTCCATCCAGAGCGGTCTTGATCGAATCGATCGAACCTTCGAGGTCATAGCGGTCGATGGTGAGTTCGCAGTGAACAGTCCAATCGCCGTCTTTGTCTTTGCGAGCCATATTCATTTTATTTCTCTTTGTGTTATTAACCGGTTTATGATTGAACACTTATAAGACTAGCAATCACATGATCGTCGCCGCGCTCGCAGAGATCGGTTTCCCAAATGTAGTGGGGAGCACCAATGTTGCCTGCTTCAATCATGTCCCAAAACAGTTCTTCCAAAGTGCTGAGTTCGTGCTCGTCATCGATATCAGCTGAGTTGCGAATTTGAGTTTTTTCGAAACACATTTCTTCGCGGAATTCTCGAGTCAGTTCCTCAAGAGTAAATATATTTTTGTCTTTGCGCCCGTGATACAAGCCACCGTTCCACAACATCACATATTGCTTGGTCATAGCATGTTCCTTTTGCTAACCACACTGTTAATGTAGCATATGTTGAATGTTTGTCAACTGTTTTATGCCGCAGCTTTGGTCATAGTGGCAATCACAGTCTGGATCTGCTGATCGAACAGGCCTTTGTAAGGCAGTCCAAAGTGGAAAGCCACATAGTCCGAACCGTAAGCCAAGTCGTTATCGGTGAACTGTTCGGCTTCGAGGATCCAACGAACAGCAGTCAGTTCGTCCTTAGCACCCATCAGCATGGCACCTTGGATCCGCTGGTGGAACTCAATCTCTGCACGAGCATGGGCGTCACGCTCACGGGCAAGTTCTGCCTCCAGTTCGCGGCACAGGCCGTCCCAGATAGCCTGGCGATCGAAATCGTTGCTGGTGTTCCACTCTGCCCAGAAGTATTCACGCGGGCGATAGCCGCGAGCGTCCTTGTGGAGGTCGCTAACGATATTCTCATCAAACGTGTAAGCCATCTGCTTGCCCTCTAGCGTGTTGTCCTATGTGTTATGTATAGCATGAGTGGTAGTGGCTTGTCAACCTACAATTTCCACAATGTCGGGATCACCAGCACACAGTGCTCGACCATTCACGTCCCAATGAATATACACCCCGCCGAGGTCATGTCCACAGATCACAGGATCAATCCAACCATCTTCACCAGCAGGAACAAAAGAGATAAGCCATTCAGAACCATCAGAACAGCGAACGGTTGCTTCTTTTACTGCGGCTTGAGTATAATCAGTCATTGTGTGTTCCTTGTTGCCCTATGTGTTAGTTATAGCATGAATGGTAGTGGTTGTCAACTGCTAATCATCCCAGGCAGCATTACCCCACCCTTCATGCCAGGCAAGATGAAGATCCCATTCGTCGTTGTTGTTGTATGGATTGTCGTCAGCCATCAATCCATCCTGGTAAGCACGATAGCCCGCTTCGCGAGCATCACTCTCCGTAGGCTTGGTTTCGTGGATCCAGCGATAGTATTCTTCGTCCATGTCAGTCTCTCTGTGCTGCCCTACTCGTATGTTATAGCATGAGCAGAGTGGCTTGTCAACCACTAATTTACCTCTACAGGAACCACACGGAAGCTATCCCAATCCATACGCCAGTGTTGCTCTTCCTTGATCTCTTCTATCTTTGTCGCTGCCCGCTCCAAAGTGCTGTAGAGTCCGATTCGAGTTTCGCTACCACGGCTGGCCCAATCGTTAGTGGCTTCCTTGGCAAGAAGTTCAAACACAATCATTTTGTTTCCTCTACATAGACGTTGCGTTCACCGATACGGTCCCAACGGTCTGTTGCCTTCAACAGCTCAATAGCTTCTTTGCGAGCCGCTTCACGTGACTCTGCACGAACTGTATATTCAATGGCCATATACGCAACCGGGCCATATTCACCCCAAACGCGATAGGTTTTCATCTCTGTGTTCCGTGTTGCCCTATGCTTTACATATAGCACGGCAGGTGGGTGTTGTCAACCATTAAGTGAGGTGATAGTGCCACTTGCGAGCAGTCATCCACTCGTAAGCCACACCCCACACGGAGAACCAAACGATCACAGAAGCCACAGTGGCAAGCACATTATGGGTCTGATCCCACGCAATCAGAGCAGGCACCGTGCCCAGCATAATCGGGCTACACAGAACGCCAAACAGCAGAAAAGCAAAGCCTTTGAAGAAGTTGGTCATCTCTCTTGCTCCTTGTTGCCCTATGCTTTACATATAGCACAGGGCAACAGGTGTGTCAACCCCTGTCTGCGTAGAAAATGTGATTGTCTATGCGACCCACACGCTCAAACTTCTTGCTCCAACTGGGGCGTATACTGCGTTCGTGGAAGTAGGTAGATCCCTGTGTGGGATCATTTTCAACACTGTAGTTGTCAACCACATCCAGCGCAATTATTTGCGCTCGGTTCCAACTTTCAGCATCCCGGGGGGTGTCGCTGCGACCATCATGGGTCCAGCTGAACTGCTTGCGTTGCCAAACCACTTTGCAAATGGTTGATGGAAACTGATCATTCATCAAGCGATTCAGCGTAACCCACGCTACTGCTGCCTGACCTTCGTAGCTTTCGCCACGTGATTCAAAGTAGATGTTTTGTGCCAAGCAATACAGTTGATCTTTGTCGTAAACATGCTTGGGCAGTGCAGTGTTAGGGCGTTGCCTTGGCCACACTGAAGATTTAATACCTGGCATTGCCAGATCGGGCTCCATTTGTAGAAATCTCTCTGAATTGCTGTTGATTTCTAATGGGTCGACGGCTGCCCTTACTTCTGCCGTCATGTAAACCACTGCCATTGCAACGATCACGGCTGAAGAAGCGACACCACCGAGGATGGTTTGCATCCGCATTGGTTTCTCCTTTTTGTCGTTCGTGTTTTACTTATAGCTGCTGTTGCGGTCAAAGTCAACACATAAAACAAAAGCCAGCGGATTATTGCTGGCTTTTTTACAACACATTGATATTGATGTGAATTTACACGCCCAACACTCGAGATGCTGATTCTTTGAATCCTTTGGGATTGCTGCGAAGATGTTCCACAATTTGTTCAAAGTAAAATGCAGCGTCAGCCTGCTCAGCACTGATCAGTGCATTGGCTGCACTTTCCATAAACTCAATTACTTCATACACAGACACACGACCATCGGTGCCTGCGGCTGCACGGTGTGTGTTAGCGGGTCTTTGCACAGCGAACTCCAATGTTGGCCAGCATTTGTTGAGCAAGCTCAGTGTCTTCCACTGTGTTTTCTGCTTGGTATTCTTCTTGCGCTTGATTGATTAGAAAGTTAATCAATTCAAACAGTTGATCAGCATCTTCCACATTATACTGTGTGTTCACACTGAACCAATCTTTATCGTTGTTAAAACCGGTGTAGTTTGCCATGCTTATTCTCCCAGCACAATATCAGCAAGTTCTTCCCAAGTGCGCACACGAATCACAGCCGGATTGTCATACCACCGATTGTGCGGATGATCAATCAGTATCGGGCGCAAACCAAACTTCAAACCAGTGTCACAATTTTCGGGCTTGTCTTCAATCCACCACAGTCCTGACCCAGTGTATTTTGCCAGTGCATCGTCCTTGTCTGCACCAGTATCCAAACACACCAATTCTTCAAACGCATCACTGCCAAAGCAAGTGTTTAGGTTAATTGCCCGCAGCGTTTTTGCATTAGGATCAGTGCTCAAACTGGTAATACAATCAAAACGGTAGCCCGCAGCAAACAACCGAGCAACACCGCTGGGTGCATCACGAAACGGAGCAAGGTTGACCATCCAGGAACTTTCGTTGAAATCGCGAACCAAATCACGTTTTTCAGTCTTGGGAATTGCGTAGGCAACATCAAGGTTGTAAGTGTCATGCACAACCTTGCTGTAACCTTTGGCAACCATCCACTCATGGAAGGCTGTTTCCCAATCCAGCAGCACACCATCACAGTCGGTGAGAATCTTTTTCATTGCGTTTCCTTCTATCACATTATTAATGTAACACACTGCTACGCATTGTCAACCGGGTATTGTTCAACTCGTGCCTTTGGTCCCCAAATTTCTGCTGCTGAAGTTGCTGCTGCCAGCGAATCAAACAGCAAAGGTTTGATATCGTCGTGACGTATTGACTGTGTTACCCAAATGTAAACACCGTCAAAAGGAACCTTTATTCCATACTGGGCTTGAGCCATGCATCCTTCTCCCAGGGGTATACCAACCACACATCGTCATCAGCTTTGTTGACTTGATGCCAGTAATAGCTGACACTGCCGAACTTGCTGCTGAGATTTTCAGTCATCACTGCAAAGCGAACGTTTCCGCCCCACACTGTATCCCAATTGGGATTATTTGGTGCACAGCTGGATTGCCAATCTTGCTTGATCCAGGCAAATGTAGCACCAGTATCGTTGATGTCATCCACAACCAGTATGTTTTTCTTTTCAAACACACTGCTGGTGTTGTAGTCGTTGCCAGACACATAGCCAAATGCATCTTCTGCCATCCAGCAGTTGATTTCGCACTCATCGTTGTGGCCATCGCGCAGTGCAACTTTGAGAGTTTCCATTTTCACACCCAGTCTATGACTCAACAACAGCGCCAATGGTAAACCGCCGCGAGTGATACCCACAATGTAATCGGGACGCCAGCCATCATCAACTAGGTCAGCAATAATAGCATTTGCAGCGGTTTCCACATCTCGCCAAGTGTAGAAAATCTTTTTCATCGAGCTACCTTCATCAATTCAATGGGCAAACATTGACGCACATAGTCACTGACATCTTCGTTTTCGGCTACAATAAATGTGCTGGTGTTGCTGCGATCAGTTTTGCGATCATAGTGTCTGAACTCTAAAATGATTCCGTTTTGAGCAGAAAAAATTCTAAAGTTCAGCACTGGATTGTCGTCCATTGAGGCTGTTACGTCAGAAGATACAACCAAGCCTTTGGATGCATAGGCGTTGGCTTCATCGTTGGCGTCTTTGACCCACTGGTATAGTTTCTTTTTAAACCATTTCATTTGTTTTCTTCCTGAGGTTTTTGTTTTGCTCGACGTTGATTCCAGCTGCTGGCCACAGTGAAATCCACTGTGCCCACACCAGTTTCACCAACAGTGACAGCACCGCCTTTGCGTAGATATTCAGCAATAAGATCTTGATCTTCTGTTGATGTGGTTCGCGGAATTGGATTCATAGACATTTTAGTTTACCTTTACATAATTGAGATGTGTAACTGGAACTTTGGTAGCATAGTCAACATCGGTTTTCTTGACACGAGCTTGCAGTGATTTGTAGTTTTGCACTGCGACATCATGCTTGCTCCACCAACTATACAAATCACCGTCGATAATTGATTCTACAATATATGCACCCACCTTGTCAAGATATTGACAACGAATAACTTGAATATCGTTGCGGAATTCTACTTTGCTGCCCACACTGTAGCGCCATCTACTGTTGGTCCCAAGTTTGCGATCATTGAGCATTTGTTGTTTTTTTGCTCGGTCAGTGCTGGCTATACAACTGACCACAACAGTGAGATCCAATGCAGTTTCGATGATGTCTTTTTCAGCAACAGCCACCACTGATTTGATGTAGTCATTCACACCATCATCCAACAGTCGTAGCAACTGCGATTGCCAATACTCACGATATTCGCGTCCTGCTGTGAGATATTCACTGTTAGGTGTGGTTGAATCTGTTAGCATGGCCAACACCATTTCTCGATTGGGCGTTTGTGTTTGAATCAATCGACCTTCGTTGTCGTAGTCCCAAGTCGAGGATTTGCTGTAACCACCGTTGATACGATAAGCTGCAACAGCATATGCCCACACAGCATCTGCAGGATAATTGAACTGCTCAACAACATGCTTGGTCATTTGGATATCCTTGCTGTAGCTCTTGCTATTACATTAGCATAAATATCTTCAAAGTCAACTGAAAATTACTCGATGTCATTTGTTTTTAAAAAATTTCACAAAACTCCTGATCACATGAATTTGGAACTGTTTCGCAGTCTTGATTCAATGACCGGCTTGCACAACGGTCATTTTTTTATCAGCAGCAACGAAGAAACTATACTGGACAACTACGACGATATACGCAAGTTGTTGGAAGATTCCTCAGTGACCAGTGTAACGGTTGTGGCTCACTGTGCTGATGCAGCAATGCCACACAATGATCTTGTGACAAAACTTGAGCAGGTAAAGAAAGATCTCATTCGATACAAAAATTTTAAATTTGTTTTGATTGCAGGATTGCCATATCACTGGGAAATCAACTTCGACGATCACTGCAATTTTTTGTATATTTTTTATCCCGAATATCAAGGAATTTATTGGCCATTATACAAAAACGAATTACCACTTGGTCCAAGACCGATTAAAAAACATTTTTTGTCATTAAACAAAAGAGCTGATGTGTATCGACAAATACTTTATTATACGTTTGATCAAAACAGTTGGATCGAAAAAAGTCATTTTTCTTATCTCGGAGAAGATTACATCCATGGGAATCTTTACTCGGAAAAAAGATTTTTGGAAATTGATGCGCAAATAAAAAGCAGCAAGTATTTCAAAAATCTAATGACTCCAACAAAAAAATTTTTAAGTCTGCACAATGATACATTTTTAGAATCATACCAAAACAACTATTCCTCAGGACTCGATCCAACCTGGAACATAGATCACAGATTATACAAAGAAAGTTTTTGCAGCATCATAGTGGAAAGTTCACCAACCAACAGAATAATAAATCTCAGTGAGAAAACCTTTCGAGCAATCACATACAAACATCCATTTCTTCTTTTTGGGTCTGAAAATACACATAGATTTTTAATACAAGATCTAGGTATAGATCTTGGCATTTACAATGATGTAATAGCAAATTGGGACACCGGAATCAACAATGACCAACGTTTTGAAAATTTTATCAAGTTTATAACAAAGATAGCAAATTTAACTGTCGACGATTTAACCGTGATTAATAATTTGCTGGATAACAAAACCAGTTATTTAAGAGACCAGTATCGTCATGTTTATGATCAAATGATGAGCAAACAAAACTTTATTTTACACAGTGTAAAAAAATTTTCAAATCTATAATTTCATTTTTTCTCAAAAACTCTGTTGTGGGTGTCGGTGCAGCGAATAAATGTTGTGCATTTGCTCAACTGCTTGAGTGTGGATGCACCAACATAGGTGCAGGTGCTGCGCAAGCCGCCCAATATCTCCTGCACTGTTACAGCAACAGGTCCACGATAGGGAACCAACACTTCACGGCCTTCGCTGGCACGATAGTTCTTCAAACCACCAAAATGCTTGTCATTTGCAGATTTTGAACTCATCCCGTAAAATTGAACAAATTGCTTTACAGCGACAATCGGTTTACCATCAGCACCAGTGTAATCTTGTTTATACCATCTGTTTACAATTTCACCGCCACCTTGATCATGTCCTGCCAGCATACCACCCAGCATCACAAAGTCGGCACCAGCTGCAAAAGCCTTAGCTACATCACCAGGGGTAGTGCAACCACCGTCAGCAATAATGTGACCCCCAAGACCATGAGCAGCGTCAGCACACTCAATAACAGCCGAGAGTTGCGGATAGCCCACACCAGTTTGGATACGAGTAGTGCAAACACTACCAGGCCCAATGCCAACTTTAACAATATCAGCTCCATTTAAGATTAACTCCTGTGTTTGATCGGCGGTAACCACGTTGCCTGCAATGATTACTAGATTGGGATATTTTTCTCTCAGTTTGCGAATAGTTTCCACAAACATTTGTGTGTAACCGTTGGCTACGTCAACACAAATATACTTGAGTTGTGTTGGGTCTTTGATGTTTTGATACACTGTATCTAGTTTTGCCAGATCCGCACTGCTGGTTCCAATGCTGAGTGCTGCGGCATAGCGTTTGTTGTTGTCGGCATTAAAATACGCAATCAACTCGTTGTCACTGTAATTTTTGACCAAACAGGTGAACAGCCCCAGCGCACCGAGTGTTCTTGCCATTTCAAATGTGCCAACACCATCCATGTTGGCTGCCATAATGGGAATGCCCCGATACACTTTTTTACTGTTTACAAATACATATTCGCGTTCTAGGTTAACATCTGCACGGCTGGTAAGTGTGCTGCGCTTGGGACGAATCAGCACATTGCTGTAGTCTAGTTTGAGGTCCTGTTCAATTCTCATGTGAAATCCTTTTGTTCATTTAAATATAATAGATACAGTAAAAGAAATGCAATATTTAATTTGATTCGACAATTATGCTATCATAGGTATTTTCAATTTCCCATTCGAGCCATTTGATTACGTGCTCAGTGGATACAGTTTCCTGTATCCACTCATATTTGCCAATGCCAGTCTCAAACAAATGATCCCAAAATTCATGCTTGATTTTGTCTTCTAGATCTTCGATATGGTTGTCTGGGCCAACATAAAGTTTGAGCCAATTTACTTCAAAGCCATTGTGACCTTCGTATTTGCGTTTGCGATTGTCAGGGTTTGAAGTAATACCAAAACAGGTTTTGCCAAGGTGGTTGGCCCAAATATAAAGATAGCGCACAATCAAATTCCGTTGTATTTGTTGATGTGCTTGTCGGGCAGCGGAGGGTAGTTTACATTGTTTGCATCACACCATTTGTAAAAGTCAAGAATCAAAATTGACAGCAGGCAATTGTCACTCCAACCACCGGGTAGATCATTTGCTTTGTTAAACTTCTCAAGTCGCTGTTTTGCTTTTTTATGAAACTTGCCGGGGCTGGCATAGGTGGCTTTGAAAAACTTCATCAGCTCGTCTTGCCATTCTCTAGTGATTGTGATTTTGTTTTTGCGAGCCAATTTGGCATAACGGCCCAGAGCAAGAATAAAACCACCGTCTACACCTTTTTCGTTGGCAAAGTAACGATCATGCAGTGCAAGAGCAAATTCAAGGTCGTCGATTGAGTTATCAAAGTCTTCGCCTTCGAGCTCAGCAACTTTGTTAAGTCCAGTGATATAAGTGACCATCCCAGGACGAGCACCTTGTCCACGTGCTTCAATTGCAGGGCAAGTATACATATTATTGTTTTCGACCGCAGTCTGAATGCGTTCAGCGTGAATGTCCTCGATCAAAGTGCTGCCATAATTGCGCACACCGCTCACCCGGCTTTTGTGCATAAAATATGGTTCAACTGCTTTGCGACCTTTGTAGTTGATCAACCGGAACAGGAAGTTACCAAATGCTTCACCTTTGACATCTGAGCCTGGAACAACTGCTAGTGAATCTACTACCTTGCAAGTGACTTTAAAGTCTTTCTCGATCATGCCGTGTTTCCAAAGAATATACAGTGCTACCGCAGTATGCTGACCCTCTGGAATACTGTAACGACCATTCATTCGGCGTATAGCATTAACTACCTGTGCTGCACGAGGATCAAATGTTTCGATAATATGTGCCACATGTTCCCAGTCGACATCACGCTGGTTATCAATGTTGATATCTAGCAAGTCAAATGAAACATTTTCAACTGTGCCAAAATCAATGGATTTAAAAATTTGATTGTTGATCCTTGTAGCAAGTTTAGTGAGTGCAGCAGAAATCAACGATTTGTTACTAGACTGCTTGGTCAAATTTGTTCTGGCTTCGAGATTTTCATAAATTTCTTGAGTGCGGTGCTTTTCTATAGCATTTTCAATTTTACTAACTGAAAATGGATTTCGTTTTGGAAGAACACGATCAGTGTTGACAGTGAATCCTTGTTTTTCGATTAGTTCTTTGATAGTTTTCATTTTGTATGTTCCTTTTTATTTTTTAGAACAAGGTTGCATTTGTAGATATCTAGGTCATTTCCTTGTTGCAAACTGCCTTCTGCAGTATACACCAATCCATTTAAATCAAATACACAATATCTTCCGGTAAGTCGCCCAGGACCTGCATGCTCGAATTTAAACAGCAAGTGAATTCCATCTTGAATATTTTTAATGCGCTTGGTGCGCTCTGCTGGCGTGGTAGTGTAAAAACTACGCATGCTGCCAACTACATCAATGTTAGGTCCAATTTTACATTCAGGATAGATGTTGTAGTTGTTGATAACTGTTTTAACATCAGGGTAACCAACACCAAGATTCTTGGCAGGATTGCCTGTAATTTCTTCGATTGCTGCACACAACACTTTTTCCACATGATTGCCATACTCATTGATACGTTTGGTAGAAGAATAGTATAAAGGATGCGCAGGATTGTTTTCTGCGTCCCGAGTAAGTTCAAACGTTCTTTGAATAGCTGCATTGAGCACAGTGTCTAGTGCATTGTCATAGGACAAAATGTCTGCATTGTAGTAGGCTTTGATATACTCGTTTAGAGTAATCTTGCGCTTGTGTTGCGCTAGTAGATATTGAATGTTTGATTCTTTTAACATTTGCAATCCTTATGTATGTTACAATTACAATAACACAAGAATTGCAAATGTCAACCGTTTAGAAACGAACACCAAGATCTCTAAGATCTTGTTCTAGTGCCCAATCTTCTGCAAACTCCACAGTATTGCCGTCGAGAATTTGCTGCGCAATAATCATTGAGTCGGCTAGTGTTTTGCCAGTGTGCTTGTGAATAGCCAGAGCAATTTGTTGTTGATTGGCAATTACTCTAATTCCTTTTACACGCATTTGTGCTGTTCCTTGTCAAAAAGAGAGCAGAGCGTGAAGAAAAAAGGGAACTAAAACTCCAACGCTCTGCTCTACTGATGTATTTTCAACACCTAGTAAATTTACTATAGATGTTTTCGACCGTTTGGTCAATAAATGTTTAATGTGATGTGTTAATTTTTTTATGTTGGAGTATTAAATAAACTTAAATCAAGGACGCGGCCCCGATGAAAATATGCAACACTCTACACAACATAGCATTTGTGTTGGCAAAAGACCCAGTGATTACTAGATCGTTTTTGATGACCAATAGCTTTTTCTTTTTGATAGGAATAGCTGCTGGCATAGCATTTTGCGAACACATGTTTTGAAAAAGTTAAGCCCGCTGTTTGCGGGCTTATTTTTTATTACTTGTTAAATTTGCCGTTTACAAAATCGTAAAACTGTTGAGCAGTTTTGATAACTTCTTCAGCGCCCGGCACAGGTGGCATCTCTACTTTGGTTACCACTTCATTGCCATCTTTGGAAATAGAAGTCTCAAATTGACCCCATTTGCTGTGATAGTCTTGCCATGCTTGATTTTGTGCAAACTCCAGCACCTTGGTGCGAATTTCGTAGCCATTCTTGTTTGCTTTAACAGTAGGCATTACGGGCATTGCAGCTTTCATCAATTGTGCAAACTGTTCCAGCATTTCAGTGGAAAATTTTTGTTCGTTCATGTTACTTCTCCTTGTGTGTATGTGTGAACTGTAATTAGGATTGCATATATTGCCAAACATTGTCAATATAAATCCATTGTTATTTACCAGTGGGTTTTGATTCTTTTTTGGGTGCTGAATCTTCGCCGTAGTAAGGAATGTGTGCCATTATTTCTTTTCCAATATCATTTTTTGTGCAAGGTCATGACGTCCTTGTCGTGCTAACTCTGCTGCGGCTCTAGCAGTGCCAACATCTTCAAACCACGACAATAGTTTTTGCCACATTATTTGCCGCCTTTTTTCTTTTCGCTGTGATTTTTATAGTAGCTGTGATCTGGATCTAACATTATATCCACCCCTTTAAATTTTGATTGGCTCTAATCTGCCAAGGTGCTTCGCCTCTGCTGATCGAACGCTGTCTGCGTTCTAGGTCTTCCAGACTGATACTGTCTGCAAGATATTCCTCAACGTATTGCTTTTCAGTGCGAGTGTTGAGTATATCTCTAAACATGTTTTTGAGCATAACTGTGCCTATCATTGTTTTGCTCCATATGCAGCTTCTACTGCAACCATTGGTATCATGCTCTCAGATAGTCCAAGGTCGCGCAATTCGTGTGGTGTAAGAGAATTCAGCTCTCTCAGTGTTTGTTTGTAAACTCGGCGTCGAGCAGCCCAAGTTTTAAATTGTGCAATCACGTTTTGACTCCTACGCTAGGAGCCACGCCAAATTCTTTCATGTAATGATAAGCATAGGTTGAATCTTTTTTAAATTCGATACGGGCCCAAGTTTCTAGGTCTTTGTCTTGCGGACGCAGTGCAAGACTGCGCAGCCATCCGTCGAACAGTTTAATAGTCATCATCTTTTCTCTCTATATATGTGTATTTTGCTGTTGCAGCACAGTTATATTTAACATGCTGCGCCTGCAAACACAAGTGCATTTAGGTAAAAGACGATATGCAATTATTGCATGGGTTATTTAAGCTTGAATCCTAGTCTACCCTTGATTCCAGTGCTCATGTAGGTTTTGTTATACAACTGGGGTTTGCCTTTGAACACTGCTGGAAACTTGGTGTAGTAATCTAAAAATATATCATTGCCAGCAACACGACCTTTGGTTAAAATCTGCACATACTGATTGTTGTTGAGTGCGTCTTGCATAGCCGATACAAAGGTTTGGTCTTGGTTCAGCGTTGCAACAACACGATTTACAATAGCAGTCATGGTGTGAAAAAACACTCTATAGCTGGCTTGTTTTTCGGCAGTGTCTAGTTTTACACCTTGATTTCTAGCCAACGATTTTAGATTTTCAGTTGTTAAATCGTCAATGTTTTTGGAACTTCTGCTCAAGGAAGCCAATGCTTGCAGATCTTGTTGGTCAAGGATGCCTAATTGCAGTGCAACTGACAATGGGCCATTGACTTGATCTTTTTCAGCAAATGCTTTTATAATGCCAGTTGCAACCGGATACCGTTGTTGAAGGTTATCGTCAATTTGTTCGGCCACACCTGCCAGACTGCTGGCAGCGCCACCGGCAGTGCTGATCTTGCTGGACACTTGAATTTCAATGCCACCAGCAGTTTGTATCACACTATCGATTAATTTTTGTGCTTTGTCCTGCGGAAATTTAACACGGCTGCCAGCTAGTGTGTCGATTTGCAATTGCTGCATCATTTTTACAGTATCACCGCCAGTGAATCCGCCACTGATCAATCCCAATGGACCAAGATATTCGCCTGCATATTTTTGCAACACATTGAAATAGGGAGCTGCATTTTTAATAGGCCCAGGGGTGCCAGCTTGTGCCATCTTAACTGATTGTTCAACAGCATCAATTAACTGTTGGTCATTGGTGTTGCGTTTTACTCCAGCAACAATAGCTGCTGCTAATTCATTGGCATTTCTGTAATTTTCATCGGCAAGTATGTCAGCTGGTTTGATTGGAAGACTTTCTTTCTCCATACCTTTGCTGTAATTGTAGCCTTTGATGGTTTTCCACAATCCATGCACACCTTGTGGAGGAATGGCCTGTATGTATCGAACGTGGTATTCAGTTTGATTTTGTGCGTTTGTTACTGTGGCAATAATTGCAGCACGAGTAGCAGAGGTTTTGTTGTTGTCGTTGACTATTTTGCTGTTGCTGGGTATAGCTGCGGCAATGGCTTGGTCAAGTTCTTCTACACTGTTGTATGCTGGCTTATCGCTGGGAATTGCATTGATATCTACTATGGTCAGCACATCATTGGGGTTTGATGCATTTACATAGGTATCCCCAGCAGTTCTTGCAGTTACACCTCTTGACTCTGCTACTATTTCACGAAATCTCATAATAATTACCAATCTTTATTAAACTATTTATTATATTTGTTTTAATAACCGCAGTGTCCAATGTGTGGGTTCAAAGTAGTAGCGGGACCAGATTGTATTGCCCGGACCAGACAAGCCGCAGGTTACTTTTACAGATTTTTTTAAAAAGAGAAATTTGTGTGAGTCCCAACAACGTTTCCACGGAATCAAACATATTGTTTCTTCAACACATACAATTCTGCGTTCAAGATCGGACTCTCCCCAGGCTCGCGGATCTTCTCTTTCGTTGTAGTAATCATTGGGCATTGGCATATTCATACAGTTTGATACTGGCCAAGTTTTTTGCTTTTGACTCCACCATAATATCAGCCCACTGCCAATGGCTCAGTGCCCAGTCGTTGCAGGCAGTGTTCCACATGTAATCGCTGTGAGCTCGCAACTTGGCTTTTTTGTAACCTGATTCCAACAGTGCGGTGTAATCAGGACGCACAGTGCAATCGTGATCAGTTAGTAGATCTTCGCGGCTCACACTGTAGTGAATTGCTGGCCGCACACCACGCCAGCTGTCAACAATACGTGCAATGCGATCATCTGTGGCTTCAATGTATTCGCCTGTTTTAACCCAATGATGGTGCAAATCTAAGACCAAAGCGAGATGGTCTGCAAGCTCAAGGCTAGCGTCGATTCCCCAGCTGTTTTCGTCGTTTTCGATAGTAATAGTGTTTCTTGCTTCTGGTGAGAGGCGTTTAAGCGCGGCTTTGATACCGGCTGGACCTTGGCGTCCTGAGATATGGACATTGCACTTGAAATCTTGAAACTGGCGGCCGTAGCCCATCCACCTGATGCAATCCGCATGATACTCAAACTCCTCTACACTGCGATCGACAATATCTGAATTATCACTCGCGAGCACAACAAACTGACTAGGATGCATAGACAAGCGAACATCAAGCCTACGTGCGACCTCACCCACGCCAGCGAATGCTCGTTCACAATACCCTCTGACATCGCTTTGCCGCCAGAAATAACTCCAAGTAGGCTCAGTATAAACAGGAAGGACATCACTTCCAAGACGGACCATTCGTAAAGCATCAGGCAATTCTCCTACATATTCGATTAGTTTTTGATATACTGCAATGTTATGCACCATAATATCCCACAGTCGCTGTTCAGCAACATCTCGGGTCTGTCGATTGAGCCAAGCCACTGTGGTGGCTCGAGTATTCATTGGTTGTTGAAATTCTTCCAGCAGCTTCTTGGGTTGAGTTTGGTCAAAATGCAAATACTTGCAGGCAAAACCGATGCGTTTGATCACTGAGACATCCATTGATAATTGTGTGTATCTTTACTATAGCACAGTGCATGCTATTGGTCAACCGTGTCACTGTCTAGCCAATTCCAAAGATTGGTATAATTGTCTACGCTGAAGTTTTCTATATTTTGCCACTGCGCTGGAACAGTCCAATTGTCGGTCTGTATAGTCACAAACATAGTGTCAGGATGTCGTTCAAACACCTGTTGCAGTTGATATATCCAACAACTAGGATCCACTGGTTTGGTGTTGTAATGTTCGCGATTTGCATAAAGATTGTTGTTGGTGCCAAGGTTCCAAAGATCAAACCCCAACAGCACAACCACAGACGCACCATCACTGGCAGCCTTCCACGCTGCATGGGTTCCGCTGCCCCAGTGTTGCTCAAGGTCCCACCTGGTGTTGGGCGTATATAATTCAGTGGGCAATGGATATACTGGAGTTTGATGTTGCAACACACTGCACCACTTTTTTCTACTCCACAGTGTGAAACCCTTGGTATTGTGCTCACTGAGCAATTCAAACAACATTGCACGATCTACTGCAATGCCATGATGTGTGGGCATTTCCAGCATTGCGTAGTTGCAGGCATACACAGTGCCTGCACTGTGCAGTTTGTGCAGCGGCTGATCTTTTCTGCTGGTTCCGTTGCCTACAACAAAACTGCGATTCATGTTAAACCAATGGTTTCCATGTGTTGCCGCCCACGCAACGCCAGGCCCAGGGCTGCGAAGGATCAGTGTGATCGTTGATTACCAAATCGCCTGGCGATGCTCTATGTGTGGGCTCTACATTGCCAGTGGTGATTGTGATGTTTCCCAGTTTCAAACTGGGTGTAGCAACACCGTTACGATTGATTTCCAACACACTGTGGCCGCCCACACCCAGTGTTAGTTCGCTGTCACGAGTAGAGCCAATATACATGTTGCGGTTTTTGTATTTGCGTATAGAAATTTCGGATTCTTCGTCCCACACTGTGAACACACCAGCGGGCTCGTCGGTGTTGATACCAACTTTGCCATTGGCAGCATACACTGTTTCTGCTAGTTCTGTTGTGCCAGCGACTTCCAGACTGAGCAATCTTCCTAGTTTTCTTAGATTGGATTCAATAACTGTGGAACCCAGCGATCGGTTATCTATCAATTTGACAGTGTTGCTGACCAATGCTGCGCCATTCAAATCCAGTGGATGATTTTCATTATAACGAGTTATTCTGTTGTCAATCAAACTGCACAAACTTTGGTTGAATTCTGAATCATTGATCACCAATGTGCCATTGACTGTGAATCTACCGTTGACTGTTGCGTCTCTAAACTCTGCAATGTTAACCACTTTGAGATCATTGGCAACCAGTTGTTTTTCCACAATTACCTGACCGTCTAGCACAGTCAAATTGACGTTGCTGGCACGATCTTCAATACCAGTGCTGCAAAAGTTTTCAATTGTGCCTGTGCCAATTGTGTCAGCACTGAGTGCAAAGTTATCCCAATTGATAGCATTGGCTGGTATAAAGTTGTTGGGCAGTGCAGCCTGCAACATGCGATTTTCCACAAACTGTGTGATTCTGCTGCTGATTTCGGTGCCAACGTCAATTTGAGAAACTGTTTGTGCTATTCTGGCTTTGATTGCAAGATCCAACTTTTCTTGTATCTTTGCAGCACTCAAACTGCTGATTTGATCAGCCACAGTGTTTTCGTTGATCAAACGATTGAGCAGTGCAGTCACAGTTACATTGACTTTGTCCTGCACTGTTTTGCCGATGTGCTGCTCGATAATTTCGAAAATGTCGAAGTTGTCCAGTTCGCTGTTTATTTTTTGTTTGATTGATTCTTGAACTTGTTTTTCAATTTCATTGATGTTTATCATGTGTTAAAACCTTGACCAAGCTATATGCTCCATACTGCGCTTCCAAGGACTTTTCCAAAAGTGTTCTTTGAGAACACCGAATTGTTTGCATCCAGCGTCATTGCAGTATTTGGCTAGCTGTTTAAAATATAGTGTTCTTCTTTTTCCCAGTTCATAGGCAGTAGCAGAATCATCATTGCAGATTACAAAATTAGTTTGTTCCCAACTTTGATTGTCCACTGCAATCGGTTTGTTTATTTCCACTACCACATAGTGTGTATTATCTATATTTACATAACTTGTATCACCGAGGTTGCGTTTGTGAACCGGATTGTTTCTGTAGTCTCTCAAACTGGTGAGAATAATTCCACCGGGTTTGAGCAGCTTGACCACTGAGTTGACTGAATCTTTTTGTTCTTGCTCGCTGTCACTGTAGGTGAAACATTCATCCAGTGCAAGTATGGTGTCGTATTGCTGATGTTGAACTTGTGTGTCTACAGCAAGTCCATTGGCTTCTAATGCAAGACTTGCTGCATTTTTGTGACCAACATTGTAGATTGTGATTGGTTTGTGATTGAGCTCGAGAAATATCTGTGATAACTGTCTCTGTGCTTTTTTAACTGCAAAATTTGCAATGGCCGAATCTTGCCAAACTGTCTCAATAAAACTGTCGAAGCTCATAATTGTATTACCTTGATTGTCAACAGTAATACTTATCACTAATATCAAAGATTTAGTGTTTTGATATTTTACCACTGCTAGATTCTGGCATGCTGTTGGCCAACAACCACATGGTGTATTCTTCTTCAGTAAAATATTCGGCTTCTGTCACAGGTCCTTCGCCGCTGGGTCCCCAAAAGAGTGTTGCACGTTTTATATATTTGCGTCGCCAAATCCATTTTCCACTGGTTGTTTTCATTGGAAGCCACGCAAACTTTTCTTTGACTTCTAAAGTAGTTGCCCTACTAGGTCGATAACCTCCTGCGTAACCTGCTCCCATCATACTGCCATTGGTGCCTTGATAGTGGGCATTGGATTGTAGTTTTGCAGCACATAATCGCCGGGCTTGGTGGCTAACAGTTGATCCAATGTTGCAAATTCGGGCATGCACAGTGTGGGCAATGCCATTGGCGTTCTGCTAATTTGCTCTTTGACCTGATCAATGTGATTGGAATAGATGTGACAATCGCCACCAGTCCACACAAAGTCTCCTACTTGTAGATCACAGATCTGTGCAAGCATGTGTGTGAGCAAACTGTAGCTGGCAATGTTAAACGGCACACCCAAGAACATATCGGCGCTGCGCTGATACAGTTGGCAGCTTAGACGATTGTCAATGACCCTAAACTGTGCAAGGGTGTGACAGGGAGGCAGTGCCATTTCAGCAATTTGGTTAGGGTTCCATGCTGACAGTATGAGTCGTCTGCTGTCTGGATTGGTGTGTAGTTCATTGATAAGCCAGGCAATTTGGTCTGTGCCTTCGACGTAGTCAAAGTTGTCTTTGGCGAGATTTGGCCCATCAAAGCTGCGCCATTGTCTGCCATAAACTGGTCCAAGTTCTTTGCGGGTGTCAGTGTTGACGTATCCAAGAGCCCTGCCTTGTGCGTCAGCGTTGGCAGACCATATTGTAGTTCGTTCAGCCAGTTGTGCTCTTGGTTGTTCGAACGTGATTTCTGCAAGTCGTCGTTCATCAGTGCTTCCTTCTAAAAACCATAGCAGTTCTCCCACTACAGCACGCCAGGCCAGTCTCTTGGTGGTGACTGCTGGAAAACCTTTGCTGAGATCAAACCGCATTTGGTAACCAAACACTGATACTGTGTCAACACCGGTTCTGTTGTTGACTGTCTGACCGTGTTGCAAAATGTGCTCAAGAGCATCATGATACTGTTGCATTGGTTCTCTTGGTCCAGATTGTGATCAACCCAAATCCAGTTGCTTGTGTGCGGTTGGGTTCAAAGCGTTGTGTTATTTTTTGCTTGGGCAAGAAAGTGTCGCAGTCATACACGCCTTCCACATTGTTGAGCCACAGTTCATCTATAATGTCTAGGCAGTTCTCGATTAAACTTGCGCCGCCAATAATAAACACAGGTTGTTCAATCAGCGTATACATTGATTTGAATTTGGGCAGTGTGTAACATTCCACGCCATCAATGGGGCGATTGGTAATAACTATGTTTCTGCGCTGGGGCAAGGGTTTGGGCATACCACCGTCCCAGGTGTTGCGTCCCATTACCACAGCACAGTTTAGAGTTGACTTTTTAAACCACTGTAGATCGCCTGAGTTTTTGGGCCAAGGCAGTTCGCTGTTTTTGCCTATGCCCCACTGTGCATCGTGTGCTAGAATTGCTCTAATCATTTGGTCCTTTATTGTAATTTATCAAATAAATAATAGCATGCAACATCACAACAAGTCAACAAACCATTGTGCAACCTGCGAACGTTTTCGTTCTGTTATACGCCAAGCAATAGCTGTGGTTCTGCCTCGCAGTGCCAAAAACCCACCTGAACCTGCAATACCCACCAAAGCCAACCGAGATCAACTGTAGGCCAAATAGTAAAAGCTGGCTAATTCTTCAGGCAAAGCAAAACAATAGGTCACAATGCTTTGATGAAGTCTGGCATTGTAGTGTTTGTTGTGCTGCATATCAACACAGTTTTGTTTGAGATAGGTCAGCCACGGCATATAGTCAATGGTATTGAGAAACGTATCTGGATTGTCCATAACTTCGATTGCAAATTTCACTGGTATTGTTACTAGCTGCATTAATTGTCATATGCCAAATAAAAGTAAGTTTGATGTTCTGGCGGTAATTCCCAGATAATTTTGTTCTCGAAGTGTCCAAAGAGTAGGCATGCTAACTGTGCCTCAACAAAAACATTGTTTCCACTGTGGGATTATTGAATGTGACCCACAACACTGACGTGTATCTGTCTTGATACCCGTTGTGTATTTCATAATCGTTTGGGTCAGCATTGTTGCACAACCAAAGATAATCTTGGTTAAATGCCAGTGCAAAGTCTAGCCCAAGCGGATAAGCACGAACGCCGTTGTAGTAACCTATGTGCATTTTAAATAATACAACGATACCGACGATTCGTCAACAAATTCTACATAGTAATCATTGATCAAAAACCCATCGCAGGTAATTTTATACTCCGACGGATCAAACGTTTCTTGAATACTGCGAACACGTTTTATTGCTGTTAGATCGTGTTCGTTTCCTAGGCAGATTTTTATACCCATGTTAGTGCAAACATTACTGCGTCTTCGTTGTTTTTGAAATACCAGTAATGCCCTAGTGCCTGGTATTGGTCTTTGATATGGTTATCGCACCACTCTCGGCTGATTTGCTGCCAGTCGGTTACTACCACCTTTGTCCAACTTAGGCGTTCGCACATTTCTTTTAACTGTTCACGGCGTATCTCCTCGGCTAACATCTTAGCCAATTCATCTTCGAGATCTAGGTTGTGAGTGTGTTTTAAGTCTTGAATTGCTTCGATTGTCCAGGTGGCCTTTAGTGCTCTACTTTTTGCCTCTACAACTGTTTTTTCTATTTTTAACGGTTTCATCCCCACCTCATGCTAAAAAGAGTAGCATCTTCATTATATGCAAACCAAAAGTCTAAACTGCTACGAACATATGTTCCGTGCCGAAAAGTTTCTCTGCACCATTCGCTTGCATCTACAGTGCGATAGAATCCTAGTCTTATTTTTGTATAGCCAAGATTGGTTAAATAGTCGGGATGGTGGTGTTTTCTACGATTGTAAACTCTTAAGAAATGATTAAAGTGTTCTTTATGCAGAACTACCCGCCCGGCCCAATTATAGTTCCCACGCATAGTAAAAATATCACCTGCTGGACCAGTCATTGGTTGAATTCCTAAGATTTCGTTGGCAATAATAGTTGGTATTACACGACGAATAATTGGCAGTATCACAGGATCCATTATCCCCACCTCAATGTAAACATAATAGCGTCTTTGCTGTCTTCAAATAAAAAGTATCCAGGATCGTTGCTATACGGTTCTCCAGGAACATATGCAGCATTGTATTTTTCTTTAAGATACATATCCGGCCCATTTGCAGGAAAGTTGTCATGTCCAAATTTTTCTATTAGGTATTGGTTTAATGCCTTGTTTTCTTCAACACTGGCAAAATATCTACCCGGAAGAACTTTAATCACGACCACCTCAACAAAAACATTGTATAATCACGACTGTCAGTAAAGTAAATGGTTTCGTGTTTACTATGAACATGGGTAAGGTGTTTGGCACACCATTCTACTATTTCAAACCAAGGTGCTATACCATTATACTGCCAACTGATCATCCCCACCTCAACAAAAACATAGTGTAATCTTGTTGGTCTTTGAACCCAAAAAACAGTTCGTCTGTGCCGCCAATACCATTAGGCAAGTATTGTCCAGCATGATCCTGTATAACACGCTCCCAGTGCCAGCGATATTTTTTACGACAGTTTTTATCGCACCACTCTTTTATGTGATTAGCATGATCGACAGGACCCCACAATGGTTCAAAAACGATTTCAAGATGATGAAATGGCACCACAGCAACGTATGGATAGCCGTGTAGTTGATCTCGAACTGTGCGCCCTGGTGCATAATAGTCTGGGTCGTTGTAACGTAGATAACTTTCCCAATGATGGTGGCCGCTGCGTTTGAGAACTCGATCCCAGCACCATTCCAGATATCTATACTTGATCCACAGTAGAGGATTCTTGGGTTGAATGTTGTTCACGATGTTCTCTTATGTGTTGCAAAAACAAATAGGTTTCGTCCCACGGCACAGGTTTGGCCATCAACTGTATTTTGAAAAACTCTGCATGATCAACCAGTGGCTTGTGTTCGCGAATATTTTTGATTTCCATGATACGATTTGAGCGTGTATTAAACTTCCAAATTCTATGACAGCGACCGTCTAAGTTTTCTTTGTGCTTGGCATCTGCGTCCATGGGCATGAAATAGTATTCATACCCTTCGCGAGTTTTTACTTCGTAGTATTCGATAAACAGACTCATGAGTAATGAACAAGATTTACAAGACGCCAAGGTTTAGCAGCAAGCCATTCATATTGATCAGGATACAGCGTCTTGAACTTACTCATATAGTCTGATCGCATCTGTTCAAGGACGGCATCATTGATTTCAACTTCATTTGAGTTGACCATTTCACCCCAGCGAGCATCGCCTGAATTATACAGCTGGACACCAAACACCATATATTCACAGCTCATACCATCCATAAGGATTTCAACGTCGTCCTTTGGATCAATGTCGTGCTCGTAGTCAAGTTCGTTCCAGCGATCAGAAACTGCTTCGTCCCACTCAGTGCGAACACCCCAGTAACTGTAGACGTGTGTGTTAATGCCGATGACCCTATCTCCTCTGTTGAAGTTATGTTTACATTATAAGAGATGTATTCGAAGTTGTCAAGAGATAAATAGTTATGTAGTTCGCGGACTTTGTGGTGATCGTCCCAACTACTCTATAACATATCGGAGTTACAGCATGAAGTATTTATATGAGGCTTTAGACAAGCCCACAAGATTATATATCAAACAGTGTCCTCATTGTGGACTAAAGTATTTTGGTAAAAGCGAAAGAGAAAATATTCACGAATATAAAGGAAGTGGAGTAAGATGGAGTAGACATCTGGCAAAACACAATGTAGAACCTGTCCATCTTTGGAACAGTGATTGGTATTATGACACTTCGATTTCAAGATTTGCTACCAAGTTCAGTAATATAAACAAAGTTGTCGAAAGCGATCAATGGGCAAACTTGGCTATTGAAAACGGATTTTCAGGCGGCTACTTAGGTGAAGAGGTTAATAAAAAGATTTCGAAAATCTTGAATGACCCAGACTGGAAATCAACTACTGGAAAACAGCGTTCTCAAAATCATAGTAATACTATTACCGATTCGCAATGGATAGAAGAAGTTGGTCGCACTCGTGCTAAAAAACAAGCACAATCTCTTTCAAACACAATGAATGATCCAACCTGGAAAGAAACTGTAGGACAAGAACGCATAGAAAAAATGTTAGAAACTAAATCGTCTACGGATTGGAAAGAAACTGTAGGCGATTACGCATATAAACAAGTTGCCGAATCAGTTCGTAAAACAAAGAACAGTAAAGAGTGGAAAGAAACTATAGGAAAACAAACTGCTAAAAAACAATCTCAAACTCTAAATAATAGAATATGGCAAGAGACTGTAGGTAAGAAAAAGATCGAAAAAATGCTTAACACTAAAAATACCAGAGAATGGCAGGAAACTGTGGGCAAAGAGTGGAAGCAAAAGTTATCTAATAAAAGAAATGACCCTGAATGGCTAGAGGCAGTTGGTAAAGAAACCTATAAAAAACTTTCTAAAACAAGAAGCAGTGATGAATACAAAAAGAAAAACTATAAAACTTGTTCGCACTGCGGCTGGTATGGCGACCCCGGAAACTATGCTAAACATCACGGAGACAAATGTAAAAAGAAAGACACTTGACTTTTATAGAGATTATCAGTCCTTGCTTTCGCTTACATAAAAGACAGGCTCGTAGTCTAACTCAAATACATAGTATGACATTTCGCCGGATTCGTCAACAGCAATGATGCGTTCATCACTATTTTTCATCCATTCCCAGCCATCACGGTTGTCATACAGATATTCACAATACTCTTTCAACTCATAATCCAGCATAACAGGATCACATTCAATCTCCGAATCTGGTTCAAGGTCGCCGTTGAAATCGTTATATTCTTGTTCGAGATAGATTTTATACTTCATTAGAATGGAACCTCATCTTCTTCGTCCTCGTATACAACTTCTTTTAGAACATAATTGGCCGGTTCACCAGCAGCATAGCGTTCTTGAGCATCCGTAATCACACTGTTATAATCAAACCCTTTTCCGGGGTCACAGGCCCAAGACAGTTTCTTACGACCTTTTGTTACTGCTACCAAACTGTCCGCAGCTTTACGGCTGTGACAAGCAAACCATCCTTCAAGTTTGGTGTCATACATCAAATGCCAAGCACCGTTTTCTACCCAACCGTGATATACACCATCTTCAACGGTCACATCACTACAGTAGAGCCAATTGTTGTCGTCAAACAGAAATACTTTGCTAGCCATTGTTAGTCTCTATTTTCAAAAGGTGTGCGATAGCCCGATGCGTTTTCACGATATACAGGTCCAGTAGGAATAACTTTGATGTTTACTTCCAGTTTAACTTCCGGCCCAAGTTCGTATAGTTTGTCAACAGATTCGTCAAATTTGCCGCTTCGCCATAGTTCAACAGGATCGTCAATGAGAAGCATAGGCGATTCAGCACTGTTTGGACGGATCCAAAGATAACGTTTTTGAGTTTTCATAGTTCCTAGATTCCTCTTGGCTACATCTTCACTACAATCTAGATTGCGACATACTGGATTTCTTGCCGCTTCACGCATTTCCCCACACACTGGGCAGGGGCTGGGTCTCCAATCAGTATCTTCCATTTTATTCACCATAGATTTCGATGTTGACTCTGGCAGGATACACTTCATGTTTAACTGGAACACACTTATAAACTTGAACATGGGCACCCGCGTTTTCTGCCTCATATACTGCATCAGCAAGTTTGTTCTTGTCAGTATAGTAGCTAATGCCGTCGGCGGCATTTTTCTCGTATGTTTCCTTGATTACATAGATATCAGTCATTGATATTTCTCACTATCTCTTTTGCTTGCCAGGTCACGGTTCTTGCAGTCTTCTACAAACGTAGTTAGATTCTTACTGCGTCTATCTACCTTATAGCACATCTGGCTACCAAAGTAAACCAAAAATTCTTGAGTAGCATAACATTCCAGCACAATGGTGTAAGCAGTAGTCACAGCCGCGCCACCCATACCGCCGTGTCCTAATGCTGTGCTGCCCCAAGTCTGTGGCCACATACCATACACACCAAAGTCTCGTGTGGTAGGACGACGACGAGCAGGCACTCGCACATCTTCTTTGGTTTTGCGGTAAGTTTCCCAGTCACGAGTTTCGTATTCGATGTCTGAGAAGCCCACATATTGAGCGTGGGCAACGCAATCTGCTAAATTAGTTATTGGATTTTCTGCGTAGTTCATAAAAAACCTCTGTGTTACTATAAAATATAACACAGAGGATTTGAGCTGTCAATGAATAAGATCAACGAAAACGTTTGTTAACATCGCCGTCTAAAATACGAAAACGAATAACAATATTTTGTTCGTAATAACCATCTTTGGTTTTGTTGTTGGCTTCAAATGTGCTCATTGTTTCTGGAACAGTAATCATTTTTCTGTAGATGTTGTCAGCGTTTGCGGTTGCCCACTCTTTGTATTTTGCTTTGATAGCACTATCTAAGTCACTTGCTAAATCGCCTTCGATATAGTAAACCGGACGTTCTTTAGGGGGCCATTCTTCGTTAGGCGATAGGTGGCTTTCTGCTACATCAAGATGAATTTTAAAACCATAACCAGTTACAATATAATCTTTTGCTTTGTCTTCTACAATGTCAATGCCTTCAAACGCACCTTTGAATTGTGTCAGTGCTGGCTTTATAATTTGCTCAATTACTACGTCCTTGGCAATATTCATAGCACCGCGGCGCATCTGAGCTTTTTTGCCAAATCCAAAAATTTCGTTTATCTTCATTGGTGATCTCCTTAAGGTATTTATCAATACCTTTTGCAGCAACGTGTTAGCTGAAGTTAAAATGAAACTGCTGAGCAAAGTTGAAATTACCCGGACGATCATTGCCTGCTGCATCAAGCAGTTTGTGTGCAAATTCTGGCAGCAAATGACCGAAACGTTTGACAAACTCCGCACGGCTTAGATTTTCTGCGCCTTGCAAATAGTAGCCGCCAAAGTGTTCTGCAAACTCACGAGCAGCACGAACCTTGGGTGTATGTCCTTGCTTGATCTCAAAGTTTTGGTCATAGTCGTCGGTATGTGGATATGCACGAGTAATCAGCAAACACACAGTTCTGCCTTCGCCTGTGGCGTAGTAGTCACATGCTAAAAATTGATACAGTTCGTCGTTTATTGGTGCAGTTTCCATTGCTGCATATACTCCAGTTCTGCTTCGGTGTAGGCAAACACCCACATGCAGGTAACTTCGCAGCGGACAAATACTTCACCGTAGTGGTTGCGATATGGATAGGTTGGATCTGTGGTAAATCCCCAGTGTGCAACATTCATACTGATCTTGCGCATGGTATCCAAGGGTTCGTGCAGCACCAGTGTAGTGCCAAAGTGCCTATCTTCACGCCATACAATTACAGCATCTGCAATTTCTTTGCTGAGTGCTGCGTTAGGATCATCAAACATAAACAGATCAAAGTCTGCCTGAGCGTGAGCAGCTTGTGCCATGGCTTTGCCTGGGTTCATATCCCACAGGTCACGCCGCATCACAATGTAAAGTCTTGGTTGCATTTTGTTCCTTGTTATCTAGGCACAATGGTAACCTGCAGAGGAATACTGTCCCCCACACGATAATTGTAGTGGCTGTGTGCAACACCATGTATACCAAACAGTTCATAGGTCACAATGTAACCCACCAGCTCAGTGGTGTAGGTATCTTGATACACAGTTTCGCAGCGACGTTGTGTGCGTGGTTGATTTGCTATGTCTGCACCAATGATCGCACCCAACACTGTGGCAGCGTCTTTGCCACTGCCACCACCAAATTGGTTGCCAATTGCACCGCCGATAATTGCTCCAGCAATTGTGTCGCCAGTGCTGCCGCCAGTTTGCACATTGTAGCAGCTCTGCACAGGAACGCTGGTGGTTACTTGTGCATATTCAGGTTGCACATCCACCACAACACCCACAGTATCGTAGGTGTCTGCATTTGCAGCAACAGCAAGTGCAACAAAAGTGCCAGCAAGTGCAAGTGTTTTGATCATTGGTTTGTCCTTGTGTTAGTGGTTTTGTCGGATGTGAATAAGATTATCCACTCCACGCAGTGCGATTTCAGCTTCAACCTCCAACATTGTGTCAAAACAAAAATCCACTGCAACACTATTTACTGCAATTCGCACAGTATAGGGCTTATTCATCTGCGTCTACCTGTTCCATCAAATGCTGCACAAATGTCAGGTATTGTTCGATAGTCATATCCATGTTATTCTCCTTTGATTGCATCAGCCACAGGAGCAACAGCCTCTCCTGCAACAGTTCCGATAAAATTGGCAGTCCCATGTGGATCTGTCAACAGCTTGTAACCAGCATAACCAATCACTGCAAACTGAAACAAAATCACAGTTGCAGCAAACACAAAGATTCCAACAAACAATTTGGGAAACACACGATCAAAAAACCAATCCATGCCGCTTTGTTTCCTAATGTAACGATTGCGCATATTGCTTTTCCTCATACACGGATGCGGTTGATGTTGCGAAGTTCCTCTGCTTCATCTGCAAGCACAGTCTTGCTTGCGAAGTAGAAGCGACGGCTACCGCTTGGAACTTCTTCCGGATAGTCACTGCCTTCCAAATAGCGGAAGCCTTCATAGTTGCCTGACTCGAACAGCACAGCCTCCAGCAACGCACACACACCTTCACGCTCGTCGTCGCGAGTGTTCTGTGCAGCAAGGAAGGTGTTAGCCATCTTCAGGATCTTGCCAACTTCGATTGTCTTACGTGCCATGTTGTGCTCCTCAGCAGCGTTGTCTTGCTTGTTAGTTATAGCGCACAAGCAGAGTTGTGTCAACCACTTAATATGCTTTGTAAAGCAGAACGTGAGTGGCATCGCAACGCCGCGTCATTGTAGGATTGAAACGAACTTTATTGCTCACACGCGGTCCGCGATACATTGCTCGGTAGCCTTGCTTGCGCATTTCTGCACGGAGTTCTTGCTCTACAACTTCAAACGCCGCAATTGGAATACGTTCACAGAACGCAGAGTGCCGGGTAACTTCGGTCCGCGGATAGGTCTCTTTCAACAGTGCCATAATCGACATAGTCATTTCCTTTATTGCCTACATGTATACATTAACAGGTTCTACGCTAATGTCAACCACCTTTGTTGGCAACAACACAAATTATTCCAGTGGTTTTGTGCAGTCACAATCAGCAATATATTTCATCCAGACAGAATCGTATGCAATGTCTTTTTGAGCAAGCCATTGACCGACTTGATCTGGAAACAGTCGGGCAGTGATAGCCACTGTAAGAACATACATTACCAACAAAAAGATTGCAAAGTCACGCATATCACGGATCATTTTACAGTTACCTTTTCACCTTGGTAAGGAACGAATTCGAATTGTTCGGGCGTGGCCACACGTCCAAATCCAAAAATGCCTGCTACATTGGTCCAAGAGCCAACATACCCAGTATACTTGCCGTTGGTGTCAACACAAAGGATATCAATTTGATTGATGCTGGTATCGCCATTACCCGAGCTAAACTCGAAACTGACAATTTCGGCACACTTGGATTCAGGATAATACACAGTTTCGGCACTGACACCGCTATACATGAGAATCAGTGCAACAGTAGCAGCCACACGGTGTAGTTTGGTTTTGAGTTTCATTTGGTTTCCTTGCGTTAATGTTGACTTATGCGTCAACCAGTTGTTCCATTTCAGCCACAAGATTCTTCAAAGCTGCCACACGCTCCTCGCTCACAAAGAAGCGACCTGCATAGCTGTAGCCTTCTTTGAGCGTCTGCTCCATCTCACGAGCCACCCGCACCTGCTCTTTGCGGCGCTGTTCGGCAGCCAGTTGCGCACGGAGTTGGGGTGCGTGGATCAAGCTCGGACCCCATTGGTCCTTATAGGCATCTCCCGTCTTGGTGAAGCGATACTCCTTGTCCTCGCTTTGGACGAAGATGTGTCCGTGTCCGTTGATCTTGGTGACGGTGCCGAACTTGGCAAACACAATGCCGCCGTAAGTGCGATTGTAACGCACAACGCCAACTTCTTCACCGACAGTAGTTGCAAATTCGCCGTATGCCATTGTGGTTCTCCGTATCAGCTACATATACACATTAGCACAAGCACAGCAAAGGTCAACCATTATTTGACGTGAATGCTGTAGCTTTCAGTGGCAGGCTTGCAAACAATGTCACTGGCATCAACGCCAATGGCTGCCAGTGCAGCCACAAAGTCAGCACGTTTGTTTTTGCGGTTAAGAATCACACGAGCAAATTTCACTTCAGTGTGCGCAGCACGATTGCGAGTCTTGGCTCGTGCAGTGCTGTAGATTGCGCCCCAACCGGCAAAGTAATCACGCCCAATACGTTCAACCATTGCAACCTTTGCTTGGTGATCAATGCTGTCAAACAACACACGATTGGTGTTGTAAGCATGAGCAGCACGACGATTGATATCTTCCACAGCAAACCAGCTGTTTTGTTTGGTGCTGTTTTCAGTATCTTTGATCAGCATTGGCATGTCCTCTCTATCAGCTACACATACACATTAGCACATGCACAGCAAAGGTCAACCATTGATGCCTTCAATAAAGGCCCAAATTACAAATATCACCGGAAGAAAAATCAACAAAAACAATGACAAGAAAAAATATTTTGAAAAAAGACGCACTGCTCCAATGATGGCGTATTGAAAAAACAACACAAAAGGAATCATCACTATCAGTGCAAACAACAATAAAAACAGTGCGTCTAACATTTGTGGATTAGTCACGCAGTCGTTTCATCATTTGTTCATTTTCACGATCAACATCGTCTACTGCATCTCGCCACAGCATAGCAACGCCCACAACCAACATAGGCAATGCTACCATAAGTGCAATTGCAAGCCACGCAGCACCTGGACCAAATGTTTGCTCTGCAAAGTCAGCAGCAAATCCCACAACCACACTGTAGGTCACAATCAGCAGAGGCACTCGCAGTTTGCGAAAAAACTGTAGCCACACACGAGAATTGTCAAGTTGCAATTTGCGAATCATTGCAGTTTTCCTTCTGTTGCAAGTTGCTCTTTGAGCTGTTGCACTGTGCTAACCACCACCGACCGGTCAATGTCTTGAGCCGTTGGATGCTTGTAGGCGCTGCCTAGCCATCCAATGGTGTAGTGAACACCACGCACCTCAATCATCAAGTCAATCATTTGCTGTTTGAGCGCAGCAAGTTCAGTGTGTGTCATAGTATGACTCTCCGGTTACACAGGGTTGAGTTCAGCGCGAGTAACGCCATTTTGGCGACGAATGTGATTGAAAAACTGCAACGCAGCAGGGTGGTTATCAAATGCTTTGCTGCCAGCAGCACGACCCCAACGTGTCCAAACAACAGTATACATCAGTGTCTCCTTTGTTGCTTACAGTTTGACTATAGCAGATTTGTTCACTGTGTCAACCGATAGTTTCCTGAAGCTTGGATTGAATTTCAAGAAAGAACCGATGATATTTGGCCACACGTTCAATGTCTTTTTCACTGATACCTTTGAGTCGCCGAATATCTGAATTGTGAGTAAGGTCAGCCTTTTTCACCCGCATTGCATCAATGTTGGAAAAAACTCCTGCCTTGTATTCATCGTAGGTTTGACCCGGCATCTTGGTCAGCAGCGCAACAGCATCAATCACACGTTGATCAAATCCAGCCTCACGTAGTTCAGCAAAGGTGGTTTTGGTATCTTCAATCACATCATGCAGTAGTGCAATGCACTGTAGTTCTTCGTCAGGATTTTCCAGTAGATTCATTACTGCAAACACATGAAGGATGTAAGGATTACCGCCTTTGTCATACTGCCCGTGATGAGCATTGGTGGCTAGATGAATAGCCTTGGACAGCAGTTCGCCTTTTTTCATAGTATTGTCTCCTTTGCTTATACTGTTATGCTAGCACAAATAGTGCTAAGGTCAACACTTGTTTTTGTGCCATTCGCGCCAGCGTTTGCGAGACACGCTTTCATACATGTCTTCGGCACCCACTTCCACACTGGAATCAGTGCCTGCCAATTTGACATGAAAGTAAGCTGGTGCTCCGGTGTATTTGCAGATGTTTTCAATTGCTTCAATGCTGTCTGCAATCTTAAACAGTGCTTCGCTGCCTGAGAAAAAGTTGCCTTGCCAATCCAATCTTAGTCCATAGCAGTAAACATCAATGCCCCAGTTGTCCACCAAGTTGGCCAAATCCCAAACCTGTTCCGCAGACAAAAACTGTGCTTCATCTACCAGCACATAGTCTGGCTTGTCATCTGCACTGCGCAACACCTGAGTGCTGGGCAGTTGGTCGGCAGCCAGCACAATACATTCGGCTTCGATACCCAGTCGTGTTGCAATGGTATGATCGGTTCTGGTGTCTACTGCTGGCTTCATCAGCACTGTGCGAAACCCTTTTTCGCGCAGCATGTAGTTTTTGGTCAGCACTGCTAGGCTTTTGCCTGAATTCATGCTGCTATAATAAAATGCTAATTTACACATGTGTTGATATTACATTTTTAAGGAAAAAAAGTCAAAATTTTTTATCCAACGAACTGATCAGTAACTGATCAGTCGTGGATAAATACTGCTATGAAATGTGTTGTCGCAGTGTGCAGTTTAAAAATTGATTCAGCAGAAAGCAATACTCGTGTGCTGGCTGACTATTTTGTGTCTTTGATGCAAAAACAAGGCGTCGAGTGCGAAGTGTTTTACATGGCCGAACAGCACAAGAACTACGATCCCGGAGTGGATGTAAACAACAACGACGGTGAGCCAGATGCAATGACTCAGCTGATGAGTGCTGTGATTGCTGCTGATATGTTTGTGATTGCAACACCAATTTGGTGGGGTTTGCACAGTAGCCTGGCACAAGCAATAGTTGAAAGATTCACCTACTTTGATGATTGGGCCATTCAAAACAATCTAAATGCACTGTATGGCAAAACCTTTGGTGTGATTGTCACTGGCAGCAATGATGGTGTGCAGCACATCATGGGCAACCTCTACAACTTTGCAGTCAATCTAGGCTTTACCATACCACCTGACAGTTATGTTTCTTACCTTGGCGATGGCGGCAGCGACATTCTCAAAGATCAAGAAACTGTGGATACTGCACAAAGATTTGCTAAAAATCTTACCCTGTGGTCCAGGCTGCTCAAACAAAACAACGTTGCGTTTGCAGCACAAAAAGACATTATAAAAAGATCCGGAGATATTGCTGCTGACAGTTTGAGAGACCAGCAAATGGTTTCTAAAAATTTCAAACAGTAATTTGGTGCCCCAGGAGAGATTCGAACTCCCGACCAATGGTTTCGAAGACCAACGCTCTTCCGCTGAGCTACTGAGGCATGATTTATTTATTGGCGCCCCCGGCAGGAGTCGAACCCACAACCTAGGGAGTAGAAATCCCTTGCTCTTCCAGTTGAGCTACGAAGGCGTAATTTCTGACCAGGGACAAAACTGCAACAGGAATCGAACCCATATCTCCCCACCGTAACGCAGGGCGTCCTCTCCATTAGACGATACAGTCTACTAGTTCGCTGTCTCGGCAAAGACTGCTACTGTAGTTCCCCGGCCAAGGCAGTTGCCGCTGCCTATTCTCTATTTTTCATTTCCTTCTTGTGTATGTTATACATGATCTTGTCACGCATGTCAATACAAATACAGCACCAGCAGTGATCGGGCTTGCTCTTTTTGCCACGCATGTTGATGTTGGCTGCGGCAGCGTGATGAGGGCTGCGTGGTGCTCTGTGTTTTCTATTACGGCCTCTGCCGTAAACAGGTGATTTTGCCATTTGTTTCTCCTAAGCTTATAGCCTAGAAGTCGTCGTAAAACTTTCTGTAGTGCATTGTCATCCTTAAAATTTCCGGGCATCTCCAATTGGGACTTTTACCCCTGCATCTGAGCTGTGACTCAGACCGTGTTTCCCGATACGCCGAGTGGCCCTAAGACGTATGCAGTGTTCTCTCTATGTAAAGTGTCGACCCTCTACATAGTGAATATTTGGTGCCGGGCGGGGATTACTGCCTCCCACGCTTTGTTGATGGGCTCTCATGTCAACCCCAAAGCAGATTTCTCCATTCATCGGCAGGTCATGACTCCTACAGATCGCACCTATGCGAAACCCAGCGTATTCTAAATTACGGCCCACCGTTAACTGAGCAGTCTCTCAAGCATTTTCACTCTGCTTTTTTAACATCGGCTCAAGCACGGTGGGAACGCAGGCCGACGATCTGCCGGAACAGTTTATCTCGAGAAACACTGAACTCAGCCTATACTGTAATATAACATCAACTACACCTTAGTCAACCGTTATTTTGGTGTTCCTACTAGGAATTGAACCTAGACCCGCCCCATGTCACGGAATTGAGCAAACCATTACACCATAGGAACATTATTGGTGCGCCTGGGAGGAGTCGAACCCCCATGTGTCCAGTTAACCTTTCTACACGTTCGTAGCGTGAGGGTATACAGACGCATTAGTTTGGTCCTGACTGGTGGGCTCGAACCACCCCTATCGGTTCCACAGACCGACGTGCTACCGCTACCACTAAGTCAGGTTTGTTTTGGTGCCACAGGAAGGTAACGATCCTTCTACCACTCAGTTATCAGCTGAGGCCCTCACCTTTCGGACTCTGTGGCGTTTTTTATAAATTCTTTTGTTAGGTTGTCTTCCGTTAATATTAAAACTTTTACGTTATTTTGATCGCAAACGCAAGAGATTTTTTCATGGTCTTTCTTTGCTAAAAAATTATTTTTAGGATCGAGATAGATGTTATAATCTACAAGATAAAAATCTGGAAAATACTTTTTATTTCCGTTGTATTTGATGTAAGTTGGCCTAATCCACTTTATATCTAAGTCGTCAAGTATTTCAGCACACTTTAGTTCATATGTAGATTGTAGACAAACTTTTTTACCAAACGAATCGTTATAATAAAACTTTTTACTTCTGCCTGCGTTTTCTCTATACCCACCGAACCCTTGTTGTTTTGCGATAGACGATCGTTTTTCTTTTGTAAAAGCAGCGAATCCTGTTATAACTCTAGATCCATCCTTATATGCTTCTTTATCGCTTATTGATCGAGCCAGCAGAGTTGAGTTTGTTTCTGCTGTTAGCCCTTTGTTCCACGCAGTTTTGCCTGTCATTCCGTTTTTATAGTTTCTATTAGGATTGCCAGGACAAGTTCTTTCGTGGTTGGTATGACTGTTTTTACTTTTACATTCTTTGTTACAATACTGACATATAAGCATAGTTGTTCTCCTATACTTATTTATCATCTAGCTCAGCTCGTTGCTCTACCACTGAGCTAAGAGGCAATATTCATTGTTTAGAAGATACACCAGCTTGCAAGACTCCTAATAACTCCACGGGTATGCCGCTGTTAATAGGTAGTGTATCATCAAAACAATGGTGAACCGGGTGGGATTCGAACCCACGTATAACGCCGATTAAAAGTCGGCTGCTAGACCATCTCAGCTACCAGTCCATTCTTTAGTTTGATTTTTTCATCTCTACGTTTGGTTTTGTATGGTTTATCGTGTGCGCCAGCAACTCGAAACTTAGCTGCTGCCACAAACGGATTCCTAGCCTTGGGAATCTTTTGGCGTTTGGGTTTCATTTTTGTTCCTATATGCGTTGATATAACGTCTCACATAATCTGTGATTTTTGTTTTTGTTTTTGCTGGACAGTCTCGTCCTTGATTGCAGTTGTTGTTGCAGGGCGGGCAGGTGTTGTTCATAGTGTTACACAGTCTCCACTGGTTCAAATCCAAACGTTGCCACACGATAGGTTGTGCCATCGACCACCAACCGATCAAACATCGAAGTGCTACGCAGTCCCATGCCTTTGTGCAGCGGAGCCAGCACAGTGACATCATCGTTGTAGTCGCCGTTCTCAAACACAGTGCCATCACGCAGTGTCATGTCTCGCAGCTTGATGCTCCACGACCCCGATACATTGTTGGTCCAACGATAAGCGTATTCCAGCGCAGCATCAACGTCTTTGGTGTGCTGCACATCAACTTCTGCCACAGCATCAAAGCCAATCACAGCACCAGTATTTTCGTCCTGATTCAGGTGCAGCACAGTAACTTTCATTGCAGTCTCCTGTTTTAACTCACAGTTATATCTTACAGTTGGTTTGATTAGCTGTCAACCAAGATCAGTAAGCGTAACGATCTTTGAATACTGCTTGAGGAAAAATTGCTTTGAGTGCAGTAACAATGTGGGCGTCCAGCACCGAACGATCTTGGTATGCTTCATTGGTAATGCCCACATAATGCGCAATTTCCCAAGCTTCTGCTCCCAACTTGACATCGGCAATATCATAGCCATTGCGACCAAGATAATCCGCAGCCATAGCAGCCCAACGATTTACAGTTGCTTTGTCAAACTTCATTGCGGACCTCTCTTGCTTACATACATATATTAACACAACGCACAGCAAGGTCAACCGTTTTGGTGTCGCTGGTGGGACTCGAACCCACACAATCTCTGCGACCTCAACGCAGCGACTTTACCAATTTGCCCACAGCGACAAAATATGGTGCATGAGAACGGAATCGAACCGCTGACACCCTGGGCTTCAACCAAGTGCTCTACCAGCTGAGCTACTCATGCATTATATGTTAGTCACACCAAGACTGTTTGGCATCACCATAATATTCTCTTGCATAACCTTTTTCAATCAACAGTTTGGTTAAACTGTTGCCGTCAATCAGCACATCGCCCAGCACTCTGCCGCCAAACTTGTCCCAATCGTAAATCACTATTTGTGTAGCTTTGGCATTGGCCACCAAGTCTTTGGTAAACTTGCTGGCAGCTTCGCCCAGTGTCTTTTCTTTGTCGCACTGGCCGCGCCAACCTTTTTCTGGTGTATCCACACCCCACACACGTATTGACAATTTCTTTGGCAGTGGCTCGGGTAAAAATGCTGCTTCAAATTCCACAGTGTCACCGTCGATCACACGCAGTATCTTCAACTCATATGCCACGCCCGCTGGTGTTTTGGGTGCGCTGACTTCTGCAACCACAGTGCCAGCAGCAAAAATCAGTGCTACAGCTAGTATTAGTTTTTTCATTGTATTATACCCTTTGTTAAACTATAGGGTATTTATATCAAAGTATTTGGTGTGCAGGGTTGGATTCGAACCAACGTTGCTTTGCAGCGGCGGAGTTACAGTCCACTGGTTTAAGCCACTCACCCACCTGCACATTATTTGTTGTATGCCACGAGCCCACCTTGGTTTCCGTCCAGTCGTTTCTGCATACTCTACACAGGTTGCCGGTCTCTGCCTGTGCAGCATAGTTTTGGTAGGGCATACGGGTTTCGAACCCGTTTCTTCACCTTGAAAGGGTGACGACCTTCGCCAAGAAGTCCAATGCCCCAAACTTTGGTGGTGCCAGATAGACTCGAACTATCTCTTCGGGCTTATGAGACCCAAGTCCGCACC